>Ga0126376_10002076_pt1 | contig 11205 bp, 8 predicted proteins | sample PanSoiMetPlot_15_FD_92760 | JGI IMG/M metagenome (GOLD analysis project Ga0126376, IMG submission 92760) | Tropical forest soil microbial communities from Panama - MetaG Plot_15 | ecosystem: Environmental > Terrestrial > Soil > Tropical forest > Bulk soil | place: Panama | collected 2016-02-17
ACCCGCGGCGCGGCCGGTTCCGCCGCTCTGGACGTCGCCACCGTCGCCATGGTATCCCTCGCGCGTGGCTACGCTATTCCTGCAAGAGGTCCAGGCGACCGTCGTGGTTCATGATCTGCGCGACTTCTCCACGCTGGCTGTGCAGCTGGGCGCGGTCGACCTCGGGGTCGTGCTGTCACGCTTTTACGAGCACGCCACCGGCGCGGTCGAGCCTCACGGCGGCCGGGTCGTCAAATTTATCGGCGACGCCATGCTGACCGCGTTCATCGGCGCGGGCGACGTCGACCACCGCGGCCACGCGCTGGATGCGCTGCGCACCACGCTGCGCCACCGCGAGGCCTGGCTCAAAGAAAACCAGAATCGCGGCCTGCCCGTGCTCGATTACTCGATGGCGGTTGCCTCGGGTGAGATCCTGGCCGGCGAGGTCGGCACCCCCAAGCTGCGCTTTTACGATGTGCTCGGCGAGCCGGTCAACGTTGCCTTCCGTCTGACCGGTGTGGCCACCGACCGCCACCTCTCGCACCTGGTGACGGCCGACGCCTACGAGCACGCCAAGACGCGTCCACCCGGCATCGAGGTGGAACCGATCGAGCTGGGCGGCAAGCGCATCCGTCTGTACCGGCTCGAGCTGTAGCGCAACCGCCGTGACGGGCCCCGCGCTCGGCATCCTCGAGACCAACTCGATCGCCCGCGGCATGGTGGTCGCGGACGCCATCGTCAAGCGCGCGCCGGTTCAGCTGCTGGAGTCGCATCCCATCTCGCCGGGCAAGTACCTGATCGTCATCGCGGGCGAAGTCGCCGATGTGGAGGAGGCGCTGCAGGCTGGTGTGGCCGCGGCCGCGCACACGCTGGTCGATCGGTTGTTTCTCCCGCAGGCCCACTCGCAGCTCGCGCCCGCGATGACCGGCACCGCCGATCCGGGCCCGCTGGGCTCGATCGGCATCCTCGAGACCTTCACGGTCGCGTCCACGGTGCTGGCCGCCGACGCCGCCGCCAAGGCGGCAGAAGTGCGGCTGGTCGAGATGCGGCTGGCCAACGGCCTGGGCGGCAAGGCGTTCGTGGTCATGACCGGCCCGCTCGACCAGGTGGAGGCCGGCGTGGCCGCGGGCGCGGCCGCGGTCGGCCATGGGCTCCTGCTCGGCAGCGAGATCATCCCGGCCCCGCACGGCGATCTGGCGCGCAAGCTGACCTGGTAAAAAGGCACGCCCGGTCGGGCTGAGGTAGAATTTTGGGCAGCGTGGAAACCGAGCCGAAACGGGAAGCAGCGCCAGATCCGCTGGATTATCGGCGGCGGCTGCGCTGGCCGAGCTGGGCGCTCACCCTGCTCGAGGCGGTGGTCGTGTTCGGCCCGCTGTCGACCTTCGTTCACTTCACGCACGAGCAGGTGTCGGTGCTCAGGCTGGTGGGACCGCTGCTCGCGGTCGCGGTGCTCGCGGTCTACGTTCCGCTGTGGCGCACCATCTTCGCGCCCATCGACCGGTGCATCGCGCACAAGCGGCGCGGCGAGCCGATCTCGCAAGAGGATGCGCAGGCGGCCTACGATGCCATCCTGCATGCGCCCGGCCGCGTGGCCTGGCTGCGCGCCAGCTCCTGGTTTCTGCTCATCGGCGGCGCGGTGCTGGTGCTGCGGTTGACCGCCGGCTTCGACGACATCCCGGTCGTGCTCACCATCGCGACCCTGCACACCTACGCGGTCGCGGTCGTGCGCGCGCTGGTCTACGCGCGCGTGCTGCGTGACCTGCGCTCCGAGATCCTGCCCAACATCGATCCGCTCAAGCTGTTCGGCGAGACCTACTTCAGCCGCATCGTCGAGGTGGCCATCGCGACCGGCGCCATCGGCATCGGCTCGACCGCGCTGTTCGTCTATTACTTCATCCCGATCGACATGCGGGCCTACAAGCTTCTGGAGGCCTGGTTCGCGCCCACGGTCGCGGGTCTGACCATCCTCTGGTACTTCACGGTCCGGCGCTTGCCCCGCCCCATCAACGATTATCTGAAAAAGCGCGACGACGCGAGCGCCGCGGTGGCGTACCGGGAGGCGCAGGCGCTGCCCTTCAAGCTGGCCGCATCCAAGGGCGTGGCCTGGCTGGCGGCCGCGCTTGCGCTGGCGCTGTATATCTGGGCTTTCGGCGCCGACACCGAGAACGCCGGCTTGATGTTCGCGACCGTGCTCATCATCACCATCGGGGTTGCGCAGTTCGAGGCGCTCTGGCACCGCGCCAACCTGCGTCCGCTCCTGCAGCACCTGGCGGCGCGCCATCGGCTCCCGGTCGGAGAGCTGGCCACGCGCATGGGATTGCGCGCCAAGATGCTGGGCGGCTTCGGCGGCCTCATCTTCTTCGCATGCGGGCTCTCGATGCTGTGGTCGTTCGTACAGTATCGCAGCTTCGCGCAGAAAACCGTGCAGGCCGAGGCCCGGGCCGAGCTGGCGCGCGCGCAGGCCGATCTGACCCGGCAGAGCGTCAAGACGCCCCAGGACATCAAGCGCTACCTGGCCGCGCGTGGCGACCATGTGCTCCTGTACGTGCCGCCGGGTCTGCGCCCGCCGCCCGAGGTGGCGTCCGCGCCCGCCTTCGTGCGCCTGACGCTGGGTGGCTCCGAGAACCTGGGCCTTCTGGCGGCGCGGCCGGCCTCGCGCATCCATTCCAAGTACCAGATCGTCGAGCTGGGAGCGTTCTTCGTGGCCCTGCTCGGGCTCTCGACCGGGCTCATCCTGGTTCTGGTGCGTGACCTCACCGATCCGGTGCGGCAGCTCGAGCAGCGAGCGGTCGAGATGGCGCGCGGCGAGCTGGCGCGCCCGGTGGTGGCGACCGGCGACGCCGACGAGATCGGCCGGCTCACGTTCGCGTTCGAAGAGATGCGGCGCTCGCTGCGCGACAAGTTGCGCTCGACCGAGTCGTTGTCAGTCGCCCTCGAGCGCGAGGTGCTGCGGCGCACCGAGGACCTCGAGCACACCAACCGCGAGCTGCGCAGCGCGCTCGAGAATCTGCGGCGCGCGCAGGACGAGCTGGTCCGTTCCGAGAAGCTGGCCTCGATGGGCCGCCTGGTGGCCGGCATCGCGCACGAGATCAACAACCCGGTCAACGCCATGGTCAACTCGCTGACCCCGCTCGAAGAGTCGCTGCGTGGGCGGCTGGGCGGCGCCATCCCCGACGAGATCCACGAGATGATCCAGGTCGTCCAGCGCGGCGCCGGCCGCACCAAGGCCATCGTGCAGGCGCTGCACTCGTACTCGCGCGGCGATTCCGAGCGGCTGGTCGAGGTCGATCTCCATCGCGGGCTCGACGAGTCGCTCGAGCTCTTGCGCCACCAGCTCAAGCAGGGCATCACGGTCGAGCGGCGCTATGGCCAGGTGGGGCACGTGCGTGGATACGCGGGCCAGCTGCAGCAGGTATTCATGAACCTGCTCACCAATGCCGCCCAGGCGCTGGGCGAGAAGGCGCAGAACGGGGGCGCCGCGGGCGGGCGCATCATGATCGAGACCTCGCGCGTGGGCCGCGACGTCGTGATCAAGATTGTCGACGACGGGCCCGGCATTCCGGCGGGCGTGCTGCCACGCATCTTCGACCCCTTCTTTACCACCAAGGATGTCGGGCAGGGCTCGGGGCTGGGACTGTCGATCGTTCATGGGATCGTGGAGCGGCACGGCGGCCGCATCGATGTGGACTCGACGGTCGGCCAGGGCACGACCTTTACGGTCACGCTGCCCCAGGACGTGACGCTGCCGCAAGACAGTGTGGCGTGAAGGATACTGATCGACCATAATGGATTCGATAGGTTATGCGTTGGTACACGGGCTGCAAATGATGGCTTCAGAGGCTCTTGAATGAAGCGCTGGATGTGTGCTCTCGGGCTCGCTGCCGCGGTCGGAACCGGAGGCTGCATGCCGCGGTATTACGGCGTGCGCGGCAATCTCGTGGGCGCGCTCTGGACCGCCGCGGTGGTGGGAATCGCGGTGCACATGGCCATTCACGACGCCCACTACCACTGGGAAAACTGTGGGCACTATCGGCAGTGGCACGACGGCCGCTGGGTCTACTGGTACAACGACCACTGGGAGTACTACGACGAGCAGACCGGCCAGTGGTTCATCTACGAGTAGTCTTCGACTTCCGCTAGTCTTCCTCGGGAGGTGGTTGCGGGCCCGGCACGATTCCGGCGATGTCGGGATCTTCGCCGTCGGAGACGTCGGGTCGCGCGGCGCGCTCGGCAGCCCGTTGCGCGCGGCGCTCGGCCTTTTCGCGCTGGCGCTGCTGCCGTGCGAGCTCTTTCTGACGCTTGCTGACCGTCGGTCTACCTTTATTAAACACCGCGAACCTCCTGGTGCGCGCTTACCTTGCCGTCGGGCTCCTTATCTGCGGCCGCGTCCGCCGCCGCCGCGATCTCCATAGCCTCCTCGGCCGCCACCGCCACCGCCGCCGCCACCGCCGCTGCGCTCGCGCGCTTCGCTCACGCGCAGCGTACGCCCGTCGAGCTCACGACCGTCGAGCGCCGCAATCGCGGCCTGCGCGTCGGCGGGCGAGCCCATCTCGACGAACGCGAAGCCGCGCGGCTGGCCGGTCATCCGATCGGTGATGATGGCGACCTCGCGGACCTGACGCCCGTCCGCTTCGAATGCCGTGCGCAGCGTCTCCTCGGTCGTGTTGTAAGACAAGTTTCCGACGTAAAGCTTGGTTCCCATGCAGCCCTGGCCTTTCCGCTCGTCCGCGTCTCGAAGCCGAAAAAGGCCCTGGCGCAATCGAGCAATCGTTGACTTGCGTAGGGTACCATCTTCGCGCAGGGCTTGCACGGGGTGCCGTAGGCGACACCCGCCCGGCCCTTGGACCAGTGGTCCGACCACTCCCTGTGCGCATCCGCGCAGCCGCGATCCAGCCGATCGAGTAGGATGGCCTCATGCGGTTGATGGTGGCGATCGTGCTCGCAGGTTTGATGGGCGGACGCGCGCATGCGCAGGTCCAGGCTGCACCGCCGCAACCGGCCGAGGAACCCATCCCGCCGCCACCACCGGCGCCGCCGGCGCCGCCGCAAGCCCAGCCGGCGCCCGAGGGGGTGCCGTACGGCGTCCCCTACGCGGCTCCGTACGGATCGCCGTACGGCTATGCGCCCGCCGAGGCCATGTTTCGCAGCGGCCGCCGCCAGCGCACCGTCGGCGTAGTGCTGACTTCGGTCGGGATCGGTCTGGCCGTGGTGGCAGGCCTTCTGTGGTTCGATGCGGACACGCGCCACGGTGGCGACTCGATCGACCAGACCGTCGAGGCACTTTTCGCCGTGCTCACCGGTGCCGCCGCCGTCGGCTGCATCATTCCGGGCGCGATCCTGTGGTCGCACGGCGACGAGAAAATGGATCAGGCCCGCCAGATGGGCGCGAGCGGGCTCTCGATGCTCCCCGAGCCCGCCACCTCGTTCGCCTTCGGCGCCAAGCTCCGATTGCGCTTTTGACATTCTGTCAGAGCCGCTTTGCCACTTTGACAGCCTCATGCTATCCTCTCCAGTAGTTTCGAACTGTTAGGCCGGGCACGGGCCTTGTAGGAAAGGGTTTCATGGTGGATCCCCGTCCGCTGGTTCTGGTGGTGGATGACGAGCGCCCGATCCTGGAGTCGCTGCAACTGATTTTCGAGCGCGAGGCCCTCGATGTCGCGGTCACCCCGGACGCCAAGGAAGCGCTCGAGATGCTGCGCAAACGCCCGGTTGCCGTGCTGGTGACCGACCTCATGATGCCCGGCATGTCGGGCCTGGATCTGCTCAAGGCCGCGCGCGCGGTCGCGCCCGAGACCGAGGTCATCCTGATGACCGCCTACGGCACCGTCGAGAACGCGGTCGAGGCCATGAAGGAGGGCGCCTACGACTTCGTGACCAAGCCGCTTCGGCGCGCGCACATCGTGCGGGCGGTGCGCAAGGCGCTCGAGAAGCGCCACTTGGTCGAGGAGAATCGCTCGCTGCGCGCGCAGCTCGAGGCTTCGCGCAAGCGGGCGCTGGTCGGCAGCGCACCCGAGTGGCGGCGCATGGTCGAGGTGTGCATGCAGGCGGCGTCGTCGGCAGCCACGGTGCTGCTGCTGGGCGAATCGGGCACCGGCAAGGAGCTGCTCGCGCGCGCCATCCACGAGGGCTCGCCACGTGCGGGCGGCCCCTTCGTGCCCGTCAACTGCTCGGCGCTGCCCGAGTCGATCCTGGAGGCCGAGCTGTTCGGCTACGAGCGGGGCGCCTTCACGGGCGCCGTCACCGCGCGCGACGGCCGCTTCACGGCCGCTCACGGCGGTACCCTGTTTCTCGACGAGATCGGCGAGCTGGCGCCGCAGGTGCAGGTCAAGCTGCTGCGGGTGCTGCAGGAGGGCGAGGTCGAGCGGCTGGGCGGCCGCACGGTCAAGGTCGACATCCGGCTGGTGGCGGCCACCAACCAGGACCTTCTGCGCTCGGTGCGCGAGGGCCGGTTCCGCGAGGATCTGTACTATCGGCTCAACGTGATTGCCGTGCAGGTGCCGCCGCTGCGCGAGCGGCGCGACGACGTGCCGCTTCTGGCGGAGCATTTCCTGGCCCTGTATCGCGAAAAGAACGGCAAGAAGATCCTGGGGTTCACGCGCGGCGCGCGCCAGCTGATGGCCGATTACGACTGGCCCGGCAACGTGCGCGAGCTGGAGAACGCGATCGAGCGCGCGGTCGTACTGTCCAAGAGCGAGTTCATCGACGCGGGCGATCTGCCGCGCGAGGTGCGCGGGGCCGCCCCCTCGGGCGAGCCGCGCTCGGTCTCGTTTGCGATCGGCACCCCGCTCGACGAGATCGAGAAGCGGGTCATCCACGAGACCCTGGCCTACACCAAGGGCGACAAGCGCCTGGCGGCGCAGCTGCTGGGCATCGCAACCCGCACCATCTACCGCAAGCTGGCCGAGGAGGCCCCGGACGCGGAGCCCGAGGCCGAGGCCCCAAGGGACAAATTGGCAACACCACTACCCTAGTCTGCTCCCGAAATCATTGGGCTTTCCTGCGCTCGGCAGTGGCACCGGCATTGCTCTGGAGTGAGCGTACATGGAAGTGTTCCTGCGCAAGCACTTCTGGGTCTTCAACGTGGTGGTCATTGCCGCGGCGGCCGGCTTTGTGGCGCGCGCGACCGAGCACCTTCTGGAAGCGGCGCTGCTGCCACCGACCGACAAGCCGGTGACCGCTTTCCGCAAGCCGCCCACCCCGCCTCCGCCCCCGCACACCAAGGACGAGACCGAGATCTTGAAGCGCAATGTCTTCTGCTCCACCTGCCCGCCGATTTTGCCGAAGCCGGAGGAAACCACGTCGGTGAACACCGGTCCCAGCAAGACCACCATGCCGGTGCGGCTGGTTCTGACCGCGGTCTCGGACGACCCGCGCTGGTCGCTGGCGGTTTTGTGCGACACCCAGGCCAAAGAGTGCGGCGCGTTCGGCCTCGATTCCAAGGTCAAGGACGCGACCGTCATTGCGATTGACGAGAAGCGGGTCGAGTTCGACGTGCACGGGCATGTCGAGTTTCTCGAGTTCGAGACCACCAGCCCGGCGCTCGCCTCCAACGTGCCGCCGCCGCCCAACCCGTTCGGCGACGACGATCCGCTCGCGCGCGACCTCGAAAAGGGCGTCAAGAAGATCTCGGAGAGCGAATATCAGGTCAATCGCGACCTGCTCGACAAGGTGCTGGCCGACACCAACCTTTTGGCCCGCTCGGCGCGCATCGTGCCCAACATCGTCGACGGCAAGCCCAACGGCTTCAAGCTGTACGCGATTCGGCCCAACAGCGTGTATGCGCGCATCGGGCTGCAGAACGGCGACGCCGTGCATGCCATCAACGGCTACGACATGTCGAGCCCCGACAAGGCGCTCGAGGTTTACACCAAGCTGCGGCGCGCCAATCACCTGTCGGTGAGCATCACGCGGCGCGGCCAGAACCAGACGCTGGATTACAACATCCGATGAAAAGCTGGGTGAACAGCATGCGACGATTTTACACGGGGACCGTTTTCATCCTGGCGCTCGCCGAGGGCAGCGCGCTGGCGCAACCGGCACCGGCCCAGCCGCCCCCGCCGGCGCCCAAACCGGCCAGCCCTTCCCCGGCACCGCCGGGTCCACCGCTGCCGCCCAAGCCGCCGGCGGGACCCCGCACGGGCACCGGCGTGGGCGAGGCAGCACGCGCCAAGGGCAAGGCGGGCGCGCCCGCACCCACCGGTGCCAAGGCCAAATCCGATGTGACCGGCGCCGGCGACGTGGAAGAGGTGCCCGGCCAGGCCGCGTTCAACCAGTGCCGCAAGCTGCCGGCCGGCAAGAAGGTCAAGTTCACGCTCAAGCCGGAGAGCGAGCTCATCGATCTGATCGGCTGGATCAGCGCCATGACCTGCAAGAAGTTCATCGTCCCGCAGAACATCCGGTCGCAGAAGGTCACCATCGTCAGCCCGACGCCGGTCACGCCCGACGAGGGCTATCGGCTCTTCTTGTCGGCGCTCAACTCGATTGGGCTCACCGTGGCCCCGGCCGGCGACGCGTTGCAGGTGGTCGAGACCCCGCGCATCAAGGAAGAGGCGCCGGTGTACCGGCCCGACGAGCCGGCACCCAGCGATGACCGCTACATCACGCGCCTGATCCGGCTGCAGAACGTGCCGGCGGCCGAGATGGGAGCGGTGCTGCAGAAGCTGCGCAGCAAGGACGGCGACGTGTCGTGGTACGACCCGACCTCGACGCTCATCCTCACCGACACCGCGTCCAACGTGCGTCGCATGATGGAGGTCGTGCAGTCGCTCGATACCCCGGGCACGACCGAGAAGATCTGGATCGTCAAGCTGCACAACACCAGCGCGGCCGACATGGCGCAGAAGCTGGCCGAGATCTTTCAGGTCGCGGGCGGCGCCGCCGGCAAGCCGGGTGCACCCGGAGGCGCGCCCGTGGGCGGTCCGCGCAAGGTCCCGGGCGTCGGAACCAGCGGCCTGGTGGAGTCGCCGGGCGAAATCGCGATCAGCAAGATCATCCCCGACGACCGGACCAACTCGCTCATCATTGTCGCCAACGAGCACGCCTACGCGCGCATCTACGCGCTCATCAAGCGGCTCGACTCATCCAAGGACGAGGCGGAGGCGCTGGGCGAGGGGCGCATTCACGTGTACCAGCTGGCCAACGCCAACGCCGATGAGCTGGCGCAGACGCTGGGCGGCGTGACCGGCGCCCAGGTCACGGTCGGTGGCGGCGGGGGCGGACGCCGCGGCGGTGCCCCACCGCGGCCAGGAGCTCCACCCCCGGCGCCGCCGCCGGGCGGGGGCGCACCGGGCGGGGGCGGGGTCAGCACGCTGTTCGAAGGCGAGGTGCGGATCTCGGCCGACAAGCCCACCAACGCGCTGGTCATCATCTCGAGCGTGAAGGATTTTCTGACCTTGAAGAGCGTCATCCGCAGGCTCGACATCCCGCGCCGTCAGGTCTTCATCGAGGCCACCATCATGGAGGTCTCGCTCGATCGCTCGCGCCAGCTCGGGCTCTGGTTCCACGGCGGCGACATCGTGGGCAGCGGCAACGACCAGACCCTCATCTTCGGCGGCTCGGGCGCGGCCAAGACCCTGGTGCCGGCCAATCTCATCGGCGACCTCGCGCAGGGACTGGCCGCGGGCGCGCTGGGCCCCGAGATCCAGGGCGCCGACCAGATCCTGAACCAACCCGGCATCTCGATCCCGGCCTTCGGCGTGTTCCTCAAGGCGCTCGCCACCTCGAACGACGTCAACGTGCTGTCGACCCCTCACATCATCACCACCGACAACGAGGAGGCCGAGATCAAGGTGGGCCAGAACCTGCCGTTCCCGGGTGCCACGTTCGGCACCACGCCCGGGCTGCCGGGCGCGACCGGCGGCGCCCCGGGCGCGACCCCGGGCGCCGGCTCGCCCTTTCTGGGCTTCGGCGGCTTCACGCCGGTCAACCGGCAGGACGTGGCGCTGGATCTGAAGATCACGCCGCATGTCAACGAGAGCGGCATGGTGCGGCTGGAGGTCGATCAGGAGATCTCCGACGTGCTGAGCGAAAACTTCAACGGCCTGGGCCCGGCTACCTCCAAGCGCACGGTCAAGACGGTGGTGGTGGTGCACGACCAGCAACCGGTGGTTCTGGGCGGCCTGGTGACTGACCGGCTGACCAACAGCGAAAACAAGGTGCCGCTTCTGGGCGACATCCCGATCCTGGGCTACTTCTTCAAGAACACCACCAAGCGCATGCAGAAGAACAACCTCCTGGTGTTCCTGACCCCGTACGTGGTCACCGACCAGAGCGACCTGAAGCGCATCTTCGAGCGCAAGCTCGAGGAGCGGCGCGAGTTCCTCGAGCGCTATACGGCGTTCCACGATCAGCGCGACTTCGACGCCAAGGTCGACTACCGCAGCAAGCGCGGGTTGCTCGAGGAAATCAACCGCACCGCGCGCGAGGCCGACGAGGAGGCCGAGGTGATGGCCAAGATCCGCGAGGCCCAGATGAGCGAGGATCAGGGCCCGGTCGAGCTGCCGCCCGGATACCGGCCCGTCAAGACCGTACCGGCTGCGCCCGCGCCGAGCGCGCCGCCGAGCGCGCCGCCGGGCACGCAACCGCCCGGCAGCACCGCACCCACGCCGCAGAATCCGATCGTGCCAGGCACGCCGCCGGGCACGCCACCCAGCCGCATCAACCCGCCCAAGCCGGACTGACCATGGAACCGCGCAGCCGCGAGCCCAGCCCTTTCGCGACTCCGTTCGAGGAGGAGCCGACCCGACCCGCGCACGTGCCGACCAGCGAGCGCCTCCTGGGCTCCATTCTGATGCGTGAGTGCGGGCTCCGGCGTGACCAGCTCGAAGCGGGGCTGGCCACCCAGCGGCAGGAGGGTGGGCGCATCGGGGAGATCCTGGTCAAGCTGCACGCCATCAACGAGGGCGACCTTCTGCGTGCGCTCGGCATCCAGCTTGAGATCCCAGTCGCGGCCGAGATCAAGCCCGACGAAGTCGATGTCGATCTGGCGACGCAGGTGCCGATCGCATTCGCACGCGAGCACAAGCTGCTTGTGCTCAAGCGCGGGGAGGTCGCGATCCAGGTGGCGCTGGTGGACCCGCTCGATCTGTTCGCGCTCGACGATCTGCGGCGCCTCCTGGGCGCGCAGCTGGAGCCGCTTCTGGTGCCCGACAGCGTGGTCAGCGAGGCCATCAACAAGGTCTACGCCAAGAAGACCTCGGACGCCGATCTCGGCGGTGGCGAGGGCGA
>Ga0126376_10002077_pt1 | contig 11204 bp, 6 predicted proteins | sample PanSoiMetPlot_15_FD_92760 | JGI IMG/M metagenome (GOLD analysis project Ga0126376, IMG submission 92760) | Tropical forest soil microbial communities from Panama - MetaG Plot_15 | ecosystem: Environmental > Terrestrial > Soil > Tropical forest > Bulk soil | place: Panama | collected 2016-02-17
ACCACTCGACCACCCCTGCAACACTTAGTTTTGCCGTGGAGCCGGCGAAGGGACTTGAACCCCCGACCCTCTGATTACAAATCAGATGCTCTACCAACTGAGCTACGCCGGCCCGCTATAGAGATAAATAGCGTATTCCGACAAAATGCGGATACTACCAAGCGGTTTTCAAAAACGCAAGTCGCCAGCTATCCACAGATTACACAGATTGTTTAACGAAAAGCTCACATGAATTAGTCACAGGAAAAATCCATGTAATCTGTGGCTAAAAAATCCGATTGACCTGAATTGATGCGTCAAAGTAGGATGGGTAAACCCTCACGCTCGTCACTTCGCCCCATCTCTTTCTTAAAGGACATCAAAGGAGACTAGAAATGGCACGGTTTGGATACTTGAAAGCATCGCTGTTTGCGCTCGTCTGCCTCCCGGCATTCGCTCTTTCGACTAACGCACAGTCGCCGACCCCTACGCCGCAAGTCGTCATGCCCACGGCGCGCCCGGCAGCCCGTGTTGCCGGCGATTCGAGCCTTTACTGCGCCGGTTTCATCCGTTATCAGAAACTGCCGCAGATGCCCGAGATTGTGGGCGCCCTCGAAGAACAGGAACAGCGCACGTACTCAGACGGCAATGTGGTTTATCTGAACGAAGGCTCACAGCAAGGTATTAAAGAAGGCCAGAACTTCCAGATCATTCGCCCGCGCGGTGATCTCAAGGGAGTTCACAAGCAAAAACACGGCTTTCTAGGCACTTACGTTCAGGAAATCGGGCAACTGCGAGTGTTCAAAGTTAACGAGCACACTGCCGCGGCACGGATCACTTTCGCTTGCGACACTGCGCTGCTCGGCGATCTTCTGGCTCCAGTCCCTGACCGCGAGTCTCCACCGTTACGCGCCGAAGGCAATCTCGATCGGTTTGCCGAGCCGACCGGAAAGCAGACCGGACGTTTGATGATGGCGAAAGATGGTCGCGAGATGGTGACGCGCAACGATATCGTCTACATCGATCTCGGCGGCGAGGACAAAATCAATAGCGGCGACTACGTCACGATTTACCGCCCGCTCGGAACCGGCAACATCACGCGCGTCGATAATGAAGAGAATGCGCGCGGTCGCACCGATGGTTTTGAGAGCAATCGTTTTCGTGGCGGCGGTTTTTCGATTGAAGGCTCACGCGCCAAAGACTCGACCGCGTTTGGTCGCAATGAAGGCCGCTATCGACATCGACCAATCACTTCGAAGGAAGTCAAACGACATCGACCGCCGATGCCGCGCAAGGTCGTCGGTGAGGCAGTGGTGATTAGTGTAGAAACGAGAACTGCAACCGCGATCATCACTCGCGTGGTGGGTGAGGTTCATACTGGCGACTGGGTCGAGATTCAATAAAAAACTTTCGTCGGTCCGCGTGGCCGATGACCGCGCGGTAGAACGACCTGAAATATCCGTACATCGACGCACAAGCCGAGATCACAACTAACCAGAGCATCGCGCGGCCGGCTGTGTAAAGTAATACTTGCCAGTCGTTGCCGGTAGTTGGACCACCTGCAACCAGATGTTGCCACGCAGATCGCAGTTCCGGCACGGACCAGAACTCGATCGCAGGAAATGGTCTGCCAAAATTTGCTACCGGTGGTTTGCCGGCCACGCTCGAGGCGATGAGCAGCGCGACCGTAACGACCTGCGCGAGCATCTTGAATTTCCCCATCTTCGACGCCGCGATCACCACACCCTCAACTGCCGCAATCGAACGCAAGCCCGTCACGGCAAACTCTCGGCCGATAATGATCACCACCGCCCAGGCAGGCGCGAGTTGGTTCTCAACCAGCGAGATGAGCGCTGCTGAAATGAGCAGTTTGTCGGCAATCGGGTCGAGCAGTTGTCCGAGACGAGTCACTTGCCGGCGCCTCCGCGCGATGTGACCGTCGAGATAATCAGTGAGCGCCGCGCCCAGGAACATCACCACACCCAGCACGTGCCTCGGCACTCCAAACCAGTTTTCCGAGAACGGCGTCAGGAGGACGACAACGAGCAACGGCACGATAAAAATGCGCAGAAGAGTCAGAGCGTTGGGCAGGTTCACATGGCCTACTCTACTGAGATTTCGAAGCGTGTCAATGCACTACCAGCGGGGGCAAGCCCCTCTTCCTGACTTGTTCTATTCTGCAAATAGAAAAGGACTAGAGGAATTTGTCGCGAGTGAACAGAACAAGTCAGGAAGAGGGGCTTGCCCCCGCTCTTTGTGGAACTTTCTTCGCAGCTCGTGTGAATACGAGCATGAGCAAATTTCTTTCCGTTCTCGCCCTCGTTCTAATTTGCGCGCCCGCGGCTTTTGCCGACGACGCGCGCGCACAGGAAATTCTCAAACAAGCTCGCCAGGCAATCGGCGGTGAAGAACAGTTACAAAAAATCCAGGGTCTCCAAATTCACGGACAGTATCGTCGCGTGTTCGGCGATCGTCAGATGAGCGGCGATCGCGATATCAGCATCCAGCTGCCGAACAAGTATCTGGTTGAAGACGCGATGAACGCAGGAGGACTCAGCACCGCGATCATCAACACACGCGGGCTCAACGGCGAAAAGGCATGGAGCGGAAACAGCGGCGGTGGCGGCGGCATGATCTTCCGCATCACTGGACCGGGTGGCCAGCAGGCGACGCCGGAACAGATGGAAGCGATGCAGCGCCGGATGTACAACGCCGAGTTCTCGCGTTACCTGCTTGCGATGATCTTAACTCCGCCGCCGGAGATGGCTGTTGAATACAAGTATGCCGGTGAGTCGGAAGTCGAGGACGCAAAGGCAGACGTCATCGACGTCACTGGTCCAAACCACTTTTCCGTGCGCGTTTTCTTCGACCAGAGCAGTCACCTGCCTCTGTTGCTGAGTTATCGTGGGCCAAAGCCGCGCACCGTGATGATGACACGCCAGTCCGGTGAAAAAGCAAAACCTGAAGACATCAAGAAAATTCGCGAAGAAGCGGAAAAGAAGATGAATGCCGAGGCGCCGCCCGTTCCGGAAGAAGTCGACTTCTACATTCGACTGACGGAGCACAAGAAAGTCGGCGGTCTCATGTTGCCACACAAGCTGACATTTTTGACTGACACCGAAGTCTCCGAAGAGTTTGAGATCTCGAAAGTTCAGGTCAATCCGCAGTTCAAGGCCGATCTGTTCGAAAAACACTAGGAGCTAAGCATGCTAGTCAAGTCTCTCCACTCTCGGGCGATAAGTGTGCTTATTGCTTTCCTCCTGACAGTTGCTCCTTGCGTGGGCCAAAGCAGTGCCAGCCTGGAAGTGATCGTGAAAGATCCGACCGGCGCTTTGATCAGCAAGGCGCAAGTGCAGTTGAGCAAAAATGGAAAGCCTCAATCGCTCAGCTCAACCAATCAAAGGGGCGAAGCACGCTTCAATAAACTCACAACCGGACGTTATCAGCTTCACATCGCGGCCGCAGGTTTCAAAGCTCTCGACCTCGACGACGTAGAGCTGGCGAGTGGTCCACAACGGCGCGAAGTGTCTCTCGAGATCGACGTGATCAAAGTCGACGTTGATGTCGCAGAAGAAGCCCAGGTACGAAATACAAACCCGAATGGACCAGCCTTCAGCAACGTCCTGACCGCCGAGCAGATCGCTCAACTTCCTGACGATCCCGACGAGTTTGAGAACGCAATCAACCAGCTCGCCGGACCCGGCGCACAAATCCGTGTCAACGGTTTTCGCGGAGGCAAACTGCCGCCGAAGTCGCAGATCCGCGAGATTCGTTTCCGCATGAATCCATACGCGCCTGAGAACCACGACGCCGGCTTCGGGCTCGTTGACATCACCACCAAACCGGGTGTGAACTCGTGGCATGGTTCGTTCAACTTCGGTTTTCGCGATGAATCGTTGAACGGGCGCCAGGTGTTTGCGCCGTTTCGCGGTCCGGAACAACAGCGTCGTTTCGGCCTCTCGATGGATGGTCCAATCTGGAAAAATCGCACGTCGCTTTTTCTGAATGCCGACGGCTCGTTGTTTTTTGATGCGCGGCCGATCCTTGCCACGCTTCCGAGCGGCACGCTCTCGGATCTCGCTTATCGACCGTCGCGACGTCTAAATCTAGACGCACGTCTCGAACATGCGTTGACCAAGACCCACACTTCGCGCTTTCAGTTTCAACGCAACGCGAGCGCCCTCGACAATCTCGGGGTCGGCGATTTCGATCTGCCGGCGCGTGGTTATTCGCAGGACCAGACTGAATACATCGCGCGGCTCGGCGACTCGGGCGTGTTCGGAAAGAAGTTTTTCAACGAGATGCGCTTGCAGGCCCGCTGGCTACAGACCGAAGCGCGTTCGGTGAGTTTGGGCCAGACGATCCTCGTGCCGGGTTCGTTCAACGACGGCAGCGCGCAGCGAAGTGGCGGCCGCAGACAACTCGAGTTCGAGCTCGCGGACAACGTCGACTACGCACACGAGAAACACGGGCTACGCTTCGGCGGTCAACTCGAAACAGGCGGCTATCGCAGTAGCGATCGTACCAACGCATTCGGCACTTTCCAGTTTGCCGACCTCGCGGCGTATGAAGCGGGGCTCCCGACGCAATACACGCAACGCATCGGCGATCCGACGGTGAAGTATCGCCAGTATCAATTTGGCTGGTATGTTCAGGACGACTTTCGCGTCCGCAAGAACCTGACGCTCAGCTATGGTGCGCGACATGAGTTTCAGAATCACGTGCCAGGAAAGCTCAACATCGCGCCGCGCCTCGGTTTCGTCTGGTCTCCAAAAAAGAACGGCTCGATAACGATTCGCGGCGGTGCCGGTGTTTTCTACGACTGGTTCACGGCGCAAACTTACGAACAAACGTTGCGCGTCGATGGACAACGGCAGCGAGATCTCGTGATCGCGAATCCCGGTTATCCGAATCCCTTCAGCGGCGGAATGCAGACCGTGCTGCCGCCAAGCCGGATTCAGACTGATCCGGACCTCCAGATTCCGTACATCATGCAAAGCTCGATCGGCCTGGAGACGAATCCGTTCAAACTGTTTCGGCTGACTACGAATTATCAGTATCAACGCGGCGTTCACCTGCTCCACGGTCGCAATCTGAACGCGCCGATTCCGGGTTTCGGACGCCCTGATCCCGCGGTCGGCAACATCACAAACATCGAATCGTCAGCTTACCAATCGAGTCACCGCTTGATGGTGGGAATCGGTCCGGCAAAGTTTGTCCAGGGACTGTTCTGGAACATCAATTATCTGCTGATGAAAAACACGAACGAGGCTGACAGCCCGTTTAGTTTGCCTTCCGATAACTTCAATCTGCGCGCCGATCGCGGTCCGGCAGCGAATGACTTTCGCCATCTGATATCCGGCTTCATCAGCAAGCGCCTGCCAATGGGTCTGGCAGTTTCGACGATTTTCCAGGCGACCTCCGCACTGCCTTACAACATCACGACTGGTTTCGATAACAATGGCGACACCGTAATCAACGATCGTCCTGCGGGCGTTGGACGCAACAGTGCCCGCGGCGCGGGGCGCTGGGAAATCGGTTCGCGTCTGAGCTGGGGCAGGGATTTCGGGCCGGAACAACAACAGACCGCCGGCGGACCGCAAATCAGAATGGTTCGCATCGGCGGCGGCGACGGCGCCGCACCGCCATCACTCCCAAACGCCGCTACGAAGAAGTATCGTCTCGAATTCTACGCACAGGCCTTCAACCTCCTGAATCACGCGAATCTGAACGCGTTTTCCGGCGTTGAAACCTCGCCGTTCTTCGGTCAGGCGACCTCGGCACAACCTCCACGCCGCATGGAACTCGGGCTCAGATTTAACTTCTGATCCGCGAAAGTCCTCGTTTATCCGCGGCCTCTTGCCCCACGAAAATCAGTCCGCTAAAATGACTGATTTTTACTATGGCCATTGATCGCATCAGTGTAAGAGGGGCCCGCCAGCACAACCTCAAGAACATCAATGTCGACATCCCGCGCGATCGCTTCACTGTAATCACCGGACTCTCCGGTTCGGGCAAGTCTTCCCTGGCTTTTGACACGATTTATGCCGAGGGACAGCGGCGCTACGTTGAGTCGCTTTCGGCTTACGCGCGCCAGTTTCTCGATCAACTCGAAAAGCCCGACGTCGATTCCGTTGACGGGCTTTCACCGGCCATTTCCATCGAACAGAAGACTGTTTCACGCAGCCCACGATCGACCGTCGGGACCGTCACCGAGATCTATGACTACATGCGGCTGCTGTTTTCGTCGGTGGGTATTCCGCACTGCCACATCTGCGGTGCGGCAATCACGCGCCAGAGCGTCGATCAAATTGTGCAGAACGTGCTCGGACTTCCGGAAGGCGAGCGCGTGATGGTGCTGGCGCCGATTGTTCGCGGTCGCAAAGGTGAGTTCAAGAAAGAGCTGGAAAAACTCGCGAAAGAAGGATTTCTGCGCGCTCGCGTCGATGGTGAACTGCTTTCGCTCGACGAAGAGATCCGGCTCGACAAACGACGAAATCACACAATCGAAGCCGTCGTCGATCGATTGTTAATCAAGACTGGAATTCGCGAGCGGCTCACTGACTCGATTCGAACAGCATTGAAATTGACCGGCGGCGCCGTTCTTATTTCCGTCGTCGATGGCGAGGAGAAGCTTTATTCCGAACGGATGGCGTGTGTGAACTGCGGCATCAACGTGCCGCCACTCGAGCCGCGCTCTTTCTCGTTCAACTCAGCTTACGGCGCGTGCAAGCGTTGTCATGGTCTGGGAACCGTGATGGAGATCGATTCGCTGAAGTTGATTCCTGACCCGTGGCAGACTCCGGAGAGACTCGGATACATGGGTTCTCAGGACAAACAGGGTTCGGCTTATCTGCGCAGCGCTTTACTCGCCGTCTGTAAACACTTCAACGCCGATCCGAAGACTCCGTTTGCAGACTTGTCGAAGGAGGTGCGCGACGGATTTCTGAATGGGGTGAGCGGCAAGATCAATTTCAATCAGGGCTTGTATTCGTATCAGAGCGAATGGAAAGGCGCGCTGCCCTGGTTGCAGGAGCGCTTGAGCGAAGCGCCCAACGAAAAAATAAGAGTCGCGCTCGAGGAGTTGGTTTCACCGACGGTTTGTAGTGAGTGTAACGGACGGCGCTTGCGTTCCGATTCGCTGTCGGTGCAGGTCGGTGGCCGTGGGATTGCTGAATATACGTCGCTGCCGATTGAAGATGCGGTCGCGGCCTTCGAGCAGGTGCGGCTCAATCCGCGTGAAGAACAGATCGCTGGTTCGATATTGCGAGAGATAAAGAATCGCTTGCAGTTTCTGAAGACGGTGGGGCTCGGTTATCTGACGCTCGATCGCTCTTCGTCGACGCTTTCCGGAGGCGAAGGCCAGCGCATCCGGCTCGCAACGCAAATCGGGTCACAGTTACGTGGCGTCTTGTACGTACTTGATGAGCCGTCAATCGGGCTTCATCCGCGAGACAATCAGAAACTTCTGGAGACGCTGGCGGCGTTGCGAGATCTCGGCAACACCGTGCTCGTCGTCGAACACGATGAGGAAACGATCAGGCGCGCTGATTACGTAGTCGATCTTGGACCAGGCGCGGGAGCGCATGGCGGGCAAGTTGTAGCAGTGGGCACGGCGGCAGACGTGGCTGAGAATCCCGAGTCGATTACAGGGCTGTACATTCGCGGCGCAAGAAAGATTGAGGTTCCGGCAGAGAGACGCGCGCCGAACGGGAAGTATCTGACCGTGACCGGCGCGTACGCCAATAATTTGAAAGAGATTGACGTTTCGTTTCCGCTGGGCTTGTTGACCGTGGTCACAGGCGTGTCCGGATCGGGCAAGTCTACGCTCGTTGAAGATATTCTCTACTACGCGCTCGCGCAGCATCTCTACGGTTCATCGACTGAACCTGGTCCATACAAGACCATCGAGGGACTCGAGCACGTCGATAAAGTAATCGAGATCGATCAGTCGCCGATCGGTCGCACGCCGCGATCGAATCCGGCTACCTACACCGGTCTGTTCACGCCGTTACGCGAGCTGTATGCGATGTTGCCCGAGTCGCGTGAACGTGGTTACAAACCGGGCCGTTTCTCGTTCAACGTCAAAGGTGGGCGTTGCGAAGCGTGCGAGGGCGACGGCATGAAGCGTATCGAGATGAACTTTCTGCCAGATGTGTACGTGCTATGTGATGTGTGTCGTGGCGCGCGTTATAACCGCGAGACAATGGCGGTGAAGTATAAAGGCAAGTCGATCGCGGATCTGCTGGATACCACGGTGGAAGAAGCGTTGCCGCTACTCGAGAACATTCCACAGATAAATCAAAAGCTACAGACCCTGCTCGACGTCGGACTCGGATATATCAAGTTGGGCCAATCAGCCACAACGCTCTCCGGCGGCGAAGCGCAACGTATCAAGCTCGCGAAGGAACTCTCGAAACGGGCCACCGGCCGGACCATCTACATTCTTGACGAGCCAACCACCGGCCTGCATTTCGCAGACGTTCACAAACTGCTCGACGTGCTGCAGCGTCTCGTCTCACTTGGCAACACCGTTTTGGTCATCGAACACAATCTCGACGTCATCAAATCAGCCGACTACATCATCGATCTTGGACCAGAGGGCGGCGAGCACGGCGGTCGCGTCGTCGCCGCCGGCACTCCCGAAGAAGTCGCACGCTCCCGCCGCTCCCACACCGGCCACGTCCTCCGCCCACTGCTGAACGGTCGCCTCACGCGAAACGGCAACGGCAGTCATTCATAGCGCCAAGATTAATTCGTGAGATGCTATAATTCGGCTGCTTTAATTCAGCACCGTTAGTTTGAATAACGCCGATAATTTTGGCACCGTTAGGATAACGCCGAAGGCGTTGTCTTTCTGTCATGGAGCAATTGGTCCAAATTAGACCTGCTGCCGAAGCAAAGGAAGCTGAAAAGGAATACTATCACTCGCTGACACCGGCGCAGAGAATTCAGATAATGTTAATGCTTACGAGGGCGCATTACGGGGTAGATCTGACCGGGAAAATCGAGAGAGTTTTTACGATTGTAAAGCTCACTGATCTCAAATAGCTTGCCATCAATCTACGACGACAATCTAAAGCCGCTCGAGCTCGATAAGGTCAAAACGTATCCGCTCGCCTCACGCAAGAGCAAAGTTAATCTGCAGGATTTTGCGAAGCCTATTAGCGAGGGCTCATCGCTGGATGATTTTCTTGCGAGTCTGCCGAATGTGCTGGCGGTGGAGTCGCTGCGCGAGTTCGTTGCGCGCATGCATCGCGCGCGTGAACTGAAGAAGCCGATCATCTGGGGAATCGGTGGTCACGTAATTAAGACCGGCCTCGCGCCGTTGATCATCGATCTCATGAAGCGAGGCTACGTGTCGGGCATCGCTGCCAATGGCTCGGTGCTGGTCCATGATTCCGAGATCGCGATGGTCGGCTCGACTTCTGAAGACGTTGACGCGACGCTCTCCGAAGGCGAATTTGGTGGCGCTGAAGAGACGGGCCAACTCCTTAACGGAGCCGCGCGTGATGGCGCGAGAGATCAGATCGGCCTGGGTGAAGCTGTCGGGCGCGCTTTGCTCGCACAGAATCCGAAGCATCGCGACTATTCACTACTTTGCGCTGCTTACGAAGCGAAGATTCCCTTTACCGCACACATCACGATCGGCGGCGACATCGCACACTTCCATCCCACCTTTGACGGCGCTGCACTCGGAGCGACGACGCACACAGACTTTCGCTATCTAGCGGAGTTGGTAAGACGAATGGATGGCGGTGGCGTTTATCTCAACGTGGGCTCGGCCGTCGTGTTGCCGGAAGTATTTTTGAAGTGCGTAACCCTGGTGCGCAACCTGGGCCATCGGTTATCGGATATCACCACAGCTAACTTTGATTTCATTCAGTCGTACCGGCCTTTGACGAATGTCGTGCGGCGCCCGACCGAGAACGGCGCCGGTCGCGGTTTTTCAATCACGGGTCATCACGAGCTCACGATACCTTTACTCGCCGCCCTGCTCACTCAAAGCCCTGATCATTCCGCTTGACCATTCAGACGTTCTGGACTATTCTGCTAAAGCTGAAATTGAAAACGGATTTCAATTTCGGAAAAAACAGGAAGAGAGTTCTACATAAAATTTAGCCCGTTGTGGGCGTTTGCCTTCATAGGAAAGGTGTTGGTCATGCTTTCGATCTTTTCGCGCTCATCTTTACTGCTCGTCTTTTCAGCCATATTAATCTCGGCCGCATTCGCACAAACACCAGTTAAGAAGCCTGTTCTTCGAGGTCGCGTCGTCGACCCAAATCACGCAGGTATTCCAAGAGCGGACATCTGGGCTTCCGGTAACGGACTTCCCTCGTCTACGGCCGTCACCAACCAAAATGGCGAATTTTCTCTGGCGCTCGAACCGGGTGAATATCAGGTCCGTGTATTGGCCGAAGGCTTCTCCGAAACTACTGAGACCGTCAGTCTCATGGCCAACTCTCAACCAGTCGAAATCGTTTTGCCCGTAGCGGCATCGAATGCGATCGTGACCATCACTGACGCGTACGGCGTCACCACCATCAACAGCGCCACTAAAACATTGACGCCACTGCGCGACATACCGCAATCGATCTCCGTCGTAACCAAAGAGCAGATCCGAGATCAATCGATGTCGAGCGTGTCGGACGTGGTCACTTACGTTCCCGGCATCACATCGCATCAGGGCGAGAACAATCGCGACCAACTCGTCATCCGCGGCAACAGCACGAGCGCCGATTTCTTTCTCAATGGCGTGCGCGACGACGTTCAGTACTACCGCGATCTCTACAACGTCGAGCGCGTCGAGGCATTGAAAGGACCAAACTCAATGATGTTTGGTCGCGGCGGTGGCGGCGGTGTCATCAATCGAGTGACGAAAGAGGCCGGCTTCACTTCCCTGCGCGAAGTCACGTTCCAGGGCGGCTCCTTCGGAAACAAACGCTTCACCGGCGACTTCGATCAACCGCTCGGTAACAAAGCCGCTTTCAGAATCGATGGCGTCTACGAGAACTCCGGAAGTTTTCGCGACCACGTCAATCTCGAACGTTACGGAGTCAATCCGACCGCAACGTTTATCGTTGGTCCAAAAACTGCGGTCAAACATTCTTACGAATACTTTCGCGATTGGCGTGTTGCCGATCGCGGCATTCCATCGTTTCACGGACTACCCGTTGACGTTCCCATCGAGACGTATTTCGGCGATCCAACGAACAGTTGGGTGC
>Ga0126376_10002078_pt1 | contig 11198 bp, 9 predicted proteins | sample PanSoiMetPlot_15_FD_92760 | JGI IMG/M metagenome (GOLD analysis project Ga0126376, IMG submission 92760) | Tropical forest soil microbial communities from Panama - MetaG Plot_15 | ecosystem: Environmental > Terrestrial > Soil > Tropical forest > Bulk soil | place: Panama | collected 2016-02-17
AGGCCGCCAACAAGCGCTATACCATCCACATCTATCCTGGCACCCAGCATGCCTTCAACAACGACACCGGCGCCGCCCGCTACAACAAGGCCGCCTCCGACCTCGCCTGGAGCCGTACGCTAGTGTTCTTCAAGGAGAATCTCGGCACCCCGAAGGCGGTGTGAGATTCTCTTTCCTCCAACTGCGGCGTGGGCCGACGTACGGCGCAACCCTTGTGGTCCGCGTGACGGACATACGGACTGGCTACGATGGGCGCGATCGCGTGCCGTTGATGCCGTCGCCTGCAAATCGGGCAATCACAAGGGTCGCCCCATTAGCGCTAATGAAGGTCGCCCCTACAGCCCGCAATGTTGGACGACGCTTTTGCGGCCTACCGCTCTTCAGCCGATGGCGACCTGCCGTTCATCGTCCGCCTGCTCGAGCAGGCGGACGGCCTTTTCAATCCGCTCGGCCGCCGAAGTGAGGGCCGCTGCCATATCGGCTTCCATCGCTTGCGAGCGATCCGAAGCGGCGGCGCGCGCGTGTTGCAGGGAGGTGAACTCGGTCTCAATCCGGTGCATCCGTTGGCGCTGCTCCGACATCTCGTCGATGACGATAAGTGCCGCCATGATGGTGAGCCGCACGTCCCCGATTTCCCCGAAAGTGCCGCGCAAATTTGCGATGCGCTGATCGAGATCATGGGCCAGTCGCGCCAGATGATGCTCCTGGCCATCGTCGCAAGCCATGCGATATTGGCGACCGTTGATGGTAACGCTCACGTGGGCCATGTGAGTCCCCGTTTATCGTCCTCGCGGGCTCAATTCCGGTTGGCTGCAATGACGGCCCGGATGACGCTCATCGCCTCATCGATCCGGCGCATCGCCTCTCGATTGCTGCTCTCGAGCTCGCGTGTACGGGCGCGTGCCGCATCAAGCTCGGACGCGAGCCGCGATCGGTCGACGTTGAAGACATGAACCTGCTCAGTGAGCGCACCGCCTCTGCGGACGCCTGCGAAGCGCTGCTCCAAGACAGCATCGAGCGCATCGAGCGCATCGACCACCCGTTTGACGGCCTGATCGAATCCGCTCGTGCGGTTAGTCATGCTTCCTGGTCCGGACATGTCCCGACCGCCTCTTTTGGGTCCCCTGTTTTGTCCACGCCATTATTAAGCTTACGGTTATCGTTAACCGGGCGTCAACGCCAACACCGGCTCCGCACGCAGTTCCGCCCAGGTTATTCGCAGTGCGGGGCATCGGGTGCCCTCAACCCTGCCGGCGCCATAGCTGTAGCCCTGGATCCGAAGCCAAATCTGGGCCGGCCCTGCCCACGCGGCAAAGCCCCCCGACGGTCGCTCGACACTCAACCCGGGCTACGGTTCCTCAACGAGCGGGAGCTTGCCGCCCAGCAGGGAGGAGGGCAGTGAGGTTTCGTTGACTCACGGGCCTTACATGTTAATCAGTCCTCCGCCTTGGACGGCGGAGTTGCGCCGAGATCCGGGCGTCGAGGCCCGCCCTCGGCGCGTCTTGCCATTTGAGCCAAGTTTCATGGGAGCAGCGGACCAACTCGCTACCGCACAGAAGATACGGTATGGTTCCGAGATACCCGCGCCGATAAGCCGCGCCGTCCATGACCGTATGGCAAACGCCATTCGGGCGCTCGCCATGGACGCGGTCGAGCAGGCGAAGAGCGGTCACCCCGGCCTGCCCATGGGGGCGGCCGACGTCGCCACCGTCTTGTTCACACGATTTTTGAAATTTGATCCTGCCGATCCGCACTGGCCCGATCGTGACCGTTTCGTGCTCTCAGCCGGCCATGGCTCGATGCTGCTCTACGCGCTTCTTTTCCTGCTCGGCTATGAAGGGGTGACGATCGAGGAGATCAAGCGTTTCCGCCAGCTTGGTGCGCTCACCGCAGGACATCCCGAACACGATCATCCGCCCGGCGTCGAGACCACCACGGGACCGCTTGGCCAAGGGCTCGGCAACGCGGTCGGCATGGCAATCGCGGAACGGCATCTGGCAGCGGAATTCGGCTCCGACGTGGTCGATCATCACACCTTCGTGCTGGCATCTGATGGCGACCTGATGGAAGGCATCAGCCACGAAGCCGGCGCGCTTGCCGGCCACCAGCGGCTCGCGAAACTCATCGTGCTGTACGATGACAACGGCATCTCAATCGACGGGCCGTTGTCGCTCGCGGACTCGGTGGACCAGGTCAAGCGCTTCGAGGCGTACGGCTGGAACGCCACGCGGATCGACGGGCAGGATCCGGAGGCGATCGCCGCCGCTATTGCGTGGGCGAAGTCGACTGACGGGCCGGCCCTCATCGCCTGCCGCACCACCATCGGATTCGGTGCCCCTACCAAGGCGGGGACCAAGGAGAGTCACGGCTCACCGCTCGGTGCCGAGGAGATCAGGAGTGCGCGCAAGCGGCTCGGCTGGACGTCGCCGCCGTTCGAGGTGCCGGCCGACATTCGCGACGCCTGGCGGGCGGTCGGGCAACGCGGCCGGCCCGCGCGCCTCGCCTGGGAAAAGCGGGTCGCAAGCCTCCCGCCAGACCAGTATGCGGAGTTCAACCGCAGGCTCGCCGGGGACTTGCCTGTGGAGGCGCTCGCTGCCGCGGTGCGCGGGCTCAAGGAAACGCTCGCAGCCGCCCCGAAAGAAATCGCCACCAGGGCCTCTTCCGAATTGGCGCTCGGAGCCCTGACCGCGGCGGTTCCGGAGATGATCGGCGGGTCCGCGGATCTCACCGGATCGAACAACACGCGGCCCAAAGGCATGGCCGCGATGTCGGCCGCGCATCCGGCCGGTCGGTTCATCCATTACGGCGTCCGCGAGCACGGCATGGTTGCCGCCATGAGCGGCATGGCCCTGCACGGGGGTATCATCCCGTATTCGGGCACGTTCCTGGTGTTCTCCGATTACTGCCGGCCCGCGGTCCGGCTAGCCGCCTTGATGGGTCAACACGTGATCTATGTGCTCACCCACGATTCGATCGGCCTCGGCGAAGACGGGCCGACGCACCAACCGGTGGAACATCTGGCCGCATTACGGGCGATCCCGAACCTCCTGGTATTCCGGCCCTGCGACGCCGTGGAGACGGCCGAATGCTGGGAACTCGCACTCAAGGTGCGGGCCTCGCCGAGCGCGCTGGTGCTGACGCGGCAGAACCTGGCCCAGCTTCGTACCGGGTTCGCGACGGAAAATCGTTGCGCCGCGGGCGCTTATGAGCTGCTGCCGGCCGAGGCTGGAGTCGCGCAGGTGTCGCTTTTTGCCACCGGCTCGGAGGTCGCGATTGCGGCAGCGGCGCGCCGGTTGCTGGCCGAGCGTGGTGTCGCCGCCCGGGTGGTGTCAGTGCCGTGCTTTGAGTTGTTTGAACGCGGACCGGCCAACACAAGGGCCGCCACTATCGGACCTGCTCGCGTCCGCGTCGGAATCGAGGCGGCGGCTCGGCAGGGGTGGGATGCCATCATCGGTTCCGACGGCGCATTCGTCGGCATGACGGGGTTCGGGGCAAGCGCGCCCTTCAAGGACCTCTACCTCCACTACGGGATTACGGCCGAGCGCGCTGCCGAAGCCGCCCTGGCGGCGTTGACCAAAATCAACCCTGTCAACTGAAATGGGCGCTAGAAACCGTACGCGTTTGTGATATCAACGCCGCAAAATCGAGCACGCTATCCGCTCGGGCGTTGCCCCTACCCTCCCGCGCCGGCGGGGAAGGGGCCATGATCTAGACGCAGCCGACGTGAAGGTCTGGGCCCGCGCCCTTTTGACCCGTCGCACAATCACAATTTGAACCGTTTGAATCGCAAGGAGCCGGAAATGTCAGTTCGCGTCGCCATCAACGGGTTTGGCCGCATCGGCCGCAATGTCCTGCGCGCCATTGTGGAATCCGGCCGCAAGGACATCGAGGTCGTGGCCCTCAACGATCTTGCCCCGCCCGAAACCAATGCACACTTGCTGCGTTTCGACTCCATTCACGGGCGCTTCCCCGGTGAGGTCAAGGTTGAAGGCGACACCATCGAGTGCGGCAACGGACCCATCAAGGTCACGGCAATCAAAAACCCGGCCGAACTTCCATGGAAGGAGCTGGGCATCGATATTGTGCTCGAATGCACTGGCATCTTTACCTCCAAGGAGAAGGCTAAGGCGCATCTCGATGCCGGCGCCAAGCGGGTCCTGATTTCGGCGCCGGCCGAAAATGCCGACCTCACGGTGGTCTATGGCGTTAATCACGACAAGCTGACGAAAAACGACATGGTGGTCTCGAACGCCTCATGCACCACGAACTGCCTGGCGCCGGTCGCCAAGGTCATGAATGACGCGATCGGCATCGAGAAGGGTTTCATGACGACGATCCACTCCTACACCAATGATCAGCCCTCGCTCGATCAGGTGCACAAGGACCTCTATCGCGCCCGCGCGGCGGCGCTATCCATGATCCCGACCTCGACCGGCGCCGCCAAGGCGGTGGGCCTGGTGCTGCCGGAGCTTAACGGCAAGCTCGACGGCGTCGCCATCCGGGTGCCGACACCCAACGTATCGGTTGTCGACTTCAAGTTCGTGGCGAAACGCAGCACCACCAAGGACGAGATCAACAGCGCCGTGAAGCGCGCCGCCGAGCAGCAGCTCAAAGGCATTCTCGGCTACACCGAACGGCCGAACGTCTCGATCGACTTCAACCATGATGCGCGCTCGTCGATCTTCCACATGGACCAGACTAAGGTCATGGACGGTACGCTAGTGCGTGTGATGTCCTGGTACGACAACGAATGGGGTTTCTCTAACCGCATGGCCGACACAGCTGTCGCCATGGGCAAGCTCCTCTGAAACACTGATCCTGTCATGTCCGCCTTCCGCACACTCGATGAGGCCGGCCTGCGGGGCAAGCATGTGTTGCTCCGGATCGACCTCAATGTCCCGATGGAGGACGGCAAGGTCGGCGACCTGACGCGGCTTGAGCGCGCGGCGCCGACGATCAAGGAGGTCGCCGACAAGGGCGGCAAGGTGATTCTGCTGTCGCATTTCGGCCGCCCCAAGGGACGCGATCCAAGGGACTCGCTCAAACCGGTCGCTGAGGCGCTTGCTTGCGTCCTCAATCGCCCGGTCGGGTTCGCGCAAGACTGTACGGGCCCGGTAGCCGAAGCTGCTGTAAACGCGATGAAAAGCGGCGACATCCTGTGTCTCGAAAACACCAGGTTCCACGCCGGCGAAGAGAAGAACGATCCGGCATTCGTTGAGGCGCTTGCGGCGCTCGGCGATATCTGGGTCAACGATGCATTTTCGGCCGCCCACCGCGCGCATGCATCGACCGAAGGGCTTGGCCATAAGCTCCCCGCCTATGCGGGCCGCAACATGCAGGCGGAGCTCGACGCCCTCGCGAGAGCGCTCGAATCGCCGCAGCGCCCGCTGGCCGCCATCGTCGGCGGTGCCAAGGTGTCGACTAAGCTTGATCTGCTCGGCAATCTGCTTACCAAGGTCGAGACGCTGATCATAGGCGGCGGCATGGCGAACACTTTCCTGGCCGCCCAGGGACGGACGGTCGGAAAGTCGCTTTGCGAGCACGATCTCGCGACGACGGCGCGCCAGATTCTTGCGAAGGCCGAGGCGGCAGGTTGCGAAATCGTGCTACCGGTCGACGCCGTTGTGACCAACGAATTCAAGGCCCATGTGCCCTGGCACGTCACCCCCGTCGATGCCGTCGCAGCGGACGAGATGATACTCGACATCGGTCCGCGTACCATCGAGCACGTGGTGTCCGTGCTGGCGCGCGTAAAGACGCTGGTCTGGAATGGCCCGTTCGGGGCGTTCGAGATGGAACCGTTCGACAATGGTACGGTTGAGGTAGCCGAGGCCGCCGCGGAACTGACGCAGGCCGGCAAACTTGTGTCGATCGCGGGCGGTGGCGATACGGTGGCGGCGCTCAATGCGGCGGGCACCGGGAAGCGTTTTACCTACGTGTCGACAGCCGGCGGCGCGTTCCTGGAATGGATGGAAGGCAAAGCTTTGCCGGGCGTGGAGGTCTTGCGGGTACGGTAGGCTATTTCGATGAGGTTGACACGCCCGTCGGTGTCCTTGCCCGGTCTCGACCGGGGGTATCTCCGGCCGGTGGTTGCTAGATCGCCGGTCAAGGTGGGCCATGACAAGACAGGTTGTCGACAACACATCGCAAAGGGCGTGACGGCGCTGTAGAGCTTGCAATGCGAGACGGAGGAAATGCGATGAACCTCGTTGAATTGAACAAGGTCGCAAACGCGATGGTGGCGCCCGGCAAGGGGATTTTGGCTGCAGATGAATCCACCGGCACGATCAAGCGCCGCTTCGACGCCATTGGCGTCGAAAACACCGAAGACAACCGGCGGGATTATCGCGAGCTGCTGTTTCGCTCGACCGACGCCATGCGTAACTGCATCTCCGGCGTCATCCTCTACGACGAGACCATCTGGCAGAAGGCGCGGGACCGCACCCCGCTGGTGAAGCTGATCGAACAGACCGGCGCGATCCCGGGCATCAAGGTCGACGAGGGCACGAAGCCGCTGCCGGGCTACCCCAACGAACTCGTCACGATCGGACTCGACAAACTCGCCGACCGCTTGCCGAAATATCTCGAGCAGGGTGCGCGCTTCGCGAAATGGCGCGCGGTGATCGAGATCGGGCTTGGCATTCCGAGCTATGCGGCAGTCCATGCCAACGCCCATGCGCTCGCCCGCTATGCGGCGCTGTGCCAGGCGGCAGAGATCGTGCCGATCGTGGAGCCCGAAGTGCTGATGGACGGCGACAACGACATCGACCGCTGTTATGAGGTCACCGAGTGGGTGCTCAAGGAGACTTTCCAGGAGCTGTACTACAATCGCGTGGCGCTCGAAGGCATGGTGCTCAAGCCGAACATGGCGATTGCGGGGAAGAAGAGCTCTAAACGCGCCGGCGTCGAGGAGGTCGCGGAAAAGACCGCGCGTCTCCTCAGGACGTGCGTCCCGTCCGCGGTTCCAGGCATCGCGTTCCTGTCGGGCGGGCAGTCGGACGAGGAGGCGACCGCCCATCTCGACGCCATAAACCGCATCGGCAATCTCCCCTGGAAGCTGACATTCTCCTACGGCCGCGCGCTCCAGGCCGCGCCGCAGAAGGCGTGGTCGGGAAGGCCTGAGAACGTTGCCGCCGCACAGCGCGCGTTCGCCCACCGGGCCCGCATGAACGGGCTGGCGAGTCTAGGCCAATGGAAATCAGACCTTGAAAGGAAGGCGGCGTAAAGCGGCTGCTCGCTGCCGCCGACGGATCCCGCCCGCGCTTCGCCAATCCGAAGGGATTGGAGCACGACTAGGATCATAACATTTCTTGGGGCGCCCACGCACAGGGCGGCGTCCTCCGCATTGCCGCCGTAGGGCGGCCCTTATGGTCGCCCACTTTGGGCGGCACCGGCGATGGCGAGGCGCGTCCCCATACGTTCGCGACAACAGGGCGACCACATGGGGTCGCCCCTACCCATTGCGGGCGCCGCGGCAGCTGCGCGCCCCGAATTATTTTGGCTCAGTTCCTGGCACTCCTGAGTGGCTGCCCCTCACGCTGCTCTTTGTGAATGCTCGCATGGAGCAGCACCGGCCGCTCGCGCGTTTCTAGGAGGGACGCAAAACGTGGGGATGGCAATCCGGAGTGCCCGCATGAAGATCGTCGTCGACCTCAACCGGTGTCAGGGCTACGCGCAATGCGCATTCCTCGCCCCGGAAGTGTTCGAACTGCATGGTGAGGAGGCCCTGATCTACACCCCGCGCGCCCCCGAGCATGAACGGGAGCGCGTCCGCCGGGCTGCTGCGGCCTGCCCGGTGCAGGCCATCCTGGTCGAGGACGAGGCGGGCCCCGATGACCGGTGACCTCAAGATCGACCGGATCGTCATTGTCGGCGCCTCGCTGGCCGGCCTGCGTGGCGCCGAAACACTGCGCGCGGAGGGCTTCGCTGGGGAACTCACTATGGTTGGTGAGGAGCGCCAGCTTCCGTACGACCGGCCGCCGCTGTCCAAGCAGGTGCTGCTCGGACGCGTGCATGCCGAGGACACTCAGCTGCCCCGCCGCCGCGAGGTGGATGCCAAGTGGAAGCTCGGCATCCGTGCGATCGGGGTGGACGGGATCGGCAAACGCGTTCTGCTCGCCGACGGCGAACAGCTCCCTTTCGACCGGCTGCTGATCGCCACCGGCACCCGGGCGAGGCCGTGGCCGAACGCCGAGGAGGCCACACTCGATGGCGTGTTCACCTTGCGCACCACCGAGGACGCGGCCGGCCTGGTCGACCGGCTTAACGCCGGGCCTCGGCGTGTGCTGGTGATCGGCGCCGGGTTCACCGGTTCCGAGATTGCCTCCGCCTGCCGGGAGCGAGGGCTTGAGGTGACCGTGGCCGAGCGCGGTCCCGCGCCGCTCGTCGGCGCCCTCGGCGGCACCTTGGGCGCCCTCGCCGCCAAACTCCAGCGCGCCCACGGCGTCGACCTGCGCTGCGGCGTGACCGTTACTGCGCTCAATCGCCGCAACGGCAGGCTGACCGGTGCCGAACTATCGGACGGCACCCACATCGACGCCGACATCGCCGTCGTCGCCTTGGGAGCAATCCGCAACACCGAATGGCTGGCAGAGTCGGGTTTAGCCGCCGGCCCGCGCGGCGTGGCCTGCGACGCGGGCTGCCGCGCCTTCAACATGTACGGCATCGTCACGGATGACGTGTTCGTCGCCGGTGACGTCGCGCGCTTTCCCCATCCCCTCTTCGAGTACCAGATGCTCTCCCTGGAGCACTGGGGTAACGCGGTCGCACAGGCCGAGGTGGCGGCCCACAACATGATGAACTCGGGACCGCTGCGGCGTCCGCACCTCGGCGTACCAGCGTTCTGGTCGAGCCAGTTCGGCGTCAACATCAAATCCGTCGGAGTGCCCACCTTCTCGGATCACATGGTGGTCGCCCAGGGCTCGCTGGAGAGGCGCCGGTTCGTCGCGGTCTATGGCTACCGGGGCCGGGTCACAGCCGCCGTCAGCGTGAATCATGCCAAATGGCTGGAGTACTATGAGCGGCTGATCGAGACCGCCGCGCCATTCCCGCCCGAGCCGGGCACCGTCGAGCCTACCCTCGGCATACCCATTCCCTCCGACGTGCCCGACCCCAAGGTGCTTTCGCACGGCCCGACCGTCGCGCTCACAGGCTACCTGCCCGATCGCCGTTTGACCTTGAGGCACTGGGGCGGCTGAGCCGCCCGCTTCGCGAAGCCCTGCCAACCGCCGAGGAACCGCCTAGATGGCTGCCAACACCCTGTTCCGCCGGATCACCGACTACGCCAACCGCGCCAACCCCTACCCCCTCTACGCTGAGCTTCGCGAACACGGCGTAGTCCGCCAGGACGACGGCAGCTATATGGTGGGCACCTACCACGAGATCGCTGCGCTGCTGCACGATCCGAGGATTAGCTCGGATCCGCGTAACCGCACCGTGCCGGACGTCGTGCCGGACGAGACGGCAGGGATACCGTCCGCCTTCATCCGCCTCGACGACCCCGAGCACGAGCGGCTGCGAAACCTCGCTATGCGGCCTTTCGGGCCACCCCACTGCCCGGGCCGGATCGACGCCATGCATAGCGAAATTACCGCGATCGCCAGGGAATTGATCGACGCATTGCAGGACCGCGATCGGATCGAGTTGGTTGAGGACTTCGCCTACCCGCTTCCCGTCACGGTGATCTGTCGCCTGCTCGGCGTGCCGCGCGAGGACGAACCGCGGTTCCACGCTTGGTCGGAGGCGGTGATCGCGGCCTTAGACCCGACCCCCGGCAGCGACCCCGCGGAGAGTCAACGCGCCGCTGCGGCTGCCCGGGCGACGATGGGGCAGTACCTGGGTCAGCTCGCCGACAACCGTCGCGGCAGGTCGTTGGACGGCATGCTCTCCGCGTTTGTCAACGACCCCGGCCCCGACGGCGGTTTCACCCGCCCAGAACTGATGTCCACAGCTGTCCTGCTGCTCATCGCCGGACACGAGACCACCGTCAACCTGATCACCAACGGCATGCTCACCCTGCTGCGCCACCCCGAGGCATTGGAGCGGCTATGCCGCGAGCCCGAGCTGATGCCCCGCGCGGTGGAAGAGCTGCTGCGCTACGAACCCCCGGTCCACATGCTGCCGTGGCGCACCGCGCTGACAGATGTGGAGGTTGCCGGTGTCACCATCCCCAAGGGCACGCCGCTAACTCTGGTGCTCGCGTCGGGCAGTCGAGACCCTCGGCGATTCCCCGACCCCGACCGCTTCGACCCGGGCCGTCGCGACAACCAGCACTTCGGCTTCGGCGGTGGCGTGCACAGCTGCTTCGGCGCACCGCTCGCGCGGGTCGAAGCGCAGGTCGCGTTGACCGCGCTTACCCGACGCCTGCAGGGCCCGCGCCTCGTTCAGGATCCGCCGCCGTACCGGCGCAGCCCGATCCTGCGCGGCCCCCGCCACTTGCCCCTGGAAATCGCCCGAATCAGTGGCTGACAACGACGCTGCATTGTCATCAGCCTCATTCGATCACCCCGAAACTCTTAGGGTAGAGGACATCAAAAACGTCATCTAAGCATGAAGAAATGTTGCAATCGGACGAGCAGCGAATGGGAAGGAACGGTTTCGCCGCTAATTTCTACGTACTCACACGATAGCTCATCCATGACTTTCCTGAGGTCGCCTTTGACGGCTCGGCAGTCGGCCGGATGGAGAAAAATCTCCACAGTCGCTGAGTCATGGTAAGGCTCCGGCCCACCAAAGTTGTAAAACGCAATTCCGAATACACGTCGAATCGTCCTGCCATTGTGTCGAATTGTAATTTCATCGAAAATATCATTTAAGCCGGGGTCATCCGGATCATCTATTTCTGCATTTCTCTGCCAATCACTGACCACCTCTTGGAAATTTGAGAGAGCAGCACCTTTGTATAAAATGTCGGTCGAGTTATCACCGATCAGCTTATTCGACAGCGCGCAGATTAACTCATGGTCGAAGTAATATCCACCCTTAAATTCCGGATAGAACGTATTAACCGCCACCGCAATCCTTGCGATAGGTCCTTCCATTCGTAACCGCCAGCGAACCCGGTCTACATTCTTGATAAATCCCGAAATGATTTTTGCGCTCCGACTCGACGGATTTGTAAGCTTTGTCATCATGTGAACGCTCAGCCGTTGGGCCGCTGACCTCCATGGAACCGCCCTTGCGGATTTCCCGCAAGCGGC
>Ga0126376_10002079_pt1 | contig 11198 bp, 9 predicted proteins | sample PanSoiMetPlot_15_FD_92760 | JGI IMG/M metagenome (GOLD analysis project Ga0126376, IMG submission 92760) | Tropical forest soil microbial communities from Panama - MetaG Plot_15 | ecosystem: Environmental > Terrestrial > Soil > Tropical forest > Bulk soil | place: Panama | collected 2016-02-17
GGGCAGTCGAACAGGTAGGCGTTGACCTGGTAGGTGTCGCCGACCGGGTGGATGCCATTGCCGACCGGGCGCCAGAACCGCTTCACGATCCGGGGCGCCAGCCAGAGCGCACGCGGCCGCTCCAGCCGCCTGCGCGCCTGCTGATAGTAGAACGAGAAGTGTCGCCACTCATCCTTCATGATGCGACGCAGAAGCTCGGCCAGGATCGGGTGCCCGCACTTGTCGGCCAGAAGGCCGTAGGCGGCCTGCGTGGTCAACTCGTTGATCGCGCCCCAGACCATGTACACGGCCAGGAAATCCCGGGTCACGTAGGACATCAGGCTGGCGGCCGCCATCATCAGCCGGTCGGAGCGAGCGGTGTTCTTGATGAGATAGCTGATGCGCTCGCGCCCGACCGCACAGCCGTACTCGGACAGGAATCGGCTCAGCGCCTCCTGATGGAACAGCTCCTCGTACGACCACAGGGTCATGAAGCGGCCCAGATCGGGCTCGTGAATGGCCGCGGTGTTGAGCAGGTCGCGTACGTACCTGATCGTGTAGCCCTCGATGTCGGACATGAAAATCAGGCTCTTGATGGCCAGCGCATCGAGCGGGTAGTCGCGCACCCGATCCCAGGAGATGCCGCTGACATCGAGCTTGCGCGAGGCCTCGATGTACTTCTGGATGGGAACCGACCCGTCGTCGACCCAGTCCTTGCTGACCGTGACCATGCCCGGAACCTTCATAATACACGCCTTTTTTTCGGATGGGGAGGGGCTCGTTGACGTCGGGTCCGGGTTCGTATATCCCTGCTTGGGTTCATGGGCATCTTCGACCTTCTGTCCAAGGAGGGCCGCAAAGCGGGCGCTCTGAAGAAGAGCCTCACACGCGCGGTCAAGAAGGACGCGCAGAGCGCCGATCGCATGCGCGCGCTCGAGATCCTGCGCGACGACGCCTCGGATGAGGCCATCTACGGGCTCTGCCGGCGCTTCTCGTTCATCTACGACAAGACCATCGAGGACGAGCAGGAGAAACACTGGGTTGAATCGGCGCTCATCGACATGGGCGAGGGCGTGCTGCCGATGCTGCGCAAGTACCTACTCGACGCCGATTCCATCTCGTGGCCCCTGCGCGTGCTCGACAAGGTGGCGCCCCCCGACCAGATCTTCGAGATCATCAATGAGCTGGTGGAACGCAACGAGCCCGGCTACGTGCGCGATCCCTCCAAGAAGATCCAGATGCTGACCTACATGGGCGAGCACAGGGAGCCGCGCATAAGCGATCTCCTGGTGCCTTATCTCGAGGACATGGACGAGGGCGTGCGTTTTACGACCGTCGAGTCGCTGGTCAGGCAGAAGAGCGAAGCGGTGGCGCGGGAGCCGCTGCTCAAGCACTTCATCAAGCCCGAGGAGGAGAGCGGGCGCATCAAGATCCGGATTGCCGAGGGCTTTGCGGATCTGGGTTGGGAGGTCAAGGGCTTCCGGGGCACGGTCGAAAAGCTACTGCCCGATCAGTTCCTGGTCGACGGCAAAGGGCGGATCAAGCGCAAGGGACAGGGCTAGGCGGTGCCGCGGCGCAAGGATCTCAAAAACATCCTTCTGATCGGAAGCGGGCCCATCGTCATCGGCCAGGCCTGCGAGTTCGATTACTCGGGCACGCAGGCGGTCAAGGCGCTCAAAGAGGAAGGGTTTCGGGTGTGCCTGGTCAACTCCAACCCGGCCACCATCATGACCGATCCCGAGCTGGCCGACCGCACCTACGTGGAGCCGCTCACGGTGGAGGTGTTGCGCAAGGTGATCGAGCGCGAGCGGCCGGATGCGCTCCTGCCCACGCTGGGCGGGCAGACTGCGCTCAATCTGGCGGTGGCGCTGGCCAAGCAAGGCGTCCTGGCCGAGCTTGGCGTCGAGATGATCGGTGCTTCGGTCGAGGCCATCGAGAAGGCCGAGGACCGCGACCTGTTCAAGGCGGCCATGGCGCGTATCGGCCAGCGAGTGCCCAAGAGCGCGTACGTGCACTCGCTCGAGCAGGCGCGCGCAGCCATCCCCGCCCTCGGGTTCCCGGTCATCTTGCGGCCCTCGTTCACCCTCGGCGGCTCGGGGGCGTCGATCGCCTACAACTCGGACGAGCTCGATGGCCTGGTCGAGTGGGGCCTGGCGCAATCGCCGCGCCACGAGATCCTGATCGAGGAAAGCGTTCTGGGCTGGAAGGAGTTCGAGCTGGAGGTGATGCGCGACGGCAAGGACAACGTCGTCATCATCTGCCCCATCGAAAACTTCGATCCGATGGGGGTCCACACCGGCGACTCGATCACGGTGGCGCCCGCGATGACGCTGACCGACAAGGAATACCAGAAAATGCGCGACGCGGCCGTGGACGTGATCCGCGAGATCGGTGTCGCCACCGGAGGCTCCAACATTCAGTTCGCGGTCAAGCCCGAGGATGGCGAGATGGTGGTGATCGAGATGAACCCACGCGTTTCGCGCAGCTCGGCGCTGGCCTCCAAGGCCACCGGGTTCCCGATTGCCAAGATCGCGGCCAAGCTGGCGGTCGGCTACACGCTCGACGAGATCCCCAACGACATCACCAAGGAAACGCCGGCCAGCTTCGAGCCCACGATCGACTATGTCGTGGTCAAGGTGCCGCGCTTCGCGTTCGAGAAGTTTCCGGGCGCCGACCCGGCCCTGACCACACAGATGAAGTCGGTCGGCGAGGCGATGTCGATCGGGCGCACCTTCAAGGAGGCCCTGGGCAAGGCCATCCGGTCGCTCGAGACCGGGCGCTGGGGCTTTGACGGCAAGGTGCCGCACGAGCTGGCCGAGCTGCGGCGGCGGCTGGCCCAGCCCGGGCCCGAGCGCCTGTACGAGCTGGGTGAGGCGCTGCGGCTCGGCATGGCGGTGGATGAGGCCCACGCGCTCACCAAGATCGATCCGTGGTTTCTCGAAAATCTCGCCGAGATGGTGCGGGCCGAGGAGGCGGTGCAAAAAGGGGAGGTCGAGGACCTGCGGCATCTCAAAGCGCTCGGCATGAGCGACCGCCGGATCGGCGTGCTCAGCGGGCGCACCGAAGACGAGGTGTGCAAGGCGCGCCGGGCGGCCGGCGTGCGGCCGCTGTTCAAACGGGTCGACACCTGCGCGGCCGAGTTCGAAGCCAAGACGCCCTACCTTTACTCGACCTACGAGTCCTCGGGCGACGACGAGGCGCAGCCGGGCGAGCGCCGTAAAATCGTGATTCTGGGCGGCGGGCCCAACCGGATCGGCCAGGGCATCGAGTTCGACTACTGCTGCGTGCACGCGGCGCTGGCGCTGCGCGAAGAGGGGTTCGAGACCATCATGGTCAATTGCAACCCCGAGACCGTGTCGACCGACTACGACACCTCGGACCGGCTCTACTTCGAGCCGCTGACGCGCGAGGATGTGCTGGCCATCGTCGAGACCGAGCGCCCCGACGGGGTGATCGTGCAGTTCGGGGGCCAGACCCCGCTCCGGCTCGCGGTCCCGCTCGAGCAAGCGGGGGTGAAGCTCATCGGCACGCCCGCCGACGCCATTGATCGGGCCGAGGACCGCGAGCGCTTCGGCGCGCTGCTCGGGAAGCTGGGCCTGCGCGCGCCCGCCTGGGGCGCGGCCCGCACGCCGGCGGAAGCATTCGCGATCGCGCGCCAGCTAGGCTACCCGGTTGTGGTGCGGCCCTCGTACGTTCTCGGTGGGCGCGCAATGGAAGTCGTGTACGACGACGAGAGCCTGGCCCGCTACGTGGAGGTGGCGGCCGAGGTCTCGCCCGACCACCCGATTCTGGTCGACAAGTTCCTGAATGATGCCACCGAGGTCGACGTGGACGCGGTCTCGGACGGGCACGAAGTCGTGATCGGCGGCGTCATGGAGCACATCGAGGAGGCCGGCATCCATTCCGGCGATTCTGCGTGCGCGCTGCCGCCCTATTCGCTCGACCACGCCATCGTCGACCAGATCAAGGCGCAAACCCGCGCCATGGCGCGCGAGCTGGGCGTCATCGGCCTGATGAACGTACAGTTCGCGGTGCAGGGCCAGAAGGTGTTCGTGCTCGAGGTCAATCCACGCGCCTCGCGCACGGTGCCCTACGTGAGCAAAGCGACCGGTCAGCCGCTGGCCAAGATCGCCGCGCGCGTGATGGTGGGGCGAACCCTGAGCGAGCTGGGCGCGCGCGAGTGGGCGCAGGGTCACGTGGCGGTCAAGGAGGCGGTGTTCCCGTTCGTCAAGTTCCCGGGCGTGGACACCATCTTGGGGCCCGAGATGCGCTCGACCGGCGAGGTGATGGGGATTGCGAGCGATTTCGCGACTGCGTTCGGCAAGTCGCAGATTGCGGCCGGCACCCGGCTCCCGCAATCAGGCTGCGCGTTCGTGAGCGTGCGCGCGACCGACAAGAAAGCGGCGGTGGAGGTGGCGCACAAGCTCCACGGCTGCGGCCTCACGCTGCTCGCCACCTCGGGCACCGCCCAAGCCATCGCGGCGGCCGGGCTTCCGGTCGAGCGCGTGAACAAGGTGCACGAGGGACGGCCCGACTGCGTCGACGCCATGAAGAGCGGCCAGGTCCAGATGGTCATCAACACCACGTTCGGCGCGCAGGAGATCAAGGACAGCTTCTCGCTGCGGCGGACTGCGCTCATGCGCGACATCCCCTACTTCACAACGATGGCGGCAGCCCGCGCCGCGGCCGGCGCGATTGCGGCCCTGCAAAGAGGCACGATCGAGGTACGATCGATTCAGGAGTGGAGCGAATGGACCAGAAGATCCCGATGACCCCACGCGGATACGCGCGCCTGAAAGAGGAGCTGGCGGCGCTCAAGGCGGAGCGGCCCCGCATCTCCAAGCTGATCGAGGAAGCGCGCGGGCACGGGGACCTGTCCGAGAATGCCGACTACGACGCCGCCAAGAACAAGCAGGGCCTGACCGAGGCGCGCATTCGCGACCTGGAAGCCAAGATCGCGCTGGCCAACGTGATCGATCCGACCAAGTTGTCGGGCGATCGAGTGGTGTTCGGCGCCACCGTGACCCTGTGCGACAGCGAGAGCGGCGACGAGATGACCTACACCATCGTGGGCGAGGACGAGGCCGACGTCAAAGCGGGCCGCATCGCCATCACGGCCCCGGTTGCGCGCGCTCTCATCGGCAAGGAGGTCGGCGACAGCGTGCGCGTCAAGACGCCCAAAGGCGGCCGCGAAGTCGAAGTGGTCGCCATCAAGTTCCTCGCGATTTGATGTCTCTGGCAGGGCTGCTGGTGCTGGCCGCGGTGAGCCTCGTGGCCGCGGCCATCGGCGCCATCACCGGCGGCAATTCCCTGCTCACCGTGCCTGCCATGCTGCTCGCCGGCATGGATCCCAAGACCGCGGTCGCAACCAACATGCTGACCGTGACCTTCTTGTCGGCCGGCGCGGCCGCCCGCTTCGTGCGCGAGCGCATGATTCCGCCCCACCCGACCGCGGGCCTGGTCATGAGCGCGGTGCCGGGCTCGATCGCGGGCGCCGTGATCGCGCTGGCGGTGCGCGAGGCCACGCTGCGCACCATCATCTCGATCGCCATGCTGGGCATGGCCGTGTTCATCGCCGCGCAGCCCCACTTCGGGGCCCAGCGCCGCCCCACCTCGGACACGCTACGAGGGGTCGGCTACGTGCTGATGGCGCTGTGGGCGATCTATGGCGGCATGTTCTCGGGCGGCTACACGACCGTGCTCACGTTCGCCTGCGTCATGCTGTTCGGGACCACGCTGGTGGAGGCGGTTGGGCTCACCAAGATGGTCAATTTCGTGGGCTCGGCGGCCGCCACCCTGTGGTTCCTAGTGCAAGGGCGCATCGATTGGCCAGTGGGCCTGGCCATGAGCGCCGGTGGCCTGGTCGGAGGCTGGCTGGGCGCGCACTTTGCCATCCGCGCCGGCGTCGAGTGGGTGCGCCGCGTGTTCGTGGCCATGGTGGCCGCGCTGGGCGTCAAGCTGCTGTTCGACGTGCTCAGTCGGTAGCGCTGTCGCCCGTCGCCGTGTCGGGCGGCGCCACGTCGATCGTGCGATCCACAGCCGCGTCGGTCTGGGTCGGGAGCGTGAACTGACACTGACCACCGATCGAGGTGTTGGGCGGCCCGGGCGGATAGACGCAGATCAGGTTGGTGTCGCAATCGGAGTCGACCTGGCAGCGATCGCCTTTGCCCTGCTTGCAACCGACCGCCCAGATCGCAACGGCGAGCGCTCCGCCGAGGAGAATGCGCTTGATCATGATGGTTGCGCGGACACTAACACACGCGCCCTGGTGGCTCAAGGATGCGCATCACGCGCGCACCGGAAGCCCAGAAACGAGGCCGCGAAGTCGGGCGGCCACCCCTGCCGGCTTGCGCTCAGCGACAGGTGCGCGGGCATACGCCAGCTGCCCCCGCGCGCGCTGCGCCAGGGCCCGCTCGAAAGCCCGCGCGGCGAGGTGCGGGCCCGCGCCTGCGGCGGCTCGCGGCCGTACCAGTCGTCGACCCACTCCGACACGTTGCCGGCCAGATCGTAGACCCCATAGGGGCTGCGGTCGCGCGGGTAGGAGCCCACCGGCGCCGTGAAGGTGGTGTGGTCGCTGTCGTCGGCGGTCCAGTCGGGGCGCGCGAGCGCCGGCGGCTCGAAGCGGCCGTGGTTGGTGGCGGTCTCGTCCCAGTAGTCGCCCCAGGGCCAGCGCGCACCCTGGGCCCCGCGCGCCGCCTTCTCCCACTCGGCCTCGGTCGGCAGCCGCTTGCCGCGCCAGTGACAGTACGCGGCCGCGTCGTCGAAGGTGACGCCAATCACCGGCTGGCGCGGGCCCGCGAACCGCTCGTCGGTGCGCGAAAGTGGCTCGGCCGAGCAGGCGCCCGTACGCACGCAGGCCCGATAGTCCGCGTTCGTGACCTCGAATCGATCGATGTCGAAGGCGGGCAGGAGCACGGCCACCTCGGGCTCCTCATCGTCGAACATGTTGTGCGAGCAGCGAGTCAGCTCCTGGGCCGCGCTGGCCTCGCGCCGGCACAAGTCGACCGTGCGCTGGACCCCCTCCGGGCTTGCGCCCATCAGGAACTCGCCGGCCGGGACCCGTACCATTTCGGGGCCGGGCCGCGCCACTTGGGTGCGCCCACCGGTCGGAACCAGCGCCAGCAAGGCAAGATAGCGCACGGAGAAAGTATAATGCGCCCGTGCTGGCCGTGCCGCTGTGCGCGCTTCTTCTCGCCCCCCCGCCCGTGCATGGGGTTGCCTTGGGGCTGTACAGCGAGGACGCCGGCTTTTCGTATGCGCCGCTGCTGCGCGAAATCGCGCAGGTGGGCGCCAACCACGTCGAGCTGGTCATCAACCTGTACCAGACCGACGGCGCCGCCAGCGCGCTCTACGAGCACACGCGCTTCACGGCCCCCGAGCCCGCGATCACGCGCGCCATGGCGGACGCGCGCGCGCTCGGGCTGCGTACGGTCCTTCTGCCCATCGTGCGGCTGTCCGCGCCCCGGCCCGGCGAGTGGCGCGGCAACCTCGCGCCCAAAGACCTGCGCGCGTGGTGGAAAAGCTACGCGAGCCACATCGTGCGCTACGCGCGGCTGGCGCAGCGAGGCGGCGCGGCCGCGCTCGTCATCGGCAGCGAGCTCGGCACGCTCGACGGAGAGCTGGGCCCCTGGCGCCTGCTCGCGCGCACGGTGCGCCGCCAGTTCGGGGGCGAGCTGCTCTATTCCGCCAACTGGGATCATTTTCGCGACGCGCGCGTGTGGGACGCGGTCGACGGCATCGGCATGTCGTTCTACTTCCCGGTCGATGCCAACTTCGCGACCCTGCCCGGCCAGCTGGAGGCGTTCGCGCGCGCACACGGGAAAAAGCCGATCTGGCTGACCGAGGTGGGCTACCTGTCGCAGCGGGGCGCGGGCGCCTGGCCCTGGAAGGAGCAGGCGCAGGAGCCGGTCGATCTCGAGGAGCAGCGCCGGTGCTACCAGGCCTTCATTCGGGCCTGGGACGGCTCGCCGGCCCTGGGCGGACTTTTTTTCTGGAACTGGTACGGCTGGGGCGGCGCCGGCTCGCCCGGCTACACCCCGCGCGGCAAGCCGGCCGCGCACGAGATCGCGCGTTGGTTCGGAGCCCATCCGTGAGACGAGCCGGGCTGCTGGTCGCGCTGCTGGCGGCCATCGGGTGCGGCGACTCGCCCCGCCCGAGCTGCCCGCCCTGCCCGGCCGGAATGCAGTGCGATCCGAAAGTGGGCGCCTGCGTGGGCTGGCGCACCCCGCTCTTGGACGCGCTGCCGCCCGACGCCCCGGTCGACGCGGGCGGCGGGTAGGTCGGGCGGAGCGAGTGTCGCGGCGAGCGCGGTGCTACGCGCGACCGTCGGGCCCGGCTCGAGGCGCGAGCGTACGCGCGGATGCGTGCGGAGGCTTCGAGCGTGTGGTTGGCGTATTGATTCGGTCACGCCCACGTGGGCGCTGGAGTGAGAAGACAGAGAGCGCGGCCCACGTGGGGAGCTCGCGTGTCCACCTTCACTTGTGCTGGCACAAGCTCGAGCGACGCTGCCCACGTGGGGCCGATCGTCCTCCGAGACGCCCTCCTCTCAGCTCCGATCGGCGCCCGCGCGTGCATTCGGCGCGGTGAGCTGGCCTTGGCGCTCGCGCGTCGCGTTGCGCTCGCCGCCGCAATTGGCACCTGCTCACGGACAACTGGGGGCGCTGGTGGCCTGCGTGGTCAGCCGATAGGTCGGATTGGTCGAGCCCGCGCCCACGAACACCTGCGACGCGCTGCAGTAGGTGAGCTGACCCGGGGTCAGGTAACCGCCCACCACCAGCTCGTACAGACCCCAAGGCAGGTCCTGCACCGTGTAGTAGTTGTCGGTCGGCCCGGTCGGGGTGTGGCAGTCGTAGATCCCATTGCCGTCGAGCATGACGCCCGAGGTCGTGCGCACGCCGGGCACCAGCGAGCCGCCGCGGCGCAGCCAGAACCGGACCTTGTTGACGTTCGCACTGGCGCAGCCCATGACCACGAGCCCCCCCGTGCCCGCGTCGGCGTCGCCCGGCTGCTGCCAGCTCGCAGTCTGGAAGAACAGGTTGCCGGTGTAGCTCTGGGTGAACTTGTCCCAGGAAAAGTTGACCGTGGTGCCGGCCTGCTGTTTGTCGGCCACCGTGACCATGGTCGTGACATTCTGGGTCAGATCCATGGACTGCATGGCGCCGTTGCGCTCGAGCAGGCGCGCGGTCACCATGTAGGTGCCGGCGGGCAGAGGCCCGCTCGGCTGATCGATGAACACGCGCGAGCCGTCGCTGCACTTGAACTCGCCGCTCATGGGCGCCGGACCCGAAAGCATAAGGCTCGTGTATACCTGGTAGCCCTGCCCGGCTGGCGTCGCCAGCGTGAAGCACGACTCGCTGTCGAACATGGGCGCGGCCATCGCGTTGATGGTCCAGCGCACCTCGATGGCGGTGTTCATGATGTTGACGAAGGTGCAGGTGGCCGAGCAGCCGTTGCCGGGCTGCCCGTTGAGCGAGCCGTTGTCACAGTCCTCGCCCGGCTCGGTCTTGCCGTTGCCGCACACCGCCCGCCCGCCGCCGCCACATCCCAAGCTGACTAAGAAAAAGCAAAGATAAGCTGTTTTCACTTGAGCTCGACCTCCAATCCCAAGTGTTTGCGCACCGCGAAATAGTCCTCGGACACCGAGTAAGCCAAGATCTCCTTGAGCCGCTCCTTAGGCAGAAGCGGCGACAGGCCGGCCTGCTCCTTCGACACCATGCGGGCCGCGGTCTCGAAGTCGTTGACGAGCGCGAATGCGGCCCGGCTGGCCGACAGGTCTGAGGTGGCCAGCCAGGACGACAGGTCGACCAGCTCGCCCTTGGCCTCGTGCAGCTTGCGCCCGAATCCACGCAGCTGCTCGACCATGGGCGGCGGCAGCACGCGCTTCAGGTGCTCGACCAGCTTGACCGTCTCGCCGTCGACCGGCGCGCCGTTCTGGGCGCCCGAGACGCGAAGCCCCGCGCGCAGCGCGCTTTGCAGCGCGTGCGCGGTCGGCAGCGCGTAGCGGATGTAGCGCTCGGGGCGCAAGAACGCGAGCCGCTTGGAGATCTCGAACACGACCTCCTTTTCGCGCGGCTTGTCGAGCAGCGCCGCGCCCACGATGAACGCGGGCACGATCTGGCCCTTGTCCTTGTCGATCGCGTTGGCGACCTGGACGCCGGCCGGTTGATCGGGCCGGAGATAGAGCTCGGGCGGCGACACCCCCAGCGTCTCCACCGCATAGCGGAATGCGCGCGCGGCCAGATGCTCGTGCTGCGCGGGATCGGTCTTCTCCCTGCGGTTGATCCCGAACGCCTTGTGCGGCTGGGCCGACCAGGCCGCCAGGGCCGGCCCGATCAGCGCAAAGATCGCGTCGACCAGCCGGTCCTCGTCCGGGTGCACGATGTGCTTCTGCCAGATTTCCTCGGTCAGCTTGCGCTTGGCAGGCGTGAACTTGGTTGGACGCAGCTTCTCGAAAAACTCGACCTCCTCGGGCTCCGCATGCTGCAAGAAGCGCAGCGCCTGGCACAGACACCACATCTTGTCGAACTGGTGGGTCTGGTTGTAGAGCTTGCGCAAGGTCATGTACGCGGGCAGCCGGTCGGGCTGCTTTCGCACCAGCCACTGCTGCTCAACGATCGCCTTGTCGACGTAATCGGGGCCGCCCTCGAGGTAGAGCTGCGCGAGCTGCTCGTGCCGGGCCAGGTTGCCGCGGTCGAGCGACTTGGCCACCTCGAGCGCCGCCAGCGCAACCTCGCGGTTGTTCACCTTGCCCAGCGCCAGCTCGCCCAGGTTCGACCACAGGCGCAGCCTCAGCTCACCCAGGCCCTCGGCCGGCAGCCGCTTGATCATGCGCCGGTAGGCCCGCTCGAGCCCCTTCCAGTCCTCGCGCTTCTGCAGCGCCTCTTCGATGGCATCGAATGCGATCTCGGTGTCGGGCGCGTCGTCGAGCACCTGCTCGAAGCCCTCGAGCGCCTGCTCCTCCTGGTTCAGCTCGTCGCGCAGGATGACCGCGGCCGCGTAGCGGTACTTGGCGCGCCGCGCCGCATCGGTCTCCAGCTCGATCAGCTGGGAGATGGTCTCGACCGCCTGCCTCCACTGCTTCTGCTCGGTGTACAGGTCGAGCATCTTGTGCAATAGCAGCGCCCGGCCCGGACGCGCCTCCAGCGCGGCCTGATAGGCGCCCAGGGCCTGCACCGGGTCCTCGAGCTTGTCGAGCAGCAGGTCGCCGATCTCCTCGAGCA
>Ga0126376_10002080_pt1 | contig 11197 bp, 10 predicted proteins | sample PanSoiMetPlot_15_FD_92760 | JGI IMG/M metagenome (GOLD analysis project Ga0126376, IMG submission 92760) | Tropical forest soil microbial communities from Panama - MetaG Plot_15 | ecosystem: Environmental > Terrestrial > Soil > Tropical forest > Bulk soil | place: Panama | collected 2016-02-17
GAATAGGTTCGGGACGCTCAGTGACTGGCCACCATGTGCAGCCTATGTCAGACTCATCCTTCATTTGACAGGAGCATTTCTCATGAAGCTGTCTGACATCGCAGCAAAACTCGATTGCCGTCTGGATTCGGCCTCCGCCGCCAGCGCAAACACTGAAATCACCGGCGTGGCTGGCATCGAAGAAGCTCAACCCGGGCAAATCACGTTCTTCGCGAACAAGCGGTATTACCCGCTCCTCAAAACAACCAAAGCCTCTGCTGTCATGATCGACGAAAACATCACCGTAACCCGCGATCCATCTGCCGCCCAGCTCGCATTGCTTCGCAGTACAAATCCTTACCTCGCCTTCGCCCGCGCCATCGAACTCTTTTACCAACCGGCAACCTACGCGCCTGGCGTTCATCCCACAGCAGTCATTGCCGCGTCCGCAAAAATTGGCCCCAACGCACACATCGGTCCGTACTGTTTCGTCGATGAAGATGTCGTCATCGGCAAAAATGCCGTCCTCCACAGCTCGGTCTCCATCTATCGTGGTGCTCAAATCCGTGACGACTTCTTCGCCCACTCGCACGCAGTTGTTCGTGAATTCTGCCGCGTCGGCGACCGCGTGATCCTCCAAAACGGTGCCGTTATTGGAGCCGACGGCCTGGGCTTCGCGAAAAAGAAAGACGGTAAGTGGCACAAAATTGTCCAATCCGGCCCTGCTGTTCTCGAAGACGACGTAGAGGTTCAGGCAAACGCTTGCATCGACCGTGCCACTGTTGGCGAAACGCGTATTGGCCACGGTACAAAAATCGACGACCTCGTTCTCGTCGGCCACGCCAGCCAGGTAGGTCCCGACTCCATGCTCTGCGGCCAGACCGGTCTTGCTGGTTCAACCACTACAGGCCACAGCGTAATTCTGGCAGGCCAAGTCGGCAGCGCTGGACACATCCACATTGGCGACAAAGCTGTCGTCACTGCACAAACTGGCTTGCACGCCGATGTACCGCCCAACAGCCTGTACTCCGGCTATCCAGCAGTGGAAAACAAATTGTGGCTGAAATCCATGGCCGCGCTAAATCAGCTCCCCGATTTGGTCAAACGCGTCCGTGAACTGGAAGGTGAACTCGCCTCCCTAAAATCAAAATGATAGGCATTTTCTGATCCCTTAGGAGGTGGGAGCTTTAGCTCCCACGTATAAGGCACACAACAGGGGGCTTTAGCCCGTGAAGAAAGCCTTCAAACCAAAACCTAATCCAGTGGTTTTTGGTCTTCGGGCAGCGCAGCAGCCATCGCCGCATGCACTCGCTTATTCAACTCATCGCGCTGCTCAAACGTGTAGGGCGACGCATCAATCGGCTCCAAAAACTCGACCGTGATTGCGCCTGGATGTATGACGAACGAACGTTTCTCCATCACTTTGTGCGCGCCAGCACATACCATCGGCACAATCGGCACGCCTGCCTTGATCGCCATCACTACGGCACCGCGCTTGAACTCGCCGAGCCGCCCGTCATTGCTCCGTGTCCCTTCCGGATATATCAAGAACGACTGCCCTTCTTTCATCGCCTCAGTGGCTTTCTCCAAACTCGCAATCGCGGATTCATGGTCGCCGCGCTCCACTGGAATAAAATGCGCGACCGTAAACGCCTGTCCTACAATAGGGTACGAAAAGAGCGATTTTTTCAGCAGAATCGCGATTCGTCGCGGAATTGCTCCAACAACAGCCGGTGCGTCCGACGAACTTGTATGGTTCGCCACGAACAAGCAAGCCCCAGCCGGTATTCTTTCCAAGCCTGAAACCTCCACCCGCACACCTACTGCGCGCACGAAAAACATCACACCCTTTACTCCGGCCCAATAAATGGCGTCAGGGTTCTTGGCAATAACGGTCCAAATTAGAAGGGGAATCCCAACAACAATGATGTATAGGCTTAAGAATATCGCGATGAACAACGTTCGAACCATTTGGTTAGGCTTTACTTTGCACGAGTTCGCTGGCTACGGGCAAGCTTTCGTGGACTCAATCCGCAGCTTTCACGTCCGCCTTGTCCGTCGTGCCATTTAATATTCCGTTGCGGATTCGCTTTTGTTTTTCGTTTGCGGAGTCGTCCTCAGAAAACTCAAACGCCGTCTGTGTTCCCATCTGCGGCAAGGTGTGCGCGACTCGCCGGATTTTCAGGCCCGCAAAGCCAAAATATTCATCGTAAGGAAATGGCACTGTTCCGCTGACGTACTTGTCGAAGAACTCTTTGCACGTTAACTTTGCGGTTTGTGAGCAAACCGTTTCCAGATCTTCGCGGTCGCGATACGGCTTTCCTGTCTTGCCGAACTGCTCATTCATCGCGCGCATCATGTCGTCCAGGCTGCGCGTATTGTTCGTCTGCTCACGAATCCACAAATCGAGCAGCACGCCAATCATTGCGCCCTTCGTGTAGTACGAAACACTGTGATCCGGCTGATAGTAGATCGGGTATTTCTCGAACCATGTGTCCAGACTCGACTGCTCTGCGCTCTGCCATGTATTCGCGGGGCGCGATTCCAGATCCCCAATCTGCCGCCCGAGTTCGCCATAAAAGGCAGTCTTGCTCCAGATGCCAGTGCGAACGAGCGTGTACCGTTCATATGTACTTGTCACGCCCTCCGCAAACCACAGCGATTTTGTGTACTGTTCCTTCGTGTAGTCAATCGGCTCGAGCGATGCAGGCCGAATTCGTTTGACATTCCAGAGATGAAAGAACTCATGCGCCGAAACCCTGAGCAAGCCCTCTTCAGTGCGTCCGGCAATCGCAGTCCCATTCGCATGCTCCATCCCCCCGCCGCCCACATTATCCCCAATGTGAAAAATAAACGTGTAATGCGGATACGGCGCGCTGCCCACCAGTGAAAGTTGGTATTTACAGATGCGCGCCAACTTTTCCCTAAAAATATCTGGATGTTCCAGCTTGCCATGAACGGTAGCGAATGTTTTGGGCAGCCCTCCAGGCAAAATGAAATAATCAGCGTTTCCAAACTCAATCGGAGAATCCGCTAGTTCGTCGTAGCCGTCTGTGGTGATGCGCCAAGCAGCGATACTACTAAACTCTATGGCAAACGAAGGTGCAGTGGTCGCTAGCTTCCAACCCAAGGGCGTATCTGCAAATCCCAACGCGATGCCTTCCCTTCGACGGTCTGGCACATACATCAAAACCAGGGCTGGATTGATAAATGCATGTTCGGTGTTGAGCTGCGAGGCAAAAGGGCCAGGTTCGTCCCAAAAGGTGTCGTAGGAAATTGTGATTTTGCCGGCACCCTTGATACGCCAGGTTTGTTTGTCTAGTTTTTCAACCGGCAAGGGCCCAAATTCGTTGGCAGCCGTAGCTTGCAAAACATGGCTAGCGAAATCGCGAATTTCGTAGAGCGCATTCCACGCGGGCATCTGCACCGTGATGGAATCTTTCACGTCGGGAATTGTCATTTTGACGTGGAATGTGTGCAGTTCCGGATGCGCAAGGGAAATCTGGTAGGAAATCGTCGCGCCCGCAGGAATTACGAAGAATGATCCAAGCACCACGACACAAAAAAAACAGATTGCGAGCCGAGACCTGAATCCGCTCACCGCGAAGAAACTCCAGATGTCGCTTCGGTTGCGGCTGCGAGTTTGTCGGTAAGTTTCTGGCACAAACCATCGAAGTTGCCGTTGGACATGATCAAATACAGGTCTCCGGTCTTTCCATTGGACGCCAGGTGTTCGGCAATGGCTTCCGCTCTCCCAAATACCTCTGCATCCACTCCCAGCTTGCGAACATCTTCCGCAACGCATTCGGGATTGAGGCGATTTTCATCTCCAAGTTGTAATGCGTGATAAACGCCGCCAAGAACTACTTTGTCCGCGGTAGCAAGAGCCTGTGGCAGCGCATCTTGAAATATTTTGCGCCGCATGGAATTGGATCGAGGCTCGAGAATGGCCCACAAACGACGACCGGGCCAACGGCCACGCGCGGCGGCGATGGTGGCGCGAACTGCGGTCGGGTGGTGCGCAAAATCATCGACCACTAATATGCCGCCAAATTCGCCTTTGACATCGAGGCGGCGCTTCACGCTCTTGAACGTCTTCAGTGCCTCCTGAATGTTGTTGACCGGGATTCCGCGCCCCTGGGCAACAATGATCGCCGCAAGCGCGTTCAACACATTGTGTTTTCCAGATGCGGCTAGATGGAATTTGCCGAAAGGCTTGCCTGCGCGAGATACCTCAAAATGCATGCCGTCTTCGGCGGCGACCGGCTCGCTCGCAATCCATTCATTTTCTTTGGAGAAGCCGTAGGTTTGCACCGGGCAAAACGCTTTTTCCGTCGCGACCCGCAACGCCTCCCCCGAGTCTTGTGTGTCTCCCCAAATCACAACTCTGCCATTGCGGGGCACCAAATTCACCAATCGCTTGAAGGCAAGCTGGTAAGTCTCAAAGTCGCGATAAATGTCCGCGTGATCGAATTCGAGCGAAGTAATGATCAAATCGTCGGGATGATAGTGAAAAAATTTCGGGCCCCGATCCCAAAAGGCGGTCTCATACTCATCCCCTTCAAGAATCATTTCGCTTCCATCGCCAAGGCCATAACTCCTACCGAAATTTTCAGCAACGCCACCGACTAAAAACGTCGGCTCTTTCCCTGCTACTTGAAAAATCCACGCCAGCATCGCCGTCGTTGTGGTTTTTCCATGAGTACCGCTCACAACAATGCTGTGCTTATCGGGTAAAAAGAACTCTTCCAATGTCTCCGGCAGCGAACGGTACGGAATTTTCTTTTCGAGGACTTTCTCCAGCTCTGGATTTCCTCGCGCGATGATATTCGCCACGATGACTAGATCAGGCTTCGGCTGCAAATGCGCGGCATCAAAGCTGTTGTTATACGGGATTCCGAGTTTGTCCAAGAATGTGGATGCGGGCGGATATACTCCAGTGTCCGACCCCGTCACTCGATAGCCACTCTCTTTCAGCATGCCGGCGAGCGGCGACATAGCCGAACCGGCGATTCCGATGATGTGAATGTGTTTGGTCATGCCGTGACTGCGGTCTCCAGGAATTCGAGTGTGCCCGCACCTTCCGCGCTCAATTTCGCGCGGATTCCGAGTGGAATCGTGAGCATCGGACGCTGCGTGTGTCCAACAGCCGCTCCGTAAACAATCGGAACGCCCAGTGGTCTCAAAATTTGTTCGCAAACTCCCTTTGCATTTGGGCTGCCCACGACGGACGGTTCGCAATCAGGAAATTCGCCCAGCACGATGCCACGAACTCCCCGGAATTTCCCCGCTTGAATCAGATGCATCAAAGCCCGGTCGATTTGCCACGGCTTCATGCCGCGGTCTTCGAGTAGGAGGATGCAACCCATCGTGTCGAGTTCCCAAGGCGTGCCGAGCGTGGTCTCGATGAGCGTGAGGCATCCGCCAAGAACAATGCCTTCCGCAAATCCCGGCACCATTGCCTCTCCGCTAAGACCAATTCGCCAACTCTTTTTCGCGCCAAACAGAGCGTCGTCAAAGGAGGCACGGTCGTAGCCTTTTGCGGCGTTTGCGCCCGCATCAAACCCGGCAGCTACCATAGGTCCGTAGAATCCAACCCAATGGAGCCTTTGCCAGAGCAGAATTTGCAGCGACGTAATGTCGCTGTAGCCCAAAATGCATTTCGGATCCGACGAATGCAGCGACCAAAGCGCTTCCAGCATGTAATTCGAACCATAACCGCCGCGCAGCGCAACGAGCGCATCAATTTGCGAATCCTGAAGCAAAGACAGAAAATGTTTGAGTCGCTCCTCGGCAGAAGCGGAAAAGTAGGCTAGTGGTTCGCGCGCGAAGCTGTCTACTGGCGACAAACCTAGGCTACACAACTCGGCAAGGCCACGCTGGATGCGTTCGTCCTCCGCCGGAGAAGCAGGCGCAAAGATGCCGACGCGTGCGTTTCTTGAAAGCGCATGAGGCTTGATTACAGCGACCAATTTCTGATGTTCGACGCGAGTCATTGAGGCCGTCATCACGACGATTGCCTTTCCGCAGGCATCATTTCGTAAGCAAGACCAAGCGTGCAAAGCTTAGATGTAACCTTTTCCTGCTGCCGCGGGCTAAGGTCCGCTTCGAAATGGAGAACATGCTTTCCATTGTCGAGCGCAACGCTAAGCTGATCGAGCGGAAGCTTCATTTCGCCAAATAGTTGATGAATTTCGGGCAAGAGGCCCGCCGCGTTGTCCGAAGCCACGCGAAATAAAACAAAATGCGACCGAAGCTTGAAGAATTTTTCGACCTGGACAAGAATTGTGAGTGAAAACAGCACAACTATGCAAACGAATCCTGAAACCTTATAGAGGCCACTTCCCGCAGCCATCCCCATAGCCGCTTCAAGAAAAATTGTCGCTGCGGTGGTCATGCCGACCACGCTTCCCTTTTCGCGGAGTATGACGCCTGCGCCGAGAAACCCTATGCCTTGCACGATGTTGGATGCGATTCGAGTGGTGCTCGTATCGCCGCTCATTTTGGCGAGTTCAAGAGAGACAATGGTGAATAACGCCGCAGCCATGCAAATGAAGAGACTCGTGCGCATTCCCGCCGGCCGTTTGCTGCGAATGCGTTCGAGGCCGACGATTGCGCCAAGCAGCGCTGCCCAAAGCAGCCGATACACTATTGTCGAAAAAGCGAGCATTGCTTGTTTGAAGTGCACAGGCGCTCTCGAGTCAAGAAAGGCGCCCTATGCCACTTGCGAAAATAGCACGTCAAGGCTTGAATTGACTGAGTTTCCAGAGATGGCGTGCCCTGGCGTGTATCTCTTTGGACTTAAGCCGCACGAGACGACGCGGCCCGAATTCTTCGACGGTAAAACTACCCATCACGGTGCCATAAACCATTGCACGGCGAAGGTCCGCGTCCTTGTGCTTCCCCACTCCTGAAAGGTAGCCCATAAAGCCCCCGGCGAACGCATCGCCTGCACCAGTTGGATCATGCGGCTCTTCCAACAGGAACGCGGGAACACAGAAGACGCCGTTCTTGTCCACTAGCAGCGCCCCATATTCGCCGCGCTTGATGACTAGCGCGGATGGGCCCATTTTAAAGATGTGCTTCGCGGCACGGAGCAGGTTGTGTTCGTTCGAAAGCTGCCGCGTTTCGGAATCATTGATGATAAGGATATCGACATGCCTGAGTGTTTCCTTCAAATCGTCGGGCGTTCGTTCGATCCAGTAATTCATCGTGTCGAGCGCTACTAGCTTCGGCCGCTTTGTGACTTGCTGCAGAACGCTGCGTTGAAGACTCGGGGCGATGTTAGCTAGGAAAACGTACTTCGACCCTTTGTATTTCTCGGGGAGTTTGGGATTGAAATCGGCAAATACATTGAGCTCCGTGGTTAGGGTGACGCGTTCATTGAGGTTTTCGAGATAGCGGCCTGCCCAGAAGAAGCACTTGCCGGAAGCGCGCTCTAGACCAGTCGTATCGATGCGGCGGCCGCGGAAGATGGCTTCATCCTTTTTGCTGAAATCGTCGCCGACAATGCCGACGAGGTTCACACGCGTGAAGAAACTGGCCGCAACGGCGAAGTATGTGGCTGCGCCGCCAATGATCCGCTCCTCCTTTCCATAAGGGCTTTCGATCCCATCGAACGCAACGGAACCAACGACGAGCAAGGACACTGGGTTCTCCTCTTCGCAGATTTACGAGATGTATTTTCCAATAATGGCCGCGAGATTCTTCTTCGTTGATTTGGGGACGAGTTTCGGATCGGTTATCAAAGCATGAGCCAGTGCAGATCCGCATTTGCATTCGCGGTGGTCTGGCGTGGATTTGATCGCTTCGCGCAGAACCTTTTGCGCGTTTTCAGCGTTCTGCTGAAGCGTGGACATAATCTGCGCAAGAGTGACCGATTCGTGATCGGGATGCCAGCAGTCGTAATCAGTGATCATGGCGATGGTGCCGTAGCAAAGCTCCGCTTCGCGAGCGAGCTTGGCTTCTGTGACGTTTGTCATGCCAATAACGTCGAATTCCATCTTTCGGTGCATATGCGCTTCCGCAAGCGTTGAGAATTGCGGGCCTTCCATACAAATATATGTGCCCTTGCGATGGACTTTTACGCCGCAATAAACGCTAGCATCAGCGAGTACGCTCGAAACCTGGCCGCACGTTGGCTTGTCGAACGTGACGTGCGCGACAAGTCCGTTCCCAAAAAAAGTGGAGATGCGGCCCTTCGTGCGATCTACGAATTGATCTGCGACAAGAAATTCTCCGGGGCGCAGGTCTTCCTTGAGAGACCCGACAGCACTGACCGAAATGATTCGCTCGACTCCAAGAAGCTTCATAGCGTAGATATTTGCGCGATAGTTGATTTCGCCGGGAAGGATACGATGTCCGCGTGCGTGGCGTGCAAGAAACGCTACCTGCTTCCCTTCCAGGGTGCCGACTACGATTGCATCAGACGGATCGCCAAAAGGCGTTTTGATTCGAACTTCGCGGGCGTTTGCGAGGCCCTGCATGGCGTAAAGGCCGCTGCCGCCAATTACGCCAATTTGCGCATGCGGCTTACCGCCCGATTTCTTTCTGCTGCCAGACTTCTTTGCTGACATTCGTATCTCCGATGAAGTATGAATGGAATTGCTATCGCAAAGCGCTCGCGCCAGCAAGCAGCTCTGAAACCGCGGTAAAAGGATCTTTCTTGCGCTGTGAGACTTCTTCCGCGAGCTGATCCAGTTTACGCTCACCTTCGGCGCCGTGTAGAACTTGTTCAAGCAAACGCGATTCGAGCAAACCGAGAAGTCGATTCTTCCAGTGTTCGCGATGCTTCTTTTCGCGCTGGCCGCTCGATTCGAAATGCGTTCGAAATTTGTCGATGGCTGCGGCGAGCGTATCGATTCCAGCGTTTTCAGTCGCGACAGTTCTAATTACTGGCGGATACCAACCCTCGCGCGGCATCACCAGCGAAAGCATCGCTTGCATCTGCTCTTCGAGCCGGTCCGCTCCTTCACGATCAGCCTTGTTCAGCACAAAAATGTCGGCAATTTCCATCAGTCCGGCCTTCATAGACTGGATGTCATCCCCAAGCCCCGGAACGAGCACAACGAGAACGCAATCGGCAAGGCGGACAATGTCCACTTCATCTTGGCCAACGCCGACAGTTTCGATGAGAACTTGTTTCTTCCCGGCTGCGTCAAGGACAAGCGCCACTTCCGCCGTTGCACGCGAAAGTCCTCCGAGGAAACCGCGTGTGGCCATAGAGCGGATGAAGATGCCCGCGTCTCCTGCATGGCTTTGCATGCGGATGCGGTCGCCGAGAATCGCTCCGCCGGAGTACGGACTTGTGGGATCAACCGCGATTACGCCAACCTTTTGTTCTGCTTTGCGATAGTACGCAGCTAAACGATCGACTAGCGTGCTTTTTCCTGTGCCCGGGGCGCCCGTGATTCCCGAAAGATATGCAGCTCCTGTGTGGGGAAACAGATTCTTCAGGAGCGCTTCAGCTTCCCGTGAATGGTTTTCAATCGCAGTAATGGCACGGGAAACTGCGCGGACCTCACCTGCGCGGACCTGTCGCGCCCACGTTTCAACGTGCGCGGACATATTTTTCCACGGAGGCGCAAACCGCCAAAGAAGGCATGCTTCTATTATCTACGATTTCTTCCCAAGAAGCTGGCGCGCGATGACCAATTTTTGGATTTCGCTGGTGCCCTCGCCGATCGTGCAGAGCTTTACGTCGCGATAAAACTTTTCCGCCGGATAGTCCTTAATGAAGCCGTAACCGCCGTGGATTTGCACGCATTCGTTGGCGACGCGTACCGCTACTTCGCCTGCAAAGAGTTTGGCCATGCTCGATTCGCGACTGAAGCGAGGCGTTTTGTTATCTGCAAGCCAAGCAGCCTGGTAGACAAGCAACCGCGCCGCTTCAACTTCCGTGGCCATGTCGGCGAGTTTGAACTGTATGGCCTGGAATTCGCTGATGGTTTTGCCGAACTGCTTGCGTTGCTTGGCATAATTCAACGCTGCATCAAGCGCACCTTGCGCCATTCCTAATCCAAGGGCGGCAATGGAAATGCGTCCGCCATCGAGAATAGCAAGGCTGCCAGTAAAGCCTTCCCCCTCCGGGCCGAGAAGATTCGCCACAGGGACACGGCAATCTGTGAAAATAATCTCAGATGTATCGCTGGCGCGAAGGCCGAGCTTGTTCTCCTTCTTCCCAGGACAAAAGCCTGGCATGCCCTTTTCAAGGATAAATGCGCTGATCCCGTGCGAGCCTTTGGACTTATCCGTGACGGCCATAGCGACGCAAGCGTCGGCGTAGTGGCCATTCGTCGTAAACGTCTTTGCGCCATTGAGAACGTAATGGTCGCCGTCGTGGCGTGCTGTCGTTCGCGTGCCTCCTGCATCAGACCCGGCTTCCGGCTCGGTCAGCGACCACGCGCCAATCTTTTTTCCTTGCGCAAGCGGGACCAGATATTTCTGCTTTTGCGCTTCCGTGCCGAATTTGTAGATGTGATTCGAGCAGAGCGAATTGTGCGCGGCGACGATGATACCAATGGACCCGTCCACGCGCGAAAGCTCTTCGATGGCGATAACGTACTCGACGTAGCCAAGGCCCGCCCCACCGTATTGCTCAGGAAAAATGATGCCAAGCAGCCCCATTTCAGCGAGCTTTGGCATAAGCTCCAGTGGAAAATGAGATGCTTCATCCCACTCCATCACATGCGGAGCGATTTCGCCCTCGGCAAATTCTCGAATGCTCTTACGGAGTTGCTTTTGTTCTTCGGTAAAGGAAAAATCCACGCGGCCCTCGTTTTGGTGTTGAAATCTCTGGCTCTAAGTTTTCGCTATAACTATCCAAAGAATATTTTATAGGGTTAAGAAGCAGAGCGCGAGCCCCGATTCCGAAAGACTCACGTTTCAAAGGGAGACTACTCCGCCAATTTGGCGTTCTAATGCGTCACCAGCCGACGGCGTAATTGTTTTTCTTGTTCTGTTCGTCGAGCCACGCTTTGAGTGGCGCGAAGTAGTCGGCGATTGCGCCTGCATCCATTGCCTTCTCGCCCGTCAAAGCTTCGAGCGCTTCCGGCCACGGCTTGCTTTGTCCCATGCTGAGCATTTTCTCGAGTTTTTCGCCGACGGCTTTGTTGCCGTAGAACGTGCAGCGATACAGAGGGCCAGTGTAGCCAGCGGTTTTACAAAGGCCACGGTAGAACTGGAATTGCAGAACGCGTGCTAGGAAATACCGTATGTA
>Ga0126376_10002081_pt1 | contig 11196 bp, 11 predicted proteins | sample PanSoiMetPlot_15_FD_92760 | JGI IMG/M metagenome (GOLD analysis project Ga0126376, IMG submission 92760) | Tropical forest soil microbial communities from Panama - MetaG Plot_15 | ecosystem: Environmental > Terrestrial > Soil > Tropical forest > Bulk soil | place: Panama | collected 2016-02-17
GAACTTGGTCCACGACCACCGCGGCGCCGTGCTTAGATCGGCGAACGCCAATTTTTGCAAACTGGTTTGGAACGGTGCCGCCGCCGCAGCCACTGACGCGCACCGACCAGTTCATCCAGTTGGCGCGCTACCTCATCGCCTCCCTGATCGTCTTCTCAATCGGCTTTCCGCTCGCCGCGGCTGCCTGGGCGCCGCGGCTGTTCTTCGTGCCGGCGGTGTTTTCAGGCATCGTGTTGTTCCTCGGCGAAGTCGCGAGTTGGTCTCATCGCGTGCGGACGCCCTTGCTGTTGATAGCCGTCGCGGTCAGCGTGATCAGCATCAACATTGTCGGGCGCTACCACGATGTGCGCTGGCTTGACGGTCATCCCGCCATCAGTTCCGGACAGCGACAGATTCCGTTCAAGCTAGCAGTCGATCGCTGGATGACCGCCAACCAGTGCCTCGCCGATGCAACGAATTGTCCAAGACCGATATTGATTGCGGGTGCTGGCGGCGCCAGCCGCGCAGCCTTTCTCACCGCAAGCGTGGTTGGAGCCCTGCTTGATCTCGACAATGTCCCGGGTCACGACAACGAGAAGACGGGTCACGTTCGTTCGCGCATTTTTGCCATGTCCACGGTGTCGGGAAGCTCGGTAGGCGCCGCGGTCGTTCGCGCCGCGATGGTCGATGTACTCGGCAGCGAATTTCCACCGTGCACAAGCGGAGGGTCCGGGTCCTGGTACGGCAAGTGGGCGGGGGAGCCCGCCGGGGACAGGAAGTTCGACGTGACCAAATCCTGGCGGGATTGTTTCCAGGCCATCGTGGCGGGCGATTTCCTGTCGCCGATCCTCATCGGACTGTTCTATCGGGACAATTTCCCGATTTCGAACCCGCTTACCGAAGAAGCCTTGTGGGGCGATCGCGCTCAATTGCTCGAACAGGCATTTGAAGAACGGTACAATCGCCTGACGGTCACGCCAGGTGCCGCAACACGCAAGGCAACCCGCGGCGACGTTCCCGATCACAAGCAGGCAATGAGCGGCGACGAGACTGGGCTGCGCCGCCCGTTCGGCTATCATCCGGACGTCGATACCCATCCCGATGCATGGAAGCGGTGGGTGCCGCTGCTGTTCTTGAACGCCACGTCGGTGGCGACCGGACGCCGGGTCATCGTTTCCGACGTTAAAATTGGCTCGAAATATATCGAAAATAAAACGCTGCTGCCCTTTGCGTACGATCTATGGGAATTGCGCGTTGACCAGACCCCTACGCTGCCCGACATACGACTGTCGACGGCGGCCGGCTTGAGCGCGCGGTTTCCGGTGATTTCACCATATGGCGCTGTGCGCGACAGCAAGAACCAGGACATTATCGATCAGCTCGTGGATGGCGGCTATTTCGAAAATGACGGCTTGGCGACGATCGCCGACGTGGCCCAAGCTCTGAAAGACTATAATCTTAAGCCGGTGGTCGTCCGCGTCGTAAACGATCCGAAGCCCCTTCACGGTGATCGCCCGCTGGCACCGGATCGTCCGCCCCTTCCGACGGACGACGGCCGAACGCCATTTGAGGGCGTCTCGTCGATCTTTCGCGCGCTCACCGCGACGCGTTCAGGACACGAAGACGGCCACGAAGCCTACTTGAAGCAGGTTCTGGGCCAGGACGATGAGCGCATTTATCCCGTCAACGTCTACCAGCTGTCCCCAGACAGGCTGACAAGGATGAAGCCGGGCGACACCTCCATCGAATCGCACTTGGCAACCAGTTTGTGCCGGCGGCGCGTCAGCGCATCAGGCTATATGGAATTCGTATCAATGAGCTGGTGGATGTCGCAGCCCGTGCAAGCCTATCTGGATGCGCAGCTCTGTATCGCGGACAATTTGGATCGGCTGGTCTGCGAGCTGCGGCACGGGCAAAGCGCCGATGGGGACTTGTGCAAGTCGTTGAAAGCCGGAGTTGAATCGCATCGCTGATGCGAGCGGCATTTGAAACGGTTGCATCCGCCAGGCGCTACTGAGCGAAGGCGGCCTCCAAACAGGCCTCCAAACAGGCGAACGTAGCCGCCAAAATTTCCATATCGTGACGCGTTCGTTTCAAATGCGGCAAAAATAGCAGCCAGATATCGAGAAAAGACCACATTGCCGTCAAACTGTCGAGCAACCTTTTGCGGAAAATTTAAGCCACATCTGCTCCAAGCAGAGTGCGGCGTTCGGCAAGGTATGATAAGCTGCATAGAGGGCAAGCAGGTTGCCGTCGACTTCTGTGCCGTAATTCCGCCCGGGATTGTCAGCGAATAGATCTCAGGGAACAACGAACCGTTTCATGAACAATTTGAGCTCGTCGAGTTTTGCGACCAAAGAGCTGTTAAACGCGTGATTCGATTGGTTCCGTGCTTGAGAAGTGGAGTGATTGTACAGTTGTGGAGGGGGAGTCATGAGTACGCCAGTTCGCGGGGCCGACGGGCCGCTGGGTTATGCGCCGCGTTGGGCCCGAACGACCGGGTCCGGGCGTGGCGACACGGCCTCGGATACCAGGGTGCGAGGCTCGGCGCCTGTGCAGGAATTGCCGCAGGACTTGCGGCCTCCTCGGATCGCCATGCCTCCCCCAGAGACGTCTCCATGGGACGCCGCGTCTCCTGATGCTCCACTCGAGTCAAGTGGTGGAGCTTCCGACGAACCTGCGCCGCACCGGGATACCAAGCTTTCCCGCACTCCCTTGACCGCGCAGGCACCTGAGCCGAACTGGAAACGCAAGAAGCGTGCGGCGGTCTTCGAAGGCGATGCCGCCCTGAGGGAGTTGCGGACACGCCTTGCCTCCGCCCCTGACCAGACGCCGGAACCGCCTCTCTACCAAACAAGAACCCCGATTTTCGCGGCGGTGGTGCGACTCCTGGGTGTCATGGTGCTGGCCGCGGCCGGAGCGCTCGGTTTCCTGTGGCTTACCGGACCGCGCGGGGCGCCGCCGCAGGTTGCAGGCAAGGCAGGTAGCGGGGATGTTGCGTTCGCCTCTTATCGGGGGCTTGACGCTACCCCACAGAAGCCCTCTGCGGTCGAAAATGTTGCGGCCCCAAATGCGCAGTCCAGCGGCCGTACATCATTTGCGGTAGCCAACATACCGGAGGGGGGGAGCACGCCGCAATCTGCGTTGGTGCCCCGCACTCCGGCCGCACCTGCGCCGGCGCCTCACATCACCGCACCTGCGCCGGCGCCCCACGTCACCGCACCTCCACCGGTGCCCCGCGTCACCGCACCTCCTGCCGTCGCCGCGCCGCCGGCTGCCGCCGCGGCGCCTCCTCCTCCGGCCGTCGCCGCGCCTGCGGTCGCCGCGCCGCTGCCTGCGGCCGCCGCCTCTCCTCCTGTCGTCGCCATGCCGTCGCCTGCGGTCGCGCCTTCTCCGGTCCTGCAAGTTCCGGCCTCCAGAACCGTCGCGCTGCCATCTCCCGCGACATCCGTGGCTGCCGCGCCGGATTGGGATGAAATCGCCGATCTGCTTGGGCGAGCGCGCACCTATCTATCTTCGGGCGATGTCGCGGCAGCGCGTCTGGTTTTGCGCAGGGCGGCGGAACGCAATGACCCGCAGGCCGCACTTGCTCTCGGCGGGACTTACGATCCCACCGTGCTGCAGCGTCTCGGCATCGTCAGCTTCCAGGCCGATGCCGCTCGGGCGCGAGAGTGGTACCGCAAGGCAAAGGAACTCGGCTCCGCCGATGCGTCGGTCCGGCTCGAACAACTCGTTCAGACCGACCGTTAGTTCGTATTTTGAATAAGCCGATGCTGCCGAGCCTGCGGTCTTGTCACGGCGGTGAGCTATTGACTCCACGCCAACGGCCATAACGCCACGGCAGGTACCAACGCGAGTTTGCGGGCGGTACGCTTGCCACGAAGTCCAGCCCAGAGGTTCCGAGCGGGTGGCAGCGTGAGATGCGGGCGAGGGTCATCCAACCGCCGGCCCAGAAGCCGTGGCGCTCGAACGCCTCATCAGCATATTGCGAGCAGGTCGGCAGGTGGCGGCAATTGTAGCCGATGAGCGGCGACAACGTCAGCCGATACGCCGCCACGAGCAAGCGCGCGAAATCCTGGGCAATGCCTGTGTGCGACATGGAACGTAATTTAGGTGTTGCATCCGACATTGCTAATGCCCTATCCGTAGGCGTTACGCAGGCGCGGGTCGCGGGAAATCATATCATGTGACGAGCGGTGGGAAGCAAGTCGCGCGTAGCATCGATGTGAGCGACTATTCGCCTTGATGCAAAGGGGGATTCGCGCCTCGGCATGCGCCTGCGGGGAGGGGACTCAGCGGGATAACGGCAGGGCATCAATGCCGCGACGGCATAGATTATTAATATCACGCTCGTTGCCGAGCACATTTGCGTCGGCATGCGTTGTGCTTGTGCTCTCATTAATGACGCCCGGCGCACTAACGCCTTCTCGTCGCGTTGAGCCGGTCGCCGGTAACGCCGACAATTCGTCGCCCATGCATTTCAGCTTGTTTGCGGACGGATCGTCGGAAGCGTGCGCCACAACATGCAGGCTGCTCATCGCCGCCTCAGGTATGATAACTGCTGATACGTCACGTCAGTTCATTACGTTCGTGCGCGACAATGCTCTGCAGGGCGGGCAAGCGAATGTCACGGTCGTTCTCGAGTCAGACGGCGGCTCCGTGCTCGGTGCGCTTGATCTCGGGCGCGCGATCCGGCGGTTCGGATTCGCTACCATGGTTGGCCGTGTCATCGAGCGTCGTTCCGCAACCTCAGTAAAGCATGGAGAGACAATTTCTCGTGCAGATTGTCAATCCATGTGTGCGTTCGTGCTGCTCGGGGGGATGCAACGCCACGTCCCACCCGATGCCCGGGTGTTGGTGCACCAAATATGGCTGGGCGATCGCCGCGAAGATGCGGTCGCGGCGAATTACACCGCCGAGGACTTGGTTGTAGTTCAACACGATATCGGCGCGATCCTGCAATACACCGCCGAGATGGGCGGTAACGTCGAATTGGTTACGCTCTCCCTCAGAATCCCGCCGTGGGAACCTATGCGCGCTCTAAGCCGCGAGGAGCTCCGGCGCATGAAGCTCGATCTGGATGTCGAGATCCCCCCTGCAGCGGCGGTGGTTAAGACTGCTGCCGGTCCGACGTTGCCTGAGGAAGACGCGCTGCAAGTTTCGCCAAACAACCGCGGCTGGATCGCGACATTTCGTGCCGGCCAACCGGTACTGGCTCGATCTCATCCCCTGACATTGGAGGGCGAGCGAATCGGGAGCTTCGCTCTCTCTATCGCTTGCGGGGCTGCGTCCGATACCTTCACCCTGACTTATCGGGAACTGCGCTCCGGCCCTGCGGACCGTGGTCTGCCGCGTAGCATCAGCCAGATTGCGCTCGTGCTCGACGATCACCTTCAGCAGCTCAAGATCACGTCGTCGGAAAGGAAAATGCGCGGCGGCGAATTGGAGTCGATCGCGACGACCATGCTGCCGGCGCCGCTGGTGCGGGCTTTGAGCTCTGATAGCCCGGCCTCTATGACGGTGGAGACGGATAGCATCGGTAACCCACGCACGATCATCCGGATCGGTAATGCTGGCTTCGGGCGCGGGCTTCGCGAGGTCGAGAAGGGTTGCAAGGAACCTCAGCGTCTCCGCGGCGAGATCCGGGCGCAGGCCCAATAGCGGGATAGACCCCGGCACCAACCGCCGCGGGCCACTCCGGCCTTCTTAAGCGGTGGGCACCACTGTGGCGCGCTTTGCCGCAATCTGGTCTATTGCAGTTACGACGGCGTCGAAGGTGAGCATCGTGGAAGCGTGCCGGGCCTTGTAGTCGCGCACCGGCTCGAGCACGGCGATGTCGGCCCAGCGTCCGGACGCAGGCGGTGCGGCGTTCTCTTTCAGCATGCGACGCACGTCGTCGCGTAGCTTACGCAACTCGCCAGCCTTCGCGCCCACGATATTACGGGCCATGATGGACGATGAAGCCTGGCCGAGCGCACATGCCTTCACGTCATGGGCGAAATCCGTCACCGTCTCCCCGTCCATCTTGAGATCGATGGTGACAGTTGAACCGCACAGCTTGGAATGTGCCGTAGCGGTCGCGTCCGGGTCCACGAGGCGCCCGATTCTCGGAATGTTTCCTGCCAATTCCAGGATTCGGCTATTGTAAATTTCATTGAGCATCAAGGCGACTTCCAAGTCACTCCCAGAGGATTGTGTCCCCGCCGGCACCCACTATATAGGCTGCGGACGGTCGAAGAAGAAGCCGTCATTCGCGCCCGACCATTTTCGTGTATATGAGGAAAGACTGCGACCTCGAAATGCGGCGTTCCACAAACGCCTCGAGTGCCAAGCGGCAACCGGGCGGTGGACGACGCGACGGTGACACCCCCGGGATCCGGTTTGCTGCGGTTCCGGTCGAACGGAGCGATCGTCATGGACACTGCCCTCAAGAAGTCCGCCGTTACATCTTTGCCTGTCGACATCCACGATGCGCCCGGGCGAGCGATGCAGCGGCCAACGCGCAGCGAAGCCGAGGCTGCGGTGCGTACGTTGCTTGCCTATATCGGCGACGACCCCGCGCGGGAGGGTCTGATCGACACGCCAAAGCGCGTCGTCTCGGCCTTTGAGGAACTCTATAGCGGCTATCGCGAGAGGGCCGTCGATGTGCTGGATCGCACGTTCAGCGAAATGGGTGACTATGACGAATTTGTCCTGGTGCGGGACATCCCCTTCCATTCCAATTGCGAGCACCACATGATGCCCTTCCAGGGCCGCGCGCATGTGGCTTATATCCCGGTCGCGCGCGTCGTTGGATTGTCGAAGCTCGCCCGCCTGATTGACGTCTATGCGCGCCGCTTGCAGACCCAGGAACATCTGACGTCTCAGGTGGCGTCGGCAATCGATGAAGTGCTTAAGCCGCGCGGCGTCGCCGTGATGGTGGAGGCCGAGCACACCTGCATGTCGCTGCGCGGCGTCGAGAAACATGGCTCGTCCACAGTAACCACCAAGTTCATCGGCCTGTTTCGGGACGATCCTGCCCAGCAGGTGCGATTCATTTCACTGGTGAGGGACGGGGCGCGGTGACTGCGCTGCCCTCACCGCTTTTCTCACCGCGGGGCCCCAAGCAAGAGATCGAGGAGGGGCAGACCTTCGCGCCGAAATTCGATGCAAACGGTCTCATCGCCTGTGTCGTCACAGATGGGCAGACCGGCGCACTGTTGATGGTCGCCCACATGAATGCGCAGGCGCTGGAGCGAACGATCTCGACCGGCGAGGCTTGGTTTTACAGCCGCTCGCGCCAGACACTTTGGAAGAAAGGTGAGACCTCCGGCCACGTCATGCAGGTCCGCGAGATACGCGTTGATTGCGATCAGGACGTACTGTGGCTCAAGGTCGAGCAGGCGGGCGCCGGCGCCTGCCACACCGGACGCCGATCGTGCTTCTATCGTGCCATTGTACGCAACGGGCCGAACGAACCGCCGACGCTCGCATTCCGCGATGACGAACGGGTGTTCGATCCCGACAAGGTGTATGGCCGGTAGCTCAGGTAGAGCCCAGTTCCGTCGGTAATATACCTTCCCTGAAGATCAGCTGTTACCATTAGTTGGGAACGGTCGCGCGCGATTCACCAATGGAAGGCTGCTCTGCCTGAGCGCGACGTGACGCATGACGGTCGGCTGCCGGGAGACCGCGACGATGCTGTCCCGTTATCCGGGCTACGAAGCCACCCCAGCCGCCTTCGCGCGCGCCAGCAGCCGCTCCGCTCTGGCGAGATGCGGGCGGTCATACATCACCCCGTCAATGCCGACCACGCCCGCGCCGGGGGTCGCGGCGAACGCCGCCACGATCGCCTGCGCCTTGGCGATGGCCGTGAGAGCCGGCGTGAACACATCGTTGATGGTTGCGACCTGCCCTGGATGGATCGCCATCTTGCCGGTGAAGCCGTCGCGGCGCGCGTCTTCGCATTCGCGGCGCAGGCCCGCATCGTTGCGAAAGTCCACATAGACGGTGTCGAGCGCCGGCACGTCGGCAGCCGCCGCCGCTGCGATGCAGAGGGTGCGGGCGAGCCTGTAGGGATCGAGAAATTTTCCGCGCTCGTCGCGGTTGGCCTCGGCACCGAGTTCGGCCGACAGATCCTCGGCCCCCCAGGTGAGGGCGGCGAGCCGCGGGCTTGCGCCTTGGTAGGTGCCGGCGACGAATAGCGCCGGCGCGGTTTCGGTGGCGATCGCAATGACCCGGATTGCACCCTCGGCAATGCCGTTGAGCGCCTCGCGCGAGCAAAGCTTGGCGTCTGCGTGAACAACGGAAGCGCCGCCCTCCGCCTTAGGCAGCATGATGGCGTCCGGGTGCGCCGGCACTACCGCGTCGAGATCGGCATCGATCAGCCCAGTGGCGAGCCCATTGACGCGCACGATGAGGAGCGGCCGGCTTTGCACCGGCAGGGTCCGAGCGAGAAATTCCGCCGCCCCGGCGCGCGCGGCCTCCTTGCGTGTTGGAGCGACGGAATCCTCCAAATCAAGGATGAGGGCGTCGGCGCGGCAGCCCAGCGCCTTGCCGAGCTTGCCGGGCGAATCCGCCGGAACGAACAACAGCGATCGCATCAGGCCGGCCGCATCAGGATGAAGGCGCTGCGCCGGCATTCGGCGACGAGCTTGTCGTCCTGGTTGTAGCAGCGATGGATCAGTTCGACGATGCCGGCGCCGCTGCGAGATTTCGACACGCGTTTGCTGGCCACCTCGGTGGTCGCGTGCAGGGTGTCGCCCTCGAATACCGGATGGGGGAAGCGCACCTCCCTCATGCCGAGATTAGCGATGGTGGTGCCGGTGGTGATGTCCGACACCGACATGCCGATCATCAGGCCAAGGGTGAACAGCGAGTTCATCAGCGGCTGGCCCCATTCGGTTTCCTGCTCGCAAAAATGCCGGTCGATATGCAGCGGCTGCGGATTGAGGGTCATGTTCGAAAACAGCATGTTGTCCATCTGGGTCACGGTGCGGTAGTAGCGGTGCTCGAAGATCTGACCCTCGGCGAAATCCTCGAAATAGATGCCGCCGCGCTTGTGCCGCTTCGCCGTCATGGTTTCGGACATGGATGCTCTCCCTTGCGGTGGCCGTCGGAAAGTCGATGAGGGTTTCTAGCTTTAGGCGTTAGAGCATTTTCGATTGGGTTGAAACCCCAGCGGTGCCTGGGTCAGGCCTGGCCGCGACTCGGTAACCCAATCTCATCGAAAACACCCGCGTTCGCCGCGGGGAGTGGATCAAACGTGGCCGCGCGGCGTGATGGGACTCCGCCGATTACCGGTTTGTCGAATCGTCTGTAAACGCCAGTGATTGCTGGAACCGGATTGCATCGGATGTCGAATTGGATGCGCCCGGAAGCGCGGTCCCCTCGATCTGGTAGAGCCGTTGCTTGTGATAAAACACGGCCACTGATGAATAGCTGCCGTCCGGGGCCGCGATGCTGAGCTGGCGGCCGTAGACGCGGCTGATCCGGTGCGGGATATCAACCGTGATCTCGCTGCCTTGTGACAGCATCCGCACCGCATGATCGAGCACGGCGCTTTCCTGCATGGCGGGATCCGGCAGGTCGGCGACCGTCATCGTGAACACGCCGCCGTTCTGCGACACCGAATAGACGCGCGCTTGGGCGTCGCGGCCCTCGACGGTCCGGTAAGTCGCGGTCTCCACCTTGGGGTCGGTCGGAAACGCGACCGAGAAGAAGTCGGCCGGATAGGCATATTCCTTCCAGCTTTGAGCAGCCGCAACCGTGCCCGCCAAGAACAACGCGAGGATGATGATGATTGTGCGCATCGGGGCTCTGTTGGCAGAATAGGAAGGCCTAAAAATCAGGCTTGTCCGCCTGTGGCATCGGCTCCAGGCCGTGGTGGAAATGGTCGTCGTTGTTTTCGGCGCAGACGACTTCGCTCAGCGCAGCGCCGTGTGTGCGCCGGTAACGCTGGATCGCGTTCCATGGCGTCGTGAAGGCTCCCGGGTCTTCGACGTGGACATTCACCTCGAGCGCCTTGCCATCGTCGACCGTGTGGAAGCGCTCAACCACGTGCAATTGATCAGTGTGCGGTGTCTGATAGTTGTCGACGTATGACTTGGTAGAGATTCCGATGGTGTCGACGACGAGCGCGTCCCTCTCGTAATGACCAACCGACTCGCCATACCATGACGGGTTAACGTTCGCTGAATGCGGCACATCCAGGTAGACACGGCGCACCTGATGGTTCTGCATCCAGATCATCCAAACCTCTTTCGGGGTCTCCAAGAAGTAGACCGGCGTTGCGGGCAATAGTAGGAAGGCCGGCACGCCGACCGGCCAGCACCTCTCTTTCGGGATCGCGACGACTTTGCCGGAAAGCGAGCGCTCATTGACCATCCGCAGGCGCTCTCTGGTCCAAGGCAGCAGGATAGGATTGCTGAGGTCCGCGACACGGAATGTCGGCCTTGGGTTACGAGGAAATCTGTAGAAGCTTACATACGGATGAGCTGGATCGGAAACGATCGGGCCCGGACCGCTCGGCGGCGGGATGAATTCGTCGTCGCTAAGCTGCCAGCCCGTCAGATCATCGGGGGCGAAGTGAGGCACTTTCGCCGTCTCGGCGCTTGGCGGCGGTGCGAGCGGGACGGCGAGGCAAACAACGGTTGCAAATAGCCATCTCGCGAGCGCGCCAACCCTTGGGACGCCGCCAAACACGAGTCTCAACATGAGCTACCTTCGCGTGTTGCGATTGCCGGCAATGATCATCGGTCAATGATCACTGCAACACCTCTCGACCGCGTAAACGCATGATGCCTTACGCGGTCGAAAGACAGCCCGCCGCAACAACCACTCCGTCCCCGCCCGCAGCGGCCGTGCTCTGGCGAGCAGACCGCTGCTAGCGACCTAAATCCGCAAGCCGCAGTTCACTGATTGGCGGCGGGCGCGGCGGGCGCGGCGCCCGCGTTGGCACTCGGCGCGGCGTTGGGATTACCCATCAAGGTGCCGTCCGGAAGCGTCACCGCCATGAACTGTCCGCCATTGTTGCCATCGCGAAGCGGATGAATGACCGTCTTGATCTTCATGCCGGGCGTCAGGGTCTTGGGAACCCAGCCCTGCCGCGCCAAGCCGGCAGGTCCGCCCATCTCGATCGCCCATTGCTCTGCCTGACCTTTGTCATTGTTGACCGTCATCAGGATCCAGCTGTGTGGGTTGGTCCACTGGAATTCCTTGACGGTGCCCTCGAGGACC
>Ga0126376_10002082_pt1 | contig 11193 bp, 9 predicted proteins | sample PanSoiMetPlot_15_FD_92760 | JGI IMG/M metagenome (GOLD analysis project Ga0126376, IMG submission 92760) | Tropical forest soil microbial communities from Panama - MetaG Plot_15 | ecosystem: Environmental > Terrestrial > Soil > Tropical forest > Bulk soil | place: Panama | collected 2016-02-17
ACAGCTTCGCCATCGACGACTCCTTTGTCGTCTTCTTGCCTTCGTCCTTCATCCACGCTGCCCGGTACATCAGTAATCGTGCCGCGTCGATCTGCGTTGCCATATCAGCGAGTTTGAACTGAATCGCCTGGAACCCCGCAATCGGCTTTCCAAACTGCTGCCGCTCTTTCGCGTAACGCACCGCCGATTCATACGCACCCTGCGCGATGCCGACTCCCAGCGCCGCAATCGAGATACGACCACCGTCGAGTATCTCCATCGCGTTCACAAATCCCTGACCTTCTTCACCAAGCAATTGCGCATCAGGCACGAAGCAATCCTCAAACACGACGCTCGCCGTTTCCGATGCGCGCAACCCGAGTTTGTTCTCTTTTTTGGAAGGCGAGAATCCTTTCATTCCCTTCTCGAAAATAAACGCCGAGATGCCCTTGCTTTTTTTAGACTTGTCGGTGACTGCCATCGCCACACACGTGTCAGCGTGGATCGCGTGTGTGATGAAGTTCTTGGATCCGTTGACTACCCAACCGCCGTCTGTGCGCACGGCAGTCGACTTAGTCCCCGAAGCATCAGAGCCGGCGCTTGGCTCGGTGAGTCCCCATGCTCCCAAACGTTCGCCACTCGCCAGCGGTGCGAGATACTTTTTCCGTTGCTCATCAGTTCCGTACTGGTAGATGTGGTTAGAGCAGAGTGAATTGTGTGCGGCGATGGAGATGCCGACCGATCCATCAACACGCGACAACTCCTCTATGATGGTGGCGTACTCAACGTAACCCATTCCAGCGCCGCCATACTCTTCAGGAAAGAGCACACCCATCAAACCAAGTTCAGCGAGTTTTGGTTTCAGCTCGATCGGAAAATGCTGCGACTCATCCCACTCCATGACATACGGCGCGATCTCCGATTCCGCAAACTCGCGCACACTCATCTTGATCTGTTGTTGCTCTTCGGTTAACTCAAATTGCATAGTGATTGTTTGTAACACAGATCAGATGGATCCGTGTAATCGACGGGTCTTCTTCATCATTCTCGCAACTTCATCCGGCGACAAGAATCGCCAATGCCCCGGCTTCATGTTCTCGTCCGTCAGAAATCCGATGCGCACACGACGCAGCTTCAACACTGAATGCCCGATCAATTCAAACATGCGACGCACCTGCTGGTTGCGTCCCTGATGTAGCCCGACTTCATACCAGGCATTGGTCTGAGTCTCGTGAAGCTTCGCGATCTTTGCCGGCGCAGTGCGAGTGCCATCTTCGAGAGTGACGCCGCGACGCAGTCTTTCAATCCCACTCTCAGACGGTACACCCTTCAGTTTCACTTCATAAATTTTTTCGACACGATTGCGCGCCGCAGTCACAAAGTTTGTAAACTCGCCGTCATTTGTGAGCAACAGCAAGCCTTCAGTGTTGAAGTCGAGACGCCCGACGGGATGCAGCTTGCCGAGCGAGGGAGGTAAAAGCTCTGTGACTAATGGTCGGCCTTCGGGATCGGAAACGCTCGAGAGATAACCTTTGGGCTTGTTCAGTAGTACGTAGATCTTTTCGCGAGACTGGAGCTGAGGATTGATGAGCTTGCCATTGACCTTGATGTGATCTTTATCGGGATCAGCCTTCGTTCCGAGTTCGGTGACAACTTCGCCGTTAACTGTCACCCGGCCCGCACTGATCAGTTCTTCCGCATGTCTTCGTGAGGCGACTCCAGCCGCGGCGATCAGTTTTTGCAGACGCTGTTCCATTACTTTGTACTTTGTGCTTGGTACTTAGTGCTTGTATCCGGTTTCCATGTGCAAAGACCAAAGTACAAAGCACAAAATACAAATCAAGATCCACCACTCAGATCGTGGAAGTCTTCGACGCTCGGCAACTCCGATAGATCTTTCAACCCGAATTGCAGTAGAAACTCCTTCGACGTGCCATACATCATCGGCCGCCCTACCGTTTCTTTCCGGCCCTTCGCCACGATCAATTTTTTGTCGAGCAGTGTCTTGATCGCCGACGGAGATTGCACGCCACGTATTTCCAAAATCTCAGGAACAGTTACCGGCTGTCTATACGCAATCACGGCGAGCGTCTCGAGCGAAGCGATACTGAGCTTCGCACTCGGACGCGTCTTCAAGAACGCACGCACGTGCTCGTGATATTCAGGCCGAGTCGCAAACTGCCACCCACCGGCAACTTCACGCAACTGCAACCCACCGTTGCGTCCGTTAAATTCCTGCGCCAGCGACTGAATAGTTTCACTGATGACTTCCTTATCTGCCTTCAGAACGTCAGCCATGGTCTTCACGCTCAACGGCTCATCCGAGACGAAGATCAGTGCCTCGATCACTGCCGTGCGTTCAGCCTGGCTCTGCGGCGATGCCAATAGCGCATCATCAGCGTCTTCCTCGTCAGTTGCTCCTGAAGACTGCTCGACTTCAGCAACCATCGCCGCCAGCTCACGACTTGCCTCTTCATTCAAAGCCGCTTCGTCGATAGTCTCCTGATTCACATTTTCTTCGTTAGTTGCCATTCAGGTTTAGCTCGCTACGCGCGCGATAATGTCGCCGAACGTTTCGCGCTGAAATAGTTTGATTTCAGTTGTTCTCACTAACTCCAGGATTGACAGGAAAGCAAGCACCAGCTCGCGACGCGATTGCGCACGCTCAAAAAAGAGGCGCAGGTTGAGCTCGCCCGCCGACAGTACCATGTTTCGCAATCGCTCCAGCATCTCAGCCATCGAGATCTCTTCACGCTCGATTTCAAGCAGCTTCTCTTCTTTGTGACGCGCGAGAATGTCCTGAAAAACTTTAAGCAGATCAAATAACCCTACGGCTACTTCGGGATTGTTCTTATCAGTCTCCAGCTCTGCTCGTTTGAAAACTGCCTGCTCGACGGTCGCACGCGACCAGAGCATCTGCGCTGCCGCCTTGTACTTCTGATACTCCAGCAACTGGTTAACCAGCTCAGAGCGCGGATCCTCTTCTTCCTCTTCGGCAGCCAGCGGATCGCGGGGCAGCAGCATCTTTGTCTTCAACTCGATGAGCGTCGCTGCCATGACCAGAAAATCCCCAGCGACGGCGATGTCCATCTCCTGCATGACGCGGAGATAACGGAGATACTCGTCGGTGATGCGCGCTACCGGAATGTCGTAGATGCTGACGTGCTCCTGCCTGATAAGATGAAGTAAAAGGTCGAGTGGACCCTCAAATTCACCCAGCAGGATCTTCAGATCATCGGTGTTGTCGTCAGGGACGATTTGAGGGACGGCGCCCGCCACGTTTAATGGAGCGGCGCGCTCTTCCAAAGCAGCTTCTGGTGTGTCGTCGTTCATTGATTAGCGTTTGATGCCGGTTCGCTGAAATACCTGCTCCAATGTCACGCTCGCAATCTGCCTTGCTTTCTCACGTCCGTAGTCAAGTATCTGATCGAGCCGCTCGTCGGTGATTTCTCTCACCCGCTGCTGGATTGGCTGCAGGAATTCCACCGTCGCTTGTGCCAGATCGCCTTTCAACTGCGCGTATCCTTTACCGGCGAAGTGATCCTCAACTTGCTGCGGCGTCTGTCCGGTAATGAGGTGATAAATCTCGAGCAGATTGTTGATTGCGGGACGCGACTCGTCGAAACGGATCTCAGTTCCTGAATCCGTTACTGCGCGTTTGAACTTCCTCTGAATCGCATCAGCGTCGTCCATCAGCAGCACGCAACCATTGGGATCGTCGTCAGACTTCGACATCTTCTTCGTCGGATCTGACAGCGACATTATGCGCGCGCCGGCTTTGGGGATATAGGCGTCCGGCACTTTGAAGGTCTCGCCGTAGTCACGATTGAATCTAATCGCGAGGTCACGCGTCAGTTCGAGATGTTGGCGTTGATCGTCACCGACAGGAACGAGATCCGTATGGTAGAGCAGGATGTCGGCGGCCATCAGGACCGGATAGTCGAAGAGTCCGACGCTGATGTTTTCCTGTTGCTTGCGCGCCTTGTCTTTGTACTGCGTCATGCGCTCGAGCTCTGACATGCGCGCGACGCAGTTTAGAACCCAAGTTAGTTCTGTGTGTTCTTTTATGTCTGACTGGATGAAGATAGTGGAGACTTCCGGATCGATTCCCACCGCGAGATAGATGCGTGCAAGGTCTCTGGTCTTCTCTGCCAGCAGCGCGGGATTCTGAGGCAAGGTGATCGCGTGCAAATTAACGATGCAATAGAAGCTTTCGTATTCGTGTTGTAAAGCAACCCAGTTGCGCAACGCTCCAAGATAGTTTCCGAGATGAACGTTGCCGGTTGGCTGCGCGCCACTAAAGATTCGTTTGGTCATGCCTTCTAGAGGAGAGAGTACACCGCGATCAGAATAGGCCGAATTATCGCGCTAAAAACACCCATGTACATCAAAGCTATCAGAATGAAAAACCCATACTGCTCAAATATTGCGTAGACTGGTTGCATACTTGCAGGGAGAAACGTTTCCAGAACCTTGCTGCCGTCAAGCGGAGGGAAAGGCAGCAGGTTAAAGACCGCCAATGAGATGTTCATCGTTAGCATGTTATCGAGCAACAACGCTACGGGCTCCTGGAGACTGTCGGGAATAGCTTGAAAGAGTCCAGTAACGAGAAGGACCTTGATAATCGTAAAAGCGATGACTGCGATCAGGATATTCGCCAGTATCCCCGCTATTGAGACCATCACATTGGCAAGATCCTTCTGGCGCCAGCGAAGTGGATTTACTGGTGTCGGCTTACCCCAGCCGAGCAGAAAGAACCTTGAGCCGCCCGCGGCCAGTATGAAATTCAGGATAGGGAGCAGTAGGGTACCAATCGGATCAGTATGTGCGACCGGATTCAGCGTGATCCGTCCTAACAGCCGCGCCGTGTCGTCGCCAAACTTGTAGGACATCCAGGCGTGCGCCGCCTCGTGGGCCGAGATTGCCAACAGCAGCACCACCATGTAAATGACGAGGTGTGGAATTAGTTGTTCCGGATTCATCTGAAACAGCCTAGCATTCTGCCACAAAGAACGATCAAAATCACAAACGATTAGAGCAAGCTATTTGTTGCTCGTTAATATCTATCTATCCAGGCAACAATGTGCCTTTGATCCGTGTCGGCAAACTGTAAACGGAATCGATCGACACCACTGCCATTTCTCCAGTTGCGCTGAACGCGAGACCGACAAGATTTATTCCTGCCACGACTACCTTTGCGTCGCCTCCATTCGCTGCGATGCGAACGATACCGCGACGGCCACGTAGCGCTGCCGCAACGTACAAGTTTCCGTCGCGATCGAATGCCAATCCCTGCGGCCGTCCCAATCCTTTGTAGAAGACGTCCATGTTTCCATCAGGATCGATCCGCCAGATGCAATCGAAGCTGGTGACTGTTGGTCCAGCAATGTACAAAGAGTCAGCCGGACCAAACGCCAGGTGAAATGCCGACACAGACGGTTCGATTTCCGTCCACGCTTTTTCTTCGCCGATGCCGTTCACCTTGAAGATCGTTCCAGTGCGATCCCCGACGTGCATTACACCATCGCGGTCGAAGGCGATGCCGGTCGCAATTCCCAGATTGCGAGCGAACGCCGCTGCTTCTTTGAACGGAGTCATTCTGTAAACGACGCCGTCGAGCCTGCTGGTGACGAACATCTGTCCATCCGGACTGAATGCAATGCCAGTGGGGTTTGGGATATCTTCCGAGTACTCTGAAACATCGCCGCTGATGTCGATGCGAAAGAGTGTTACCGGCAACTCTTCACCGCGAGATCCTGAACGCGTGACAAAGAGTGCACCGTCGTCAGGATCGAACGCGGGATTCGCGACTGGGTGAAGATCGCTGGCGAGTCTTTTCGCGACGGTGACATATGCAGGCTCACTCCAGTTGCCACGGCAGCCCAAGCTGACCTCAACCCTGCCGCCTTTTGTTTCCGGAACAACTGCCAGCACGCGCCGTGGACCAAGCGCTACGATCTGTGCCGGTGAGTCGCTAATCAAAACCGAGCAGCGAGACGGCTCGCTGGTATCAAAGCCAGTGCAGTCAATGACGATCTCGCCGCCGGCGATGGCGAAAGCAGGATCGATATTGACGATTTTCGCGGCGCTACCCATAAAGGCCGTTCATCATACGATGCCGCGAGATAACAAGACAAAAGCAGGCGCAGCTTGCAGGAGCAGGTATCGTCTAACTGCTACTGCAACCTGCCCCTGCCGCCTGTGTTATAATCCGCGCCTGCGAGGATACATCCATTACTAGCGTTCTAGGCAACACTCTCGGGCTGAAACCAAATCAACTGCGGCGCATCGAAAAGCTGTACACTCGGCGCATACCTCCGGACCAAATCGTCACCCCTGAATTTGCACGACAGTTGGGCGAGCTGTCTCACGAAACCAGACGACAAATCGGGGCACTCATCGATCGCCAGGGACACATCCAGTATGTGATGGTCGGCGACAATCGCCGCATCGAGCTGCCCGACTTCAAACGTGTTCGCGTCGCGTCGGGAAGATTTCGCGGACTTCGATGTGTGCACACCCATCTCCGCGGCGAGCCACTCACACAGGACGACTTAACAGACCTCGCACTGCTGCGCCTGGATTTGATGGCCGCAATCGACGTCGATGCTGAATCAGGACTCCCCGGTCTCGTGCGCGCGGCACATTTGTTACCACTGCACGCAGGCGAGCTCGACAACGCCACCACACCTGAGCTCTACGCGTTTCTCGAACCCAAAATTTCTTCGCAGCTCGATCTGGATTTCCAGGCGCTCATCAACTCGCTGGAAGAAGAGATGGCGCGCAATCGCCGTACGGCGCGGCGTGCCGAAGTGCGCGATCGCACGATTCTCGTCGGTGTCGCAACCGGCTCACTCGCAGACGCTGAAGAGTCGATGGCGGAACTGGCAGAGTTAGCTACATCCGCCGGTATGGTGGTCCAGGACCGAATCATTCAACGACGTCCAGCGATCGATCCGCGCACGGTGCTCGGTCGGGGCAAGCTCGACGAGTTGATCATTCGCGCACTACAACTCGGCGCCGACATGCTCGTCTTTGATAGCGAGCTGTCGCCAGCCCAGGTGAGATCGCTATCGGAGGCAACAGATCTCAAAGTCATTGATCGGTCACAGTTGATCCTCGACATCTTCGCGCAGCGCGCACAGTCCAAAGAAGGAAAGATTCAGGTCGAGCTGGCGCAGTTGAAATACCTCTTGCCGCGTCTGATTGCGGGTCAGGATTCGGCGTTCTCGCGTCTGGCGGGCGGCATCGGCGGCAGAGGTCCTGGTGAAACTAAACTCGAAACCGATCGACGTCGCGTTCGCGATCGCATCAATCGTCTCGAGCAAGAAATTGAAACACAGCGACAGCGACGCCAGGAGCGTCGCAAAGGACGCACACGACGCGCGCTGCCGGTGATCTCAATCGTCGGCTATACCAATGCGGGCAAGTCGACGCTATTGAATTCGTTGACAAAGAGCGACGTGCATGCGGAGCAACGCATGTTTGCGACTCTCGATCCCACTTCCCGCCGCTTGCGTTTGCCGCGTGAGCAGGAAGTGATCATCAACGACACAGTCGGTTTTATTCGCGCTTTGCCGCCGGATCTGCTGTCGGCTTTCCGCGCCACGCTGGAGGAGATTAGTGACAGCACGTTGCTGATCCACGCGGTCGATATCTCGAATCCGCGCTGGGTGCAACAGGTTCAGTCAGTGAAGCGAATTCTCGCGGATCTGAAGCTGGCTGAGATTCCCTCGATCCTCGCGCTAAACAAAGCAGACTTAGTTGATCCGGAGACGTTGGAAGCTGCCGTCCGGCAAGCGCGGCAGCTCGACAGCGGCGAAACGGTTGTCATCTCGGCGATCAAGCCCTCGACTCTCGATGCTTTGCTGGAAAAAGCCGGAGCCGTGCTGGCACGCAACCTGGCCGCTGCTTAGCCACAAAAAAGCACAAAAAACACGTGGGCCACAAAAAGGCACAAAGAACACAAATGATTGAAGGAGATAACTCTCTTGAATTAAATACATTTGTGTCTTTTGTGCCTTTTTGTGGCGATCTTTTTTGAGGCACTATGGGACTTCGTCCACGATTCAAAACCCCCATCAGCCAGGCGCGCGATAAGCTACTAGCTTACGCAATGCGCCCGTTGATGGTGTTCCAGCCACGGACGCGTTTTCTCATCGGCTGTAGTGTTCTCGTTGTCCTGACAACGCTTCTCCTCTTCACTAACCGCTCTTCCACTTTCAACGACGACTACAAATTAGGCGACGTACTTAGTCGTTCGATCATCGTCCCTTCCGATGTGACTGCTGTAGACCAGGCCGAAACCGAAAAGCGCAAGAACATCGCGCGTGATACCACCCGCCCGGTTTTCAATTTCGACTCCAGCCGCGCCGAGACTTCAGTCCAGAGCTTTCGCTCCGACTGGGAAGACCTCAAAAAGTCTCCCATTTGGAACGGCGAGGGAGGTTCCACAGTAGCGCAGGCGATCATTGCGCATAATTTCAGCGAGAGTGACCTCGATCGTCTGGCCTCAATCATTAGAGAAATCGCGACGGGTTACATTTACGACGATGCTGACGCCGAACGATTGCAACAGGAGATCGTTCTCGTCGACGTGCGCAATCCAGTGGCGCAGATGATCGTGCCCGCACCGAGAACGAGAATGCTTTCGCTCTCATCAGCAAGACGGAACCTCGAGCTGCGAATCGCCAACTTGCAAGGCTGGACGCCGGACCAGAAGAGCGCTCTAACTTCCGCACTGGGGCCACTGATTCGTCCCAACGTCGTTCTCGATCAAACAGCCACTGCGGCCGCGCGCGAGACGGAAGCCAGCCGGATCCCGCCGGTGGTCATCTCTCTCAAACGTAATCAGGTGGTGGCGCGCGAGGGCGACACAATCACCTCCAGTATTCTTGCCCAGATTGCTGCAATCAAGAGCGCAGGGCGTGTTGGTAAACCCTGGCATTATTTCTTCGGATTGTTGCTCGTCGTGATTGGCGTCTACTGGGCCGCTTGGAAATTTGCCGAACACCGCAGCGGTGGCAGCCCGCTGAGCTTGAGTAAGCACAAAGCATTTGCTCTTGTCAGCTCCGCTATCCTGGTCCAGACCGCGCTGATGAGAGTGGGCTTCACTTTCGGCGACAGCATGGCGGCGAGAATGCAGGCGCCGTTCAACGATCCAGTTATCCTGAATTTTGCTATTCCGTTTGCGGCCGCAGCGCTGCTGGTCGCAATGCTCGTTGATACGCAACTCGCGTTTCTGACCGGTATCATCACCGCACTGTTTGCGGGAATGCTGGCACCGAGCGGCATGCAAAAAGCCCTGTTCGCGATGGTTTCCTGCTCGGCCGCGATTTACGGAATCGGACGGTATCGGGAGCGGCAGTCGGTGACACTCGCGGGTCTGCTTGTCGGCGCTGTAAACATCGTCATGGCACTGGCCCTCATTGCCTATTCCGAACAGCCTCTCACACTGAGAACTTTCCTGATGGCTGCGGGTGCGGGTATTGCCGGTGGACTGTTGACGGCTGTGTTCGCTGCCGGCGGCTTACCGATCAATGAGTCGCTTTTCGGAATACTGACAGACGTCAAACTTCTCGAACTCTCAAACGCCGATCTTCCCGTACTGGGCCAACTCGCGCTGCGCGCGCCGGGAACAAATCAACACTCTCATGCAGTCGGGCAATTAGCCGAAGACGCGTGTCGCGCCGTCGGCGCAAACCCGCTGCTGGCGCGTATCGGCGCGTTGTATCACGACATCGGCAAGCTGGCCGCTCCGGAGTATTTCGTCGAAAATCAGCAGGGCGACAACCCGCACGATCGACTGCGTCCTTACCAAAGCGCCAAGATCATCACGAGTCACGTAACTTACGGAGCGAGACTCGCCAAAGAGATTGGTCTGCCGACGAAGATCGCCGACTTTATTCCGCAACATCACGGCACCAGGACGTTGCACTACTTCCTCCGCAAAGCCCAGGCTCAGGCGAAGCCGGGCGAAACTGTGAACGAAGCTGATTTCCGTTATCCAGGTCCCAGGCCGCAGTTCAAGGAAGCCGCGATCATGATGCTGGCTGACTCTTGTGAGGCGGCAGCGCGCTCGCTGGCACGTCCTGACCCGGAGAACATCCGAGCTATCGTGCTCAAGATCGTCGATGCGATCATCAGCGATGGACAGCTCGACGAGTGTGACATCACGTTGCAGGAGTTGACGATAATACGTGAGGCGATGATCAGCGCGCTGACGGCGATCTACCACGCGCGCATCGACTATCCAGGTTACAACCCGCCACCACTCACAGGTCCGCTGCCACCACTGCCCGCAGCCAATCTCGACAGCGAAGAGCGAGGGATTAGCTACAGCAAGCCTTCGCAAGTCCCAATCAGTCCCGGGGGCGAAGTCGAGGACGAGGCCGTGCCGCGAAAAGTGAGCAAAAGATAGTAGCCACAAAAAGGCTCAAAAGTCACAAATAGAAAATAGAAATTGGCGCGCTCAACTGAATTACGTTTCGTGCTTTTGTGCTTTTTGTGGCTTAGCTTTTTGTGCCTTTTTGTGGCTAGAATTTTCCGCGGAGTTTAGCGTACGTGGTGACGAGATCTTCGGGGAGAACGCGAGCTTCGGCGATCGTAGTCATGAAGTTCGCGTCCCCTGACCAGCGCGGCAGCAAGTGAATGTGGATGTGGTCGGCGATGCCTGCGCCCGCGACCCTGCCGAGGTTCATGCCCATGTTGAAACCCGCCGGCGAATAAGCTTCGCGCAAAGCAGTTTGAGAGCGCTTCGCCAGATCCATCATGTCATCCGTAATTTCTTTCGGCGTTGAATCAAACTCGCTCGTGTGCAGGTAAGGAACGATCATCAAGTGACCGCTGATGTAGGGATAGAGGTTCAGCAACACGAAACAGTGTTGCGCCCGGTGAAGAACAAAATTAGTTTCATCGTGTTCAGGGTCGTTCGCAATCCGGCAAAACACGCAAGCCTCATCCGGCGCATCGAAGCCCGCTGCGATGTACCTGGCACGCCAGGGACTCCACATTCTCTCCATTCAGGCACCTCGACTTGTTTACAACTTAAAGAATTGGTGGCCGGTGAGTGTCGTCACTAAGGGAGCGTGAAGGATTTGTTGCCGATGCGTGTGAGCCGGAATTTTCGTCGTTGATAAGTTCTTTGAGTTCCTTGCCGGGCTTGAAGTACGGCACTCGCTTGGCAGGGATACTGACGGGATCGCCTGTCTTGGG
>Ga0126376_10002083_pt1 | contig 11193 bp, 9 predicted proteins | sample PanSoiMetPlot_15_FD_92760 | JGI IMG/M metagenome (GOLD analysis project Ga0126376, IMG submission 92760) | Tropical forest soil microbial communities from Panama - MetaG Plot_15 | ecosystem: Environmental > Terrestrial > Soil > Tropical forest > Bulk soil | place: Panama | collected 2016-02-17
GAATTGCTGCGAGAGCGGCTCGAAGACGTCTTTCCACGCGAAGGTTGACGACGTGTACCCGTGAATCAACACGAGTGGCGCCCCCACGCCTTTTTCCTGGTAATGAATCCGCACCCCGTCAACGTCGGCGAAATGGCTGTAAGCGGCGTTGGGCAGGGACGAGCGCGCCTCATCGAAGTCGACATCGGCGGGGCGCGCGAACCAAAAGATCGTGAAAGCTACGAGGAGGATTACGATCAGCGCGAGCGCGAAACGAGCCATCTTTTTCATCGAGGACCTCAATCTTTGACCAACTTGTTTCTCTTCAGAAACGCGAGAACCGTGTCGTTAAACTTTTGCGGCTCGTCCATCATCAGGAAATGGCTGACGCCTTCCCACATCTGATAATCGACGCCGGGGACGAGTTCGCGGACGTATTTTTCATATTCGTCGTTCCACTGAGGCTGTTTGGCCATCACCGCCAGCGTGGGCGCGTTGATCTTGTCCTGCTTCCAGATCGCATCGTCCATCATCGCGTCCATCGCGCCGACCATTACGTGCTGCGGCGCGCTCATCATCGCGGTCCTGATCTCTTCCTGCGTCTTTTTGTCCTTCACGGCTTGCGATATGCCGCCGATTATCATCTCGGCGCGCTCTTTGTAATTCGGCCCTCGGAGAGGTTCTATAAATTGCTTCATCTGTTCAATGTTGCTGAACGGGCGCAGGCTTCCGTCAACGATCACCAGCGCGCGGGTTTTGTTCGGATACTTGCGGTAGAACTGGCGGATGACCGGCGTCCCCATGCTGTGGCCGACGAGCGTCGCGCGTTCGACCTTGGCGTCCTCGAGCACGGCCTCAATCGCCCGCGCGAACAGATCCATCGAATAAGTGATTTGGGGCTTGTCGCTCTCGCCGTGTCCGGGCAAGTCAATCGCGATCACATGAGATTGTTTGGTGAACGCCGGAATGTTCGCTTTCCAGAAATTTAGATTGCACGACCAACCGTGGATGAAGACGATGGCCTCTTTGCCCTCGCCGTAATTCTGGTAATGCACGCGCATCGCGTCCAGTTTGGCGAAACGGTCCTGCGATGGGGTTTCTTTCGCTTGCGATGACGCGATGGAAGAGAAGACGGCCGCTGCGAATAGCGAAATGACAATTTGGCGAATAAAGCTCGTTTTCATAGGGTGTTCCTTTGCAGTTTATGGTTTGGCTCTTCAAACATCGTTATAGCCTGGCGGGGAAGTGAAGCCGCCGATTGTTTGCGCCAGCTCTAATGCGATGTCAATCGGCGTGGCGTCTTCCAGGTACGGCCCCATAATCTGAATCCCGACCGGCAGTCCCGATTTGGTTCGTCCGACGGGCGCGACCGTCGCGGGGCAGCCGGTCAGAGTCGCGAAGCAAATCCACCTGGTCTGGTCGCGGTAATCGCGCTCGCCTTTCTACTCCTTCGATTTGACGTTGTTTCTTTCCCAGACTTTGGCGAATTTGAGGAAGACACTGTACGCCGTGAACATCGCGATGATCAATCCCGGGGCGCCGTCGCGGAAGCCTTGTTTTATAACGTAGGTTCGGATGAACGCGGCGATGGGCAGAACGAAGAGATCCATAGCGCGAACATGCCTGTTATTCTTGTGATGGTATTCGGCGGCCAGGGTCGTGTATTCGTCCAGCACGCGATGATGTTCGCCCAGGTTGCGTTTGGTGTAATGCAGGAATTCGCCGGCCAGCGTTTCAATCCTCCCCTTCACGCGCGCGGTCTCGTGCGGCGCCACGCCGTCCCAATAGCTCGCCGATTTGCGGTAGAGCCGCATCTGGTAGTCGGGATACCAGCCGGAGTTTCTGATCCACCGGCCCAGGTATTTTGTTCTGCGGGCGAAGCGAAAGCCGTCGGGCAAAGTGGCCGGATCGCGCCCGCGCAGTTTTTCGATCTCTTCGCGCAATTCGGACGTCACGCGCTCGTCGGCGTCAATCCAGAAGATCCAATCACCGGTCGTTTGCGCGTCGGCGAATTCGTGTTTGTCCTTATAGCCGCGAAACGGGTGATTGAAGACCTTGTCCGTGTAGCGGCGCGCGATCTCGACCGTGCGGTCGTACGAATCGGAATCAACGATGACGATCTCGTCCGCCCAGGACACGGTTTCGCACACGGCGGCGATGTTCTCTTCTTCGTTGCGGACGATGATGGATGCGGAGATTTTCACTGACTCGCGACTCAATGCTTGCCGTTTACGGCGCCATTGCCGTTCAACACCACTTTCAACGCCTGTCCTGTATACGACTTCTTATTCTTCGCCACCGCTTCCGGCGTTCCTTCAGCGACAATCTTTCCGCCGCCTTCGCCGCCTTCAGGCCCGAGATCGATCACCCAATCGGCCGATTTAATCACGTCCAGGTTGTGCTCGATGATGATCACGGTGTTGCCCAGGTCGACCAGTCGTTGCAGCACGTCGAGCAGCTTTCGCACATCCTCGAAGTGCAAACCGGTGGTCGGCTCGTCCAGGATGTATACGGTGCGGCCGGTGGCGCGGCGCGAAAGCTCTTTGGCCAGCTTGATCCGCTGCGCTTCGCCGCCGGAGAGCGTCGTCGCCGACTGGCCGAGTTTGATGTAACCCAGGCCGACCTCGTAAAGCGTCTGCAACTTCTGTTTGATCTGTGGATGGTTTTCGAGGACCGGCAGAGCCTCTTCGACCGTGGCGTCGAGCAGCTCTGAGATGTTCTTGCCCTGATAGCGCACGTCGAGCGTCTCCCGATTGTACCGGCGCCCGCGGCAGACTTCGCAGGTGACGTAAACGTCGGGCAGGAAGTTCATTTCGATGCGTTTCAATCCGTCGCCCTGGCAGGTTTCGCAGCGGCCCCCTTTGACGTTGAACGAGAAACGACCGGGCTTGTATCCGCGCTCGCGGCTTTCGGGCAGCATCGAGTAAAGCTCGCGGATCGGAGTGAAGAGGCCGGTGTAGGTCGCCGGATTCGACCGGGGCGTGCGTCCGATCGGCGATTGATCGATCTCGATGATCTTGTCTATGTGCTCCAGTCCATCGATCGCGGCGTGCGCGCCGGGTTCGGCCAGACTGCGATAGAGTTTGCGCGCGATCGCCCGATAGAGAATATCTCCGACCAGGGTTGATTTGCCGGAGCCTGAGACGCCGGTGACCACGGTCAAGACCCCGAGCGGGAAGGAGGCGTCAATCTGTTTCAAGTTGTGCTCGGTCGCGCCGAGCACGGTGATTCGGCGGCCGTTGGGCGAGCGGCGCTGTTTGGGAATCTCGATCTTCAGGTCGCCTGCGATGTAACGGCCCGTGACCGATTCGGGGGCGCTCGCGATGACGCCGGGGGCGCCGACGGCCACGACTTCGCCGCCGTGTGTGCCCGCGCCCGGGCCCAGATCGACCACGTAATCGGCGCGGCGGATCGTCTCTTCATCGTGTTCGACCACGAGCACCGTGTTTCCGAGGTCGCGCAATTGAGCCAGCGTGTCGAGCAGCCGTTCATTGTCGCGCGGGTGCAGCCCGATTGACGGCTCATCGAGCACGTAGAGCACGCCGCGCAATTGCGAGCCGATCTGCGTGGCCAGCCTGATGCGCTGCCCTTCGCCGCCCGACAACGACGCGGCGGGGCGGTCGAGCGCCAGGTATCCCAATCCGACTGATTGCAGGAAACTCAAACGGTCGCGGACTTCCTTCAGAATCCTCCCGGCGATGATCACTTCGCGCGGCGTCAGTTTGACCTCGGCGAACGCCAGCAATGATTCGACGATTGACATCGCGGCGTAATCGGCGATCGAGCGACCGTTGATCTTCACGGCCAGTGACTCGGGCTGCAACCGCGCGCCGTTGCACGCGCGACAGGTGATGGGCGAGATCAAAGATTCCAATCCGGACGATTCTTCTTCAGGCTCGCGACGGTTCATGGCGTCGAGCAAAAAAGTCGTCGCGCCTTTCCATTCGGCCTTGTATGTGTATTCGCCGTAGCGGAACTCGACCTTCTCCTTCAACCCGAAGAAGAACGCGTCGCGCGCTTTTTTAGGAAGCTGCGCGAAAGTCATTTCGGGGCCGCCGCCCAGATGGCGCGCGACGGCCAGCAGCGCTTCGCGCAGGTACGTGTCGGTCGCCTTGTCGGCGTCTCCGACGAAACGCATCTCGCCGATCGGGATCGAATCATCAATCACGATCTTTGACGGGTCCACTTCATTCTTCGTCCCCAGCCCGTGACATTCCTTGCACGCGCCGTAGGCCGAGTTGAACGAGAACGAGCGCGGCTCCAGTTGCGGGATCGAGATGCCGCAATCGACGCAGGCCATCCGTTCGGAATAGAGCCGCTCCTCGCCGTCAACGATCGAGACGATGACGACGCCGTCGGTCAGCTTCGTGGCCGCGCGCACGGATTCTTCCAGCCGCTGCGCGATGCCCGGTTTGATCAATAGGCGGTCAACCACGACCTCGATGGTGTGGTTTCGGCGCTTGTCCAGCGCGATCTCTTCATCGAGCGAACGTAATTCGCCGTCGATGCGCGCGCGCGTGAACCCGCTCTTCTGGAGCTTCTCCAGCTCTTTTTTGAACTCGCCTTTGCGCCCGCGCACGACCGGCGCGAGGATCATCACGCGCTCCCCTTCGGGCAATTCCTTGATGTTTTGGATGATCTGATCGGTGGATTGGCGCGATACCGGACGACCGCAATTGTGGCAATGCGGCTGTCCGACCGAAGAGAAGAGCAGGCGCAGGTAATCATAAACCTCGGTGACGGTGCCGACGGTCGAACGCGGGCTGCGGCTGGTGGTCTTCTGTTCAATCGAAATCGCCGGTGAGAGACCTTCGACCGCGTCGACGTCGGGCTTTTCTAACTGCTCCAGGAACTGCCGCGCGTAAGCCGAGAGCGATTCGACGTAGCGGCGCTGCCCTTCGGCGTAGATCGTGTCGAACGCGAGCGATGATTTGCCGGAACCGCTCAACCCGGTGATGACGGTCAGGCGGTTGCGCGGGATTTCCAGGTTGATGTTTTTCAGATTGTGCTGGCGCGCCCCACGCACGGTGATGCGATCAATAGCCATACAGTGTACTACGGATAAATTTATACGTTATATGAGAAACATCGATTTTAGATGACCTGACGAGCGCGCGCAAGAAGATCCTCGAGTGACTTTCGAGGCCTCAGGGCGGTAATTGGCGTGAATGTAATAGTTTCGTAATTTCGCCGCGGGCGAAATTCTCGAGGTTGTAATTAATTGACTTGCCATCTCCTCAATGGATAAAATCCCCGCCGGTTCGGTCAGGCCATCATCAATGTTAACCGTATCTGTATCTGTTTCACCGCAGATTCAGAGGCCCCGATTTACCTAAGACCCTGACTGTTTCAGACACTCAGACAGCATCGGGATTCAGGTTTTCGACACAACCCACTATGCCGCAGCGCCGAGCAGAAGAGACGCCGTTAGAGAGGCTCACAACCGGAACTTTAATCACGGCAATGGAGAGAATCCATGACGCGCCGGAGTCCGGGATGCGCTTCCTCGGCCCTGGCGCCGAGGAGCGCTATTTCACGTATAAACACATTTACGCCGAGGCCGGACGTCGAGCCGCCCATCTTTCTGATCCGGCGGGACTTGGGTTGAAGAAAGGCGACTGTCTGGTGTTGATGATGGCCGAAGCTCATGAGTTCGTCATGAGTTTTCTGGGGTGCGTTCTCGCCGGAATTGTCCCGACGCCTGTTTCGCCGCCGATGGCGACAAAAGGGGGCGAACATTTTCTCGCCACCGCGGCTCGGATTATGGAGGATGCCGGCGCGAAGGTGTTGCTGACGACCGAGTCGTCAAAACCTTTTGCCGAACAAATACTACAAGTCGGGTCCGGAAGCGCGCGGTTGGTCACGACTGAAACCGCTTTTGCCGGCGATCCGCCGCCATTCGACCCCCCTCAGGTATCTCCCGAAGACATCTGTTTCCTGCAGTACACTTCGGGCAGCACCACATCGCCCAAAGGGGTGATGGTCACACATGCCAACCTGATGGCCAATATCACCGCATTCCTCGGCCCTCACGGGCTGAATGGCGGCCCTGGGGACGTGGCGGTCAGTTGGCTGCCGCTCTATCACGACATGGGTTTGATCGGCTTCATCCTGGGGCCGCTGATCTACATCGGCCCGGTAGTCATCCTGTCGACGACCTCTTTTGCCCGTGACCCGAGGGTTTGGCTGAGGGCGATAGACAAGTATCGAGGAACGATAAGTTACGCCCCCAACTTTGCCTACGCCCAGGTGGTCAAACGCCTGCGCGACCAGGACCTGGAGACATTGGATTTGAGTTGTTGGCGGGTGGCCGGTTGTGGCGCCGAGCCGATTCATGCCCCGACATTGCTCAGTTTCGCCGAGCGTCTGGCGCCCGCGGGGTTTCGCGCCGAGGCCTTTATGCCGAGTTACGGGCTGGCGGAGTCCACGTTGGCCGTCACTGTCCATTCACGCGAAGCGCCACTACGGATTGACCGAGTTGACGCTGAATCTCTGAAACAGGGAAGGGCGAATCCGGCGACGGAGAACAATGGCAGGGCGAGCGAGGTGGTTTCATGCGGGGTTCCGTTCCCCGATCACCAGGTGGCCATCGTCGATGAGGAAGGACGGACGCTGCCAGAACGTGAAATCGGAGAAGTCATCATCCGAGGGCCGAGTGTCACCAGGGGGTATTTCGGAAATCCGGAAGCGACCGCCTCAACCTGGCGGGATGGGTGGTTGTTCACAGGCGATCTCGGTTACCTGGCAGGCGGAGAGCTTTTTATTTGCGGACGAAGCAAAGAGCTGATCATCATCCGCGGCGCCAATTATTACCCGCAGGACATAGAACTGGCCGCGCGCGATCTACCCGGCGTCAAACGTAGAAATGTGGCCGCCTTCGGCGTCAATGAAGGCCGCGAGGAGCGCCTGGTGATTCTGGCCGAAGCCGAGGCCCGCGAAGGAGATGCCTTGCGCCGCGCAATCGCCACACGGATTCGAGAGGCGATTGGTTTGGACGTACATCGGGTTGCGCTCGTCACCGCGGGCACTCTGCTTAGAACCACCAGTGGGAAACTGCAGCGGCGCAAGATGAAGCAACTATACGAACGGGGTGAGATTCCTGAACTGGAGTATTTATAAGGAGAGAGAGCTTTGTCCACGAAGGCGGATATCGCCATCACTTACGACGTCTCTAACGACTTTTTCAGCCTCTGGCTCGACAGGCGGATGATCTATTCCTGCGCCCTGTTTGAGGGGACGGATGATCTGGATCAGGCTCAGATCAACAAACTGGCGTGGTTCCACGAAAAGGCCAGAGTGACGCCTGAAAAGCGCGTGCTCGATATCGGATGCGGTTGGGGCGGGTTGATGGATTTTCTCTCCCTCGAGAAGGGCGTCAGGGATGTGACCGGGATCACGCTCTCCGAGGCGCAGTTTTCGACGATCAAAGAGAAAGGGACGCCTGGGATCTCGGCCGAATGTGTCTCCTACCTGGACTATCAGCCGCGGGAAAAATTCGACGCCGTAATCAGCATCGGAATGTTCGAACACATCGCCACTCCGGAGCAGGTGCGTGGCGGAGAGAACATCAGGGTTTACAGGGATTATTTTCGCCGCGCCTGGGAGTGGACCACTCCCGGCGCGTGGTTCGGCCTTCAGAGCGTAATTGGAGCGCTCCTTCCGCGTAAGCGCGAGGATGTGAGAGACCTCGGCTGGGGAACCGGCAGTATCTTCCCCGGCGCGATCACGCCCAGGCCTGAAGCCATCATGGCCGCGGTCAATCCCTACTGGGAAGTCATGGAGTTCTGGACCAGGCGCGAGCATTACGCCAGGACCACGGCCGCCTGGCTGCGCCGTTTGCAACAGCATGAACCGCTGATCCGCGAGCGTTGGGGGAATCAGACCTTCAAGGATTACGAGCGTTATCTGGCGGGGTGTGTCAGGGTGTTCGAGAAAGGATTCCAGTCTCTGGCGCAGGTAGTGTTGCGCCGCATAGATTGATCATTACATTGACGGAGGAAGCAAGTGACTGATGACGGGATTTTGACTTTGATCAAGGAAGCCCTTGTACACTCGGCGCCGGAACACGCCGGCGCAACATTGAAAATGGAGAGCACGCTCGGCGAGATCGGGATCAGCTCGATCACCGCGCTGGAGATCGCCGGGTTTATCGAAGAGAAGTTGGATATCAGGCTGCCGGACGACGAACTGGCGCCGCTCAATACCATCGGCGAATTGGTCCAATTGATTCGCCGGCAAGTTTAAACCCGTCCGCTACGGCGGCTAAATCAGACCACGTAGATCAGGAGGTTAAAATGGGCGCCACATTGACCCAACGTGAAAAGATGTATCGCGCATATTGCGAGTTTTTCGACACGGCGGAGAGGAAGCGCCGCTGGAACCCGTTCAATGACATTCCCTGGGAGAAGATCAACCCCGCTTTGAACACGGAGGACGACGCCATCTGCCTCGAGACCTTTTGCGGCGTCGAGCTTTACGTTCCGGACTACACTTCGAACGCCTTCAACCTGACGAGGACTATGTTCGGCGCCGCCTGGTTCGAGGCCAGTTGGGGCTATGAAGAATCGAAACACGCCCTGGCCTATCGCGAGTATCTGATCCGTTCGGGGCTGCGCACCGAAGAGCAATACAACGCCTTCGAGGACAAGATATTCGGCAAGGTCTGGAAGCTGCCTTTCCAGACACGGCGGCAGATGAACTGCTACGGCGCGCTCCAGGAATCAGCTACCTATCTGATCTACTCGACCCAGCGGGAGAAGGCGAAGCTCAACGGAAATGAGACACTGGAGAAGATCTATTTCCTGATCAGCAGAGACGAGGCCGCTCACAGAGGCTTTTATCAAAAAATACTCCAGTTCGAGATGGAAGAAGATCGCGAAGGCGCGATGGCGGACCTGGCCAACGTGGTCTTTAATTTCCAGATGCCGGGCGTCGGTTTGATCCCCGAATATGACGAGCGCCTGAGGGTTCTCGGCGTGGGCATCTCGCCGCAGTATTTCCTGCAACACGGCGTCTTCCCGCTGCTGCGGGCGCTGGGAACGAGCCGCGCCGAATTGATCAAAGCCTATCGCCGCGCGCAAGCCGAACAAGGCGCTAAAGAGGCGAAGGACGATTTACCGGTTGAGCGCGGGACGGCCGGATTGGCTATGGTGGGTGACTGAAGAGCGCGCGAAACGCGCGGAAGCTCTTGAGTGGAGAATCTTGCGGTTGGAAATAGCCCGGCAAAAGATCACCATTGAAGCGTCTGATGGCCGCCAACTATCAGCGCGATGGTGGCCTGGAGCCGAGGCCGCCGAGCGCAGCGTCGTCTTTATCCCGGCGCTCGCCGCTCCGCAGGAGTATCTTCACTTCTTCGCCGGATATCTGGCCGGGCGGGGCTGGGGCGCGCTGACGTTCGACTATCGCAGCGTCGGCGCCTCACGGGACGCGGCTACTGACGTTTCCGTTACGCTCGATGACTGGATAAATCTCGATTTGACGGCCGCTGTTTCTGAAGTGAAGCGGCGCGCCAATCCGAAATTTCTGGCAGCCATTGCCCACAGTATCGGGGGCCAATTGCTCGGTCAAAGCCCCATTCGTCACGATGTCAATGGCGCGCTCTTCATCGCCGCGCAGCGCGGCGTTCCGAAGTTTTATAAAGGCATTGGGCGGCTGCGCGTCGAATATGCTTATGCCGTCTTCCCCATACTTATTCGACTCTTCGGACGATTACCCATTTCATCCCTGACCTTCCCCGACGCATGTTCGGGACGGGCGGTGAGACAATGGGTTGAGTGGGGACGCGACGGCGTCTTCACCGACAACAGTGGCGCGAATGTCGAATCGCGGTTCGCGGAATATCGTGGTCCCTTGACGGCGGTCACGATAGCCGATGATGAGTATTACGCGCCCGCCGAGGCGGTCGAAGCTTTGACGCGAATGTACCGAAACGCCGAGCTGCGACGCGAGATCGTTCGCCCGCGGGATTATGGAGTCGAGACGATCGGGCATTTCGGCTTTTTTCATCGCCGGGCGCCGCGCGAGCTATGGGATCAGGGAGAGGCCTGGCTGCGCAAGCTGGAGACCAGAGCGCAAACATCGCCGAAATAACATCTCCCACGACAGCAACTTGCGTGAGATGTCTCTCGCTGATGCGTTAGAATATTTGCGTACGCTGCTGGCCTATTTGTCCAACGCCAGCGTTAGAGTGGCTCTCAATCTGTTCATTCAAGTGGAAGACGCTGTAAAGCCGAACTTGAGGAAGGAATAATGAAGCCGGGTCAGGCGCATTTGCGCAAGACAAATTCAACCAAGGATTTACGCAAATGGATGAGCGATAACTCCGATTGATTGTGTCCGGGCGAAAGGCGTGAAAGGTCGGGAGGGGGTTATGCCAAACGACATCTTTGCAGAAATTGAAAAGGCCGCCAACATCCATCCTGAACACATCGCGCTCGAGATGTTCGGTGATGAAGGGGACATCCGCTATACCTATCAGCAGACTCTGGACCTCGCCAAACGACTTGGCCAATCGCTTCGCAATCGCGGCGTCAATAAAGGAGACCGGGTCGCCTTCTGGGCGCGCCTCAGTCCGAAGTGGGTGATCGCTTACCTGGGCGCCATGCGGAACGGCGTGGTGGTCGTCCCTCTCGATGTCGAGTATGGCGCCGAAGAACTCTCTTCGATCCTGTCCCAGATCGAGTGCAAGGCCGTCTTCTCCGTGGAGGAAAAACTCCCTCTCTTGAAGCGGGCTGTTGAGGAGATCGAAAGCGCGCCAGTCATCGTGATGTTGGATTCCGACCGTGATGACGATGGGTTTTTGAGCGTCGAAAGCATGTTTCAGCGGGGCGGGGGATCTTCTCCGTCCCCGGAAATCGCGCCGCCGGAAATTGGGCCGGAAGACGTCGCCCTGATCTTTTTCACCTCAGGCACGACGGGCAAGCCCAAAGGCGTGATCATTCCGCATCGCAGCGTCGTCAACAGCGTGCAAGGTCTGCTGAAATGCCTGCGGGTCACCGCCGAAGACAGGGCATTGGCCGTAATCCCCTCACATCACGTCTTCGCTTCACTCTCCAACATTCTATTACCTCTGGTGACGGGGGGTGGCGTCACGTATCTGAACGCGCTCAACAGCGCGGAGTTGATGAGGGCCATGGAGAAGGGCAGGATCACCTCTTTCCCGGCGGTACCGCAGGTCTTTTACCTTCTCCACAAGAAAATCTTCGACGAAGTGAA
>Ga0126376_10002084_pt1 | contig 11192 bp, 6 predicted proteins | sample PanSoiMetPlot_15_FD_92760 | JGI IMG/M metagenome (GOLD analysis project Ga0126376, IMG submission 92760) | Tropical forest soil microbial communities from Panama - MetaG Plot_15 | ecosystem: Environmental > Terrestrial > Soil > Tropical forest > Bulk soil | place: Panama | collected 2016-02-17
ACCTGCGTGTGTCATTTCAACCAGATATTTCCTCATGTCCCACGCCCCGGTGGGACAACGCTCCGCGCACAGTCCGCAATGCAGGCAGACGTCCTCGTCCTTGGCCATGACGCGGCCGGTCTTGAGGCCGTTAGCAACATAGATGTCCTGGGCGAGGTTTCGTGCCGGCGCCTTAAGGTGAGCGCGCAGATCAGCTTCGGGCGCGTCGGGCGTGAAGGTGATGCAGTCCATCGGGCAGATGTCGACGCAGGCATCGCATTCGATGCACAGCGCGGCGGTGAATACGGTCTGCACATCGCAGTTGAGGCAGCGGTCCGCCTCCTTGAGGGCAAGCTGCGCGTCGTAGCCAAGCTCAACTTCGGCCTTGATGTCCTTGAGCGCGATGACCTTATCGCGCAGCGGCACGCGCAGGCGCTTGTCGGGCGAGATCTCGTTGTCGTAGCTCCACTCGTGGATGCCCATCTTCTGGCTCATCACATCGACGGCCGGAAGCGGACGGACGTGAATGTCCTCGCCGCCGAGCATCATGTCGATCGAGAGTGCTGCCTCATGCCCGTGGGCGACCGCCCAGATGATGTTCTTCGGTCCGAATGCCGCGTCGCCGCCGAAGAACACCTTCGGATGGGTCGAACGCATGGTCTTGGGATCGACCTTGGGCATGTGCCACTTGTCGAACTCGATGCCGATGTCGCGCTCAATCCAGGGAAACGAATTCTCCTGGCCAACGGCGATAAGCACGTCATCGCAGGGAATGTGCTGATCGGGCTCGCCGGATGGAACGAGGCTGCGGCGTCCATTGGCGTCGTATTCGGCCTTTACCTTCTCGAAGACAACGCCGGTGAGGCGGCCGGCATCGTGGGTGACAGCTTTGGGCACCATGAAATTGAGGATCGGGATGCCTTCGTGCATCGCGTCCTCCTTCTCCCATGGCGAGGCCTTCATTTCCTCGAAGCCGGAGCGAACCACGACTGTGACCTCTTCGCCGCCGAGCCGGCGCGACGAACGGCAGCAGTCCATGGCAGTGTTGCCGCCGCCCAGCACGACGACCCGCTTGCCGATCTTGCTGATGTGGCCGAATGAAACACTGGACAGCCAGTCGATGCCGATATGGATGTTTCCGGCGGCTTCCCTGCGGCCCGGAATATCGAGGTCGCGCCCGCGGGGAGCTCCGGAGCCGACAAAGATGGCGTCGTAATCCTCAGCGAGCAGCTTTCTGAGGCTGTCGATGCGCTCACCGCCACGGAACTCGACGCCGAGATCGAGAATGTAGTCGCATTCCTCATCGATGACGGACTCAGGCAAGCGGAACCGCGGAATCTGCGTGCGGATCATGCCGCCGGCCTTGGGGTCGCCATCGAACACCACGCAGGTGTAGCCGAGCGGAGCGAGGTCGCGAGCAACCGTGAGCGAGGCCGGGCCGCCGCCAACAAGCGCGATGCGCTTGCCGTTCTTATGGGCGGCAGGACGCGGCAGGCGGCCCCTGATATCGTCCTTGAAGTCGGCGGCAACGCGCTTGAGGCGGCAGATCGCCACCGGCTCCTTCTCGACGCGACCGCGGCGGCACGCAGGCTCGCAGGGCCGGTCGCAGGTGCGGCCAAGCACGCCGGGAAACACATTCGATTTCCAGTTGATCATGTATGCGTCGGAGTAGCGACCAGCCGCAATAAGGCGGATGTATTCCGGAACTGGCGTGTGCGCTGGACAAGCCCACTGGCAATCGACCACCTTGTGGAAATAGTCGGGCGCAGCAATGTTGGTTGGTTCCATGCGCTCCTCACGCAAAGGTCGTTGCCTGCAGCGACGTGCGACGACCCTCTAGCGATTTCCTTGGCTGGCTCATGGGTGACGGTCGCCGTTCCGAAACTGAAAGTTAGGCAGGCGATTGCAATTGTCTATTGGACCAATCGCCATCGCCTATTACACCAGATCGACGTGACCAAGGTGAGCCGTGTGGGCAGCGGAGACCAGCTTTGTCCGCATGACCACGGGCTCCGACCGCATTGATGACGCATGAGGATTAAGATAGTTCGAGACCACCCCGCCCATCGATTTCGCGCGTCCCAATACCGCCTTTGCAAAGGGAAGGCCAGTGTTCACGACATAAAATTATGTTTATGAATCTAAACAAATTTAGGAAATAGTGAACGCACGCGGCTGCGCACCTGGCGACTACAAGGCTCGCCCCTGCCGGAAGGCAGAAACGTGGATGCTGCGACGCAATATGGTTGAACGGGCGGGTGAAAATTTTTCCCGAGACTTGTCTTCAAGGCTTAACGCTTTTCCCCAGCCAGTCGATTGCCGCCCGCACGCCTTCGCTGCGATGCGGGATGCCGAGCGCCTGGAGGCCCATTTCGACCACGCCCAACGTGCCGAGGACCATGGGCGCGTTCACGTGCCCCATATGGGCGATGCGGAACGCCTTGCCGGCCATCTCACCAATCCCGGCCCCGAGAACGACGCCGCATCGTGCATTGCAATAATTCCGCAGCGGACTGGGATCGCGTCCATCGCCCATCAGAATCGTTGTAACCGTATCCGAGCGCTCACCAGGGGTAGTAATATTGAAATCGAACGCCTTTTCCCGGGCCCACACGGTCACGGCCCGGCGCACGCCCTCGGCCAGCAGCTGATGGCGTCGGAATACTTCGTCAGGCCCCTCAGCGAAGATCATGTCGAGGGCGGCACGCAACGCGAAAAGCAGATGCTCGGGCGGAGTGCCCGCATATTTCTGGTAGTGCACCTCGCCATCGCGTGCAGTCCAATCCCAATAGGGCGTCCGTAATCCTGCGCGTTTGTGTACCCCGCGGGCTCGATCATTGACTGCCACGAAGCCGAGGCCGGGCGGCGACATCAAGCCTTTCTGCGATCCCGCCATCGCGACGTCCACACCCCATGCATCCATCTCAAACGGCACGCATCCCAGAGACGCGACGGCGTCGACCATGAACAATGCATCGTGGCCGGCAGCCCTGATGGCCTCGCCGATGGCCGCGATGTCGTTCACGACTCCGGAGGAGGTATCGATGTGGGCGACCAGGATCGCCTTGATCTTCCCGGTTCCATCCTCTCTCAGCCGCGCTTCAACTTCGGCCGGGCGCACCGCGCGGCGCCAATCTCCTTTAAGGACTTCCACCTCGGCGCCGAGAAACGCCGCTGCGTTGCCCCAACCCATCGCAAACCGGCCGCTTTCCAGCACCAGCACTCTGTCGCCCTTGGAGAGGACGTTGGTGAGGGCCGCCTCCCAGGCGCCATGGCCATTGGCGATGTAGATGTACGAGCGCCCGTTAGTGCGGAATAGCCGGCTCAAGTCAGCCAACAGACTATCGGTGAGCGCCAGCAGTGGACCCCCGTAGATGTCGACCGCCGGGCGGTGCATCGCGCGCAGGACCTCGTCCGGCAGCGTCGTCGGCCCGGGGATAGCCAGGAACTCACGTCCCGCTCGAACAACCATCTTGCCCTCATCAGCAACTCGGAAAGGGTAAAGTCAGGCCTCAGTCATCAGTGGTCGGCCATCCGTGGTCAAGGCGTCCAAGACGGCTGCGGCCCCAGCCTCTAACGTCCATCCTTCAGACCCGGTATGCTGGACCCGCATGACGGGAGGACAACTATGGTCTATCGAATCTCTATTGCCTCGACTGTACGCGCCGCGGCACTTGCGGTCGCGGCAGGGCTTAGCGTCGCGGCAGCGTTTGCGCAGCAAGGGGCGAACACGATCGAAGCCCACCTGGCGGCCGCCAAGGCGGCGGCGGGATTCGATTTCACCGGCACGCTCGCGCGCATCTGCATCGCACCGCAGACGGCTCCAGGGGCGGACGTGCGTCCGCCACCGCCGCCGGATCGCGCCACCTGGTTTACCGAGCCCGCGAAGGTGTTCGACAATCTCTATTTCGTCGGCACGAAAATCCATTCATCCTGGGCGCTGACGAGCCGCGAGGGCATCATCCTGATCGATACGCTTTACGATTATGCCTCCGGCGAGGCGATCGTGGGTGGGTTGACCAAGCTCGGGCTCGATCCTGCGGCGGTGAAGTACGTCATCATCTCCCATGCGCACGGCGATCACGTCGGTGGCGCCAAGCTGATGCAGGACCGTTTCGGGTCCCGCATCGTCATGGGCGGACCCGATTGGGATTCGATCGAGAAATCGGTCAACCAATATCCCAACGGCAAGCCGAAGCGCGATATCACGGCTGTCGACGATCAGAAGATAACCCTGGGCGACGTCTCCGTGACGCTCGTGTTGACGCCCGGCCATACGCCCGGAACCGTATCGATGATCTTTGAGGTGATGGACGGCGGCAAGCCGCTCACGGTGGCATATCCAGGGGGCACCGCATTCAACTTCGTCAACGACGTGCCGCATTTCGACACCTACATCGCCTCGCAGCGCAAGATGGCGGAACGCGCCGGCAGCCGGAACGCGACCGTGCTGATGTCGAATCACTCGGAATTCGACAACGCGGTCACGAAAATCAAGATGCTGACCGCGCGCAAGCCCGGCGAGCCGCATCCCTTCGAACTCGGCCGCGAGGCGGTGCAGCGCTATTTCCGGGTGATGGAAGAGTGCGCCCAGGTGGCGCGTCTCAAGCTGATGTAGCGGTTGCTCGTCCTGGTGAGTGAATGGAACGCAGGATCGAAGCCTTTCTCAAGTGGGCCGAAGATCATTGGGTGGAGGGTGCAAAGGAATACAACGGATGCCCCGATACCAGCTGTCATCCTTTCCGCAAGCAGAGGATCCGGCAGTTCTGGCACGGGTGCCTGCACGCACTCATGTCCGTGAAGGGCGGCTATTCCCTCTACGCAGTCGATACAAGTAATGCAGCGGCCTGCGCGTGCGCGCCCAAATTCGAAGCGGTCGCAAGCGCAGCACCGTCGTTTCTTGAGTTTCTTGAACTCGTCACCACAGGACGGGTCAAGATTTGAGTGGGTCCATTCCGGCTACTCGACCAGCGCGTGCGCCAGCACCTTCCGCATCAGGCTGGGCAGCGCCGCGCCGGCGATGCCGTCGCGGTCGATCCAGTGCATGCCCTCCGGCGCGCCCGCCGAGTTCGGCAGACGGGCGCGGAGCACGATCAGCTCCAGCCGAAAATGCGTGAACACGTGGGTCACGACGCCCGGCACGCGATGCCAGGAGACATTTAGAGCGACCTTGGGCGAGGTCTCAGACCCGGCTTCTGGCGCGCCTTCGCCGTCGCACCGGGGAAATTCTGGTGCGTTCGTGATGGCATGCGCTACGACAAAATCAGTGCTCCATTCCGTGGTTGGCACCTCGGTCATGCCGCCGAGCAGGCCGTTGGCGGCGCGGCGGCGCACCACCACGCGACCGTCGGCGCGAATTGCCACGTACGCGGCGCCACGGCGCAGGCGGCCTTCGGGTTTCTTTTTCCGGCGTGGAAAGGCTTCCGCATCACCGAGCGCATGCGCCGCGCATGCGCCGGCGAACGGGCAGTGCCCGCAGGCCGGCGTCTTCGGGGTACAGAGGGTGGCGCCGAGATCCATCATGGCCTGGGCGAAATCGCCGGGCCGGCGGGCCGGATAGAGATCCGCCGCGAGCTTACGAATCGCGGACTTGGCGTTCGGCAATTCCTGTTCGACTGCAAACAGGCGCGCCACCACCCGCTCGACGTTGCCATCGACCGGTGTCGCTTTGCGGTCGAATGCGATGGCTGCTATGGCGGCCGCCGTATAGGCGCCGATGCCGGGCAACTCCAACAACTCCTCCTCGCAATCCGGGAAGGCGCCCCGCGCCGCCACGGCTTTGGCGCAGGCATGGAGATTACGGGCGCGCGCGTAGTAGCCGAGCCCGGCCCACAGCTTGAGCACGTCCTCGATGTCGGCTTCCGCCAGCTCTGCGACGGACGGAAACTGCGCCACGAATCGCAGATAATAGGGAGCGACCGCCTTGACGGTGGTCTGCTGAAGCATGATCTCGGAGAGCCACACCAGGTAGGGATCAGCGTGCTCGCCTGGCGCCGCCCGCCACGGCAGAATGCGGCGATGGCGATCAAACCAGGCGAGGAGGGCTGCCGGACTGGGTTTTGCGGCTTGCCCCCCGTCCCCGCGAGCAACGTCCCGCCGTGCAGGGAACCGTTGCGCTTCGCCTTTATCTCTCCGGGCTTGCGGGAAGGGGTCGTCCTTACCGATCCCTCCTTTGCAGGGGGGATGGGTGAGGACGGGTGAGGGGCGTCTCCGCGAGTTTGAGCCTGTGGCGAGGCCCCCTCACTCCGACCCTCTCCCCGTAACTGCTGAGAAGCGCGCCCCTTGCTGGGCGCGATTTTTCCGCCCGCGGCGGGAGGAGAAGAAGAATTGCGGGAATTTCGCCGCGTCGGGCGCGCACGGTCCTTTTTGCCGCTGATTCGGCCTGCTAACCTCATGACCAACCGATGTGGCAGACCTTGCGGCCATGAACAAGCGTACCTACCCCAAACCGCTAGCGGAGTTGGTGTCCGTATGTGTCGCCGACGTATTCGCGCGCCGAGGCTTCACATCATGCGCGATCGTGACCCATTGGGAGGATATCGTGGGAGCCGAGGTTGCTGCCGTGGCCGAGCCAATTCGCATGCAATGGGTGCGCGCCTGCGATCCGCATGAAGCCGCGCCAGCTACCCTGGTGCTACGTGTAGAAGGCCCGGCGGCCCTCGAAATTCAGCATATGTGCGGCGTCATCCTCGAGCGCGTCAACCGTTATCTCGGCTGGCAGGCGGTCGACACGCTCGCCCTGCGCCAAGCGCCTCTGGCGCGCCGCCGCAAGCCGCTAAGGCCCAAGATCGACGACGGCGCCGCCGCTGCCATTGCGGCGCAAATGACCGGCGTCGCCGACGAAGGGTTGCGGATCGCCCTGGGCCGGCTCGGCGCCGCCATCAAACGAACGTGAATGGCGCCTTGCCGCCCGCACTCAGCCGGGAGTTGCGTTGCCTGCGCGAAAGGGCTACCGGTTCCCAAAAATTTTACTATGTTCGAGAGCGGACAAACGGAGATTATCGTGATGATCACCCGCCGGCAATTCGTGATGACAAATTCGGCCGCGCTGGCGCTGGGCGCGCTCGGCAGCTTCGGCGCCTTCGAGGCATTCGACGGGGCTGGCGGGCGTGCGGAGGCCCAGACCTTCTCGGTGCTCGAGTTGGAGGCCAAAGGGGGACTCGATGACATCCCGATGGGCTCGCCCACCGCACCGGTCACCATCATCGAGTACGCCTCAATGACCTGCCCGCACTGCGCGGCCTTCGAAGTGCAAGTCTTTCCCAAACTGAAAGAGAAATACATCGACACCGGCAAGGTGCGCTTCATCATGCGGCTATACCCCACCCAACCCGCGCAGTTGTCGGTTGCGGCATACATGCTGGCAAGGTGCGGTGGGCCTGACAAGTTCTACCCGCTGATCGAGACCTTGTTTCAGCAGCAGGAGAAATGGGTCGTGCGGGAGCCGATCCAGCCGCTGCTCACGATCGCAAAGCAGGCGGGCTTCACGCAGCAGAGTTTCGAAGCTTGCCTCAAGGACGATGCGTTGGCAAAGAAGGTCCAGGAGGGGGCCCAGCGCGCGTCGACCATGTTCAAGGTCGATTCGACGCCGACTTTCTACATCAATGGCGAAAAGCACCCGGGCGCCCTGCCGATCGAAGAGCTCGACAAGATCATTGCACCGTTGATCAAGAGCTGAGCGCAGTAAAGCATTTGTAGCCCGAATCGAGGGACCGCATTCTTCGCGGTGCCGTAATCCGGGACCGCCGTTGCAATCGACGCCGCCGCCCTGGATTGCGCGACGCCTACGGGTCGCTCCCCGCGGGCCCTGCCCTACATCCGGCGCGGGCAGGGGGCGGGGTTGCGATGCGGCGCGTTTGCACAATGGAAACACATAATTTACACATGCCCGCCACTGTCAGGGTACGTTAAACAAGCTTTGGAAAAGCGCTCCGACCCTGTTGCCGGTCACCGTCGTCCTATTCATTGTCTCACGACTGCATGACCTGGCTAGTGATTCTTGCGGCGATGGGCGGAAAGCATAGCGCGATTTCGCGAGGCCAACCGAATGTCCTCCGCATGCGTGAGGAAGGTCATCGATGATTCTTAAACGGCTGCGTGTCATCGGCTTCAAGTCTTTCGTCGAGCCGGCCGATTTCCTGATCGAGCCTGGTCTGACCGGCGTCGTCGGCCCGAACGGCTGCGGCAAATCGAACTTGGTCGAGGCGTTGCGCTGGGTGATGGGCGAAGCGTCCCACAAGGCGATGCGGGCGGCCGGGATGGACGATGTCATTTTCTCCGGCAACAACAATCGACCGGCGCGCAACACCGCCGAAGTTGCAATAACGATCGACAACACCTCGCGCACTGCCCCGGCCCAGTTCAACGGCGAGGACGCGCTCGAAGTATCGCGCCGGATCGAACGCGAGGAGGGATCGACCTACAGGGTCAACAGCCGCGAGGTGCGGGCTCGTGACGTTCAGATGCTTTTCGCCGACGCGTCAACGGGGGCGCGCTCGCCGGCGCTCGTGCATCAAGGCCGGATCGGCGAGATCATACAAGCCAAGCCCGAGCAACGCCGCCGGGTGCTTGAAGAGGCCGCCGGCATTTCGGGGCTGCATGCACGGCGCCACGAGGCGGAGTTGCGGCTGCGCGCTGCGGAACAAAACCTGGCCCGGCTTGAGGACGTTATCGGCCAGCTGTCGGGTCAGATCGACGCCCTAAAGCGTCAGGCGCGTCAGGCCGTGCGCTATCGAACGCTGTCGCAAAATGTTCGCAAGGCCGAGGCGGCGCTGTTCCACGTGCGCCTCGTCTCGGCAAAGCGCGAGGTCGACGATGCGACTCACGCCCACGAGACGGCTGTTCGTGAGGTGGTGGAGCGCACGGCCGCCCAGACGACAGCCACCACCAGTCAGGTGACTGCGGCCGCAAACCTGCCTGGATTACGCGAGGGGGAAGCGGCCGCCGCCGCTGTGCTGGCGCGGCTCATCAACGCCCGCGACGCCCTTGAGCGCGAGGAGACGCGCGCCAAGGAGCGCATTGCCGAGCTTGAGCGACGGCTCGTTCAGCTCGGCGCCGACATCGAGCGCGAACGCAAGCAATCGGCCGACGCCGAAGCGGCGCTGACGCGTTTGTCCGCGGAACAAGGGACCCTTGCGCGCGAAGCCGCCGCGAGCACCGAGCGTCGCGCCGGCGTTGAGGAGCGTGCCAACGTGGCCGACGCGGCGCTCGCCGCGAACGAAAAAACGTTCGCGGAGCTGACGGCCTTGCTTGCGGACCTGATGGCAAAACGCGCCCAGTTCGACACCGCGATCCAGGACAGCGAAGCACGCCGCGCCCGGCTCGAACGCGAGCTTGGTCAGGTGACGACCGAGCTCGACCAGCTGATGGCCGATGCTGCCAACGCTGTCGATATCGATGGGTTGGCGGCGGCGCTCGCGTCCGCGCAATCCGCCGTGACCGCCGCGGAGTCAGAAGCCGTGCGCGCGGAGGCCGCCCACTCCGCTACGCGTCAGGCCCTCGATGTGGCGCGCCAGCCTCTCAGCGCGGTGGAGCGCAATGTCCATCGCCTCGAGACGGAGGCCAAAACTCTCGCCCGCGTTCTCCATGTCGACAACAAGAAGCTGTGGCCTCCGGTGATCGACTTGCTCACGGTGGAGAAGGGTTATGAAACCGCGCTAGGTGCCGCGCTCGGCGACGATCTCGATGCTCCGGTCGAGCCCTCGGCGCCGATGCATTGGGGCGGCGTCCCAGTCGATCCGGCCGATCCGGCATTGCCGGAAGGGGTTGCGCCGCTGTCCGGCTTCATCACCACCGCGCCTGACGCCATACTGCGTCGATTGAAACAGATCGGCATCGTCGCGCGTGCCGACGGTGCCCGCCTCGTCCGCGGTCTCAAGCCGGGACAGCGGCTGGTTTCGCAGGAAGGCGACCTGTGGCGTTGGGACGGCTATGCGGTTGCGGCTCATGCGCCGACCGGCGCCGCGCGCCGTCTCGCTGGCCGCAACCGACTCGCCGGCATCGAGGCGGAACTGCGCATTGTGCGAGCCGATCTTTACATTCGCCGTGAATCCGTGACGGTCGCCGAGACCGAAGTGGCGGCGGCTCGCGATGCAGAGAATGCCGCGCGGACGCGCTGGCGCGACCTGCAACGCGAGGCCGACGCTGCCCGCGATCGACACGCCGCCGCCGAACGCGAACTCAACCGCATCACGTCGCGCCGGTCCGCGCTCGCCGAGGCACAGGCGAGACTCGCCGCCGCCATCGCAGAGGCGAATGGGGCCTGCGCCGCCGCAGCGGCCTCGCGAGAGGCCTTGCCGCCGACCGCCGATATCGAAATGCAGCTGACCGAGAGCCGCACCAAGGTCGCAGACGACCGCGCAAGGCTCGCCCAGGTGCGCGCCGAAGCCCAGGCGCTCGCCCGCGAGCTCGAACTGACGCAACGCCGGATGGCTGCGATCGATTCTGAGATCGGGGAGTGGCGGGCGCGCCGGGACGGCGCCGCAACCCAGATCGCCACCATCGAGACACGTCTCGCTGAGGCCAACACCGAACATGAGAGCCTGGTGGACGCGCCGCAGCAGTTCGCAGCCAAACGCCGCGCCTTGATGGGCGAGATTGAGAGCGCCGAAGCCGCGCGTCGCGAAGCGGCTGATCGCCTTGCTGAAGGCGAGAATGCACTTGCCCTCGCTGACCGCGCCGCGCGCGCTGCGCTGGAAGCCCTGGCGGCGGCCCGCGAAGCGTCTGCGCGCGCGGAGGAGCGCCATCAGGCGGTCCGGCGCCGCCTGGTCGACCTTGCCACCGAGATCCGCGAAATTCTGGAGGCCGAACCCGAAACGTTGGCCGGGCTTGCTGGTTTTGAGGCCGATGCACCACTGCCGGAGATGGCCGCAATAGAGGCCGAGCTTGAAAAACTCAAGCGCGACCGCGAGCGGCTCGGCGCCGTCAACCTTCGCGCCGAGGAGGAACTGCGCGAAGTCGAGGCCCAGCATACGACGCTGACCTCGGAGCGCGATGATCTCGTTGAGGCGATCAAGCGGCTGCGCCAAGGAATTCAAAGTCTCAACCGCGAAGCGCGCGAACGGCTGCTCGGCTCTTTCGAGGTGGTCCGGGGCCATTTCGAGCGCCTGTTCACAGACCTGTTTGGCGGTGGGACTGCAGAATTGCAGCTCATCGAGCACGATGACCCACTGGAGGCCGGGCTTGAGATCCTCGCCAAGCCGCCAGGCAAGAAG
>Ga0126376_10002085_pt1 | contig 11191 bp, 11 predicted proteins | sample PanSoiMetPlot_15_FD_92760 | JGI IMG/M metagenome (GOLD analysis project Ga0126376, IMG submission 92760) | Tropical forest soil microbial communities from Panama - MetaG Plot_15 | ecosystem: Environmental > Terrestrial > Soil > Tropical forest > Bulk soil | place: Panama | collected 2016-02-17
AATCCTTTTCGCTCCCTGGGAATGGCCGGATCGAGTGGGCCGCTCCAGCAGCGGCGTAGGATATCGATGTTTTCGGGCTCCGAGCGAGTCGACATGGCCCAGATGACATCGTCGGGATTGTAGATATCGATGTCGTCATCGACGACGATGACGTATCTTCCTAAATAGGCTCCGGCGCGGCATTGACTGGCGATCAGGGCGGCCTGTTTGGCGTGGCCCGGGTAACGTTGCTTGATTTTGACGATCGAGAAAAAGCGATACCCAGCCGGGTGCAGCCAAACGCCCTTGACGTCTGGAACGCCGGCGTCCTCGAGGGCGTTCCAGATTAGCGCCGCTCGCTGGATGGAGCGGTGAAAACCCTGGTTGGCAGATGGGCGCAGCGGCGGCTCACCGCACAAAATAGGATTGTTCCGATGATAGAGCGCTTTGACGCGAACCACCGGCTCAGGCCGCGTAGCGCTGGCGTAATAGCCGGGCCATTCGCCGAAGGGACCTTCGGGGAGATCGTCGCCGGGAATCATTTCGCCTTCGATGGCGATTTCCGAATAAGCCGGGATCGGCAAACCCGTGCGCGGGCCGCGCACCAGTTGTATGGGCTCGTTTAATACGCCGCCGGCGTAGGCGAACTCGCTCATCTTTACCGGCACGTCCGTGCAACCGGAGATAAACAAAAGCGGGTGATGACCAAAGGACATGACCACCGGGCACGGTTTGCCCATGTCGAAATATTTTCTCCGATGAAGGCCGCCATGTTTTCCCGGCGAGATATAGAGCGCAACGGCGTCGCGACCCTGCAGCATGACGCGGTAGGTTCCGGCGTTCACCCAGCCTTCCTCCGGGTCTTGAGTGATGACGAGGTCATTGGTGCCGATGTATCTGCCGCCGTCGAGCTCATGCCAGCGCGGAATAGGAAAAGCTTCCAGGTCGATGTTGTCTTCGATGCGATTCTCGAAGATCGGCGCGTCTTTCACATACTCCGGCTCCACCGGCTCAAAGTTGCGGATCTTACGCCGCCACGCTTGAATAAATTCCGTGATGCCGAGCTTCGGATCGTTCCCCATAGCTAACGCTAGTCTTTTGATGCCGTCGATCTGACTGCAAAGAATCTGCATGTCCGGGCGCGCGTTGGGGATGTTTTCGAAGAGCAGGGCCGGCGGATGTTTACTGCGCTCGAGAATCATTTCGACCAGGCCACCCATGTCTTTGTCCCATGGAATCCCCCGGATGCGGTGGAGTTGGTTGATGGACTCCACCTCATGCATCCAAGCGCGCAAGTCGTGATTGGCAGGATTCATCCTAAAAACACTCAAGCATAGTTTCGAGCCTCGGTCTCGTGTTCGAGTCAACTCGGAACACGAAACTGCGGCTGAACTAGTTCGCTAGCTCCACCGCCGCGCGGTGCATAACGCCGTAAAGATCCACGGATGCGATGGCGCAGTATTCCAGGGTATAGCCTTCGCGCACGTCGGCGTAGCCGTCTTCCAAAATGCGCTGCATGACCATGCGATTGAAACTTCCGTGACCCATCACACCGTTGGCGTGCTCCTTTAAATCAGCTTCCTCGTGAGTCGAAAAATAGACCGCTTGCTGGCGCGAAAAACCATAGTGCGTGGTGAGCGCTTTGAACCAAGCCGCCGCCCAGTGACCGATGGTTTCTTCCGTCAGCATGGAGAACCACCACTCCGCGACGGTGCCCTCCCAAAGCAAGGCGCGCTTAAAGTCGAGAATGGCGCGAGACTCTGGCAGCATCGGTTGGCGCAGGACTTCGTCATTGGTGAGCCCGAAGGCTTCGGCCGTCTGGAGCATGACCAACACATGGCCCGGTGGTTTCGGATGGATGAACTCATCGGCGATTTTGGCGCCCAGTGGACTCAGGAGATCCGGGTGCCGCTTAAAAAAACCGATATGCTTGTGATACGAGGCAGCAATGAGGGTGTTGATCTCGACCGTGAAATTGCCCCAGTTCTTGAAGAACAATTTGATGGCCGACATCGGCAGTTGGCCTTCGATGAAACGGCGCATGAAGGGTCCCTTGGTAACGCGGTCCTCCCAACGCTGAATGACTTTTCGGTTCAAAGCCGCTACGAACGCTTTGGCGTCGTCCGGTTTCATTTTGACGCCGAGCTGGGGGATTAGCTCGTTCATGACTGAGTTGACAAACAGTTTAGGGTCTTGCGTCTAGCGTCCAGGGTTATAAACACCAGACGCCAGACTCTAGACCCGAGACTTCTGCTATGTTCTATACAGATTGTCGATAAAGCCGCTGTCGTCGATGCGGCGGAGAAAGTGGAAATCCCACAGCGCCATCGGGTCGGTTTGCTCTGCCGCTTTGTCTTGCTCTTTGGAAATTTCGTAGACGTTGCTGATCGCTGATATCGTGGCGTAGGGTTTGGACTGCAAGATCATTTTCAACTCATCGTAGAGATGAGTCGCGGCCTCGTCGTCCAGATCGCCTTCGTCCTTGTAGCTGTCCTTGATGATTTTGATGGATTCGGCGCGATGGGTCTTGAAATAAGCGATGCCTTCGCAGATGCCTCTGAGAAACTTGTCCGCGATGTCGGGGTGCTTCTCGACAAAAGCAAGACAGGTGGAGACGGTCGTGAACCAAACCATCGGCAGAAATCCTACATCGATGACCTTCATTCCTGCCCGCCGCGCAAAAAGATCGGCCGGCGGCGTCACAAAAGCGGCATCCGCCTTGCCGTCCCGGACAAACTCCCAATGAGGTGTCTCGCCGCGCATGCGTTCAATCGTGCAATCTCCCAAAAGCCCGGCCTGCTTGATGGTGAGCCAGGTATTGAGTCCAGGATGCTGGCCCTTGGACGCAATCTTTTTACCGCGCAGATCCGAAACTCTGGATATGCCCGAATCAGGCCGCACCACCATGCGGTGGTTGAGCAGGCTCACACTTTGCCCCAAATAAACCCAGCGGTCGCCCTTAGGTCGCCGAATATAAGGTGAAAGGTGATTGCCGCCGACAAATTCCACGCTGCCATTGGCAACATTGGCATGCGCGTCTTCGGAGCTGATGTATTTGTTATAGTCAACTTGCAACCCGTGTTTTTCCCAACTGCCGGATTGCCCGACTACGTGAAGGAACGGCAGATGACTCTCGGAACGATAAGGAAATTGTATTTTGTCCATGTATCCTCCTCCTTGAATGTGTTGTCGATTGACCGGTTCCGCAGCCTATAAGGAAAGCCGGATCGATTCAACCGTCGCTGCGCGCCGCTGTTTGTCTGGCGTCTTGTGTCTAGCGTCTAGGGTTAGTTTCTGTTTTCATTTTCATACTCCAGACCCCAGACTCTAGACCCTAGACGCATTCTCATTTTCGTCCCAGCTCCGCCATCCACTTTTCCCAGGTTGCTTTTCTCATCTCGGCGCTGAACTTGTTGGCTAATGGAAAGCGGTCGCGCCACGCAAAAGGCTTGCATGCGTCGATGAGCATGCGACTCATGGTGAAGTCGCCCTTGTCGCGTTTCTCCGGGCGCAAGCGCGGGTCGAGATCTGAGGTCCACGAGTTCATGACTTCGATGGATTCCCCGGGATCGACGCGGGTGCACATGGCCCAGATAACTTGTTTAAGATCGAGCGGATCGATGTCGTCATCCACCGCGACGTAGTAGCGGTACATGCTGGCGCCGGTATTGAAATTAGCCACGGTTGTCAGCGCTTTCATAGCATGGCCGGCATAACGCTGCTTGAGTGAAACCACAACCATCAACGTGTGGCAGTGGCACCAGATTCCTTGGATATCGGAAATACCGGACTGTTCCAGATGATCCCAGATGCGCGCCGCAAACAGCGGGATCCCGTAACGCTCCGTGACAGGAAGCAAGGGCGGATTGCCGAGGAGAATCGGATCGTTTCGGTGCAAAATATTTTTCACGCGAACTACGCATTCTTTCCCGCGATGCGTATAGTAACCCGGCCACTCGCCGAACGGTCCTTCCATTTCTGAATCTTCTTCCGGCGACGGCATTTCGCCTTCGATGACGATTTCAGAAGTCGCCGGCACCGGCAGACCGGACAACGGCGCCGGTATGACCTCCACCGGTTCGCCGCGCAGAGCGCCGGCATAATCGTATTCGCTGACTCCGGCTTTGCTCGCAGAGGGCGCGGCGGCCCAAGTCGCCGGCTCGCAACCGAGGACGATGGCGACGGGACAAGCGCGCTTCGCTTGCCAGTATTTTCGCGCGATCTGTTTCCCGTGCTTGTGGTCGATAATCCATAACGTGAGGCGGTTCTTGCCGGCAACGGAGGCGCGGTAAGTGCCGACGTTGATCCAGCCGCTATCGGGATCCTTGGTAATCACCATGTCGCCGGTGCCGATGTAGCGGCCGCCGTCATGCTCGTGCCATTTCGGCGTGGGGAAAATTTCGAGATTGACAAGATCGCCTTCCAGGACGTTCTCTGTCAGCGGTCCGGAAGCAACATGAGCCGGAGGAAATGGCTTTAAGCCACGAATCTTTTCGCGCCAGGCTTTGAGGATTTCCAACTTCGAAAGATCTGGAGAAAGGCCCAGCGCCAAAGCAAATCGCTTGGGAGTGGCGAGGACATTCGTGACGATGCGAAAGCCCTTCGGGTAACCCGCGATCCGGTCAAAAAGCAGAAGCGGGCCTTCCTGCTCGGCCATCAATTCGGTTAGACATCCGATTTCCAAATCCCAGTGGGCGTTCTCAATGGTCCGAGCTTCCCCAATGGATGCTGCGGCATCGATGAAAGATCGGAGGTCAGCAAACGCCATGCGATTTCTCAGTGGGTTGCTTTGTAACAGGCGTCCATCATCAAGGCATTCAAGTCCGCCGGCGTGACCGCACAATATTCTGCCGAATAGCCTGGGCGCTCAATGATGCCCTGCTGCAGGAGGCGGGCCAAAACGGTTTGCGTGACCGCGCCGTGGGCTTTGCGGTCGAGATGATCCATGGTGTCGGCCTCGTGATGCTTGGAGAAATAATCGGCCTGTTGAGTCGTGAGGCCGTAGTGTGTCGTCAGCGCGCGGAACCAATCAAGGCAAGAGTTGCCGAAGGCGCTTTCCCACAGAACCGAGAACCAATATTCCTGAATCTGTCCATCGACCATCAAAGTCCGGTGAAAGTCGGGCAGGGCGCGCGCCTCGGGCAGCATGGGTGAAAGCAGCGTTTCCTCCGCCGTCAACCCCAAGGCCTTGCCCGTAGCGATGAGAATCTGAATATGACCGGGTGGCGATGGATGGCCGAATTCGTCGAGAACTTTTTGTGTATAGACCTCCATCAAATCGACATTTTTCACGAAGAACCACAGATGCTTGTAGAACGCCGATGTATAAATCGAGTTGATGACCGGCACGAAAGATCCCCAGTTCTTGTAAAATAGCTGGATCGTTTCCTTCTTGAGCTTGCCTTCTTTCAGTTCGGCCATAAACCGGGTCTTGTCTACCGTTTCTTTCCAGCGGCGGTTACATTTCTCCGTCAATTGGGAAATAAGTTCCTTGGCTTGGGTCTCAGTGAACTTGAGCATGTACGATCTCCTTGACTATTGCCGGAAGATTATTTGCTAAGTCTTTCATAGTGAAGAAGGATCAAAGCTGTCAAGCGAGGCGAGGTCATAGGCCAGATGTCAGAGGTCGCAAGTCTGATAGTCCTAATCTCTGGCTTTTGACGTCGGCTCTTTGGCCCCTGACCCCTGCATGCATGACCCTGCATGAATTGACAACCGCCAGCGTAGTGATTATTCTGATAAAAGTATGTCCAGCTTGAGGATCTCCCATGCCTATCTATGAGTATCAGTGCCAAAAATGCGGAACCTTTGAAATTACCCAGAGAATCACGGAAAAGCCGTTAAACAAGTGTCCAACGTGCAAGGGCAGGGTCAAGAAACTTATCTCCAATACATCATTTCAATTGAAGGGCACGGGGTGGTACGTTACCGATTACGCCCGCAAGGGGCAGGGCGACTCTAAAGGCGAAAATGGCGCGAAATCCTCTGCAGAATCTAAGACCTCTTCGGAATCCAAAACGACTTCGGAGTCCAAGAAAGATTCCAAAAGCGAGAGCTCTTCGAGGAGCAGTGAAAAGTCTTCCCCTGCATCAAGTTCCACCTCCGCTTAGCTGGTTTCACGTTCAAACCGCCACCGCAGCGTATTTTTCATAACTGCGCTCTGAAGCGAAGAGGACAGATTACCTCACCTCCTGATCTTTTTTTCACGTTTCTTTGTTGTTCCCCATTTTGAAAAGCTCTGGATTTGGATTTGGTTTTTCGCTATACGTGGGACAGCCAATCAGAAAAATTTTTAGAAGGAGGACGAAAATGGCTCAGACCATAGAAAACATTGTCGATCCCAAAGATTCGAGTCTGACGTCGGAGATGGTTCAGTTTCCCGGGAGCGCCGGGAATGTGAGTGCTTACGTCTCGCGGCCGAAAGACGGCAAGAATCTGGGAACCGTTATCGTGATTCACGAGAACAGAGGTCTGGTGAATCATATCAAAGATGTTGCTCGCCATTTTGCTAAGGACGGATTCGCGGCGATCGCGGTGGACTGCATGGGGCGTATCGGCGGCAGTGATCAGTACAACGGCAGCGACGCGGCCACGGAAGCGATCAAAAAGGTCACCGGCGCGATGGTAGTGGAAGACTTAACCGCAGCGCTGAACTACATGAAGAAGCAGAACTATGTGAATGGCAAAGTCGGTGTGGTGGGATATTGCTGGGGTGGAGGTCAGTCGCTCAACTTTGCGACTAAGTGCAAAGACCTGAATGCCGCTGTAGTTTATTACGGACGTAATCCTGAGCCTCTCGATTCCGTGGCGAACATTTCAGGTCCTCTGATGGGCAATTACGCCGAAGATGATCCGAATATCATGCCTGGCGTCGAGCCGCTCAAGGCCGCGTTGAAGAAGGCTGGCAAAAGTTCCGATATAAAGACTTATCCCGGCGCGAAGCACGCGTTCAACAACAACACCAACGCAGATCGATATAATCCGGAAGCGGCAAAGGACGCCTGGTCAAGGACGGTGGCCTTTTTTAAGAAGAACTTGGCGGCGTAGGTAGGCTTTATTTTAGCGCGGCGTGGGGCCTCATTGCGCGCCAGTGGGGCTTTCCGCCGCTTGCTTTTTGTCTGCCAGTAGAGGACGTTCCCCGATCCCTTTCTTTGCAAGCTCAGGCGTAATCAAGTAGGGGCCCTGGGTTGTATCTTGCCAGATCTGTCTTGTCAGGTCGGCATTGCCCCCCGTCAATACGAACGACATGGCTCCAGCTAGCAGTCCTACGGTAACCGAGGCATATTTGGCGGGAAGAAAGACAAAGTTTCCCGCCGATACTCCAACGGCGACTCCTTCCTTTTCAATCAAGTCATCGGCTCGCAGGAAAGTGGGGAAGACGTAACTGAGAGCAAAGGCCAGCGCGACAGCGACAAGTTTTACTCTTCTAGATTTCAGCATTGAACTACCCTCGCAAAAAAAACTTTGAGTAAACTGCGTTGACGCCGTGGGAAGGATTCCAATAACGGCGCACGCCAAAATAGTAACAGCATGCTTCATTGTCCAAATCGTTGTTAAAGCACCGCAGTTGCCCATCCTGAAATCGCACCCGGGCGAGACAAGTCCCTCCCGGGACTGAAGACGTCATTGCTTCTACCACCACCCCAATGCCCCACTGTTCGTAACGGACGTGCGATACTTCGTCGCCGACGCGCAGGAAGAGCCGTTTCCGTTCGCTCCAGGGTTGAGGCGGCTGCGGGCGAGTGTGAGTATCTTGAGTGGCCATGGCACCAATAGGAACTACCGGTCTGGTGTTTTCGACCGGCTCCTGCTTGTCGCTTTTTAACCGCACGCTGCTCTGGGTTCTTACATTCGTGCGTTTGATCGCCGGCTTGCTTCGCTTCACGAGAAGATCCTTGCTCAACGACAACGGAGTATGGTCATGCTTTTGAATTTCGTTGTCCCAACCAATACCTTACCTCATAATCACCGAAATGGGGTACCCGAGTCAAGATCCCACCCAACATTGGTAAAGAGCAAGAGCAAAGAGCCAGGAGCATGGACCGAAGAAACAAAAAGCTAGGAGCACAGAGCAGGGAGTGGGAGCAGATAGCGAACGGCAAATAGCCGTAGGGAAGATCTCTGTGTCTGCCCTCCGAATGTAGGAGCGACCGTCCGGTCGCCCGTAGAGAGCGCGGAGACGCAAGCAGGCGCGATGAGTTGGCCTATACAATGCTGAGCATGCGTTCGATAGGGAGGCGCGCCCGGGCAGCTAATTCCTGATCGACGGTGATTTCGTGGACGCCGTCGCGCAAAGAAAGATAGAGCTTGCGCAAAGTATTTTGTTTCATATAGGCGCAAATGGCTTCCGGGCTGGCCGGAATCACGGTTTTGTCCGGCGCCGCTTTAGACAACGGATAGATGTTCCCCACCTCCGTCGCCATGATGACGACCTTTTGCGGCGTCTCACGGACGAACTGTACCATGCCTTGGGTAGAGCGAAATTGCATCATGTTCGCAGGCGTGTTGCCCTGTGCCATTTGGCGCATGCACGCGCTGGTGCAACCGCACTCGGGATGGACAACTACCGCAGCGTCTGGATAAAGCTGTTTCTGCCTCTCCACGTGATAGGGACGAATACGGTCATGCACGTGACAGGCGCCCATCATGAGCCACAGCCGGTCGAGTGATTGGCCCTGTTGCTCCAACAGCTTTGCCGCGTAAAAGCCAAGGTAGACATCCGGTAGGAAAAGGATCGGTTGCCGAGCGTTGGAATGGGCCAATACATGAAGGATGACTTTCGCGGCGTTGGCCGAAGCACAGCAGTAATCGCTCTCCGCTTTTACATCCAGATAGGTGTTCACGTAGCTGATAACGATTCCATTGGCGTGTTCGCGCTTCCAAGCGCGAATCTTTTCAACGTCGGCGTGGGCGGCCAGCGAGCAGAGTGCTCCGAGGTCCGGCGCCAGCACCCGTTGGTGCGGCTTTTTCATGATCGCGAGAATTTGATTCATGAAGAGGACGGATGCCTCGAGCAAGATCTCGGCATCTGACTCAGCACCCTTTTGCGCGAGGTAGAGCGAATCGCCTACGGCATCAGCCATATCCTGGATATCCCTGGGCGCGTAATTATGCGCCAGGATGAAGGCGTTGCGCTCGTTTTTGAGGCGGCTGATTTCGGATTGGAGCCAGCGGTGTTCGTCCTCAGGCACGTTCTCAGGACAAGCCTCAGGGGAAACCGGCGGTATTTCGATGGGTGGATTCAGATCCACTTCATCGATCACGCGGATAGCGTCGCGAGCGGGGAAAATATCCCCAGATACGGGGCTATCCATGGTTTAGCTCGTTTCCCCAGCTAATGTGCGCTTCTCCTGGTCCAAGTAAAACAGGTACGAGCTAAGAGGTAAAGAGCTGGCAGAATGGATCTCTCAACGCCTTTGAGCACCACGAAACTTACGAACTACACGAAAGCTAGGTCCGATTCGTTGTAAACGTCGTGCTCTTCAACTCCTCCTTTGAAATACGAGAGGTGGAGGGCCTCCTGGTTAGTTTTAATACAACTCCTCCACTGTATCATTCCAGCATGGAGTGCTGGAATCCCGGGTGACATGGATGTTTCCGGAAGCACCCTTGCGGACCTGGATGCCGGCTATCCATGCCAGCATGACGCAAGTCTCCATTTTTATCCTCTGTGCGCGAGCGTAAGATCATGAATCACTTCGTGGTGAGGTGACTAGATTTCTATGAGATCAGAACGCGTCACCGTGACGTTATAACGATAGCCAAAGCTGGTAAAAAGAGAAAACGCTTGCAGCTTTTCCTGTTCTTCGCGTTGTGTTGTGCAGTCGATGGGAACGTAGACATAGAAATCGCGGATGCTGAAACCCATCACGGCGCACTGGACACAACCTCGGGTGGCGATCCCGGTGACGATAACGCGGCTCTCGCCGCCGCGTAATCGCAATCGCTCCAGCACCGATTCCATTTCGGTCCGATAAAAGCAATCATGCGTGTACTTGACGACTACGGGCTCGCCGGGCTCGGGCTTCAGTTCATCGATGAATTCGGCTCCCCACGTTCCTTCCACTTTGCGCACGACGTTTTTGAAAAGTGTGAACTCCAAGGCATCCGGTTTGCGCACGGACTGGGTATGAACCACCAGGCCGCCGGCCTGGCGCACCCGCCGCCGCAGGGCCGCGATCTTGGGGACGATCTCATCCACTCTTTCTCCCATATAGCGCTTGCCCTTCGGATGGGCGTCTTCGTTCTCCATATCCACGATCAGCAGCATCGTCTTCGCCGGGTCCAGCTTTACAGGGATCGCCTCCGGATAGTTTAGGTCAATTTGCATCGTACTTCTCCTTGTTACTTACGCAGCTGTTCGATCCAGCCTTCCTTAATAATTTTTTGCAGAGGACCATCGTCTTTATAAAAATCGGGTTGGCGAAAAGCGTCGCTCGGTAACGGTTTGCGCGCGGCGAGCTCACGAATCACGGTTTCCAGTCCGCTTGCCGGAACCGTCGGCACCGATTTAAAAAGCCCGGCATAGACCGTTACGACCTTATCGATGATTGCGGCGTCGGATTCCCGATATTCCTTGGCGTAAATCCGCTTCGCGAGAATCGAATCTGTCTTAATTACGGAGATCGCCTCGGTATAGGCTTTCAGAAAACGCTCTACGGTGTTTGGATTCTTGCGCACAAAGGCCCGACTGCTTCCCACGCAGGAAGGCGGATATTTGAGATCGGTTTTCGATAGATCGATCAACACCGGCCAGCCACGCTGCAAGAACGGCAGGGCATAACGGATCGTGAGAATGCCGGCGGCGATGCGTCCCGCTTCCAAAGCCGCGGCGATTTCCGGCCCGCCGCCGAGCTGAAGAATCGTCATATCTTTATCCGCGTCCATGCCGAGATACTTCAAGGCGGAACGCAGATAAAAATGAATACTCGAGCCCAATCGTGTAACAGCGGTTGCCTTTCCTTTGAGCTGCTCGGGCGTTTTGATATCCGGCCGGCCGATCAAATAGACCAGGTCGGTGTCCAAAGGAAACGCCAACAGCACTGCATCGCCCCCTTCGACTTTGGCGGCCACCACCGACTCCGCGCCGACGCCGGACAATTGCAATTCTCCACTGAGAATACCCATGGTAATCAGAGCGCCGCCGCGCATGAAAATGACTTCGACATCCAGCCCGTGCTTGGAAAAAATCCCCGTATCTTTAGCGAGCCAT
>Ga0126376_10002086_pt1 | contig 11188 bp, 13 predicted proteins | sample PanSoiMetPlot_15_FD_92760 | JGI IMG/M metagenome (GOLD analysis project Ga0126376, IMG submission 92760) | Tropical forest soil microbial communities from Panama - MetaG Plot_15 | ecosystem: Environmental > Terrestrial > Soil > Tropical forest > Bulk soil | place: Panama | collected 2016-02-17
AAGCGCTACAATGGCAAGCTCTTCGCCCATCGTGCCAGACACGAAGATGAAAGGCACTCCCGGACAGATTTCCTGCGCGATTTTTAGAGCAGAAACGCCGTCGAATAGCGGAAGCGTGTAGTCCGCCAGAATCAACTCAAATCCACCCTGTTGAAGAAACGTGAGAAAGTCAGCTCGAGTGTCGGCACGTATCAGTTCGCAGCCGAAATCCTCGGCTTCGAGGCTTGCCTGAACAAGCTCGGCGTCCCTCGGATCGTCTTCAAGATAGAGAATTCTCAATCGTTAGATCCTCAGATAATCTCAAGCAATCCTTAGTCCATACCACTTAGACGCCCGCCTGGATTTCGTGGCTTCATTTACTACTTCTTCTTTATGCTTCCCGGCGGTGGCTCATTGATAATCGCCCAAAAGACTCCGAGTTCCTTGATGGCATTGACGAACTCGTGGAAATCGACCGGCTTGACCACGTATGCATTCACGCCAAGCTTATAGCTCGCCACCATGTCCCGTTCCTCCCGCGAAGAGGTGAGCACGACCACGGGAATGAGTTTCAACTTGTCGTCGGACTTTATCTGCTCCAGCACCTGCAGTCCGTCGACCTTTGGCAGTTTCAGGTCGAGCAGAAGAACCGCAGGATTGTCGCCGCTACGCAGTTGGAACTTTCCACGGTAAAAGAGATAGTCCAGCGCCTCTTGTCCATCCGAAGCGACAACCACTTCGTTGCTGAGGTTATATTCCTCAAGCGCGGTCATGGTGAGTTCAACGTCCTTGGGATCGTCTTCCACAAGCAAAATACGTCCGATATCGGGCATGCTCTCGAGCTCCTAGGGTTTGGGTAACGAAAGATAAAAAGTTGCGCCGCTGCCTACGTGGCCTTCGGCCCAGACTCGGCCTCCGTGGCGATGAATGATACGCTGCACCGTCGCCAATCCGATTCCGGTGCCTTCAAACTCGTCCGCTCTGTGCAGACGTTGGAATACTCCAAACAGTTTGTTGGAATACTTCATGTCGAAACCAACTCCATTATCCTTAACGAATACAACCACACCGTTTGTTGGTTCGTCCGTGCATCCTATCTCAATCTCCGGTGTCGGGCGCGTGCGGGTGAATTTGATGGCATTGGAAATCAGATTGACAAGTGCAAGCTTCAGCATCGACCTGTCTCCATACAGATCGGGCAGGGGCCCAATCTTCCAAGTCATGTTGCGCCCTTCCGTCTCACGCCAAACTTCGTTCTGAACTTCTTTTACCAGCTGCTCCATGCTGACCATGGACTCACGCGTTTCTGCGCGCCCGATTCGGGAAAAGGCCAGCAGGTCGTCTATCAGCGTGCCCATCCGTTTCGCCGATTCGAGAATCATCGTCATATAGCGGCGACCTTTATCGTCCATCTTTGACGCGGCGCCCTTTTGCAAGAGTTCGGTGAATCCAACCATATGTCGAAGTGGAGCACGCAAGTCATGCGAGATGGAATATGCGAAAGCTTCCAGTTCTTTGTTTATGGCCTCAAGTTCACTAGAACGTCGGGTGAGCTCGTGATTCAGCGTGCGGACGTGTTCATCCCGGTGTTTGCGCTCGGTGATATCGCGGATCGCGCCCGAGACCAGCGTGCCCTCCTCCGTCTCCAGTGGACTGAGGCTGATCTCCACCGGAAATTCCGTTCCGTCTTTTCGCAGCCCATACAGCTCCAAACCTTGGCCCATCGGTCGCACGCGAGGCTGGGTGAAGTACCCGGCGCGGTATTCAGGATGTCGCGCACGAAACCGTTCCGGAACCAGAACCTCAATCTCCCGCTGCAGGAGTTCCTCACGCTTGTACCCGAACAGCTTCTCCACCTGAGCATTGACCAGCACGATCTTGCCCTGCCGATTCATCACGATCATCGCATCTGGCGCGGATTCCAGAAGCCCGCGGAATTTTTGTTCCGCTTTTTTGCGCTCCGTAATGTCGCGGATGGCAGCGGAGACTACCGTCCCCTCCTCCGTCTCCAGCGGACTCAGGCTGATCTCGACAGGAAATTCCGTTCCGTCTCTCCGGCGACCGAACAACTCGAGACCCTGACCCATCGGCCGCATGCGAGGCTGCGAAAAAAAGCGCGCGCGGTATTCAGGATGCCGGCCACGGAACCGTTCTGGAACAAGAATCTCAATCTCCTGTCCCACGAGTTGGTCCCGTTGGTACCCAAATAGCTTCTCTACCTGGGCATTGACCAACACGATCTTCCCCAGCTGGTCCATCACGACCACGGCATCGGGAGCAGATTCCAGAAGTCCACGAAACTTCTGCTCGGCTTGCTTGAGTTCGGCTTCGACGCGCCGGCGACGGGCGCTGAACCAGGTAATCAGCAGCGCAAACAGGATGAAGACTGTGTAATAAGGAACGTCAGACCATGTGACGTACAAACTGTAACGGGGCTCCGTGAAGTAGTAATTGAAGACGAACGCTGACAGGAGCAGCGCAAGAACTGCGGGCCACGTGCCTGCGTACCAAACCGTAAGAGCAATAGCAACCAAGAAGAGCGGAAATTCAACGCCTTCAATCTTGTACTTTGCTAGAAAAAGGCTAATGCCCAGCGCAATGCCGACAGACAAGGCAGCAAGACCGTGGCGCAGAACTACAGATGGGATTTTCGAGGATAGAGGCCTTCGTGCCGTCATGGCGAGCTCACGACGAGCCTGTTAACTCGTTGTATTGGAAGTTGGGCAAACATCATACCGCACCGGAGTTCTGACCTTTCGTCAAACGCCAACCCTTCGGCATAAACCGCGCAGCCATAGGCCTTTTAATTGCCGCTTCTCGCTTGCCATGCATTGAAAACAAACGCACATCGCGGGCGTCGATGACAGTCCTCCACCTGGTCACATGCATGCTCCGCTCCACAGTGGAAGAGACCGGCGCCATTCCTTGTCAACGACGACGTCGCCTAGGCTGTTGAAGTTTTGTGAAGTAAGAAGTTATCAAGGCCACGAAAGGGACTTATTTTGAAAAGCAAACTTACTGTCATATTTTTGGCTACCGCGCTCGCGATGTCGGATCGTTCGTTCGCGGAACTATCGCGGACCAGCTCCAATACTCGACCAGCAACTACGGAAGCGGACAATCTCGCAAGCGTACTCGCTGTTCCGTCCGCAGCACCGCACGGACCTCAAGACCTCCTTCAAGAATATGAAGAGGGGATGCGAGCTATAACTCAGCAGTTCTCTGGAAGACTTGTAGCGATCGCTGGCGCTGTGCACCGCGGAGAACTCACCAGGGAGCAGGCAGAAAACATCAGCGCCGAGCAATATCAATTGGCGCAAATGCAATTCGATTTATTAAGTGCTTTGCGCCAGATACTTCAGCGGGATATTGCGCGCGCAGCCACTGCGCCGCGACCTGCTCCTGGGACGAGTGAGCAAAACGAAATTGTCATGGTGGCACTTCCCTTTTCCTCCCTGCAGCTAAATCCGTCCGTCATTGAGTACCTCGATCTGAGCTCAGCGCAGGTTGAATCGATAGAAAAATTATTGTCGGACGAACGCCACAATCTCATACCGCTAATGGCCAAAATGCAGCAGACCAGGGAGCAGTTGCTCAACGTTACCGATCAAGGCCAGACCATAGACAACAAAGAAGTAAAGGCCCTGGCCGCCACGCAAGCCCGTAACCTGAGCAAGCTAATCGTCTCCAATTCCCAAATGCGAACAAAGATCTATCAGCTTCTCAGCCCGACGCAACAAAAGAAGCTGGATGAATTTCAGCGGCAGTAGCCCGCGAAAGCAATTATGATGAGAGTCGGTTGCAACAGACGCACCTTAAACCCATATGCATAGGAGACTACAAGCGTGAAGTTCACAACATCACTATTTCTCGGCGTCGTTCTGACATTGGCTGGAGCAGCGTTCGCACAGGATGCGGGTCACGACGTAGACAAAGCGGCCAAGAAAACAGGTCACGCGACCAAGACAACCGCAAAGAAAACCGCACACGGTACCGAAGAGGTTGCCGATAAGACGGCAAGCGGGACAGAAGACGTCGCCAAGAAGACTGGAAGCGGCGTAAAGAAAGGCGCCAAAGGAGTCGGCCACGGCGTGAAGAAGACAGCAAAGAAAACTGCGGATGTTGTGAAATAAGTCGAGCCGGACTCAAAACTGTTCTGCTTTATGAGACGCGATTTTTATGCCGCTCAAGCGTCTTCAGCAGCTCACACTGCTGGACGCGGCAGAGTGTTGACCACTCTCCGAAAGCTTCGCTGACAGACGCACAATGAATGTGCAAAACAGCAGAAGTGTTGATGCAAGAAGAACTCGCGGATAGAGGTTGCCTGCACGAAAGAGCTCGACAGCAAGGAGCACACCGGCCAAGGCGAGCAGCGTCATCGATAGCACGCGATGGAAGCTCACCATACCCGAGTCCACGTCGGTCAGAGAGTTGCGCTCAATCTCGCACTCGCCACTCGAATCCGTGCATGCTGCTTTGCTCATACACGAATTGCAGGCATCTGCAGGTGCGCGGTAAATAGTGATTCCTTTTGCGGAATCGGAAAATACTGGGAACAGATGCTGGTCTTGCGGACAGATGTCCTGTCCTGGATCATAAGTAAAGCCAGCAGTGCTCAGGCCCATGGATCGCCGGCGCGCACGGCCTGCAGCCAACCCCAATAGAAAAACGATCAATGCGAGAGCAAGAGCGTATCCCACCATTAGAATGAATTCCACAGACACCCCGGCCATATTCAGCGCTCCATTTTCTGCAAAAACCGGCTCTGGAAGAGCCTTTGCTCTTGCCTTTTGCTAGCTGCTGATCTTTCCAGATCGATTTTGGGAACACATCACGATATGCAGTGCTTCTGCGTTAACTCGTGAGCAGGCGAGGTAGATACCACGATGGAGTTAGCGGTCGCGTCGTTCAAGGAGAACGCGAAGGCCACTGATCCCCGATGGACTATGCCTACCTTTTCGTTTGACTTATTTGTTGCAACGAGTATCGTTGCCACACATCTAAAGCTGGCGAAGGAACAGAACGAAATTGGCCAGACCCACAGATAACAACCAGAGCCGCTTGACGTCGCTGCAAATCGTTTGGCGAAACCCTGAGCCTGTCGAGCGTCGCCGGCGGTGGGAGTCATTGGAGAAAGGCCCAGACTCTACCGTGTATGTCGTCCAAGAGTTCGTCTGTACCGGCGACCACGGCTTCTGGTACACAACTTCGAGCCTCGAGATAGTTCGCGACGGTCAAGTGGCGTAGCTTCGGAGCATTCCTGATGCGGGAAAAACATCCTGAGCCTCCAAAAAAACTGCCGGCCTGCCCCGAGGAAGTTGCGTTTCTCGACCTGCTGCGTACTTCTGATTTGCTGACGCGCGGAGCCGCTCACATCATCAAGAACGAGGACCTCTCGCCGACGCAATACAACGTCCTGCGCATCTTGCGCGGGACGCCGGAAGGTCTCCCTTCCGGCGAGATTGCCGGCCGGATGATTACCCGCGATCCCGATGTCACCCGCCTCCTCGACCGCCTGGAAAGACGACGCCTGATCTCCCGTTTCCGCGAAACCGCTGACCGGCGTGTGGTCAGGGCGCGAATCACGCCCGAAGGACTCAAGCTCCTCTCCCGCCTGGATGAGCCCGTCAGGGAGATTCACCGTAAACAGTTGGGACATCTGGGGAGAGACCGGCTGTCGGCGCTCGCAGAACTCCTGGCTGCTGCCCGCGCCAAAGTCGTTTAATTTTTTTTGCAGATATATTTGTTGCAACGACTATCGTTGTAACGCATCCAATGCTAGCGAGAAAGGAAGACCACCATGGCCACACTCACTGCACCACAAGTTTCAACCGCACTTACAACCTGGAACCTTGACCCGTCTCACGCGATCGCCGAGTTCAAGGTCAAGCACATGATGATCGCCAACGTAAAAGGACAATTCTCCAAGCTCACCGGAATCCTGATCCTGGATGAATCCAATGTTGAGAACTCCAGCGTCGAAGCCACGATCGACGCATCCTCCATTGAAACGCGCGACGCCCAACGCGACGCTCATCTCAAGAGCCCCGATTTCTTCGACGTAGAAAAATTCCCCACCCTCTCGTTCCGGTCCACCAAAGTCAACGCCAAAGGAGACGGAGAGCTATTCCTCGAGGGCGACCTGACCATTCACGGTGTCACCCGCAAAGTGAAGTTCGCAGTCGAAGGCCCAACCGCGCCTGCGAAGGATCCGTGGGGCAACACTCGGATCGCCGTTTCAGCGACCACAAAGATCAACCGCAAAGACTTCGGTCTCACCTGGAACGCCGCGCTCGAGACCGGCGGCATCCTCGTCGGCGAAGAGGTGACGATCACGCTGGATATCGAGTTCGTGAAGGCCTAAGCCAGGGCCCGGCTTTATCGGGCACCAAACCCGGACATTCGGTGTGCATTCCCGATTCAGCACTCATTAACCCTGTCATCCTGAGGCCGCATGTCTAATCTGTCATTCTGAGCGCCGTTGTTGCGCTAAGAATCTCCCGCGATGCTTCGGACTCACTTGCTGTTGGCACGGCTGTTTCAGCAGAACCGTTGCCTTTCTGGCCGAAGAGTCCAACCAGCAGCATTCATGTCTCCGATATCGCGGGAGATTCTTCGCCAACAGAAGGCTCAGAATGACAGGTTACACACGTTGCTTCTTCAGAAAGCCCGCTGTACCAACTACTTCTGTGTTTGCCCACGCTCACTCAAGAACCCCATCGGAACCCACCATTTCAGAGTGATTCGGTGAGCGGAACAGCCCGTTTCTACTCCAAACGAGGTACCTGTCGAGGATACCTCTCGCGGTAGCAAAAAAGCCCTGCATCTCGTGATGTGTCCAGAGCCGAGGTCATGCGAAAGTTCTCATGTTGCAGAGGAAATGCGACATGGTCCACAGCAAAGAAACAGGAATTCAGGAGTTTGCCATGGCAAAGGTAATTGAGTTTTACGTTCCCAATAATTTTCGGCCACAGCTCAAGTGGGCTCCTCAGTCGCAGCCTGGAAAAGTCATCGAGTTCCGCCTGGAAACTGAGAAATCGGCCGAGTCACTTGAGTCGGTCTGGATCGAAAGACCTTGGGCATCGTTGCTGTAGAAAAAATCGCACGATCAGCGGAGGAGGAATCGAACATGATGAATCTTGCCCTTACAGATCAATTCGGAATCAGCCACGTCCAGGTTCCCCCAGAGTCTTTACAGAGCCCAAAGCCGCAGCGACGTTACGGAAATTCGCCCCTCCGGGCAGAACGCTTACTCTGGGTCCCGGCGGCTATTCTGGCCCTCGGCGTACTGAAGAAGTATGCTGCTCCCTCAACCGAGCATTTAGGCCAGATTCCTGAAGGAAGATTCGCCGCGCAGCATCATCCTGACTTGCTCACGCGCATTCGAGAAGCCGGCTGGTAAGAATAGCCAACCTGCGCAACGTGCCCTGATTTGTGAGCTGCAGCCCCTTCATACGCACTGTCATCCCTCAGAACCGCCAATACTATGTTTCCACAAATAGGATCAAGAGCGGCCCCGGGGGACGCAGTCGGCCTGTCGAGAACTCGTTACTCATTCAAAACTGCAGCTTAAGCGCCAACTGAATCGAGCGCGGACCACCGATCTGATACAGCGGATTTAGGCCGCCGTTTTGGCCGCCGCTGCCGAGGTAGTTGTTCAGCATCTGGGTGGACTGCCCGAATTGGGGAGAAGTCATGAAATTGATGGGGCTTCCGAAATTGGGATGGTTGAGGATGTTGAAGAAATCTCCTCGTGCCTGAAGTGAAAACCGTTCGGTAAATCGGAACTGGCGCCGCAGCGTCATGTCCCATTGAGTGGCGCCAAAGCCGCGCAGGAAATTGCGTGGCAGATTGCCTTGTGCGGTGGCGGGTACGGGTGTGGTGAATGCTGCCGGGTTGATGACCTTTCCTCCGGGCACGTTCGATGGATAAAGGTAGAACGGCACTCCCGGGACGAGGTCTGGGCGCTGCACGCTGAGAGCCCCTGTGAGGCCAAATGGATTCTTACCCGTCACCACGTTCACCGGGGGAGAGCTGCGTGCGTAGATGATCGAATCGGTGGACCAGCTTCCAAAGATCTGCTTCAAGATTCCGTTGCTGGGCCCAGCTATGTCGTAGGAAACTGCGGCAGAAAAGGTTTGCCGGATGTCGTAATCCGAGGAAGCACGCTCCAACGCTGAAGACGCTTTGCTTAGGGGCACATTCTGGAAATTGCCGTCAAATGAGACATCGTCGATGGAGTGCCCCCAGGTATACGACAGGAGCGTTTGCAAGCCGTGGGATAGTCGATGCCGATACTGCCCTTGCAGCGAGTCGTAACCTGAAGTTCCGGCATTGCTCAGCACATTAAACTGCCCCGTGAAATTGGGATTCGGAGCTAGAAAAAGGTCGTTGCGCATCAGCTTGCGTCCTGCCGCACCGACGTATGTGAGCGTTAAAACGTCAGAGTTGCCGAAGTTCTGTTCGACGGCCGCGTTCCACTCATAGCTTCTGGGCGTTACATGATTCGGATCGACTACTGCGAGGAATGGGATCGGCGGACTAGTCGTGAATGCCGGCGGCGCGGCATTGGCAGGACTCAACGGGAACGAGGTATTCAGAATTATCTTCTGTTGTACGAAAGGAAATGCGCTTATCCCGTTGGCGATTTGGGAATATCCGAGATCGTAAAAGATTCCGGCGCCGGCGCGGAACACCAGATTGGGAAACATCTGCCATGCCGCCCCAACTCGCGGCGCAAAGTTGTCTTTCTGCGCGTCCCACAACTGTGTTCCTGGTGGGGCCAGGGTCATGGTGGAAAAATTGTTCACCTGGTTTACAGTAAGGGGAAGAGTGCCATCGGGAGACGAAGGCGCGGCATTGTAATCCCAGCGCAATCCATAAGTAATAGTTAGGGACCTGGTAGCCTTCCACGCATCCTGTGCGAACAAACTCCAATTTGGGAACACCATCGTGGCCGGGGTCCGTGAGCTCACGAATACCTGCGAAAGCTTGTTCGCGAGAATGTTCGGCACTGAGCCGAAGACGTATTGCACTCGGTACGGAACGGTCCGCTCTCCTGATTGGATATGTCGATAATCGAGACCAAATTTAAACTGGTGCGCGCCGACTGCATAAGAAAAGTTATCCGTCAGGTTGATCTGCTCCTGCAAGTTGTCTCCCAACTCGCCGATGCCGAATTTCAGCCCAAAGGGATTGATATCGCCAAAAAAGAGAATGCTGGAGTCTTGCGGAGAGATCCCCGCTGGAAACAGCACTGAATTGGAGGGAGGAACTGCGCCGCCAAAACTGTCAAGCGTGAAAAAGCTGTGCGCTCGACTGCGGCTGTAATTGAAGCGGAGTTCGTTGATAAGCCGGGATGTAAGCACCTGGTTGCTCCCAGCCGTTACGACTTGCGTCCGATACTTAGTGTCCAGGATGGTGCTGTAATTATCAGTGAGGCTACCTGCGGTCCGCTGCTCGAGCCTCGAGGGCGCGTCGCTATATCTTCCAAAAATGGTAATTCGCTGTGACAGAAGATAGTCGATGCGGCCGCTATACGAGTTCAGGGTAGAAGGGTCGGAGTAACCTGCCGAGAATTGCGCAGTTCCATTGCCGAGGTCTCGGCCGTTTGGTTTAGGAAAAGCATTGAGCAGAGGCTGTATGGCTGCGGGTGCGCTTTGAATCGTGGCTAGTGTTGGCTCGTAGGTATTTGCAACCTGGGGTTGGCGCACCCGCAAGCCCTCATAGGAACCGAAGAAGAACAGCTTGTTTTTACTGATTGGCCCGCCCAGCACTCCGCCGAAGTCATTCTGCCGCAACGGTGGCTTCGCCAAACCTTGCTGATTGGCGAACCAATTGTTGGCATCGAGCACATCATTGCGGAAGTATTCGAACGCAGTGCCATGAAATGTGTTGGTGCCGGACTTAGTAACCACCGATACTTGCGCCCCGGGAGTGCGCCCATATTCCGGAGCAAAGGTGGAGGTCTGAATCCGAAACTCCTGCAGCGCGTCCAGCGACACCAGATTGCTCATCCCGCCAAAGGCGCTGGTGGCCGGCAGTTGCCCGGCGCCGCCCTGGCCCAAATTGGAACTGCTGGTGCCAAGGTTCGCCCCCACTCCATCTACCGTGAAGTAGTTTGCATCCGGCCGTTGCCCGTTCACACTGAATTGCCCCTGCTCCTGAAAGTTCGAGGGTGTCAGAACAACTCCGGGTGTGAGATCAATCAGCGAGCTGAAACTCCGCCCATTCAACGGCATGTTCTCCACGAAACGGTTGTCGATCAGCGTGCTCACGGTTGCATCGGACGTATTGAGCAGCGGCGCGCCTGCTTGCACTGTGACGCTATCCGAGGCGACACCGACCGGCATCTCGAAGTCGACTTCGAGAGCGTCCTGTACATGAAGGACCACATCGGCCTTGATGAGCTTCTTGAAGCCTGCTTTTTCGACCTCGATGCGATAAGCGCTGGGTGGAAGGTTCGTCAGGTAATATCCGCCCGTGCCGTTGGTCGTAGTTTCGTAATGGGAATTCGTGGCGGCGCTAACGGCGGTGACTCGTGCCCCGGTGATAAGTGCTCTTGAAGGATCACTTACGCGACCCGAGAGCGAAGCATTTGTGGATTGCGCGCGAAGGAATATCGTTGTTGAAATCAGGAGGAAGACGACGAGCGTACAAGTCCGGCGCATGACTTACACATGGGGCCTGATTGCGAGCGCTTCGAGGCTACTTCCGGCGGGTCCCGGGGTCAATACCAAGATGTCGTGGAATATCCATCCCTCGATTGGGGGATGGGATTGAGAGGCGAAAACGAAGGACACGAAGGGTTAAAAGAGAGGTCACGAAGAACATTGCTCCAGAGCAACTTCGTACGTTTCGTTCTGATGACTAGGGACTTGCCTCAGAGCAATTTCTTCCCCGCATTTTCAGGTGGAAGCCCCCGCTTTCAAGCGGGGGAGCGCGTGCCTCCAGGCCGCGCGTCAAGAGCGATGTCGTTAATTTATGCGGCTTTAGCCGCGGGTCTTTGCTCGGAGGGCCTCAAGACCCACATGAAAATGAGGAGGCGCGGGATCTACCTCGCTCCTCAATCGCGCCGATGAATAGAAATACTCTTCAGGCGATTGCACGTAACCGGCTTTCACGGGATTCATCCAGATATATTCAACATGCTTCGCATAGTCCCTGGTGTCTCTGATTCTGTGTTCCTTGTTTCCCTTCTGCCAGATCT
>Ga0126376_10002087_pt1 | contig 11188 bp, 10 predicted proteins | sample PanSoiMetPlot_15_FD_92760 | JGI IMG/M metagenome (GOLD analysis project Ga0126376, IMG submission 92760) | Tropical forest soil microbial communities from Panama - MetaG Plot_15 | ecosystem: Environmental > Terrestrial > Soil > Tropical forest > Bulk soil | place: Panama | collected 2016-02-17
AAACTGGTTGGGAGAGCAGTTGCGGCTGCCACGCAGCACGACGATTCATCATGGACTTGTTCCGATTCAGCCGGTGCATAAAACGGTTGAGGACCGCGCCCGCATCCCGGTGATCGTGTTTCAAGGCAGACTTGTCTCGACGAAAGGCGCGACGATTTTGTTGGAAGCCGCAAGCATTCTGGCTACAGAGGGAGAGAATTTCCGACTTGTAATCATTGGAGATGGCCCGGAGCGGGCGAAACTGGAATCCATGGCAAATCAGCCGCCCTTGGCCGGTCGGGTGCAATTCACAGGTAGGCTTGCTGCTGACCAACTTGAAGAAGTTTTGCAGGACGCAACGATGGTGGTTGTGCCTTCTCTCGGAGGAGAAGTATTCGGATTGGTCGTAGCAGAGAATATGCTGCGTGGATTACCGGTGATCGCTTCGGATTTGGGTGCGTTTGTAGAGGTTTTGGGCGATGCAGGTTCGATTTTTTCTCGCGGCAACGCAGGCGAACTTGGCGGACAAATGCGGCGCCTTTTGTCCCCGCATGGAGCCGCTGCAGCAATAGGTACTCGATCCAAACAACGTGTTTTGGAATTGTTTTCACCCGACAAGATGATTCAAAGCCATCTCTCCGTCTTTCGTTCCCTGCGGTAGTCTCTTTGCTGAAAGTGGCGAAAGTCAACGTGGTAGGATGAAGCAAGTATGAACACGAGAGTAGTCACGCGCGCACTCGGAATTCTGCCAGTCTCACTGCGGCGTGCCGTCATCGGGTCGGTTGATCATCCTTCCCGATTCGCAACGTTTATCCATAACTTATTAAACCGGCTTCCGATGGACCGGGAGGAAGAATTCGAGTGCAAGGGTGACCTGAAAGGATTCCGGATGTGCACCGAGTGGAAGCGCTATCGCGGCCTTGTCTACGGTAATTGGGAACCCGAAGTCTCGACAGCGGTGAAGAGGTCGGTAGAAAAGGGCACGACGGCGCTAGACGTAGGCGGCCACATCGGCTACTACACGTTGCTGTTGGCAAAGTTGGTTGGAACGGGCGGTCGCGTGTTTTCGTTTGAACCTTCGCCTGAAAATTTTGAGTATTTGGAAAAGAATGTCCAGATCAATGGTCTTAAGTGCGTGAGCGTCTCTCGCAAGGCTTTGTTTTCCAAAGCGGGAACCTTCACGATGACGATTCCCGACGAGGGGACGAACTCCGGCGGTGCGTCGATTGTGCATAATGTTGGTTCAAGTCAACTCGAAGTCGAAACGACAACAATGGATTCATTTTGCGAAGGGAACGCGGTGCAGCCGGGATTCATCAAGATGGACGTCGAAGGAGCGGAATACGACGTGCTGGTTGGCGGCGAAAGGACGATTCGAAGGAGTCGTCCCAAAATGCTGATCGAACTTCATCATTTCGACGGGAACGTCGACGGGCATCCTGTGCCTACATTGCTTGAGAGTTGGGGTTACCGAGTCGAATGGATCGAGCGGTTTGCGCAGACCAGCCACATTTTGGCTATCGCAGAGTGATGCTATAGGAATGCAAGGGTTGAGTTTTCGGACTGTTCCAGCGCGAGCACAACGCAGCGGCCGGATTGAATCGTCAGAGCTTAGAAATGCGAAAGATTATACCTAGAGGTACGCGCACCAAATCTTTGGTACTACTGGTGTTGCTACTTATCACGTTGGTTCTGGCATACGTGGCAGCAAACTACATTCTCACCGGCGACACAACCAGCCTGATTTACATCACCCTAATCGCCATCGGAGGAGCATTCGTTATCGCAATGCTCAACGACTGGCGCCAGGCGCTCTACATCTTTCTGGTCTGGTTGCTATTTGAGGACTTCGCAAGAAAATACCTGGGCAATAACATGGCAATCTATTTTGCCAAAGATTTTCTTGCACTGGTGGTATACCTATCGGTTTTTCTCGCTTGGCGAAGGAAGCAAATCCCCGGCTTCCGGCCGCCCTTTCTCGTTCCTCTGCTGCTGCTCGTTTGGTTTGGAGTTCTGCAGATATTTAATCCAGCCTCTCCGCACATCATTTACGGCCTGCTCGGCGTGAAGCTGTTCTTCTACTACATTCCATTGATGATGGTGGGCTATGCGCTGATAACGACAGAAGAGCGGCTGCGAAAATTTTTGACCACGAACCTTCTACTGTTTTTGGTCATTGCCGGATTGGGGATCACGCAATCCATTTTAGGTCCGACATTTCTTAACCCTTCAACGCTGCAGGACGATATTCGAGAATTGAGTACGCTTTACAGATATGCCCCGATTTCGGGAGTTTCTGTTTACCGCCCGACGTCGGTGTTTGTCAGTACCGGCAGGTATGCAAATCTCCTGTACATCGCCTGGCTCCTTTCTCTAGGTTTTCTTGGCTACACTCTTTTGCGCTATCGCGAGCGCCGTCGCCTGGCATTCGTCGCAGTTCCGTTCTTCGCCGCCGGCATTCTACTTTCGGCCTCGCGCGGCGCATTTGCCTGGGGTCTAATCAACGTTACGGCTATTACCTTGGCATTTCTTTGGGGTGCCCCATGGCGTCAGCGAGAAATCATGCAAGTGTTACGCACGCTAACTCGCGTTGTCATTGGAATAGCGCTTGCGATAACAGTCTTAATCGCCCTATTCCCGGAAGCCCTTTCAGGAAGACTCGCGGTTTATTCAGAGACTTTGTCTCCTGATAGTCCTGCTAGCGAACTTGTGCATCGTACGCGAGACTATCCGCTGCAGAATTTCTTGGGTGCCTTCAGCTATGAGCGTTGGCCCTATGGCTACGGCATAGGCACGACGGCACTGGGCACGCAGTACGTCGCGAGAATCTTTGGAGTGAAGCCACTCGGCGTCGGTGTTGAAAGTGGATACGGAGCGCTCGTGGTCGAGATGGGCATCGGAGGGTTGTTATTGTGGATCGTGATGGCGAGCGCAGTGGTGTTCAGCGCCTGGAGAGTAATCAAGAGATTGCGCGGCACTCCCTGGTTTCCGGTCGGCTTTGCTATGTTTTGGTATGTGAGCACGATGCTGATTCCTAATCTTGTTGGCGGAATTCAGTCCTACGAAGATTTTGTGATGAATGCTTACCTATGGCTTCTGTTAGGCATTCTCTTCCAGCTTCCGCAAATCAAATTGTCTACCGAGCTTGAGGTGGCGGCGCGCGCAGCGGCGCAACCGCGCCGGCGCTGGATTGTGTAACTTGCGCCTTTGCGTGATCTCGCCTTTTGTCGATAAACAGCACGGCACGGAGCGCGCGGTCGCAGAACTGTTGGAGCGGCTCGCCCATACGCACGGCGTCCAAATCGATCTTTACTCGCAACGTATCGCTGATCTTCAAGCGATCAGCTCCATAGAAAGCTCGACGGCCGTATCTTGCAAAACAGCGATCCGCTGGCACAAGGTACATTCGATTCCGGGGCCGCACTTGCTCCAATTCCTCTGGTGGTATTTTGCGAATCGGGTTCGACGCCGCCTCGATGGAAAAAGAGTCGCGGAGCCTGCTGATTTGCTGTATTCGGCGGGCATCAATGCGACGGACGCCGAAGCCGTTACCGTCCACATTGTCTTTCATGCGCACTATGAAAAAGTTCGTGAGCAGCTGCGATTGCTGCGGAATTCGCCCTTGCAGTGGCCCGTTCTGATTCATCGAAGGCTTTATTACTGGCTGCTTCGCAGACTGGAGCGGCGCGTTTACCGTGACGAGAGGGTTGCTCTGTTCGCAGTTTCGAAACATGTTGCCAACCAGTTGCAACGTTATTTTGATCGATCCGATGTGCTCGTCGCTCGTCATGGAGTCGATACCTCGCAATTCAACTCCGTCGCTCGACTAGGTCGCCGAGGCTCATCGCGTGCGCGGTTTGAAATTGCGCAGAGCGAATTTGTGTTTCTCCTTATCGGCAACGATTGGAAAAACAAAGGACTGGATGCGCTACTGCGGGCAGTGGCCGAGTGCCAGGACTTGCCCGTGCGGCTCTTGGTTGTCGGCAAAGATTCGCGCGAACCGTATCTCGAACACTGCAAGAAGTTGAGTCTTGAGAATCGCGTGTCGTTCTTGGAGCCGTCCGCGGACGTAATGCAGTTTTATGCGGCGGCGGATGCTTATGTTGGGCCGTCGCTCGAAGATGCGTACGGATTGCCGATTCTCGAGGCAATGGCGTGCGGGCTGCCGGTCGTTGTGAGCACGGCCGCCGGCGCGAGCGAAATCATCATCGACGGCGAAAATGGCCTGCAGCTACAAGATCCTAGTGAAGCTTCGACCCTAGCTTCGGTCATGCGTCGCATCTGCACCTCACCAGATTTCGCGGAGTCGCTCGGTAAAGCTGCACAAAAAACAGCGGCCGGCGAATCCTGGGACGCGCATGCTGCTCGCATGTGTGCGCACTTTGAAGAAGTAATTGCGCGCAAAAAACAACGAGTGATGCAAAAGTAGAGCTGTTCGACTCTGAAACACAACGCCGATTAAAGAATCATTGACTGTACTTAGTTCTCTTGGCGGGCTGTCCCACTTGATTTTTATACTGTGTCTGCGCAACGGCCACACATCCCGCCCTCCTGGTTCTGCCGCACTTGAGGGAGCACGCCTACAGTTGTTGAGGAAGCGGTCGCAACCGGTCCTTGCCAGCTCCGGCGTTGTCACGATTGCGCTAAAGGGAAACTAATTCATAGCCCGTTTTTTCGCCAGTACGGCTTTGCGCGTAGCATCCATCGTGAAAGCGAGCGATTCCTTCGGTATCCCGGAAACGAACGGACCAATCATCCAGCCGAGCCCGGCGGGTATGTCACGCGTGAGCGAAACGACCTCGCTCTGGATATAGACACCGCCGTCGCGCTCCTCCATACGCCACCAGGTTTCCATGCGCCAAAGAAAGCCGTCGTCATCGCCTGCAGTTTTTTCGCGCTCGTCATTCTTGCCGGCGTTCTCTACTTCGGCAATCTTTATGGCGCTGCTGCGGCTGCGCGCACGCTGTGGAGAATCGCGAAAGTAGTTCACGTCGTGCGCGGTGTTGAGCACGACGGTGATGACTTTGTGCCGCCGAAAGCGCAGGAATGCCCGGTAGTGATTGCCATCGTGTTGCAGCGTTTTCGATTGTTCGACGTCGGGCTTGTAGTATTCCGAATGATGGTCGTAGTCTTCCAGGATCCGGAGTACATCATCTACTTCCGCACCGGGGATGAACGCGAGCGCCTCCCAATGATGGATCAGCCCGCTTGGGCAGCGAATCTCTTTGCCACTGTCGAGCGTCTGCCGCTTTTCGATGCGTGTCGTGCCGCTGCGAATCGTTTCGAAAGCCACTCGCCGCTCGGCTTCCGGCAAGTCATCAATCCACAGAAACGGTGCGCCGGCTTTGAGTTCCTTTGCGTTTCGCTCTTCGGTCAAAGCGACGTAGCGGTCGAACGTGGCGGCCGTTTCCGATTTCAGCTTAGGAGCTGCCGCTCCCGCCGCCCTGCCGGCGGGCGTCAGCGGTAAGATTGCGACAAAAAGAAAAACTGCTTCACCCCAAAATTTGTCAGCCAATCGTTTCACTTGTCTCGTTCACCTGACACGCAAAAGCAAGGCGTTTTCGGCGCGAGACTCTGCAAGTCGCGCTTTTGCAATGCAGAGTCATGGCACAGCCTTGTGCTCACTCTATTCTGATGCATCCGGAATGCCGCGCAGCGAGAGAAACACAAAGAAGAACTGCGCGGGTGACGATTGGCTGAAAAAGGGGTTTGAGAGGGAGAAACTTACCGGGTTGGGTAGCTCGCACACGGTCCCTTTCGGGACCGCTGTCCCCGCGCGGCCCCCAACCCGTTGATCTTAAGTTACCGGCAGCAACTGTAACGCTCAATGGGCCGGACGAGCCACCGTTGAGGGTACCTGGGTCTTAGTACTACTGTCCTAAAGTCGAAGCCTTGTGTTCCAGCAACTCACTTCATTTCAATGAGTTAACATGGGCGGTGGCTTGCCCCTCTCGTACTATCGCCCGCCATTTACCCCGCTGACGAAGCCTCCAAGGTGACCCGTAATCGAGATGACAATCGCCGTCAAGACTTGCGTGCCGTAGCGCAGCGCCACCCAGCGGGCTGCGGTCTTGCGATAAAGGATTACGACAGACCACATGAGCGCGCTCGCGAGGCTGCCAAAGATCAGGTGCAGCAGCAGGTTTCCCTTCAAATGCGCGCCTTCGAGCTGAAACTGCCATGCTAGGAGACCGGTCGCGACGACTGGCACAGAGGCGATCGCCGCTGCGACCTGGTTGTAATAAGAAGCGGAAATCAATCCCGCGTGGGCTCGCCATTTTCCTAAGACCTCAAAAATCACGGAAGAGAGGCACAAGCCAATGGGAAAGTGCACGAGCACGATGTGTTGCGCGTGCTTTGCAAAAACAACCGTGCGTGGGTCGAAAGGACTCACCATTTGTTCCGTCCTCTACTGCACAACGACCTTCGCGGTCATGTGCGGGTGCAGCGAGCAGAAATAGGGGTAAGTTCCGGGCTTGTCGAAGCTGAACGAAAATTTTTCGTCGGTGTCGAGCGCCTTCGACTTGAAGATTTTGTCGTCGCTCACGACGGTGTGCGGAATATCGTCCGCGTTGGTCCAGGTCACTTTCGTCCCGGCTTTGACCTGCAGTGTGGCCGGCGAAAAACTGAAATTGTCGATTTTAACGGTTGCCGTCATTTCCTGCGATTGCGGTATTGCCATCGCACTTATTGGATGGACCGATCCCGACGCGTGATGGAATCCGGCTACCAGCAAACAGCTCATTCCCAAAATTCTCAGTGTTCTATTCATTTTCATTCTCCTCTCAGCTCAAATTCGAATCCACAACCGCGAGTGCCTTTTGCCCGCGTACAAAATTCACGCTCGTAATACCCAGCACGCTGCGCAACTGTTCCGCGGGCACTTTCATCGGTCCTGGTGAATCGGCTTTTCCCGGGGCGGGCTGTGGAAACGCCGTGGAAGCCGCGGTGTGGAATGTGATATTGCCTTCGATCTTTTGCATCGTCTGGTGAATGTGGCCGTTCAGCACGGTCACCGAGCCGAAACGCTTCATGTACGAAAGAGCTTGCGCGCCGTCATCCGTACCCCAGCCCCACTCGGGATAAACCGACCACAGCGGAATGTGCGCGAACACCACAATCGGCGTACTCGATTTCTTTCCCTTCAAATCTTCTTCGAGCCATTCGAGCTGTTCGTGCCCCAGCGTGCCGAGCCCGCCTGCCTTCAGATTCATCACGTTCACGAGGCCGACAAAGTGCACTCCGTTCTTGTCAAAGCTGTGCCAGCCGCCTCCCCTTGTTCCTTTGCCGTAGCGCGCCAAGAATTCTTTCCCGTCATCAATAGCCACGTCGTGTTCACCCGGAACGTAGAACCCTTCCTTCACCTTGGCGTCCTTCAGGATCTGTTGCACCGCGTCGAATTCCTCGGGTTTCGACAGATGCGTGACGTCTCCCGTATGCAACAGAAATTCCGGATTGCCGGGCAGCGCATTGATCTTGTCGACGGCCGCTTTCAGCGTCCCGATCACGTCCGGGTTTGCCGGTTTGTTGAATCCCATGTGGCTGTCGCTGATCTGCACGAAGCTCAGTTCGCCGGCCGCCGCTGCGGGATCGAGCTCGCTCAGCTTGCTCAAGCTGAAGGACTTCATCACGCCGCCCTTCATCACGCATAGCGTTCCCGTGCCGGCCCATGCCATGCACTTCAGAAAGCCTCGACGGTCAATGCCGTCTCCGTTGTGGTCAAACTTGATCTCGTCTTCTTTCTTCATTTGCCAATTCCTTTCGTTTTTCGAAAAAAAGGGCGGCACGCTGGGTGTGCCGAGCATGGCGCGCCGCCCTTGGACGACGTGTTACCAACCTGCTGTACTCATGCGCCTGATTTTTTATTCCGCAAATTTGAATCTATCCGCGTATTCTGGCCGTCAGATAAGGCGGGAATAAATTGCGCTCCGCCGTGGTTATATAGTTCGGACGGCCAGGGCCAGAGCAGAAGGACGGACGAGTTACCGGTGCAGGACCGCGAGCATTTTGATCAGCTCGTGCTGCCGCATGTGCGCGCCGCATTTAACCTGGCGCGCTGGCTGTTGCGGAGCCGCGAGGATGCCGAGGACGTGACGCAGGAAGCACTCCTGCGCGCGTTTCGTTTTTTTTCCGGTTTTCACGGGACGGATGCTCGTGCCTGGCTGCTGCAGATTGTGCGCAACGCTTGTTATACGTGGATGGAGAAGAACCGTTCGATGGACTCCAGTGTGGAATTCGATGAATCGCGGCACCTTTCCCCGCTCCCTAGCCCGGAAGCGCAGTCTCTTGCCGCGAGCGAGCGAGAGCGCTTGACGAAAGCCCTCGAGCAACTCTCGCCTCGCTCGCGCGAGGTCATCGTGTTGCGCGAGCTCGAAGGCTGTTCCTATAAAGAGATTGCTTCCATTACATCCATGCCCATAGGAACGGTGATGTCCACGCTCGCGCGTGCCCGCGAACGTTTGCAGCATCTGTTTAGAGCGCCGGGAACGAAGGAGGCTGTCCATGACGTGTGACGTCTCCCGTTCCGTTCTACACGCGTACCTCGATGGCGAACTCGACGCGCCGCGTGCCGCGGAATTCGAACAGCATTTGGAGGGCTGTGCCACTTGCACCCGTGACTTCGAAGCGCAGGAATCCCTACGCTCTTCGATCGAGCGGGCGCAATTGTATGAGCCGGCACCTCTGGATTTGGAAAACAGGATTCGCAAACAACTGGCGACAATTGCGGAGCCGCGCGCGGTCCGAAAGTTTCCTGCTTTGCAATGGCTTGCGGCGGCAGCCGCTCTAATCCTCGTGGCCGGAATTGCGTGGAAGGTTTTGCCGAAGGGAGCGCCGGACTCTGCGCTTTCCGCTTTTGCGGCGGAAATCGTCGACGCGCACATCCGTTCCCTTCAGCCGGGCCATTTGACCGACGTCGCGTCAACCGATCAGCACACCGTGAAGCCCTGGTTTGACGGAAGGATTCCGTTTGCGCCGCCGGTGAAGGATTTCACGGAAGAAGGGTTTCCGTTGATTGGCGGCAGGCTCGACGTCCTGGAAGGTCAAACCGTGGCGGCACTTGTCTACGGCCGGCGTAAGCATTTCGTCAGCGTGTACGTCTGGCCCGAACGTACTGGAAATACGGATCTATACACCGGCGCCAAAAATGGTTACAACTGGATTTCCTGGCGGCAGGGCGAATTGCGTTTGTGCGCCGTATCCGATGCGAATCGAGACGACCTTGCCCAGCTGAAAGAGCTAATCAGTCGCTAGTTCTTCTTCGTGGATTTGCTCTTGGACTTCGGCATTTCCCGCGCGTAGATCAAGTGCAGCGTGATTTCGCTCGTGCGGCCGGATTTCACCTGAAAATTCTTTTCCCACTCGGAAAAGATCCCGTTCGCAGTCGCCCGTAAATCGTAGTTGTCTGAGTACAGCCTCGTGATGGTGAAGCGCCCGTGAGCGTCTGCATGGACGGCATGCGGCGAACTGCCGCTCGAGGATTGATACGTAATCGCAGCGTGCGGTGCGGGCTTATCGTCCGGGCCGATCACAACGCCGGAAATAGCGCCGGTCGGCGAGACTTTTTTCTTGATGACGTACTGTGCCCGAGCTGCCGTAACCGACAGCGCCAAAAGCACCATCGCACTCGCGAGAATTCGCTTCATTTCCGCCTCCTGCTCCGCTAGCGCCAGTGTAATTCGAGCTGGGGGTTATGGACGCTCGTCGCATAGCGATGTGCCGGACAGGCAACCTGCCACAACGGGCAGGTTCTTCGATGGTTGACGAATGCCTAAGAGAGCGTCGCCTCCAGGTTCAGTTCGTCGATCATCGTTTCGAGCTTTTCGTTTTCTGCACCTCGTTGTGTTTCGGTGTCCTGAATCGCCTTCCGCAAGCTAGCAAGCTGCGTCTCTTGGTCATCTAGCTGCTTCGTATAGCGCTGCAGTAGTGCCTTTTCTTCGGCGCTGCCGCGCAAGGCCTTCATGTTTTCCCGTAAACGGCCCTGGTCGTCAACGATACGTTTTACATCTTTTTGCCGGTCTTCAATTTCATGGACCAGCTTCGCGACAACCGTTTTCTGAGTCGATATTTTCTTCAGTGCTTCGGACATTTCCGGCGTAATGCTGCCTTGCTTTGAGAAATAGAGAATCTGGTCATCCGTCAAATCGGAGATTTGAAATGTCGTAAAGAGGGGATGCACCTCCTCAACGGGGAGAGTAGCGGTGGCATTCGCCGCGACTTCCACACGAAAACGGTTCGTCCCCGGAGCTTGCTCTTCGGGTTGCTTCGAATTCTTGAGGAAGGTCCAGCCCATGCGCGCTGGATGTTCGACGACAAGCACACGCGGCGCTGAATCCTGATTCCGCACGGTGTAAGTCGTCCGCTGCTGTTCTTCGCTCACTTGCGTCAGGATGCCTTTGTGCATCGTGACTCGCGTGACATGCTGTGGCGATGCGCTTTGTCTCGCCTCGACCAGCAGTCCTAAATCAGTGGCGTAGGAAAGCAGCCGCTTCTCGCCCGGTTTGATCGGATCGGTCAATCCTTCGCCTGCGAAGACTTCGCTTTCGAGAACGTTGAAGCTGCCGGCATCGAGCGTGAGCGAGCTTGTGTTCTTCATCCAAATAGCCCGGAGCGGCCGGCCCGAACCGCTCGTGCCGTTCCACAGAGAAACTTTTTCTGCTTCGATGTCTGTCTGCACAATCGGCACGAGCGCCGATTGGTTCTTTCTCAGCGTCACACGGTCCTTCAGCTTGTATTCGAAAAGATCGCCGAGCCCTTGCCCGTTCGCCGCCGCACTGCTGAGCTCTCGGGCTTCTCCGATCACATTCGATGACATTGCGGGTGGGGGCGGAGGCATAGGTGCACCGACCCAGCCGAGAGCACTCCCTCTGGCGACACTACGTGGCGCTCCTCCCGCCTTGGGCAGCGCTGTCGAGCTTGTAAGGGCATGCATGCTGAACATTGCCTCGCCAGTTCCGTTTCCCTCGCCACTAGCGACCTCGGACGCATCGGCGCTCAGTTCTATAGTCTCGGAAATCGCGCCGAGTTGTAGTTGCGAATCGAGGGAGTTCTGGCCCGTGGTTATGTTGAGCGCTGAATACGCGTTCGTCTTGAATCCGTTGGCGCCAAACTCGGCGCGATAGTTTCCTGCTGGTAAAGAGGAGACGGTATATTCGCCTTCGCTGTCAGTCGTTGTTTGCGCGACGATGTTGCCATTCTGGTCTTTGATGAA
>Ga0126376_10002089_pt1 | contig 11186 bp, 9 predicted proteins | sample PanSoiMetPlot_15_FD_92760 | JGI IMG/M metagenome (GOLD analysis project Ga0126376, IMG submission 92760) | Tropical forest soil microbial communities from Panama - MetaG Plot_15 | ecosystem: Environmental > Terrestrial > Soil > Tropical forest > Bulk soil | place: Panama | collected 2016-02-17
CGCAAACCGTTTTAAGTTGGCGCCGCTAGGGCTCGGCGATGAGGTGCAGCGGCTGAATTCACGCGGCGTGAAGATCGCGCGAGAGGCGCGGGAATCGGCGGCGCGAGAAGTGCTGATAGCGGGCTCGATTGGGCCGCTCGGATTAGGAGTGCAAGCGCGGCATCCGGAGCCGGATGAAATTCTGGAGGTTTTTCGCGAGCAGGCGCAGGCATTGGAAGAGCGCGGGGTGGATTTGTTTGTTTTGGAGACGTTCACCTACATCGAGGAGATCATGCTCGCGATCGACGCGATCCGGTCGTTTTCCGGAATGCCGATCATCGCTTCGCTGACGTACGCGGAAGACTGCAAGGCGTATGGCGATTTGAGTCCTACTCAAGCGGCAGCACAACTCAAAAACAAAAATGTGCAGGTGATTGGTGCGAATTGCACGCTAGGACCACAGGCGCTGCTGCCGATTCTGCAGGAACTCGCGAGCGTTGATGATCTGCGCGTAAGCGGCATGCCGAACGCAGGGTTTCCGAAACGCGAAGGTGACCGCATTGTGTATCCGAAATCGTCGCCAGAATATTTTGCGCTGTTTGCACGGGAAGCTGCGGAAGCGGGCGTCCGGATTCTGGGCGGATGCTGCGGGACAACCCCGGCGCACATCCGCGCGATGGCGGATGCGGTGAAATCGCTGAAGCCTATGAAGCATCATGCTGCGGGGGTTGTGGTTGAGCCGAGTGCAAGACCCGTGCCAATTTCGCAGCGCGAGCCGGAAAGCAAGCTCTGGAAAAAGATGCAGGCTGGAAAATTTTCCATCTGCGTGGAAATTGATCCGCCCAAGGGCATCGCACTCGACAGGATTTACGATGAAGTTGCGAAAATCATGGCGTCGGGAAGAGTGGACGCGATTGACATTAATTCCGGGGCGATGGCGCGTGTGGGAATGGACGCGCTGGTTGTGGCAGGGGCGCTGGAGGCGCGCGGCGTGGAGACAGTTCCGCACCTGACGACGCGCGATCAGAACATTATCGGTCTGCAGGCGGGGTTGCTGGGCGCATGGACGGTTGGCGGCGTTCGAAACGTGCTGGCAATTACGGGCGATCCGCCGTCCGTCGGCGATTATCCCGAAACGAGCGGCGTATACGAAGTAGATTCGGTCGGCCTAGTGAAAGTGCTGAACCGGCTGAATCAGGGGACGGACTGGTCCGGGAAAACGCTGGGCGGTGCAACGAATTTTACGATCGGTGTAGCGGTGAATCCTGTAGCGGATGACCTCGACGGCGAAATCGAGCGATTCGAAGCGAAGATTGAGGCTGGCGCGCACTTTGCCATGACGCAGCCGATTTTTGATCCCGAACACTGGAATGCGTTTGAGAAAAAGCTCGGCGCGAAACCACGCATACCGATCATGGTTGGGATTTGGCCGCTGACGAGTTACAAGCAGGCTCTACGTCTGAATAACGAAGTGCCGGGAATTATTATCCCGGAGCCGCTGCTGAAATCGCTGGAAGCTGCGGGCACCGCCGCGCGGGAACGCGGATTCCAAGTCGCGCGAGAGATGCTGGCCTGGGCAAAAACGGAATTGGCCGGCGCGTATTTGATTCCGCCCTTTAAACGATACGAAGAAATCCTGGAAGTTCTCTAGGTCTCGATTTGGTGCTTTTTGGCAAGTGGACCGAGTCCTATTCTTCAGGACCACTCTACTTTAGCTTGGAGGGGAAGACATGAGCAATTCTCGGAATTGGAAAGCATCGATGGCGGCCAGCGTGGCCTTGGCGTTTGCGGCTGGAGCAGGTTATGCCAGTTTGGCGTTAGCGCATCCGCGACCGGCGCAAGGAATCGGAGATCGCAAAGTCAGAGTCGCTGCCGAACAAGTGCTCCCGCAGATGGACGGCGGCAAGCTCAAAGCGACGCTAGTGGAAGTGACCTATGGAGAAGGTGCTGCATCTTCTCCGCACAGCCATCCCTGCCCGGTGATTGGCTACGTCATTTCTGGTGAACTGCGCACGCAAGTGAAAGGCAGCGCGGAAGCCATCTATAAGGCCGGAGAAACTTTTTACGAACCGCCTAACGGCGTGCATCTGGTTTCCGCAAACGCCGGCAAAACGGAGCCGGCCAAGCTGCTGGCGATTTTCCTTTGCGATCATGAAACAGAATTAAGCACTCCGGTTCCTGCCGAGGGCGAAAAGGGACATCAGTGAGCATGAGCAAAGCGGCGCCGCCAATCGTCAGAAAGCTGCTGGGAGGAAGGGAGCGCGCGGAACGGTACTCCGTGATTTTTCTCCGGCTGATGTTGGGTGCCGCCTTTCTGAATGGTGTCGCATCGCGGTTTGGGCTCTACGGGAAAAATGTTGGCTATGGGAATTACGCTAACTACGTAAAGTACGCGAGGGAAGTGAACTCATTTATGCCCACGTGGACGATTCCGTATCTCGCAAATGCCGCAACAGTTGCGGAGCTGAGTTTTGGGCTCCTGCTCGTGTTTGGTCTATGGGTACGGTGGGTGGCATACGGAAGCGCAGCGATGCTAGCCATGTTTGGTATTGCCATGGCGATTTCGTTTGGCATCGTTTCGCCGCTGGATTATTCCGTTTTTTCTGCGTGCGCAGGCGCCTTGGTTGTTGCGGTTTATGAAGAAAGAAGAATCACGGTGCAAAGCTAAGGATTTGGCGGTGAACTTTTCGTCGGGAGAAACAGGATGCGCAAGGTACAGCTTTTGACGTCGGCCGTTTTATTTTTGTTTGTGAATAGCGTCAGTTTTGGTGGCGCGAAAAACGACGACGAGGAATTGTTGAAGGTCCGCCGAAGCGTGTGGATCAAATGGTTTGAAAACGACCAGGAAGCGCTGAAAAAGCTCGTGCCGGAAGATACGGTGGTTGTCAGCACCGGTGAACTGGGAATCAAGCACCAGGCAGACGTGCTGAAAGGCGCGATTGATTTTCATGCGGCCGGCGGAAAGCTGATTAGTCTGGAATTCCCAAAGACGGAGGTACAGCACTTTGGGGATGTCGCGATTACCTGGAGCGAATACGTGCTGGAGCTGGAAGTTGGCGGAAAGCGCGAGAAGACCGCGGGCCGCGTCACAGAGATCTTCGTAAAACGCAACGGCCAGTGGACCAATCCCGGCTGGCACACAGATTCGGAGCGTTTCTCTTCATCAAAACCAACTTCGTGAATTCGTATACCGGCCGAGAGAACGTTGGGTCGTTACTTAGAATCGGAAGCGGCCACTACGCTGGTGTGATCGTGAATGATGCGCCAGCCATCCGGGAAGCGCTGAAAGACGAGCGAGAAGACTCCGCCGACGTCTCCCTTTTCACGCAATAAATGCCAGCGGCCAAGAACCAGCGCGCCATCTTTGCCGAGGAAGTGAAATTCCAAGCCTGAAAAATCGAGTTTGCCCATCGTTTGCCGGTCGGGATAGTTTTGATGATACCGCTCGCGGACCGCGTCAAATCCGCGAGAGACTCCATTGCTGCCGGAGAACGTCAATTCTTCTGAATGCCAGTAGCCACTCATGAATTCTTCCACGTTTCCTTCGTTCCACGCCTTTTGTTGAGCGGAGAGAATGCCTTCGATCGAAGCCTGATCACTCGGCACCGTTTTTTTCGAGGGCGCTGCGCCTCCATTACAAACCAAAATTACCACGAAGGCCAACATCGTGACATGGCGCATCTTGCCTGTTAGGTCCATGTAAGCTCCTTGTTTACAAATACTTACGGAAGCGTTCAAAAGGCCCCTTCGCCGCTCGAAAACCGAAAGAACTATCTACGGTAGTACCCTTGCACCATTGTTGCCCGCAGACCGGTCCCCCACAATACCCAGCGAGGCTGAAGGAATGTTCTCCGCCGTCCTACTTACGATCTCGGTTGTGGCACTGAGCCAATTCGCCGTTTACTACTGGCGCGCGTTGGTGGTTGGCGTCGCCTCCCAGCCTGTCTCCGAACGGTTACTTGAGGCCGCTCACGTCAACGACGGAGAGCTCACAGCGCAGCACTTCCAGGTGTTCGCAGAACTGCACGAGCTTACGCCTGATCTGCGTCCGGGCTTTCGCGGATTCGGCCTGGTGCGGATGTATTACCACGGTCTGCAAACGTTCGGCAAGCTCGCGGGCCGTTTCTCCAAGTCCCTGGTGGAATGGACAGAGCGCGAACGCGTCCTCTGCGCCCGTTATGCCGCGGTTCAGATTGATCGCCGCTTGCAAGCCAACCTTGCGCTGGCTGCTTCGATCCGCTCCTGCTAACTAGTCACTTCAACTTACAAGACACTCTAGTCTCTCGAATTGCTTAAGGTTTTCTGCGCTGCAAAGATTCCACGAAAGATTGGAGCTCATCCGCGCTGCGTTCGCTAAATCAATACGCCCAACGCATCAGGATGCCGCCGGTCGTGTAGCCGGCACCAACGGTAAGAATAAGAACCAAGTCGCCCTTCTTGATGCGGCCTTGCGTGATCGCGTCTTTGAGACCGAGCGGAATCGTCGCGGCGGTCGTGTTGCCGTAACTGTCGATGTTCACCATTACTTTCGAATCGGCAACGCCCAGGCGCTCCTGCATGGCTTTGATGATGCGCAAATTTGCCTGGTGAGGCACGACGAGAGTGATGTCCTCGCTTTTCAAGCCGTTGCGTTCCACCAGATGCACCGCTAAATCGGCCATGCGCCGCACGGCGTACTTGAAAACCTGCGACCCTTCCTGATGCACATAGTGCATTTTCTTTTCAATGGTTTCGGATGTCGAAGGGTTCAGAGATCCACCGCCCGGCATGAACAAGTACTGTCCCCCGGAGCCGTCCACGTCGTGCTCGAAATCGAGAATGCCTTCGTCGCCGGTTGCGGGCTCGACTAGGACTGCGCCCGCGCCATCGCCGAAAAGAACGCACGTCGCGCGATCCTCATAATTCAAAATTGAAGTCATCGTGTCGCTGCCGATGACCAACGCCTTCTTGTGCGTGCCGGCGCCGACGAATTGCGCGCCAACGGTTAACGCGTATGCAAAACCTGAACACGCTGCGGAAAGATCGAATCCCCAGGCCTTGTTTGCGCCGATGCGATCCTGCACGAGGCATGCCGTCGCTGGAAAAAACATATCGGGCGTGACGCTTGCCAGAACAATTAGGTCAATGTCTTCTGCTTTCGTCTTGGTCAGCTGCAGCACGCACTTCGCTGCCTCGGTGGCCATGTGCGAAGTTGCCATTCCTTTGTCCACGACATGCCGCTCGCGAATCCCCGTCCGCGTGCGAATCCATTCGTCGTTCGTTTCGACGATTCTTGCCAAATCATCATTGGTCATCGTGCGCGGCGGAACGAACCCCGCCACGCCGGTGATTTTCGCCGCTATGCGGTGAGACATGTCACTCCTCTGGAAGAGACCTGGAAGCAAAGAAAAGAAATTCTATGCGATGCCGCCGTTGCTGTACAAGCTAAGGTAAATCTTGGCAGCGAGACAAGAGTCTATCTGATGTGTCTTTTTCCTGTGGGCGAGAAATGGGCGGCCTTCTGGACTTTCATGCAATCCCAAGCAAACCAGATTCCCCTCACCCCCCACTCGCTGTTTCTTTTCACCAAAACTAGGTCGTATCCGCGCGCAGATTTTGGGCCTCGATAGATCTTTAAAGATACTCAGACTTTGTTTCGCTCACGATTGAATGTGACTTCTGTCACTGAAGTCTCATCTCGTTCCTCTTCCGCACAAGAAAGTGCCGCCCAAGACGATACTCTTGATCAGTTCTTCCTCGCTTTGAGACGTTCGGGCTGTCGTCTGCCGAATAGATTTGTTTTCTATCCAACGAATCTCTTTCCCAATTTCCTCAACACCGAGGTTGTCGTCCTTGGCGACCTAGCGCAGTAGAGGAAGCAAGTCGCTTCCTCCCATCATGCCTAACGCCAGAGCCGCAGAAATGGCAGGGAATGCCGAACCATCGTTCCCCTCGGTGAATCGTGCCGTCTCAATTAAGTCTTTAAGAGAATTCAAATCTTCCATTGACGTTGCTTGAGCAAGCCCACCCGCAAGAAAAGCGGACATTGCAGACTTTGCTTCCCCATTCCGCTCGGATCTGACTGCGTTTCGAACCGCTTGCATCCCTTGCGCATTCTCGATGTAAGCCAGCGCTTTTGCCGCACTGGCCCTCTTTTCCTTATTAGGGCCCGAGAGGTACTTAATTAAGGGAGAGAACGCTTCGTCGCCGAGGAGAAACAATTGTCTGATTCCATCCTCGTCGTCTTCCAAACCTTACTCAAGTTGGTCTCAACACTGATTTGTTTTGAATCGCGTGGTGTGACTTGCTGATTTTTGCCCCAATCTACAACTGTCCCCGAAAGCGTTGTGAAGCCGAGAAGCAGTAGAATCATTAGCTTGCTTGTTGCCATAGTGGACGACCCCATTTCTCGAATCTGGGTTCTGATAGGCCTAGAAGCGGAAAAGGTAGCTGAGTTTCACGAAGAACAGGCGCCCCGTGGTGTTCGTCGGAGAACGTTGCAAGAGGACCTGCGGCGGCGTTGTCGTATCGTCGAGCCGAAGATTGCTGAAGCTGTTGTTGTAGCCGATGTATAGCGCCGTGCCGGGATGAACAAGATACGTCAGCAGGAAATCCGGAGTGAATTTCTTTGGAGGCTGAACCGGCCCGCCGTCAAAGCTGCCGAGGTTTCGCTGCACATTCAGCAACTGCGCGTTTGCCAATGTTGCGTCGTAATCCAGAATCATGCGCAGAGAAAGCTCGCGCGTGAATTGGTAGTTCACTTTTGTGCGCAACAGGTAGTTATTGAAGACAGGATGGCCGGCGTCGAATCCTGCGGGCGTCGAACCCTCTCGTGTGCCAAGGCGGTAGTAGATGGCGGTTTCATCCACTCGAAACCGAGCAGAGGGCCGCACAGTGAATCCAAAATTCACTCGATTCACATTGCCGAGAAAAGGCGCGAGGCTGCGCGCAGGGAAAAAGTTCTCGCCCGTGCCAGTCGTGTAGCGGCCCGTAAAGCTGAGCCACTTAAATGGAGCGGAGGAAAATTGAACTGCCGTGCTGTGTCTTCGAAACGGAATGTTGGCAAAAAGCTCGTACGCTTCGCCACGGCTGAAAGCGAGCGTCGTCTGTCTGGTCCAATCAATTTGAAATCCCACCGCGGCCGCCCAGTCCTGCAGAACACTGTTGTGGTCCCAATCGACTGTCTCGGCCACAGACGGGCCGAAATCTACAATCTTGCTTTTTACTGGCCGCCAGTAATACCCAGCCGTCGAACTTTCCAGGCGGATGTCCACGCGCGGCACGAATCCGAGTTCGGTGCAAAAGCCCGGACTGTAATCGGAATACGTATTGATCATCACGAAATGCCGACCGGTGTACGAAAGATCCGCGTACAACGAATTGCCTTGTTGCGATGAGGCGTTGACCGCCGGTGCTGCGCCGGGAGGAAATTCAAAATTCTGGCAAAGTTGTGGGAGCCGGTTATCCTGCCGCGTCCAGCTATGCGTTGCCTGAAAATCGCTGACCCAGTTCTTGCTGAGCTTGATGCGGGTGTCAAGGGAGACGACGCGATTGCTCGTGTCTGCAAAATCTCGGGTTGAGGCAAACGCGCCAATGTAGGACTGCTTGCCGAATTCGCGTGCAATTCGAATGACTCCATCCACTGCACGCGTGGCAAAGGGGCTGCCGGAAGTTTGATCCTGCCCTGGTTGCCGATCGTCGATCGTGAGCGCGCCGATCGTCCACGAACCCACTTTGCCGGTCATGCGAGCGCCAAATTGAGGATTCATAATCTGGCGCGAGAAAAAGAGATTCACGGGAGTCATGAAGAAGCCTGCGTTCTCAATAAAAAACGGCCTCTTTTCGGGAAAGAACACGGCGAAACGCTGATTGACAGTGACTTGAGGATCGTCCGACTCCACCTGGCTGAAATCCGGATTCAGCGTAACGTCGAATGTCAGCGAATCGTTTGCGACAAACTTGGCGTCAAGGCCCGCGCGATGTTCGAAAACATTCTTGTAGGCCGGCGGAGTTCCATCATTCGGCTGATTGAGGAAATGATTCCCGGCCAGCAATCCATACGGAATGAATTGAATATTGCGACCCGGCGAAACGTGCTCCAGCCCATTGAGTGGCGCGAACTGCTGGGCCAAGCCTTGCACGCGCTGCGTCACATAAGGCCAGTAGTCGTACTCGCTCTTTCGCAAAATCGTACGATAAAGAGCGACACCCCAAGTCTGTTCCGGCTCGTGCGAAAAGCGAAGGCTCTTGAACGGGATCGAAAACCAGACGATATATCCGGTGCTAGTCTCTCGTCCTTCCGTGTTCCATACCGTATCGAAGCTGTAGTCGTAGCCTTGGCCTTCGGTGTAAATCGCGTCTTGCTGGATGCCGACTGGATTCGAAAAGAAATAATAGGCGCGATGCTTGTCGTGAAACGTGTCCAGAAAAACGCCCACGCCGTCATCTTGGTCGAGATCTTCTCTTTTTGAAAGATGCGCCCGCACTGCGCCGGACGAGTCCTTGCATTCGAACACTACGTAAAGATTCTTTTGATCGTAGGAGAGATAAGCTGTCGTTGATTCGCTCGCCGCGTCCCCATCTCCGGGAATGTTCTGGCGAAAATTCGTTACCGCAAGCTCGGCCTCGCGAGGCCGGCCATCCAGGAAGTCTTCAATTCTCGGCGGACGGGCTACTCGCGGAATTGTTGACAGCGGAATGGTCTTGCTCGGCGACTGCGGATCGGCGCGTTTCTGCGCAAGCGTCGCCGAGACAGCGAGCAAGGAACTGAGCATCCCAAGAACCACCAACCTGAGCAGGGCCCCCATGAGGTACCCCTGATATAACGTGTCGAGAGAATTCACGCAAGGGTAAAGTCGTACTATTGCAACTTTTGAGTACGGGCGGGCTCTGCCATTCAGGAGCGAACAAGTTCGTGCTTCCAGGTAAGCGTAGCTGTTTTTTGCAATGTGGCCGCGACGGAGCAATATTTCTCCGCACTCAAAGCGATTGCGTGCTTCACCGCATCCTCAGAGAGATTGCCGCCGATGCGAAAAAGAATCTCGAGTTTCTTCCACACTGTCGGCGGAGTAGACGCGCGCTCTCCCGAGCAGATCACTTCAAGCCATTCCACTTTTTGCCGCTTCTTCTCCAGGATGATGACAATGTCCGTGGCCGTGCATGCGCCTAGCGCCATGAGCAGCAACTCCATAGGCCCCGGCCCTTCGTTCGTCGTACGATCCGAATCGAGGTGAATGGTATGCCCCGAAGGGCTGATGGCGCGGAACTTCTGAGCCCCCGTCCACACCACTTTCGCTGTTTGCATCGAACAAATTCCCCCTGCACAGCTTATCGCCGAATTGCGCCCAGTGGAAATTTCAGGAACCGCGGCCGGAGGTCAGGGAACCGACTTCAATAATTGGATTGGGCTGTTGCCGCATGGCTTGAACAAAGATTTCAACGATTTTCTTGTCAAATTGCGCGTTGGCGCAGCGCTCGAGCTCCGCAAGGGCGTCAGCAGCGGCGCGGCCTTTTTTGTAAGTACGATCGCTCGTGATGGTGTCGTAGGCGTCTGCGACGGCCACGATGCGCGCGCCCAGCGGAATCTGCTCGCCGATAAGTGAGTGAGGGTAGCCCGACCCGTCGAAGAATTCATGATGATGCAAAACCATTTCGCGAATGCGGGCAAGCGGCGTCAGCGGTTCCAGAATTTTTGCACCGAAAACGACGTGCGACTTCATCAACTCCCACTCTTCCGGATTGAGCGGTCCGGATTTGTTCAGGATTTGCTCAGGAATCCCAACTTTGCCGATGTCGTGCAGCACTGCCCCCAGGCGAATCTCTTCGACTTCCGCGTCGTTCATGTTCATCGCTTCTGCGATTAAGGCCGCATACGCCGAAACCTTTTGCGAATGACCTTGCGTGTAATGATCCTTCGCGTCGATCGCAAACGCCAGCGAAGTCACCGTGTCCAGCACTGCTTGCGGCAAGGCCTGCGGACCGCCTTGCGATTCGGGGGCGGACGGCGTCGTCTCTGAAGCTTCGGTGGCAGCGAGTGATTCCGTAAACTGCTTCAAACGCTGGTAAATCTCTTCGAACGCTTCCGGACCGGTCGCGAAGAGCCGCTTCAGCGTTACGCCGAGATACGCTTCCAAAACATCGCGCTTCCACTTTTTTGCTTCGTTGGGGTCGAAGTGGTCGGCCGTAGAAACGGCGTTTCCGCCTTGATGCTTCGAAAGGTACATCGAAGCGTCCGCCACTTGAATCAATTCTTGCGGCGAAGAGCCGTGTAACGGATAGCACGCGATACCAAAGCTGGCCGTAATATTTTTCTCGCGCAAAAGCGGATCGGCCGAAACCCAGCCGCGCAGCTTCGATGCAAGCTGCCGCGCCTGCTCCATCGAAGTTTCCGGCATAAGAATCACGAACTCGTCGCCGCCATATCGCGACACAACGTCCGAGCGGCGGCAGTTCGTTTCCAGAATCTGCCCAACACGCTGCAGCACGAGGTCGCCTTCCAAGTGCCCGTAGAAATCGTTCACAAACTTGAAGCGGTCGAGGTCCATCAGCACAAGTGCAAAAGCGCGGCCAGCGCGCGTCGAACGTTTCCATTCGGCCGATAGCGCTTCCATGAAGAAACGGTGCGTCTTTACTCCGGTCAAGCCATCGGTGATTGCCTGTTCCTGCGCCTTCTGGAACGTCAGAGCGTTGTGCAAGGCGCCGGAAATCAAGTCGGCCAACGTGCCAAGAAGCAGGATCTCCTCTGCAGAAAACTCCAGCGCTTCCGACGACTCTACGTACAAAACGCCGTGCAGCTGCTCAGCGTAGAAAACCGGCAATCCGATGGCGGAGAGTGAGTCCGGCAACAGCGGCTTTGACACTGACTCGCCGGGGGCCGCAGCGTTGTACGTCGTCATGTTGCCGGTACGCGCCACTTGCCCGAGGAGTCCAGTGCCAAGCGGAATGCGCTGGCCGAGCGCGCCGCGCCGCTGTCCTGCTTCCGCTTGAATCACAATTTCCCGTGTCGAATAGTCCAGAGTGGCGATGCCGATGTGGTCATACGTCAGTCCCGCTTCAATTTGCTCGGTGATCTTCACCAGCATTTCGTCAGGATTCAGTGTGGTAATCGCGTTTCGCGAAATCGTGTTCAACAAGGCGAGATGGCGAGCCTTGGTGCGCTCCTCGTGGAACAGGCGCGCGTTTTCAATTGCAATAGAAGCTTCGCTCGCCAGTACGCGCAAAAGTTCAAG
>Ga0126376_10002090_pt1 | contig 11184 bp, 7 predicted proteins | sample PanSoiMetPlot_15_FD_92760 | JGI IMG/M metagenome (GOLD analysis project Ga0126376, IMG submission 92760) | Tropical forest soil microbial communities from Panama - MetaG Plot_15 | ecosystem: Environmental > Terrestrial > Soil > Tropical forest > Bulk soil | place: Panama | collected 2016-02-17
CCAAGGAACCCAGATTTCGTAGCCGAGATCGCCCGTGTAGCCAGTGCGGGAAATGTCCACGGGAACGCCGCCGATTTTTCCGTGCGTGACGCGAAAATATTTTAGGTTGGCAATGCTGGCTTCAGCGGCAGCGTGAAGAAGTTTGCCGGAAGTTGGGCCTTGGAGCGCGAGCGCGGCGACTTGTTCGGAAATGTCTTCGATTTCGACGTCGAGGCCAAGGGCATTTTGCTGGAACCAGCGAAGGCTGGGGTCGGCGGCGGTCCAGCGATATTCGTTTTCCCCGAGGCGTGTGATGGTGCCGTCGTCAATGACTTTGCCTTCGGAATCGCACCAGCAACAGTAAATGACTTGATCCACGGCGACCTTGTTGATGTCGCGGGTGATGACGCGGTTGACGAGACGCGTGGCGTCATGGCCGATGACGCGGTATTTATAGAGCGGAGAGATGTCAATGAGCGCGGCGGAGTTGCGGATAGCGTTGTACTCGTGCTCGTGATGCATCTCGTAGACGCTGACGGTGTAATAGCCGGACCATTCGCGGTAGTTGAGGCTTTCGCAGAGAGCGAGGGTGCGTTCGTGGAAAGCGGTTCCGACGGGCAAGGGAGGCTCCTTAAAGCGGTTTTGGTGGAAGCAGAGAGATCCTTCGTCGCGATACTCCTCAGGACGCGGATGCTTGTCGCATCCGCGATTATAGTGGCGAGGTGCGGCATAGGACAAGGCGAGGCAACTCGAAGCAACCAAGCAATGAAATAAAGAGGTAAAGATAAGCTCCCCGGCGGTAGAAGGGTACACCCCGGTGATTTTCGGCAAAGAGTGCGCAGATGAAAGAAAACACGGAAGTTGTGGATCAAGGGAGGCCCTCGGTGATTCATTACCCACAAATTGTGCGGCTTTTACAATCAAGGCGGAGCATTCATGCACCACGACAAGTTCACGACCGCGAGGGAAGCCGTCGGAGCGCACAACGGCGAAGCTCGCGCCTCTCGGCTGGCCTTCGACGCCCTTCCTCCTGAGTTTCAGGACAGCTTGATGGAATTCCTTAAATCACTGCACGTTCTGCCCCCGGGTTCCAGGTCGCTGGTGGTCGACGAACACAGCAACCCGAAGCGCTGGCCTCCCTTAGGAGATTCTTCGCAAGACCTGCAGTAGACAAGCCCGAATTGATTCTCGCTTGACTCCATTTGAAAAGATCCGTTGACCACGGGTTCTGCCGGTGGTCTTCCTTAGCTCCGGCAGACACTGCTGCACTTGTGTCGCGATTGTGTGTCCCAGTAAAATGAGCGGTCCTTCTACAGGCCGGTTTTTTCTTCTTTGAACTCGGAGACAAGCGGATGGGGCAGCACTACGACGCGATCGTCATCGGCGGCGGACATAATGGACTGACCAATGCCGCGTATCTTGCGAAAGCAGGGAAGAAGGTTCTCGTTCTGGAGAGGCGGCATGTTCTTGGCGGGGCTGCCGTTACGGAGGAAATTGTTCCCGGCTTTCTGTTCTCTGAGTGTTCCTACGTTGTTTCCCTTCTAAGACCGGAAATCATTCGCGAACTGGATTTGCCGCGGCACGGGTTGGAGATTTTGCCGTTGGATGGAACGTTTACGCCGATGCCGAGCGGAGATTATTTGTGGCGGATGAACGATCACGGGCGGACGGTGCGGGAAATCCGGCGACACTCGCGCGTGGACGCGGAGGCGTACGAAGAGTTTTCCAAGATGATGACGCCAATGTGCCGGTTCGTGAAGCCTATTTTGAGCATGATTCCGCCGGACCCAACGACGCTGAATCCGAAAGATTTGAAGCAACTGCATTTTCTGCTGCAGCGATTCCGCGATTTATCGAGTGACGAGCGCTACACACTGGTGCAGTTGATGACGATGAGCGCGGCGGATTTTCTGGATCAGTGGTTCGAGACGGATGTGCTGAAGGCGACAATGTCAGCTTCGGGGATTATCGGAACGTTTTTGGGGATTCGATCGCCAGGGACGGCATACGTTTTGTTGCATCACTACATGGGAGAGATTGACGGAGCGTTCCGGTCGTGGGGATTCAGCCGCGGCGGGACGGGCGCGATTTCAAATGCGATTGCCTCGGCGGCACGCGAAGCGGGAGTGGAGATTCGGACGAAGGCGGGAGTCGCGAAGATTCTCGTGAAGAATGGCCGCGCGACGGGCGTGGTACTGACGAGCGGAGAAGAGATCTCGGCAAAAGTGGTTTCATCGAGCGTGGATCCGCATCTGACATTTGAGAAATTTTTGGAACCGAACGAACTGCCTGGCGACTTTGTGCAGGAAGTGAAGCGGTACAAGTTCCGCGGATCGTCTGGAAAAGTGAATTTGGCTTTGGATGCGCTGCCCGAATTGAAATGCATGCCAGGAGACGGGCCGCATCTACGCGGAGCGATTTCGATTTCGCCGGGTGTGGAGTACATGGAGCGCGGCTACGACGACGCGAAGTATGGACACTACTCGCGACGGCCGTACGTGGACATGGTGATTCCGAGTTTGACCGATCCATCGGTCGCGCCACCGGGGAAACACGTGCTTTCTTGTTTTGTGCAATACGCGCCGTACAAATTGGCGGAAGGAAATTGGGACGAGCAGCGCGAAGCGTTCGGCGACAACGTAATCGACACGCTCAGCGAATACATGCCGAACATCAAGGAAATTATCGTGGGGAGGCAAGTGCTGACGCCGCTCGATCTTGAGCGCGAGTTTGGATTGACGCAGGGAAATATCTTTCAAGGCGAGCTTTCGCTAGAGCAGCTTTTCTTTCTGCGGCCGGTGCCGGGATGGGCGTATTACAAAACGCCGGTGCACAACCTCTATATGTGCGGGTCGGCGACGCACCCGGGCGGAGGGATCATGGCGGCGCCGGGGCGAATTGCGAGCCAAGTGATTTTGAAAAACTGGAACAGGGCGAACTGACGATGCCGCTGGGACAAAAAGTGATTGTGATTGGCGGCGGGCACAACGCGCTCATCGCGGCGTTTTATCTGGCGAAGGGCGGATTCAAGCCGATCGTGCTGGAGCGGCGCGAGATGGTGGGCGGCGGCGCGGTGACGGAGGAGTTTCATCCGGGGTTTCGAGTGTCGAGCCTGGCGCATACGCTGGGCCCGCTGCGCGCGGACGTTGCGCTCGACTTACAGGTGGAAAAATTCGATTGCGAGATTTTGCGTCCGGACCCGCGAGTGTTTGCGCCGACGCCAGATGGGCGTGGGGTTTTGTTTTACGACGATGTGCAGAAGACGGCTGGAGGGATTGCGCGGATTTCGGCGAAAGACGCGGAGCAATATCCGAAATTTGCGAAGGCATTGCGAGAGATTGCGGGAGTTTTTGCACAGATTTCTTCGATTACGCCTCCGGCGATTGATAAGCCGACGCCCGAAGATCTGTGGAATCTGCTCAAGACCGGTCGGGGCGTGCGCGGGCTTGGGAAGAAGCGGATTTTTGATTTGCTGCGCTGGGGCCCGATGGCAGTAGCAGATTTCGTCGCGGAGTTTTTCGAAACGGAGCTGATTCGCGCGGTGATTGCGGCGCGTGGAATTTTTGGAACGGCGCTGGGGCCGTGGTCGGCCGGGTCGACGGCGGTTTTACTACTGCGCGCGGCGGCGGATGCGAATCCCGTCGGGCCTGCGGCTTTTGTGCGGGGTGGATTGGGAAAGTTCACGGGCGCGCTGGCCGAAGCCGCAAAGGTGGCAGGCGCGGAGATTCGAACGAGGGCTGAAGTGCAGCAGATTCGTACGAAAAACGGCGCGGTGACGGGAGTTGTGCTTGCCGACAGGGAAGAGATTGCCGCGAGTGCGGTAGTTTCGGGCGTTGATCCGAAGCGCACGATTTTTCATTTGGTGGATGCGACGCAGCTGGATCCACGGTTCGCGATGAGGATGAAGAATTTCCGCGCGAATGGAAATGTAGCGAAGGTGAATTTAGCGCTTGGCGATTTGCCGATGTTTCCAGCGCTGGCGGATGCAGTGGGGCCAGATGGATTTCACGCTGCGCTGTCCGGGCGAATTCATATTGGACCGGAGATTGATTATTTGGAGAAGGCGTTTGACGCGTCGAAGTACGGCGAGTATGCGACGGCGCCGTATCTGGAGATGACGATTCCGACGATTTTGGATCCCGCACTGGCGCCGGAAGGGAAGCATGTGGCGTCGGTGTATGTGCAATTCACACCGTACAAATTGAAGAATGGGAATTGGGAAACGCAACGGAAGGAGTTGGGTCTTACAGTGATCAAGACTTTGACCCAATACGCGCCAAACTTGTCTTCGCTGATCGAAGGAATCCAAGTGATTACGCCGAAAGATTTGGAAAGCGAATATGGATTCACCGGCGGACATATTTTTCATGGCGAGTTGGCGTTGGACCAACTTTTTACCATGCGGCCGATGCTGGATTGGGCTAGATACAAAACGCCGATTCGCGGATTATTTTTGTGCGGGAACGGGACGCATCCCGGGAATGGATTGACGGGGTCGAGTGGTGCGAACGCGGCGAAAGAAATTATTCATGAATTAAGATAGTGCGAACTCAGACGTTCTTGTTGAATGGGGCGCAGCATGCTGCGCCCCTACGATTTATACGTGAATCCATGAGCAGAGTCATCGACCGAAAGAGACTAAAGGAACTGAGCGCGCGCGAAGAGCAAAAGTTCATCGCGGAGCATCCACGGTCGGCGGAGCTGTACGCGCGGGCCAAGGATTCGTTGCTCGGCGGCGTGCCGATGAATTGGATGAAGAAGTGGGCGGGCGCATTTCCGATTTTTGTGGCGCGGGCGAAAGGCGCGCACTTTACGGACGTGGATGGACGCGAATATGTGGATTTGTGTTTAGGTGACACGGGCGCGATGACGGGACATTCGCCGGACGTTGTGGCCGAGGCGATTGCAAAGCGCGTGCGGGACGGGATTACGCTGATGCTACCGACGGAAGATTCGCCATGGGTTGGCGAAGAGTTGAAGAGACGATTTGGATTGCCATACTGGCAGTTCGCGCTGACCGCGACGGACGCGAACCGGTTTGCGATTCGAATTGCGCGGGAGATTACGCATCGCTCGAAAGTGCTGGTCTTTAATTATTGCTATCACGGGACGGTGGATGAATCATTTGCGACGATTCGTGATGGAGTGGTTGGACCGAGGCGCGGAAATATCGGGCCGCCGGTGAATCCAGCGGAAACGACGCGCGTGGTGGAGTTCAACGATTTGAACGCGCTGGAAGAGACGCTGAAGCATCACGAAGTGGCAGTGGTGCTTGCGGAGCCGGCGATGACGAACGTAGGGATCATTTTGCCCGACGAAGGATATTGGAAAGCGGCACGGGAATTGACGCGGCGATACGGGACGCTCCTGATCGCCGATGAGACGCATACGATTTGCGCAGGCCCGGGCGGGTGCACGCGCGAGTGGAAGCTCGATCCGGATTTTGTGGTGTTTGGCAAACCGATTGGGAGCGGGATTCCGGGTTCGACGTACGGAGTAACGGAAGAAGTGTCGCAGAGGATTGCTGCGCGGATTCATTTAGAGGATTGCGATGTCGGGGGAATTGGCGGGACGCTCGCGGGGAATGCGCTGTCCCTAGCAGCGATGCGCGTGACGCTGGAAAAAGTTCTGACGGCGGCTGCGTTTGAGAAAATGATTTCGCTGGCGAAGCGGTTTAACGACGGAGTGGCAAGCGAAATCAAGAAACATGGATTGCCGTGGAACGTGATTCAGCTAGGCGCGCGGGCGGAATATCACTTTTCGGAAAGGCCGCCTCGGAATGGCGGCGAATCTGCTGCGGCTGCGGATTTTGAGCTGGAGCGGTATTTGCATCTTTACGCGTTGAATCGCGGCGTGCTGCTGACGCCGTTTCACAATATGGCGTTGATGTGCCCCGCGACGAACGAGACGGATGTGGATCTGCACACGCGAATATTTGCGGAAGCGACGGGCGAGTTGGTGGCGTAAGAGACCCCGCTCGAAAAGATCGCGCCAACTTGTTGAGGCTGCCACCTCGCAGTAAACTAAATTGTTTGGACGCGTAGAGGAGAAGCTGCCATGGCGACTGCCGAAGCGAAACTACAAAAGCCGGAATTTACGAACGAGCCGTTTGTGGATTTTTCTAAGCCGGAGAACCGCGCAGCGATGGAAGCGGCGCTCAAGAAAGTTGCGAGTGAATTTGGCCGTGAATATCCGATTTATATTGGCGGCGAGAAGGTGATGGCGACGGAAAAGAAAAAGTCCACGAATCCGTCTCATCCCTCGCAAGTGCTCGGTATTTTTCAAAAGGCGAGCGTGGAACAGGCTAAAGCTGCGGTGGAAGCCGCCGCGAAGGCGTTCGAAACATGGAAGCGCGTTCCCGTGGAGCAACGCGTGGAAGTGCTTTTCCGCGCTGCGAAAATCATGCGAGAGCGCAAGTTCGAATTGGCGGCGTGGATTTGCTATGAAGTGGGGAAGTCCTGGGCCGAAGCGGATGCGGACGTCGCAGAAACAATTGATTTTTGCGAGTTTTACGGGCGAGAAATGCTGCGGCTCGGGAGACCGCAGAAGGTCACGCCATATCAAAATGAACGCAACTTCATGACGTACATTCCGCTTGGAGTTGGGGCCGTGATCCCCCCGTGGAATTTTCCTGCGGCGATTGCGACGGGAATGGCGGTGGCTGCGTTGGTTGCGGGAAATACGGTTGTGCTGAAGCCGTCGGAGGAATCGCCAACGATTGCAGCTAAGGTCGTGGAGATTCTTTATGAAGCAGGACTCCCCAAGGAAACGCTGAATTTTCTTACAGGTCGCGGCCACGATGCCGGGGATGCATTAGTCAAGCATCCCAAGACTAGATTCGTTGCGTTTACCGGGTCGAAGGAAGTCGGGCTTTTGATCAGCGAAGCTACGGGCAAGCGCCAGCCCGGTCAGCTTTGGATCAAGCGCACGGTGCTGGAGATGGGAGGCAAGGACGCGATCATCGTGGACGAAGAGGCAGATGTGGACGCTGCGGTTGAGGGCGTCGCGCTTTCTGCGTTCGGTTATCAGGGGCAGAAATGCTCGGCATGTTCGCGGGCGATTGTTTCGGAGAAGGTGTACGACACGTTCGTGCAAAAATTAGTGGAGCGCACGAAGAAGATCACCGTCGGGCCAAGCGAAGACCCCGCGAACTACATGGGGCCTGTGGTGAACGAAACCGCGATGAAGGGAATTCTCGACTACATCGAAGTTGGAAAGAAAGAAGGGAAGTTGTTGCTCGGCGGCAACCGTGGGCCAGGCGACGGCTATTTTGTGCCGCCGACAATTATTGCGGATGTGGATCCAAACGCGCGAATCGCGCAGGAAGAAATTTTTGGGCCGGTGCTGGCAGTGATTAGGGCAAAGGATTTTGACGATGCGCTGCGGATTGCGAATGACACCGAGTTTGGGTTGACGGGCTCGGTCTATTCGAAGAACAAGGCGAAGCTTGCAAAGGCGGAAGAGTCATTTCATGTGGGCAATTTGTATTTGAACCGCAAGTGCACGGGCGCGATGGTGGGGGCGCATCCGTTTGGCGGGTTCAATATGTCGGGAACGGATTCAAAGACTGGCGGCAAGGATTATTTGTTACATTTCCTGCAGGCGAAATCGATTTCCGAAAAGCCGACGAATTAGACGGCGGACTTACCAGCCGCTTGCGGGCGATTTGAAGCCCAGCGCAGGGCAAGAAACACGGGATAACTCAGGACGAGTAAACCGAGGGCCAACGGCGCATTCTGGCGATCCGTGACAATCGAGCCAACCAGGAAAGCAATGGAGCCGAAGAGGGCGAGTCCCGTCGTAATTGGGTAGCCCCATGCGCGGTAGGGACGTTCGATTTGTGGTTCGCGAAATCGTAAAACGAAATGCGAGAGATACGAAAGCGTGTAGTTCGCGACGAAAAAGAAAGAAAGCATAGCAATGACGCGCTGAAAGCTCCCGAGGACGAACACAATTCCCACGATCGTGCTGAGCAAAAGAGAGAGGGTGGGCGTGCCACCGGCATTGACTCGGGTGAATGGGCGGAAGAAGAGCTTGTCCGTGCTCATGATGTATAGCGTGCGCGAACAGAAGAGCTGGTTGGCGTTGAGGCAGCTCAGCATGGAAACAATCATGATGGAACGGATGATAGGGTCGCCGAGCGAGCCGAAAACTTTGTTGGCGACGGTACCTAGCACGAAAGTGTTTCCCGCAATTTCCCTCATTGGAAGGGTGTAGACGGAAACGAGGTTGAGCAACAGGTAAATTCCCATCACGGAAAAAACGCTGCCGAAAATCGCGCGAGGCACGTCGCGGCCTGGATTGCGGACTTCGCCGCCGAAGTAGACGACGCCATCCCAGCCGTCGATAGTGTAGATGACCGCTTGAAGTGACAGTAAGATCGCGACCACAAGGGGCCAGCCCGATGGCAGGGCTAGTGAGGAGGAAAGGCTGGCTTGCACTGCTTGAGCATGAGGGGCGCCCCCGCGCAATACGCACGCGAGGACAAGAATTAAGAATGCCGCGGTCTTCAGCCCGGCGGAAAACAGTTGCGTGCTGCGGCCCCAGCTAATGCCGCGCCATTGCAAAACACCAAAGCCGGCAATGATGGCGATTGAGAGAATCTTGATTCTGGTCTGACCGGCGAGTGCGGGAAAGAAATAACTCGCATACTCGCTGATGACAAGTGAGACGCTGGCAGCGGTGCCGCAGGTGGAGAGCCAGTCGCTCCAACCCACGATGAAGCCGGGATATTCGCCGAGAGCGCGGCGCGAAAAATTGTACTGGCCGCCGCTGCGCGGAATGAGCGCGCCGAGTTCAGCCATAGAAGATGCGCCAACGAGCGCATAGAAGCCACCCACGACCCACACGCCAATGAAGTACCAAGGATTCGGCAAACTCTGGCCGATTTGGCCGGGTGTGTATACGATCCCTGCGGCGATCGCGTTACCGATGGCAGCGGAAATACCGAACCAAACGCCGAGAACTTGCAATAGCCGTCCCCGGTTGTGTACCGTGGCGCCCGCTTTGCTGGAAGATGCGTCGGCAGTAGTGGACAATAGAATTCCCGAAGAGATAAGCGCCGTCATCATACTGGCGGCTTCAAAAATTGCAAGGTGTAAGAAAAATGGCCGGCTTCGTGGCCAAGCCGAATGAAAGAAGGAGCGAGTGTGGGGAGTGAGGCGTCGCTAATCGAAGTATCGGTTGTGATCCCGTGCCTGAATGAGGCGAACTCGATCGGATACTGCGTGGAGAAAGCAGTCTCGGCATTTCAAGTGGCGGGATTGCGTGGTGAAGTTGTAGTTGCTGACAATGGCTCCACCGATGGATCGATTGAACTCGCACAAAAATTAGGCGCGCGCGTCGTTCACGCGGAGCAAAAAGGTTACGGCGCGGCTTTGCAGGCGGGAATTCGCGGGTCGCATGGCGAGTTTATTGTCATGGGAGACGCGGACGACAGCTATGACTTCACCGAAGTGCCGCGATTTGTGGAAGCGTGGCGCGAGGGCAACGATGTAGTAATGGGTAACCGCTTTCGAGGCGAAATCAAGCCGGGAGCGATGCCGTGGCATCACAAATACATTGGAAATCCCGTGCTGAGCGCAGTGTTGAATGTTTTGTTTCGGGCGAATATCGGTGATTCACACTGCGGGATGCGAGGCTTCACACGGGCCATTTTCGACAAAATGGATTTACGCAGCACGGGAATGGAATTTGCCTCGGAATTTGTTATCAAGGCGGCTCAACTCAACGCGAAGATGACAGAAATCCCGATTACCTTATGGAAGGACAAGCGAGGGCGGCCGCCGCATTTGCGCAGCTTTCGCGACGGCTGGCGGCACCTGCGTTTCATGCTGCTGTACGCGCCGAACTGGCTGTTTTTGCTGCCGGGCGGATTGCTCAGCGCGTTCGGCTTGTTTCTGGTTCTTTGGCTGCTGCCTGGTCCGCGCCGCGTTTCTTCCCAGGTAATTCTGGATATTCACACGATGATTTTTGGCGTGATCTTCACTCTTCTTGGCGCCCAGATCATTTCAATCGGCGCGTTTGCAAAAGTGTTCAGCTACGCGGAGCGTTTTGACCGTGGAACGGTGTCACTCAAGCGCGTGCTGAAGCGCGTGACGCTCGAAACCGGTTTGCTGATTGGCGGAGGCCTGGCGTTGGTCGGATTTGCGGGCTGCGCGTGGATTACGTGGAGCTGGGCGGCGAGCGGGTTTGGGCCATTACAGCAGGTTCGATGGGTTTTGTTCTGGTCTATGTGGTTGTTTCTGGGGATGCAAATAGTTTTTTCTTCGTTTTTTCTGAGCATGCTCGGGATTAGCCGCGGAACGTACATCGGCGACTATGATTTGCCAAAATAAGCTAATTACATTTTGAGAAAATGGAATCGCCGCCCTCTGCAGAGTTGTGCATTCTTCAATGAATCGAGGATCAAATGGGATTGAAGGTTTTGGTTACTGGCGGCGCGGGCTATATCGGGGCGACAGCCGTGCGGCTATTGCTGAAGCATGGATACGAAGTTACCGCGCTCGACAACCTGTCGCAGGGACATCGCGAAGCTGTCCCGGAAAAAGCGCGGCTGGTGATCGCCGACCTTGCGGATCGGGAGACCCTCTCTGATTTATTTCGGGAAAGCAGGTTCGATGCGGTCATGCATTTTGCCGCGCTCGCTCTGGTCGGGGATTCCATGAAGTATCCCGAGCGCTACTTTCGCAATAATGTCACGAACTCCCTGAATCTGCTGGAATGTTGTGCCGCGAACCATGTTTCCCGCTTCGTGTTTTCTTCAACAGCGGCCGTTTTCGGTGATCCGCAGACGCCACTCATCGTGGAGTCGACGCCAAAGGCACCCCTGAATCCCTACGGTGAATCAAAACTGCAAGTGGAGGCAATGCTTCGCTGGTTTCAGCAAATCCATGGTGTGCGTTATGCCGTGCTGCGGTACTTTAATGTTGCCGGCGCATGGGATGGCCACGGAGAGCACCATGATCCGGAATCGCATTTGATTCCGAATGTTTTGCAAGTAGCAATGGGGAAACGAGCCGGGGTTTCCGTTTTTGGAACGGACTACCCCACGCCGGATGGCAGCTGCGTTCGCGATTATGTTCACATCTACGATTTGGCGATGGCCCATTTTCTCGTGATGGACGCGCTCAAAGACCGCGAAGCGCTTGCATACAATCTCGGTAACGGAAACGGTTTCAGCGTGCGCGAAGTGATTGCGGCGGC
>Ga0126376_10002093_pt1 | contig 11169 bp, 14 predicted proteins | sample PanSoiMetPlot_15_FD_92760 | JGI IMG/M metagenome (GOLD analysis project Ga0126376, IMG submission 92760) | Tropical forest soil microbial communities from Panama - MetaG Plot_15 | ecosystem: Environmental > Terrestrial > Soil > Tropical forest > Bulk soil | place: Panama | collected 2016-02-17
CGCCTGGACAGCCTCGGAAAGGTGCCTGCCTCGCTCGGCGAGGCGCAATTCGAGCGGGCGTACGCCACGGGCATGGCACTCAGTCTCGACCAAGCCCTCGGCCTGGCTCTCGCGGCGGCCCGCGCCGCCTAGCCATCGCGGGGATGGCCCGCAGGGGGTAACGCCGTTACGCTTTCTTGCATCACGCTGGTGGGGAGGCGCCGTGATGACAGCGCCAGGGGATGAGACAGCAGCAGAAGGCCGGGGCCGTGGCGAACTCCGCGCATCTCACGCGGACCGCGAAAAGGTGATCGGCACCCTCAAGACCGCGTACGTGCAAGGTCGGCTGACCGAGGATGAACTCGGCGCGCGGGTGGATCGGGTATGCACGTCACGGACATATGCGGAACTGGCCGAGGTAATCGCCGACATTCCCGCCGCGCTCACTGCGGCCGGGCCCCCGCGCGCACCGTGGCGGGCAACAAAGATGGCCTGGCGATTCGAATACGCGGTGTTTCTGCCGGGCATCGTGGCGGTCATTCTCCTCCCGGGTGGTCCCGAAACCACCCTGAGAACACTGGTCACCTTGGCCGCGGTCGTCTATCTGGTTTTCTGGATTCTCGGCTTGTTCGTGATGGTCTCCTCACGGCGCGTGCAGCCCGTCAGCGAGCAACAATTGCCGCCGGTCTGCTCCGTCGACCGCGAACAGGTGGTCCAGACCCTCGGGGCCGCGTTGGCGCAGGGCCGTCTGACCGAGGACGAACACGACATACGGGCGGCCCAGGCGTCCGCCGCGCGGTCCCGTGCCGAGCTGGCCGCGCTCACCGCCGATCTCCCCGCCGATCTGACCGCCCGGTTGCCGACGGCCCGCGACGCCTGGGCGGGCGCCTGCGTGAGCGTTGGCGCGGCGGGCGTGCTCGCGGCACTCCTGCTGTGGCACCCCGACGACTTCCTGGCGTTCGTGACGGCACTGTCCGCCGCCGCCACCGTGCTCCTGGCCCCGCCCATCACCGTGGGCCTGATCGTCGACGCACGGCATCAGAAGAAGCGTTCTGGCAGGCAGCTGTCGTCGGCGCCCTTTCCTCACGGGAGCTTGTGACCACCGTTGGCTAGCTCCGTTCCGAGTGGTGTCTGCTGGTAGATGACGGTGTGACGGTGGCGCCGCCGGGTCGTCAGCCCTGCGTGGTGCAGGGCGGTGAGATGTTCAGACACGGTGCTGGGTGCAAGGTCGTGCCGCCGGGCCAGGGTGTGGGTGGAGGCTGGTTCGGCGAGTGATTCCAGCAGGGCGGCCCGGGTCTGGCCGAGCAGCCGGGCGAGTGCCCGGGAGTGAGCGGTGCGGGCTGGCTGCCACAGCTCGGCGATTCCCCTGGCCGGGTAGACGAGCGTTGGCCTGGCGGGCGGGTCGATGACGGCCGCTAGGCGGGGCCACACGAACACGCTGGGCAACAGGAGCAGCCCGGCCCCCGCGAGCTGGTGCCGCGTGGCGCTGGGCGCGTCGATAACGAGGGCATCGCCGGTCCAGCGTGCGCGGGGGTCCAGCTCGCTGAGGACGCGCTCGAGCCCGTAGTCACCCAGCATCTGCGTCCGGTAGAGCATGTCGGCCTGGAGCCGGTCGCTCAGGCGCGGCCAGTGCGGGGCGATCAGCAGTTGCCAGCATCGCTCCAGCAGGTCGGCGAGCATGGCCCTTGTTGCCAGCGGATCGTCTAGCAGCCGCCAGGCCGCCTTGGGCGCGGGCTCCCCGGAGCGCTGGGTCAGCGACTGTTTCACCTCCCGGGCCACCAGTTCTGGCGGCGTCGCGCGGACCTGGGCGAGCAGGCCGGTGATGTCGGTCCCAGGTCCGGCCGGGGCAGGGGTGAGAAAGTCGGGAGTCCACCCGCTTTGCGGCGACAGGACCAGCAGCGGCCATAGCTCCAGCTGATCCAGATCCGCTCGCACGGCACCGAGCCAAGGCAGGTGATACCTGCGGCGCTGGGGTTCGAGCAGCACCCGCAGGGCCGCCATCGTCTCCCACAGTGGCGAGATCGCGAACCGGACCCGCGCCGGATCGTCTCGCCCGAAGGCCAGGACCAGGCTCATCGTGCCATCCCTGCTGACTTATTCGGCATGTGCCGAATATCTGGTTCTCCGATGGTAGCGCCCGCCAGCGTGGATGCCATGTCCACCTCCACCACCCAGCACCGGGCCACCCAGCACCGGGACCCGCCGGACAGCCGGGCCAGGTACCGAGACGTGCTCGGTGTGGCTGAATTCCGCGCGATCTTCGCCGCGGACATCGTGTCGATGCTCGGGAACGTGGTGGCGGCCGTCGCGCTGACCGTGCTGGTCTACCAGCAGACCCGCTCCCCGGCGCTGGCCGCCTCGGTCATGGCGCTGTCGTTCTTGCCCTACCTCATCGGCGGTACGCTGCTCGGCGCTGCCGCGGACCGGCTGCCCGCGCGCCGGGTACTGGTTGCCTGCGACCTAGCCAGCGCGGCGCTGATCGGCTGCATGATCATCCCGGGCGTGCCGCTGCTCGCGCTGCTCGCGCTGCTGTTCGCCATTGGGCTGCTCTCCCCGGTCTACCAGGGCGTCCGTTCGGCCGTGCTGCCCGAGGTGCTGTCGTCCGGCTCCCGCTACGTCCTCGGCCGGGCGCTGACGCGGATGGTGGCCCAGTCGGCGCAGGTCGTGGGCTATGGCGTGGGCGGGCTGCTGCTGTCGATCGTGTCCCCTCGCGGTGCGCTTGCTGCCGACGCACTGTCGTTCGTGGCCTCCGCCCTGGTGCTGCGGTTCGGCACCGCCGCCCGGCCCGGCAGCGCCGCCCGTCGCGGATCGATGGCCCGCGACTCTCTCGCCGGGCTGCGAATGGTGTTCGCTCACCTCCCGACCAGGCGGATCTTGATGTTCAGCTGCCTGGTACCCGCGTGCGTGGTCGCGCCCGAGGCCCTGGCCGCCCCCTACGCCGCGCATATCGGCCAGCCCGCCCGCGCTGCGGGCTTCCTGCTGATGGGGCTCCCGATCGGGACTGTGGCCGCCGACATTGTCGCCGCCCGGCTGCTCACGTCCCGGCTGCAGCGGCGCATCATCGTCCCGGCCGCCCTGCTGTCCTTCGCCCCGCTGGCCGCCTTCGCCGCCAGCCCAGGTCTGGTCCTGGCCGTGGGGCTACTGGCGGCCGGCGGGCTTGGCCACGCCTGGGCCGCTGGGGTCGACGGCCTGCTCATCGAAACCGCACCGCCAGACCTGCGCAACCGCGCGCTCGCCCTGGCCGGAGCCGGGCTCATGTTCACCCAGGGCGCGGGATTCGTACTATGGGGCACCGCCGGACAGTACCTGCCCGTCACCGTTGTCATCCCTCTGGCCGCAACCGCCGGTGTATTCGCGGCCGCCATCCTGCGGCCACGGCGTCTCGATGGCTGTAGGCCGGCTGCGCCGGTGGGTAAGCCGCAAGGCATCTGACTAATTTGTGCTTTACGGCAGGCGCGGGGTGACCGGGCTCCACGACAGGACCGTGATCTCGGGAGGCGGCGAATGACTGAGCCGGGCACAGGGCGGGCCGCGGGCCCGGTCCCGGGATCGGCGGGGGAGCCGGGCGGTGATCCCGCCGGGGTGGGGATGGCCGGTGAGTTCACCGGGCTGGCCGCGCTCGTCACCGGCGGCGCCTCCGGCATTGGGCTGGCCACGGCCAGGATGCTCGCCGACCGCGGCGCCCGCGTCGCCGTCTTGGACCGGAATGCGGCCGATGGTGGCGACGGCCTGGTCAGCGTGATCGCTGACGTGACGAACGACGAGGCGGTCCGCCGCGCGGTCGGCGAGGCAGTCGCAGCACTCGGCGGCCTCGACGTCCTGGTGAATAACGCTGGGATCGGGGCCACCGGAACGGTGGAGGAGAACCTCGACGCCGAATGGCACCAGGTGCTGGACGTCAACGTGGTGGGCATGGCCCGCACCAGCCGGGCGGCGCTGCCGCACCTGCGCCGCGCCGCCGCCGCCAGGGGCCAGGCCGCCATCGTCAATACCTGCTCGATCGCCGGCATCGCCGGCCTGCCCCAGCGGGCGCTGTACTCAGCCAGCAAGGGCGCGGTGTACGCACTCACCCTGGCCATGGCGGCGGACCACGTGCGCGAGAAGATCAGGGTCAACTGCGTGACCCCCGGCACGGTCGACACGCCCTGGGTAGGCCGCCTGCTCGATGCCGCACCCGATCCCGCCGCGGAGCGAGCCGCGCTGGAAGCTCGCCAGCCGACCGGGCGCCTGGTCTCGGCGGAGGAGGTCGCCGCCGCGATCGTCTACCTGGCGAGCCCGCTCGCGGGGGCGACGACCGGTGTCGCGCTGGCCGTCGATGGCGGCATGACCGGCCTGAGGCTCCGGCCCGCCAGGTAATCTCCCGGAGGGTGAGGGAGCAAGTGGCGTGACGGGCTACATGAGGGACTGGCTTGAGCGGCCGGGCGAGCCAGCGTCCGACTTGGACCTCGTTGTGCTGCTCCTCAACTCGCTTGATCTGCTCGACGACCCGCCTGACCGGCTGACCGGCCTTGGCTGGTTGCGCGAGGTGCTGGCCGCGGTGGGCCGTGCGGACATCGGGGGTGCGCTGACGGCGGAGGATCTCGCGGGGCTCCGGGAGCTGCGCGAGTCACTGCGGGCTGTTTTTCAGGCCAGATCGCCTGATGAAGCGGCGTCGCTGCTGAACCCCATGCTCGTGCACGCATCGGCGATTCCGCAGTTGGTAGCGTCCGACGGCAGCCTGCGGCTGCAGGTGGCCCCCCGGGCCCGGGGTCTCGCGGCGCTGTCGGCGCGGCTTCCGGCGGCCCTGGCAGAGCACATCGCGGGGCGGGGCCTGGGCAGGCTCGGCACATGTGCGGCGCTGCCCTGCCAATGCGCGTTTATTGACCGCACGAGGGCGCAGACGCGCAGGTTCTGCTGCACCGCCTGCAATGACCGGGCGGCCGCTCAGCTCTACCGCCGCCGGAAGCGGGCCGCGGCCAGCTGAAGCGGTAAGCCCACCCATCGGGGCAGCAGCCCGCTTGCTGACGCGGCGGCTTACCGCTCCGGCAACCTTTCGGTATACGTTCCCGTCAGTTCCTTGACCACTTATGCAACCAACGCTAGCAGCTACGCCTGTCCGGCTGACCGTTCCGTGAAATCCACCTGACGTGCAGCGGCGGCAGCTGACCGGGGCGGCGGTCATCCCCGGCGCCGCTATGTGACCGGGGGGAATGGCCTGGGCCGGAAGCACGAGCATCCGGCCCAGGCCATCACCGCGAACGTACCGGCGGAACCTCGCTCACTATCTCGTCGCAGAGCTCCAGGCACTCGTTGCAGATCCGCGTGCCACCGGCCGCCCCCATGGCCGCGACCTGATGGCGGCGCTTCCCGCAGAAGCTGCATTGTCCTGCCCCGGCCGCATCGCTTACGTGCTGGAGCGTGGCGATGGGCGTGCTGGCCGTCCGGCCGGGTTCGGCTATTACCGCGTGCGCGCGGCTGACGCACCGGTCGCAGATGTACACCTGCGGCACGCCGATCAACACCTCGGCCTGCTTTTTGCTCTTTCCGCAGAACGAGCACGACGGCAGGTCTCCAGAATCGGGCACTCACCCACGGTACCCGTGCAGGGTGGACTGGCCGGGCTGGCTGCCGCCGACGTAGGGCGGCGTGGCGGCCGTTGGGGCGGCACCGTTCTGGGCTGGCTGCGCGAACGCGGTCGGTGCCGCCAGCCACACGCCCGCCGCCACGACAGGAGCGGCGAGTACGAGAGCAAGAACGCGGCCCGCAGGAGACATCGAACCGGTGTTTTCTCGCAGGTTCGGTCCGGGCCTGTAGACCCGGCTGATGGTCAGTTTGGTGAACATGATCGTGGTTCCTTCCCCCGAACTGGATGGGCAGCGCCGCGGTGCTGGCGGGCGCCGGCTGGTCATCGCGGCCTGTCTGGACTGTCGTCGACGGGGGTGCTTGACCACCACGTGCAAGCGCTCACACGATGGCGCACATAACGGCTCACATGAACGGTTTGGCCTGCTCACGCCGCAAGGCTTGGCCTCGCGCGGGCAGAGCGCACGGTACCGAACCGGCGGAGAAGACCCGCACGCAGATGTTCTTCCATGGCGACGGCTCACGAGGACTGGGTGTGGTCTGGCAGCTGCCCGCAGAGCTGAGACGTACTGTCAGCTAGATGGAGTTCAGCAAAGAGCTGCGCGAGGATGTCTTGTCGGGCGAGATCACTGTCTCGTTCCGGCTCTGGCAGCGGCGGCAGGTCTCGCCGGGGCGGCGTTACCGAGTCGCACTGGGCTGGATCGAGGTCGACTCAATCGAGCTGGTTCCCTTCTCCTCGATCGACGAGGAGGATGTCCGCCGCGCCGGGGAAACAGACCTCGAAGCCCTCCGCCGGCGAGCCGCTCACGCCGGGCCCATCACCGACGACACCCTCTTGTACCGGATCGAGTTCCACGCCGTCCACTAGCCAGCCGCGCGCCGCAGTCGTCATGACCATGAGAGTTTGGCCGGTGGGGGATGTGACGCCAAGCCCGAAAGCCTGGCCCAGGAGTCACAGCGGCTGTGGGCCGCCGGCTGAACTACCACCGCGACCCAGGCCGGCTTGAGATTCTTCAGGCCGGCTGCTGGGTCATGTTTGCGGCGAGTTCGGCGGTGCGCTGCATGAAGCCGCTCCAGGCGTGCGGGGTCGCGGCCAGCGCGCGGGCGGCGCCTGGCATGCCGCACGCCCGCTGTGACCAGGTGCATACTCGTCCGCTGCTGATCTGGAACTGGACCAGGATCCCGCTGGACCAGCCAGAGACGGTGTGGTTGGTGGGCTCCATCGTGGTGACTTTCTGCGGGCAGGTGACCCAGTCCAGTGCCACGATCTCGTCTTGGATCCGGGCGGCCATCTCGTATGCCAGTACCCCTGCGGCGCGGTCGCGCAGCCGTTCCAGCCCGCTGCGGGCGTCGCTGACCGCGGCAGGCTCGCGGGCCAAGATCGCGGTCAGTGAGCTGGTCAGCGCACTGCGATCGGCGCTCACGGCGCCGCGGGCGCGGGCAATGTCACGTTCGGTGCCGCTCAACCGGGTGCCGGTAGAGGACAACGGCAGGAGCCTGTCCAGCGCGGTGATCGCCCTGCGGACCCGCTGGCGCCCAAGGTAGGGGCCGAAATGGCGGACCTGGGCGGCGGGCTCAGCGCGGTATACGACGAAAAGACCGGGAGCCGCGGGCCGGGCGTCCATCCTGATGTAGACGGCGCTCTCCAGGCCGCCAGGCGTCCGGTTCCACCGCGGCAGCGACGTCTGCAGCAGGTTGCGTTCCAGCCAGGCGGCTTCATGGGCCGAGTCGCAAGCGACTGCCTCGATCGCGGCGACGCGGGCCACCATCGGGGCCAGGTGCTCGCGGCCGCGCAGGTCCGACCAGTACGAGGCCACCCGGCTGCGCAACGTCGTGGCCCGGCCGACGTAGAGCACGCGTCCCCCGGCGTCCCGGAACCGGTACACGCCGGGCGTGCAGGGCAACTGCCCGATCACTGCCGGGCGGCTGCGCCGCATCACACCGCCTCGCCCCATGGGCAAACCGAAACCACCGGACAAGTATCTGCCGGTAAGGCACCGCCGGGCCGCAACTGACGGTTGATGCCTGCGTTTGCGCCGCCGCCTGGTGGTCACCTGTGTCAGTAGGCTTCGGCATGCCAACGGGCCAGCCGAGGCGAGCCAGGTAGGGAGGAGCCAGTGACAGCGGATCTGGCCGGGCAGCTTCGAGCCATCTGCCTGGCGCTGCCCGAGGTGACCGAACGGCCCAGCCACGGCGCGCCGACCTGGTTCGTCCGGGGGAAGAGCGCGTTCGTCACGCTGTGGGCCACCGGCCACCATGATCATGCCTTTCCGCACCTGTGGTGTGCGGGCCTGACCGGAGCCCAGCACGAACTCCTCACCGCCGAGCCCGCCCGGTTCTTCCGGCCGCCCTATGTCGGCCACCGGGGATGGATCGGCGTCCGCCTCGACCGCGACCTGGACTGGGCCGAGGTCGCCGAGCTGTGCCAGGACGCCTACCGGGCCGTCGCCCCGGCCCGGCTGGCAGCCCTCCTCGACGGCTAGGCCCACCGGCTAAGTCGGCCGGCACCGGCCGTGCCTGCGCCGCTGGACGTGCAGGCGGGCAGGGAGATTCCGGTTCAGGTGTGCCAGCAGTCTGGGCCGCCCGGCGCGGGCTGGTAGCGGCACACGATGCCGGTGCGGACGGAGGAGTCCAGGTGCGCCCCGGCGATCGGTGCGGCGTGGGCAATGCGGGCGATCGCCGCGCGGAGGGTGCGGGTCACATTCACCCTGGCTCTTTCGGCGTCGGCGGACGCACGGCGCGGGCGCCCGGCGAGCCCGGTTGCCCGGCGCAGCTCACCGGCCAGCGCTTGCCGTTCGGTATGAATTCTTTCGGCGGAGCCGCTGTCTCCGGCGCGGTCAGCGGCGGCGAGCTCACCGTCCAGCCGGCGGATCCGGCCACGATAGGCATCGCGGGCCGCGTCGTCCAGCAGCGGCCCGGCGTCCGAGGCGGCCAGCCCTGGCCCGCCGGCCGCGAGGTCGAGGGCCGGGATGTCGCTGCCCGGGGCGACCGAACGATTTGTTCGCTCCTGGTTTACGCCTCCTGGTTACAGACCCGAAGGAGACCAGTCATGACTACATTTCGTTCCCCGGCCAGCGTGCTCACCGTGGCGCCGGACCTGCTGGCCGCCATCGCGGCCTGGGACCAGGCGGCGTGGAGCCTGGCCGCTCGCGCTCGTGGCCGCTGGCAACGGACCACCAGACATAACGGCCGAGGCGCGGCAACTGCTGAGCGTCTGCGGGATCACCGCGGCACCGGGACAGCTGGTGCCCGGGGGTGACACCACGACCGCCAAGCAGATCGCCAGCCAGGCCGCGGCCCCGCTGCACCAGGCCGCAGCGCTGGCCAGCGGGCGCGTCGTCAGCTGGACCGCCCAAAGCGACGAGGCGCTGCTGGCCCAGGGGAAGGCCAGTGCTATCGGGGCCCGGGCCTTCGCGGAACGGTTCTTGCCCGCGATGGGCGACCTGGCCAGCCGCCTGGCCGCGCCCGGCGCCCGCATGCTCGACGCCGGAACGGGCGTGGCCGCGCTGGCCATCGCCTTCGCGCAGGTCTTCCCCCAGCTGCACGTGCTGGGGATCGACGTGCTCGACCGGCCCCTGGAGCTGGCCCGCCAGAACATCGCCGCCAGTGACGTCGCCGCCCGGGTGACGGTACGCAAGCAAGACGTCGCGGGTTTCGCCGACGACACCGGCTTCGATCTGGCCTATCTCCCCGCGCCGTTTGTCCCGCGCCCCGCCCTGCAGGCCGGGCTGCCGCGGATCGCTGCGGCGCTACGCCCCGGCGGCTGGGTATTCGTGGCACACGGCAAGTTCGGCGGTACCCCGGCCGAGGACGCCCTCACCAGGCTCAAGACGCTCGTCTACGGCGGCACGCCGCTGGACGAAGCGGAAGCTTCCGGCCAACTGCGCGGCGCCGGGCTGACCTCGGTCCGGCCGGTACCCACGCCCGAGGGAGCGCCCGGCATCACGATCGGCCAAAAACCAGCCTGACCAAGGATCACCCATGTCGTTCGAAAGTCGTCTGAACCATCCGGTGATACGGGCGTCCCGGCACCGATGCCCCGCGCCGCAAGCTGGCTGATTGTTGCGTCCAGCGACTCGACCTTAGCGCGGGCGCGCCGTGCGGGCGGGCCGCAGCCGGGGCCACCATCCGGGCACGTCCTGCCGGTAGGCCTGGTACTGGGCGCCGTAGCGCCGGGCCAGCGTCGGCTGTTCATACCCGTAGACGAACGCGACGAAGGCGGCGGCTACCACAGCGGCGTAGCCGAGCAGGACCGGGCGGCCCAGCAGGATGGCCTGGCCGGTGATGACCGCCAGCACCGCCAGGTACATGGGATTGCGGACGTACCGGTATAGCCCGCGCACCACCAGCTGCTCGGTGGGCGCCGGTGGCGCAGGCGTGCCCCGGCCCTGGACCGCGAACTGCGCGAACGCGCCGAGCAGCACCGCAGCGCCCGCAGCTGTCAACACCGCGCCGGTGACCCGCACCGGCACCGGGTAAGCGGCGCCGATCCGCCACCCGGTCAGCCACCAGGGAATCAGCCCGGCCACCACCCCGGGGGCGATCACGAGGAAGACCGCGCTGCCCGCGGCGGCTGTCGCCTTCCGCATCAGTCTTGACCGGCCCGGGAAATGTTGAAGCCGAGAGCGAGTATTGCCCGGACTGACCCGATGACCATTGTGCGGTCGTACTCCTTTTCTCGCTCTGGAAGCTGCTGATAGGGAACGAGGCAGGGATGCCGCTGCCCGATGTCGTCCCTTTGGGGCCCGAACGCCCAACCGTCCCGCATACGCTCTGAAGCCCAAATGTCGTGAGCGTTCTCGGCAAACAGTTCTACCAGCTCAAGGATTTCATCACTAAGCACGATATGCTCTGTCGAGATCGGCTGGTCTGGACTCAGGTTGTCGGGGCTCGGTGCCGAAACGAACACCGGGATTCGCATGCGGGCGATCTGCATAGAGGAGCCCCTTCTGGGAGATCGCCGCGTGAACCACCGTAGCGCGCGTCGGTGATCCCCGGGCGTAGCGGTAGCGCATAGCTTGCCCAGTTCTAGACCGACTTACACGATGTGCCCAGGAAGCCGCCGCCGGGAATTTGAAGGTGTCGGTGCCGTTGTGGTTTTCACTACGGCGACACGGGCTTCATCTTACGCCCTCGCCTCGCCGAGGTTCGCAACGGGTGATCACCAGCTGACTGGGATGCCCGGAGGGAATGTCGCGGATGGGCATGCCGGGAGTGTTGGTGGCGGTGGCGCGAGGGCCTATAACCTTCGGGGATGGACTGCGGCAAGCGGTACCTGCTGTGCTATTGATCGCCGGAGTGGCGGTGCTGGCCGGCACCGCGTTTGCGGCCTGGCTTGGTACCCGGGCCGCCCTGGGCACCCCCGCCGACCGCGCCGCCGCGAATCAGATGTTGCAGCTTACTGCCGTCCTTCTCGGCGGGCGGTTCCGGGACCGGCTTGACTACCCATGGCACCGGCGGCCGGCCCAGTACGGGACCATCGAGGGCGACCTGTGCGGGCTGGAGTATGAGCTGTATCTGATGCCTCGGAACGCCGAGGACTGCGGCGGCGCGGCCATGCTGCAGATCCGGCCGCAGCCGGGCCGCCCGCTGCCGGGCAAGGAACGTGGGCTGAGAGTCTTCACACCC
>Ga0126376_10002094_pt1 | contig 11168 bp, 10 predicted proteins | sample PanSoiMetPlot_15_FD_92760 | JGI IMG/M metagenome (GOLD analysis project Ga0126376, IMG submission 92760) | Tropical forest soil microbial communities from Panama - MetaG Plot_15 | ecosystem: Environmental > Terrestrial > Soil > Tropical forest > Bulk soil | place: Panama | collected 2016-02-17
CGGATTGAGCGCAGCGAAATCCGGGATCGGCCAATCCCGAGGGCAGCGCCCTCCCCGGGTTTCGCCGGCGCTCAACCCTGGCTACCGGGGCCCAGGGCGCAATAGCGACGCGTATTGCGCCGCGGGGCGGCGCATTACGCTGAGTTTATCATCAGGCCTGCCGAAGGCGGACCCGATGGCCAACCCGCCTATGCTGCCCCGGCCTTCAGATGATCATCGCGCCGCTCGTACAGGGCGTCATCGGCGTAGCCCATGGTTTCCGGCCTGCCGCGACCGAGCATGACCTGGAAGTAGACGGGCTCGAGGCTGTCGTTCTGGTAGCCATGAATGACGCCAGCCGGACAGGAGATGCATTCCCAGGGGCCGAGGCGCGCGGTGACGCGATTGCCTGATTCATCCTCTACGAACACGTCGAGAAACCCCTGCAGGACGAAGAAGCATTCCTCGACCTCATGGGTGTGGGCCGCGTTGCCCTGGCCTGGATTCACGAACATGATCGACAGGGTGAAATTGCCGGCCGGAATGACGGTCGGATCGCCATGCTTGCCGGAGCCGCCGGCCCCGATGAAGCGGTGCTGCGCGCGCTTGTAACCCTCGATCTTGGCGTCCTCGAAAGCCGCCCAATCGGGCTTGCGATCACGAAACCGGGCCACGTAGCGATTCATGATCTCTTCGACCGGGACCCCGATCAGTTCCTTGGGACGTGAATGTCGTGCGACGCCCATGGGCTAACTCCTCGTGTTGCGAATTCGGTGCGGGAATCTAGGGTCGGGCGGAAGCCTTCGTCAACGAAGGCCTGCCCGGCCTCGTCCGGCAGCGGTAAGCTCCATTTCTTTCGGCGGAGGGATCACTTTGACAAGATTTGCGACGTGTGCCTGCGGACAACTGAGCGCGGCCTGCGCTGCAGAACCAGCGAACGTCTCCCTGTGCCATTGTCTTGCGTGTCAAAAGCGAACGGGAAGCACCTACGGGGTTGCAGCATTCTTCCAGCGCAGGGATGTTGAACCGAGGGGCCGCGCACAGTCCTTCACACGGATGTCCGACAGCGGTCACCCAGTAACGTTCCATTTCTGCCCGGTTTGCGGTTCTACCGTCTATTGGGAGCCCCATCGGAAACCGGAAATGATTGCGGTCGCGGTCGGTGCCTTTGCGGATCCTGCGTTTCCGCAGCCGTCGCAGGCGGTCAATGCCGAGCATCGTCACTCGTGGGTCTCAATTTCAATCTGACACCCGATCTACCCGGCCTCGACCATTTTCCAGATCCGCTGCGGGGTCAGCGGCAGCTCGCGCGGCTCGACCCCGAATGTGCTGAGCGCATTCGCAACCGCATTCGCCACGATGCCGCCGGCCGAGATGATGCCGCCTTCGCCCGCGCCTTTGGCGCCGAGCGGATTGATCGGCGATGGGAACATGTCGGTGACGATCGCCCGCAGCTTGGGGAAATCGCTCGCGGTGGGCACGAGGTAGTCGGCGAGCGAGCCGGTCAAGAGCTGGCCGTCGTCATCATACTGCAGGTCCTCAAGCAACGCGCCACCGAGCCCCTGGACGAGCGAGCCGATCACCTGGCCGCGCATGGTCATGGGATTGATGATGCGGCCGCAATCCACCACCGTCACGTAATCGACGATCTCAACCTGGCCGATCCTGGCATCGACCGTCACATGGGCCGCATGGGTCCCGCAGGTGTAAGTGTGCTTCTTGTTGAGGAAAGCACCTTCGGCCGTGAGCCCGGCAAACTCCGCAAAAGTCGCGGAAATCTCTCCGGGACCGATGATCCGGTCCTCACTGATCTTGATCTCGGACGGCGCGCAGCCGAACCGCTTCGATGCCGTGGCGCAGATCAGATTATGCAGATTTTTCGTGGCATCGAGCAGCGCTGATCCGCCCATGACGACCGAGCGCGAATGGTAGGCACCGTAGCCGTCGCTGACATACGCGGTCGAACCGTGATGGACACCGCTGATGCGCTCCATCGGAATTTCCAGCGCGTCGGCCGCGATCTGGGCGAACACCGTCTCGACACCCTGGCCGACTGCCGACGAGCCAACGAACACCGCAACCGATCCATCCGGGTTGATCTCAAGCCGCGCCGTCTCCTTGGGGCCGGCAGCGCCGCCTTCGATGAAACAGCCGACCGCAAGCCCGTGATAGCGCCCGTCGATCAATTTTCCCTGGAGCTTTGCTTTGTCGGCCCAGCCGAACTCCTCGAGGCAGCGGTCGAGCGTGACACGATAATCGCCGCTGTCGATCTCGTCTGAGGACTCAAACGGCGTGATCGTCGGTAGCCGGTAGGGCATGGCCGACGCCGGGATGAGATTGCGGCGACGAAATTCGACGCGATCGATGCCGAGGTCCTTCGCGACCAGGTCGAGCAGGCGTTCGCGGAAGAAATCGGTCTCGAAGCGGCCTGGTCCCCGATAGGTGCCGACCGGGGTCTTGTTCGTCATGCACAGTGAAGATTGCAGCTTGATGTTTGCAATCCGATAAGGCCCGGCCATGAATTGCGCGATGTTGCGGGCGGCGACCGCGCCGTTGGTGCGCATGTAGGCGCCCATGTCGACATGGGCGTGGCCGCGCAACGCCAGGATGATGCCGTCGCGGGTGCAGGCGATCTCGACGTCCACGTTCGCCTGCCGGGCATGGTTCATCGCCATGAGGTTTTCGCACCGGTCCTCGATCCACTTCACTGGCCGCCCGACATGGCGCGCCGCGAAGGGGATGAGAAAATCCTCGGGATAGAACTCGCCGCGCGCCCCGAAGCCGCCGCCGACGTCGTTCTCCACCATCGCGATGGCGTCTTCAGGCAGGCCCATCAGCTTGGCGAGAATCCGCCGGTTGAAGAACGGCACCTTGGCGGCCCCTGACACCGTGAGCCGGCCTGTCGCGGCATCCCATTCCGCCATCACGCCGCGTGGCTCCATGGTGAGGCCGTAGTGGCGGCCGGTGCGGAACTTCTCCCGACGCGTGTAGGCCGCGGCTTTGAACGCGGCGTCGGCGTCGCCGCATTCTGCCGTGAACGTCATAGCGCAGTTGGTGCCTTGTTCCGGAAACAGCAGCCGGTCGCCTTGCGCCGACGTTTCGCAGTCGCCGATCGCCGGGAGCGCTTCGATATCGACGACGATGCGTTCCAGCGCGTCTTCCCCGAGCGCGACGCTCTCCGCCAGCACGACCGCCACCGGCTCTCCCACATAGCGGACTTTGGTGTCCGCAATGACGCTCTGCTCGAACCGCTTGAATTCCGGCAGCGGCTGTAATCGCATCGCGATCTTGGGCGGGCCGCCCGGCATGTCCCCCGCGGTGATGACGGCGTGGACGCCCTCCATCTTGAAGGCCGCCGCCGCATCGATCGATCTGATGCGGCCGTGGGCGGCGGAACTGCGCAGGATGACGGCATGGAGCAAGCCATCCGGGCTCAGATCGTCGACAAACTGGCCGCGGCCGCGGACGAACCGCAAATCCTCGCGCCGTTCCACCGGGCTGCCGACGAAGGAATTCCTCATGATTGCGACTTGGGTGCCCGGTAGGCACTGCGGGCGTCAAGTACGGCCTCGACGATCGAGATGTAGCCGGTGCACCGGCAGATGTTGCCCGATAGCACATCGCGGACGCGGTCGGCATCGCAATCAGGCTCCGCGGTCAACAATGCGTGCGCGGTCGTGATCATGCCGGGCGTGCAGAATCCGCACTGCACCGCATGATGCCGTCGGAACGAGGCCTGCAAGGGCGTCAGCGCCTCGTCGTTGGAAAGACCCTCGATGGTGACGATCTTGGTGCCCTCGGCCTGCACCGCAAGGATCAGGCAAGCCCGCACCGCCTCGCCATCGAGCAGGATCGTGCAGGCGCCGCACACGCCGTGCTCGCAGCCCACATGGGTGCCGGTGAGGCGCAGCTTGTGGCGCAGGCAGTCGACCAGCGTCATGCGCGGCTCGACCTCGACCGTGACGGGCTTTCCGTTGACTTCGAAGTTTACCGGCATGGCGATGCGAATGCGTGGTCGACTCTCTCCCCGGCTTGCGGGGGAGGGTTGGGGAGGGGGCTGTTGCTGCGAGCCGGAGCCGTAGACCTGGGCCGCTCCTTAGCTCTCCCCCGCAAGCGGGGGAGGGGACCGGAAGCGGTACGCCCTGGCAGCGCTTTGGCCTCGAATCGCACTTCAAATAATCCTTCGGCCCGCCGCACCCTGCAGCGCACGCTCGACCATGGTGCCGATCAGCGACCTGCGATAGGCGGCGGTCGCGTGAATATCGCTCTGCGGGTTCACGGTCGCCGAAGCAGCTGCACCCGCCCGCTCGCTCACGGAGACATCGACGACCTTGCCGTCAACCTCCGCCTCGGCCGCCGTCAGCCGGATTGGCCGGTCGCCGAGCCCGATGGCGCCGATGCGCGTGCTGTGGGCTTTGCCGGCCTCGTCGATGTCGTAGAACACCGCGGCTGCCGCCATCGCGAAATCGCCGCGCCGTCGCGAGAATTCGCGAAAACCCCACCGCCGTTGGGCCGGCCAAACAGGCAGGCGGATTTCCGTGATTATCTCGTCAGCCGCGAGCGCCGTGGTGAGCGGTGCGATGAAGAAATCGTCGGCGCGGATCACGCGGGGCCCGGCGGCGCCGACGACTGCGATCTCGGCGTCGCACGTCACCGCCACGCCGGGCATTTCGGCGGCCGGATCGGCGTGGGCGATGCTGCCGCCGACGGTGCCGCGATTGCGGATCTGATAATGGGCCACGTGGGAGACTGCGGCCCCGAGCAGCGGATGGGCGGCGGTGAGCCGCGCGTCGTCCTCGATATCGCGCCAGCGCACCATGGCGCCGAGACGTACGCCGCCCTCATCGATAGTGATTTGCCGGAGATCGGAAAGCTTGCGCAGGTCGACCAGCAGCGACGGCGACGCGATCCGGAACGCCATCATCGGCACAAGGCTTTGGCCGCCGGCGAGGGCTTTGGCCTCGTCCCGCGATGCCAGCAGCGCCACGGCCTCCGCCAGGGTCGCCGGGCACGCATAGTCGAATGCGGGCAGCTTCATTCAGGACTCGGATCGTGATCGCCGCTGTGGGCGAACAGAGAGGTTCAATTTTCCTATCATCATGAGGATTGAGCGGTCAATGCAACCGCGTGACGTCCACGCAATCGTCGGCACCGCGGGTTTGACACCGGCGCGAGGGCACGACACAACAAGGCGCCCTCCCTACCCTCCCTGCAGGCGAGGGAGGGCAGGAGGCAGGGAGCAGGGAGGACGTCATGACGGTGCAACTGAGCCTTGCGGTCTGCGACTATGATCGCACACGCGCCATCTTCGATGGCCGCGCGAAGATCGAGGGCTGCGACGTGACTGCAGTGGCGCTCGAACCAGAAGAGTCATTCCATCGCGCGTTCAAGTTCAACGAATTCGACGTCAGCGAAATCTCCATGTCGAGCTACATGATGACGACGGCGCGCGGGGAGGCGCAGTACGTCGCGATTCCGGCGTTCGTGTCGCGGCTGTTCCGCCACAGCGGGATCTATATTCGCACCGATCGCGGTATTAGCGGCCCGCAGGATCTCAAGGGCCGCACGGTTGGGCTGCCCGAATACCAGATGACGGCAAATGTCTGGATCAGGGGCATTTTCGAGGATGAGTACGGCGTCAAGCCGAGCGACATCCGCTGGCGGCGCGGCGGCCTCGAAGAGCCAGGCCGCCAGGAGCGGACGAAGATGAAACTGCCGGGCAATGTGGACTATGCGGCCATTCCTGAACACCGCACCCTCTCCGACATGCTGGCCACGGGCGAGATCGACGCGTTATTCAGCGCGCGGGCGCCGTCATGTTTTCTCGACGGAGCGTCCCACGTTGGCCGCATGTTTGCCGACTATCCGGCGGTCGAGGAGGCCTATTTTCGCAAGACGCGCATATTTCCGATCATGCATGCTGTCGGCATTCGCCGCCTCCTGGTCGAGCGCCACCCGTGGCTTGCCGTCAGCGTCTACAAGGCCTTCCTCAAAGCCAAGGAGCTCTGCATGAAGGAGCTTGGCCAAATCGGCCATCTCGCGACGTCGCTGCCGTGGAGCGTCGCCGAATACGACCGCGTACGCAAAACGATGGGCGAAGATTTCTGGAGCTACGGCGTCGCCGAGAACCGCCATGTGCTGGAAACGCTGACGCGGTATTCCTTCTCGCAGGGGCTTTCGGTGCGCAAGCTCGAGGTGGACGAAATGTTTGCACAGTCCACGTACGAACTGTCGAAAATCTGAGGCTCCATGCATATCCTCGTCACCGGCGCGGCCGGGATGATCGGCCGCAAGTTGACCGAACGTCTAGTCAAGGACAGCGCGCTGCATCGCCGGGCCATCGAGACGCTTACGCTGGCCGATATATTCCCGGTTGCCACGCCGCCTGGAAATGCCGCTACGGCAGACGTTGTCACGCAGGACCTGGCGTCGCCCGGCGTTGCCGATAACCTTATCGCTGCCCGGCCGGACGTTATTTTTCACACCGCCGGCGTCGTTTCGGCGGAGGCCGAGCTCGATTTCGACAAAGGCTATCGCAGCAATCTCGACGGCATGCTAGCGCTGCTTGAGGCGATTCGCCGTGCCGGCGGCGGCTATCAGCCGAAGCTCATCTTCACGTCCTCCTGCGCAGCGTTTGGCGGGCCGTTTCCCGACATCATCGACGATCGGTTCCATCTCACGCCGCACACCTCCTACGGCACCCAGAAAGCGATCTGTGAGCTGCTGCTTGCCGACTATACCCGGCGCGGCTTTGTCGACGGCGTCGGGCTGCGGTTGCCGGCCATCTGTGTGCGCCCCGGCAAGCCCAACAAGGCGGCGTCCGGCTTTTTCTCCAGCATCATCCGCGAGCCTCTGGCCGGCCACGAGGCGGTCCTGCCCGTCGACGAGAAAATCCTGCACACTCATGCGTCGCCTCGCGCCGCGGTGGGCTTTCTCATCCATGCGGCCGGGCTTTCCCCGGAACAACTTGGCCCGCGCATCAATCTTACCATGCCGGGGGTGTCGTGCACGGTCGCCGAGCAGATTGCAGCGTTGCGGCGGATCGCCGGCGACAAGGTCGCGGCCCGCGTTCGCCGCGAGCCCGATCCGCTGGTGATGCGCATCGTCGATGGCTGGCCGCATCGGTTCGATGCGGCGCGCGCGAGCGAACTTGGATTTGTGGCGGAGCGATCATTCGATGAGATCATCCGCATCCATATCGAGGACGAACTCGGCGGCGTGATCCCGTAGCTTTGCGTCGTTTCACCAAATCGGTCCGCCAGGCAGGGACCCATGCGTTTTCCCGCGCCGCTCATTCCGGCTACCCTGCTGCGCCGTTACAAGCGCTTCCTGGCGGACGTCGTCCTGCCAGACGGCGAGCAGGTCACGGTCCATGTCGCTAATCCGGGCGCGATGACCGGGCTCGCGACTCCCGGCACAAAGATATGGCTCTCCAAATCCGACAATCCGGCGCGCAAGCTGCCGTATTCTTGGGAGTTGGCGGAAGTCGATCTTGGCTCCGGCATCGAGCTAGTCGGGGTCAACACCAGCCACCCGAACACCCTCGTGGCGGCGGCGATGGTCGCCGGCGCGATCCACGAGCTTTCGGGCTATGGGGCCCTGCGGCGGGAGGTGAATTATGGCCGCAATTCCAGGATCGATTTTCTTCTCGAGCAGGAGGGCAGGCCGCGCTGCTTTGTGGAGGTGAAAAACGTCCACCTGATGCGTGCCAGACAGCTGGCCGAGTTCCCTGACTCGGTAACGGCGCGTGGCGCCAAGCATCTCGAAGAGCTCACGGTCATGGCGTCGCAGGGTCATCGGGCCGTGATGGTGTTTCTGGTGCAGATCGGTTCTGCCGACCGCTTCGCGCTCGCGCGCGACATTGATCCCTGCTATGGAGCCGCCTTCGACCGGGCCCGCACGGCGGGCGTCGAAGCGATCGCCTATCGCTGCACGATATCGGCGATCGAAATCACCGTGGCCGGCGCGATCCCAGTGCTGGGATGAGGCGGCCGGTTTTCCGGCTTGCGTCGCTGCCGCGACCGCTTACATTCGGCGTTGGTTAGGCCTCAGTCTATTCGGAATGCCTCTAAGCTATTGGGAATCGCGATGAATTACGTTGATGCCTCGACAGCGCCATTGCGCAAGACCGGTCACATCAAGCTTCACGGGCGGGAGGCGTTCGCCAGCATGCGCAAGGCGGGCCGGCTCGTCGCCGAATGCCTGGACATGCTGGTTCCGGAAATCGGGCCCGGGATCACAACCGAGCAGATCGACCGGATCGTGTTCGAGTTTGCCATGGACCACGGTGCCATGCCGGCAACGCTGATGTATCGGGGCTACGCCAAATCCACCTGCACTTCGATCAACCACGTGGTCTGTCACGGCATTCCGAACGACAAGCCCTTGAGGGACGGCGATATCGTCAACGTGGACGTGACGCTGATCGTGGACGGCTGGCATGGCGATTCAAGCCGCATGTACCCGGTCGGCGAAATTCCGCGCCGGGCAGAACGGCTCATCGACGTCACCTACGAGGCTATGATGCGCGGAATTGCGGCGATCCGGCCCGGCGGCGCCACCGGCGACATCGGGGCCGCCATCCAGGCCTTCGTCGAAGCCCAGCATATGAGCGTGGTCCGCGATTTCTGCGGTCATGGGCTGGGCCGCCTGTTCCATGACGAGCCCAACATCGTCCATGTCGGCCGCCGCGGCGAGGGCATGGTATTTAGGCCCGGCATGTTGTTCACGGTCGAGCCTATGATCAATCTCGGCCGTCCCCATGTGAAGGTGCTGTCCGACGGCTGGACGGCGGTGACGCGCGACCGCTCACTTTCGGCCCAATTCGAGCACACGGTCGGAGTGATCGAGTCGGGTGTCGAAATCTTCACGTTGTCGCCCAAAGGCTTCGACCGGCCGCCGTATAAAATCTCCTGATCCGCCCTTCTCGGGAAGCGCAGGCTGGATAAAGTTGCCTGCCCGGGGCGAGACCAGACACCGATAGCCCACTTGCCCCCGCCCGTCGGTCGGCGAGATCGGGCTGCGCGGGCAGCGCGTTCGGCCGACCTGCGAGCGATCACAATCGAATCGAAAATCGGCGACGCGCCAAACCCGTCAAAACGGACTGATCGGGAAATATCGCAGCCAGAGTTCGGTGAAACGTCCGGTCTCCCAGATCCGGAACAGCGCCCAGTTGATGGCCCGACGCAGGGTGTCGTTGCCGCGTTTCACTGCGACCCCGATGCCCTCTCCGAAATAGCGGCTTTCAATGAAGGGCCCCCCAGCAAAGGCACAGCAGCCGGCAGAACTGGCGCCATTGAGCCAGAACGACAACGCGAAGCCGTCGCCGAACAGGAAGTCGACCTGGCCCTGCCGCAACGCTTCGCGCGCCGCCTCAGCGTCGGGGTAGCCGCGCACATCCGCCTCGGTGAAAAGCGTGCGGAGGTATTGTTCGTGGGCTGAGCCTGCCACGACCGCGACCTTCTTGCCCTCGACGGCCTCCGGCGTGATGGCGTCGATCGGCGCATCGCTACGGACGACGAAACGCGCGGCAGGTCGGTAATAGGGGTCGGAGAAATCGGCGCGCTGGCGGGTATGTCCGGAGACCGCAATCGAGGCAATCACCGCATCGCCGCGGTTGGCATCGAGCGAATCGAACAGGGTATCGAAACGCCGCATCTGCACTGTGCAGGTGACCTTCAGGTCTTCGCAGACCAAACGGGCGAGATCGACGTTGAAACCCGCCGGATTGCCGTCGGGCCCGGCGAAATTGAACGGCGGATAGTCGACCTCTGTCATGAACCTGATGGCGGTCAGGCGCGCCAGGTCGGGACGCTCGGGGCGACGGCGTGGGTCCCAAAAGCCCGGTACGATCGCCGCGGTGGCCGCGGCCGGCCGGTTTGTGGCCGCAGGCTGAGCACCGGGACTGTCCGCGACTGCCGCGAACAGGGCGCATGCCAGGATGACGAGCGAGAATGTTATGGCCGCCTGTCGCAATGGGTGCTCCACACTCAAAGTTGCTTGCGCAAGTCGGCGGCCGCCACCTCGGCCGGGCGCCTCATATTGAAGGGCGAAACGAACCGCCCCTGCTTGTCCATCAGATAAACGATTGCCGTGTGGTCCATCGTGTAGTCGCCACCGTCGACCGGCACCTTCCTGTAGTAGACACGATAGGCCTTCGCCACCGCCGCCAGGGCGGCGGCATCGCCGGTGAGCCCACGTACATGCGGATCGAAGCTCGACAGGTAATCTTTCATGGCCTGTGGGGTGTCGCGCTCCGGATCGACCGAAATGAACAGCGCCGCTGTCCGGTCCGCTTCCGGCCCAAGATCGCGCATGATCTCGGACATCTCGAAAAGGGTGGTCGGGCATATGTCCGGGCAATGCGTGAACCCGAAGAAAACCAGGAAGGTCTTACCCTTGAGGTCCTGGTCGCTAAACGGCTGACCGTCCTGATCGATCAGGTGGAAAGGACCGCCGATGGCGGCGGCCTGGATGGCCCCGGTTTCGCCGAAGCGACCGCCTACAAACACAATGACGCCGAGGCAGAGCGCGAGCCCCGCGACGAATGCCGTGAGTATCACTATCGGCCGCGACGTTCTTTTCCCCATAGACCTATCCTCGTGGTTCGACGATTTCCTCCGCCGCTCTTAGAAACAGTATGCAAGACCGGCCATGATCATCTCGAAGAATACGGCACTGCCGTAGTGGACCCACAGCAGGACGCTGGCCGCCGCGAGCGCCCCGACGATCGCTGCGCTCGCCCAGACGGCAGGCCGGGCACGCCATAGCAGCGATGAAATAACGCGATCGGGCATCGGGGACAATCTTCGTCAGCTCCTCGCGGCAAATAGGCACGGATTCACCGCCCCACAAGCGCCGGGGAATGCTGCCGACGACCGCCTACCTGCGGTCGTAGATTTTTCAGCCGCGCGCGAGTGCCTCGGCGAGGTGAGCGAGAAGAGCCTCGCCCGATGGATTCAGGGACGAGGCCGAAATCGCCTGTAAGGCCTGATGCAGCCCGTGTCACCGCTCCGTCGAAAACGGCAATGAAGTGACCAACTCAGCAACGCCACCGGTCGCGCCACCGGTCGCACCACCGGTCGCACCACCGGTCGCGCCACCGGTCGCGCCACCGGTCGCGAGGTTACCTGACGCTCGCTGTCGCGGCTCATGACACTTGAGGTGAAGGCGGCAGACGCCTCAAGTCC
>Ga0126376_10002095_pt1 | contig 11167 bp, 10 predicted proteins | sample PanSoiMetPlot_15_FD_92760 | JGI IMG/M metagenome (GOLD analysis project Ga0126376, IMG submission 92760) | Tropical forest soil microbial communities from Panama - MetaG Plot_15 | ecosystem: Environmental > Terrestrial > Soil > Tropical forest > Bulk soil | place: Panama | collected 2016-02-17
GCATTTATGTTGGATGGGGCGCGATCGCCCCAATAGCGGACTTGAGAGCCATCAAGAACGGCGACCTTGTCGGCGTACGCCGGAGGCACCGGATCGCGAGGCAGTGATGCGCAACCAACAAGGGAAAAAGCGAATATCAATGACAGCCAGAAAGACTTGTTACGGACCCCTCCCATCCGCTCCCCCGCTGCCCTTTTTGCGACAAATCCTCGACGCAACACTATCTGAAAGAACCTATTTAAAAAATGTCGGGCAATTTGATGACGACCTCAAGCTGAGAAGGCCATTAGGTTCGGTGAAGGTATCATCGTTAAGTGGTAAAGATTGAACCCTAGAAAGTTTAAAGCACCTCTTTCGCGGGGGCCTTCAGGAGAACGGCGACTCATGCAATCAAGACTCGTAACCCGTTGGGCGGTTTTGCTGGCGTTGGCGTTCTTGCCAATGAACGCACCGGCCGCGTTAGCTCAGGAGACGGCCGAAGATGCTGGCGCTGGAACCGGGCAGCAGCAGCTACTCGACGCGGGACAGCTTGATCAACTCGTTGCGCCGATCGCGCTCTACCCGGATTCTCTTCTGGCGCAAGTGCTAATAGCGTCAACCTATCCATTGGAGGTCGTTCAAGCTGACCGCTTTGCCAAGTCCAACAAGGGACTGAAGGGCGAAAAGCTCAAAGCCGCGCTAAGCAAGCAGGATTGGGATGCAAGCTTGAAGTCTCTCGTCTCTACCCCGACGGTCCTCGCGATGATGAATGACAAGCTCGATTGGACCGAGAAGCTCGGCGACGCCGTCCTCGCCCAACAGGCCGATGTCATGGATGCCGTCCAACGACTGCGCTCTGCGGCGCAGAAAAATGGAAAGCTCGAATCAAGCAAGCAGCAGACCGTAAGGACAGAACAACAAGCGGACAAGCAAGTCATCGTGATCGACCAGACGTCGCCCGAGACGGTGTACGTGCCCTATTATGATCCGGGGGTCGTGTATGGAGCGTGGCCCTACCCAGAATACCCGCCGTACTACTTTCCGCCTGCCCCTGGTTACGTCGTTGGGGGAGCGCTCGCGAGGGGCCTCGCATGGGGTGCGGGCTTTGCCATCGGCAACGCGGTTTGGAACAATTTCGATTGGGGCCGTGGCAATATTAATGTGGATATCGACAGGGACGTAAACATCAATCGAAACGTCAACCGCAACGACGTGAAGTTTTCAAACTGGCAACACAATTCCTCTCATCGACGCGGCGTCAGCTATAACAACGATGCGGTGAAGAACAAATTTGCGAATGCCAACATCAAGTCTGGCGACCGCAAGCTCGACTATCGGGGGCGGAGCGGCGAGCAGGTGCTTAAGCCCGGAAAGGGGGAGGGCAAGCTCGGTGGCGCTGAACGCCCTGGCGGCAATCGTCCGGATCTAGGTGGCAAGGGACCAGGACAGAGGCCGGATGTCGGTCAGATTCAGCAGGGTCTGAAAGAGCGGCCTGGCAAAAAGCCGGATATGAATCAAATTCAGCAAGGCCTAAAGGATCGTGGTGGAAAGCAAGCGGCTTTGGAGGGCAGGAAACCCGACCTCGGAAAAGCAAATGCGAAGGGGCGGCCAGGTGGGAATGGGTTTGACCCCGGCGATGGCCGCAAAGCCAAGGACTTCTCTAACCGAGGCCAAGCGAGCCTTGGTAATCGAGGCGCCGCGCAATTCTCTCGGCCATCTGGTGGCGGTGGGCCTAAGGCTGCCCACAGGGGCGGTGGTGGAGGACATAATATCAGCCGCGGGGGAGGTCGGCCAGGCGGAGGACATGTCAGCCGCGGTGGCGGCGGTCGCGGAGGTGGTGGACGTGGCGGTGGGCGTCGATCCGATATCCGCCTCAAACAAGACGTCGTACCGGTGATGCGCCTCAGCAGCGGTCTCGAACTCTATCGGTTCCGCTACAAAGGCGCAGATCACACCGTTTATGTCGGCGTCATGGCGCAGGAGGTACAGAAAGTCCAACCGAGTGCAGTCTGGCGCGATCACAACGGCTATTTGGTCGTCAATTATGATCGGATCGGGGTGCGATTCATGACCTGGAAAGAGTGGCTCGCACGAACAAGCCGCGATGATGAGCGCTGACCAACTACCGATATGCTTGGACCTTCATCAGATGGTGTTTTGCGATGACAGCTATCACTCGCCTTCTCCTTTGCGCCGTACTCGTCGGCTTGTGCGGATCCGCGCTTGCGCAGGAGCAATTCATTACGCCCGAGGATGCCGTTGTTGCCTTGGTTGATGCGGCCAAGTCCCAGGATCAAAAAAACCTGCTGACGGTTCTTGGGCCGGATGGAAAGGCCGTCGTGAATTCAGGAGATCCAGTGGCTGACGCTAACGCGCGTGAAACCTTTGTGTCTGCGTACGACACCAAACATGAATTGGAGCTGGAGGGAGACGGCAGCCAAACACTCATTATCGGCAATGACGATTGGCCCTTCCCGATCCCACTCGTTAATAAAGGCGGCAAGTGGCAATTCGACACCAAGGCGGGCCTAGACGAAATCCTGCGCAGGCGCATCGGCCGCAATGAGTTAGCTGCGATTCAGGTCTTGCTCGCCTACGTTCAAGCTCAAAATGAATATGCCTCACTCGATCCAGCCGGGCTTGGTCCGCATGTGTACGCCCAGCGAATCGTGAGCAGGCCAGGGAAAAGGGATGGACTCTATTGGGCCACGGCAGAGGGCGAGCAAGCCAGTCCACTTGGCGAGCTTGCAGCCAAGGCGTCAGCCGAAGGCTATAAGACCGGCAACACACCGATCCCTTATTACGGATACTACTATCGTATTCTAACCCGCCAAGGGGCGCATGCACCGGGCGGCGCTTACGACTATTTGGCCAAAGGCAAGATGATCGGCGGCTTCGCGCTCGTGGCTTACCCTGCTCAATATGGCAATTCCGGCATCATGACCTTTGTTGTCAACCAGGATGGCACCGTGTTTCAGAAGGATCTTGGTCCGCAATCCGACAAGTTGGCGCGAAAAATTGAGGCCTTCGATCCCGATTCGACTTGGACGAAAGTCGATATTCCTCACACGTGATGTCAGGCGCAAGACGGCAGCTGCTTACCGCGAACGTGTAACTCGATCACGAGCTCCTAACTGAATCTTTTAGCAACTTCTTCCATAGGACTGGACGTGTCGCGCACGCTTACGCGCTGAACAACGGCTGCATTGGCACTGACGGCGTTTAGATGACGGGTGATCGGAGAAAAGAGGTGGCTAATGGATTTCTCAGTAATCAATCTCCAACTCGTGGCGAAGCTCCTCTTGCTCTTGCTCATCGGCATGGGTCCGAAAATTGCCCTCGTGCCGTTCCTCGAAAAGACCAAAAACTTGGATGCTGAGACGCAGCGGGCCGTTGGCCGGCGCATGGTTATGATAGCGGTAGTCACGGCCCTCGTTCTCTTCGCCTTTGGAGCGCTATTGATGCGGCTCCTCCACATCTCCGGCGGTGCCGTTGCGATTGCTGGGGGGATGATCCTCGCTATTTTGGCCATCGAGATGGTCGCAGGACACAGCAAAGACCACGTGGAGGAATTTGCGGTTAAGGAGGATCCAAAGCAAATCGCGGTCTATCCTCTGGCGATACCTTACCTTCTGAATCCAGTTGGCATCACCGTCCTCATCATCGCGTCGGATGAGGTCGTCTCAGTAGCGAGCGTCGTTCTGGTTGTAGGACTAGTGTTATTGGTTGGGGCATTCGACTATTTGATCTTTGCCAACATCGATAAGTTATCAAAACGCTTAAATCCCACCACTCTGGTTATTTCTGAAGTTGTGTTTGGGATCTTGCTGACCGCTGTTGCTGTCCAGTTGACGGTTAGCGGGTTGAGTTCACTTGGCATCATCGCTCCCACCTCCGCCCACTAGACTCGATGAGTAATTCTGACGAGGATGTGCCTCTACTCACCCTCATTGACGCACACAGACCAATGGAGCTTTGCAGCGTGTCTATCCGGCGGAGGGAGGCGCTCCAATCGTTGAGGAAGGGTGTTGACCGCGATACCCTCGCGCGACTGAGCCAAGCGAGTTCCGGCTTCCGATCGCTCCCTTCCGGCTCGCCCTGACAGCGGTGATGATTTAGAATCCTCAAAACCAGAAGCAGTGAATTGAATTTTGTCATGGTTGAGCAAAGCGAGAGAACGCGTGATCCTGTTCGACGTTGGACGCTAATCGTCCTCGCGATTGTCTTCGTTGTGTTCCTTTATTCGATCGTCGCCGACCGGACGACGCCTTACACCTCGCAAGCCGTTGTGCAGGCTTACGTTCTGCGAGTTGCTCCGGAAGTCGCGGGCCGCGTTCTGGAGATCGGGGTGATCGATAATCAGAAAGTCAAAGCTGGTGAATTGTTATTCCGCATCGATCCTGAGCCCTTCAAGATCGCGCTTGAGCAGGCTGAAGCCAAGATTGCTGGCGTGGGCCAAACGATAGGGGCTAACACGGCGGCGGTTGCCTCGGCGCAGGAACGCCTCACTGAGGCACGAGCCAAGCGCGACAACACTGTGGAGCAGGCGAACAGAGTTTTGGAGCTGGTAAAGAAGGGCGTTTACGCCAAGGCGCGGGAAGATCGGGCGAAAGCTGAAATAGAGGCGGCCGAAGCAAGCGTTAGAGAGGCAGAGGCCGAGCTCGAAAAGGCAAAAGAGCAGCTTGGTCCTCAGGGATCTGAGAATCCGCAATTGCGCGAGGCGCTTGCCGCTGCGGAAAAGGCTAAGCTCGATATAAGTCGTGCGACCGTGATTGCGCCGTCTGACGGCGTAGTTACTAATCTCCAGCTAACACTCGGCCAGTTCATTAGCGTGGGTCAGGCAGCTCTCACTTTCATTGATGCTCGTGATGTTTGGTTTAGTGCGAATTTTCGCGAGAACAGCCTGGAGACCATCAAGCCCGACCTACCGGCAGAAATTGTGCTCGATGTATTTCCGGGACGCGTGTTTCAGGGGAAGGTGGAAAGTCTAGGCTGGGGAGTCGCGCAAGGTTCAATTGATCCCGCGACGGGTCTACCCAAAGTCAATGCGCCCACTGGACTGACTCGTACGCCGCAGAGTTTCCCAGTCAGGATCAATCTCGATCAGAAAGATTATTTGCCGGGAATGCGATTGGGTTCCCAAGCTAACATTATTGTTTACGCAACGAGCAACGCAATTTTGAACGCGATCGGCGCGTTCTGGATTCGGCTGATCGCCATCCTCACTTATGTCAGTTGAGCAGAGTTCATTGGCCAGCGGGAGTGTGGAGCAGCATAGGGTCGCATTCAGAATCTCCCTGGCCGCCTCGATCGGGTTCACACTCGGACATTTGTTGGGTTGGGAGTTCCCGTTCCTACCTTCTTTGCTCGCTGTTCAGCTTTTATCGGGGCGCCGGTCTCTCGATGTGAAATACGCAGTCGGCTTCGTAGTGTTAATGGCTGTGGGCTGTATTTTCAGCCTCCTCATCGCGGGCATCTTTATTGATAAGCCCGCGAACTTGGCTCTCGTATTTGCACTGCTCATTTTCCTGGAGTTTTTGGCTCTTGCACGTGGTAAAGCCGCGGCGGGCATTTTTCTCATTACTTCTTCCTTTGTTCCGTTGATGGCCCTTAGCTCGCTCGACCTCGCGCACGCGCTCGTGCACGATCTGATCGTGGGCAGCCTCCTCGCTGTATTGCTGACTTTTCTCGTGTACGCGATATTCCCTGGGCGGGATCTACCCGAACAAGCTGTTCCAAAAACCGTTGAGGAAAGCACTCCCGTTGGCGCTGCGCTGGCAAACACCGCGGTGCTGATGAGCCTTTTCGTTTATTTTATGGGGTCGGGAACGCCGACGAGCATCATCGTGATTATGACGACCGCAATCACCATTCTGCAGCAGTGGGCAATTGCAGGCAAAGGAGCGGCCTTAGGTTTGTTCATGGGAAATGTCGTCGGCGGCTTTGCCGCCGTTGTTGCTTACCTGCTGATTTCGTTGCTTCCCGCCCCCGCTTTTCTTTTTCTCGTCGTGTTTTTTTTCGGGCTCATCTTCGGCGCTAAAGTTGCTCAGGGTGGCGACATGGCTCCCGTCTACACCGTCGGAGTAACTACCTTTTTGGTAGTGTTAGGCCTCGGCTTGTCACCTTTGCCGCAAGATAGCGGCACGCTTTTCCTGTCGAGAATTTGGACAGTTGCTATAGCGTCGCTTTACACAGTTGGCGTTGCGTCCGTGCTGCGGGCGTTGTTTCTTGATTCAATCGCCAGATCTGCTCGAACCTCCTGAGCGGCTATAACAATGAAGTGGACGCGATGGCTACCTGGGCTAGTTACTCTGCGCCAATATAAATGGGGGTGGCTGCCTAATGACATCGTAGCCGGACTGGTACTGACAACGATGTTGGTGCCGGTCGGCATCGCCTATGCCGTAGCATCAGGCTTGCCAGGCATCAACGGTCTCTACGCGACTATTGTGCCGTTGCTGGCCTATGCGGTTTTCGGGCCGAGCCGTATTCTTGTCTTAGGGCCGGACTCATCCTTGGTGGCGGTCATCCTCGCCGTCATTTTCCCACTCGCTGGCGGAGACCCCGTTCGTGCAGTTGCGCTCGCCAGCATGATGGCAGTTGTGTCGGGAATCGCGTGCATAGCGGCAGGGCTTGGTCGGTTGGGTTTCATAACTGAACTTCTTTCCAAGCCGATCCGCTATGGCTACATGAACGGGATAGCCCTGACGGTACTGATCAGCCAAGCGCCCAAACTCTTTGGTTTCTCGATTGAAGGCGAAGGACCGCTGAGAGAAATATGGGCCATTGGCAAAGCGATTTTGAATGGAAAAGCGAATTGGACAGCGTTTGCAGTTGGCGCAGGCACGTTAGCTGTAATTCTCTTACTTAAGAATAACAAACGTGTTCCGGGAATACTCATTGCTGTGGTCGGCGCCACATTGGCGGTTAGTGCATTGGATTTAGGTGCTCGCGTGTCCGTCCTGGGTCCCCTTCCTCAAGGCTTACCCGCATTCACTATCCCCGAGATTCGTTACGACGACATTATTCCCGTCATTATCGGGGGTTTGGCGGTGGCCCTCGTGTCGTTCGCCGACACAAGCGTGCTCTCCCGCGTCTATGCCGCGCGAACTGGTACGCAGGTGGATCCAAACCAAGAGATGGTGGGTCTCGGAGCGGCTAACTTGGCCGCTGGTTTCTTCCAGGGCTTTCCGATCAGCAGCAGTTCGTCACGCACTCCCGTAGCGGAAGCTGCAGGCGCTCGAACGCAGTTCACCGGAGTCGTTGGGGCGATCGCTGTCGGCCTGTTATTGGTGGCAGCACCCAATCTGCTAAAGAACCTGCCGTCCTCGGCACTGGCTGCCGTGGTGATCGCCTCAGCGATTGGTCTCTTCGAGTTTACTGACCTAGCTCGAATCTTTCGCATCCAACCATGGGAATTTTGGCTTTCGATAGTCTGTTTCGTGGGTGTTGCGGTGTTCGGTGCTATTCCGGGCATCGGTTTGGCAGTTGCGGTCGCGATCATCGAGTTTCTGTGGAACGGTTGGCGCCCGTACTCGGCAGTGCTGGGGCGTCCCAATAGTGTGGAAGGCTACCATGACATCACACGTTATCCCGAGGCTCGCCAAATACCGGGACTTCTTCTCTTTCGTTGGGATGCACCTCTGTTTTTTGCCAATGCCGAGTTGTTCCGAAACCGTGTCATGGATGCCGTTGCCAAATCGCCTAATTCGGTACGCTGGGTCGTCGTGGCCGCAGAACCGGTCACGAGTGTAGACATCACCGCAGCCGACACCCTTGCCGAGTTAGACGAAAACTTGCATAGGGCTGACATCGAATTGTGCTTCGCCGAACTCAAAGATCCCGTAAAGGACAAGCTCAAGCGCTTTGGACTCTTTTCAGTCATTGGCGAAGCGTACTTCTTTCCGACTATTGAGGCGGCCGTCCGAAGCTACGTCCAGGGTCACGCGATAGATTGGGTCGACTGAGAGCCTGATAGGGGGCGGCTGTGATGAACTGGCTGCTGATTTTTTTTCCAATCGCAATTGCTCTAGAGCACTTCGCTCCAGAGCGTCATCTGCTCGTTTTCACAGCCTCGGCTCTAGCCATTCTGCCTCTTGCCGGTTGGATGGGCCGAGCCACCGAACAGCTTGCCGACCGTTTGGGCGAAGGCGTGGGAGGGCTTCTCAATGCGACCTTTGGAAATGCCGCCGAACTCATAATAGCGCTTGTCGCTTTGCAGGCCGGACTTCACGACGTGGTGAAAGCGTCAATAGCCGGTTCAATTATCGGCAATGTGCTCCTGGTTCTTGGTGCCTCGATGTTGGCCGGGGGATTAGGCCGGTCCGAGCAACACTTCAATGCCGCTGGCGCCCGCTCTCAAGCGACGATGCTCATGCTTGCGGCGATCACACTGGTGCTTCCTGCTGCGTTTCAAGTCGCCGCGGGTACGACCGCCGAGAGCCTTAGCCGACTTAGCGTCTCAATTTCTATCGTACTTCTTTTGGTATATTTGCTCTATCTCGTGTTCACACTCGTGACCCATTCTGCGCTTTTCGTCGGCCCTTACCATGAGGAGGAAAAAGAAGCACACGCATCGGTCGTTCGGTCCGCGGGTATGCTCGCGGTCGCGACGGCGGGAATTGTTTGGATGAGCGAAATTCTGGTGGGTGCAATCGAACCCACCGCGCACGAGTTCGGGCTCAGCAATGTTTTCGTTGGGGTCTTTGTCGTCGCGATATTAGGAAATGCGGCCGAGCACGCAACGGCTATCACTGCCGCGTTGAAGGACCGCATGGATTTGTCGCTTTCAATCGCAATCGGCTCAAGTGTACAGGTAGCGCTCTTCGTAGCTCCGGTCCTAGTAATAGCGAGTTTTTTTGTTGGTGGAGTTCCGATGGATTTGGCGTTTGCGGCCGGCCTCGTCCTAATGGTGCTTCTATCCGCGCTCATCACTGCCCAGGTCGCAGGCGACGGCCGGTCCGACTGGCTCAAAGGGGTGCAACTACTTGCTGTCTATTTGGTTTTCGCACTCACTTATTTCTTTTTGCCAGGCACGCAGTCTCATCCATGAATCGATGTTCAGGACTAAAGCTAAAATCTACGTGCAGCAGTCAACGGCCTTCAGTCTTAAATTTCAAGCGATAGCAATCGGGTTTTACCCAGCCCTCTTCGCCGCAGGATTCCTTGAACGCGTACCCATGCGCGATCATGCACAGATGGATATGCCGCCGCCCATCCTCGCTCGAAATATCCTTATGAAAGCGATGGAATGCCTCATTCCCACAAGCGGCAAGGTACTGTTCTGATTTGTTGAACCAATTCGCCGAAGCGGAAGCAAAGCATGCCATGCCAAAGATAATACTAAGGTAGCCGGTTCGTATCATGGTGCACAGCATGCACCGAGAGACCCGGGTTTTCTCAATATTTTTGCAGAGTTCGAGGCTAAAAGGTCCCATGTTTTCCACCTAACATGAACGCGTACCCGCTCACCCAAACCTTCTGGGTGGAGAGGGTACGGCGGCAATGGACGCAGCATGCCCGTCTCGATCGACTTATTCGGTGTCGTCCCCATAAATTCGGATGTACCGTCCACCTACCTCAATTCCAACAAATCGCTGCTGAAAGGCGATGCATAAGCGTTGAGCAAGATCGACAACCGCATCTGTGCTGTCCGTCCGGATGCGTGCCATGAGGATAGACCGTCTGTTGCCTTCATACACCGCTTCTGCTGACTGTACCGTGGCCGACGGGAAGCTACGCCCGATCATTTCGCAAAGACGATCCACCTCCATCTCCCCGAGGGTACAATTTTCCGTGTTGGGCAGATAAATTAGATGCACAGCCTGGCCTATTGCGTTCTCGAGATGACGTGCCGCCACTTCGCGTCCGTCGATCGAGAATGGCGCCTCATCCCGGATCGTGCGCTCTACATCAGCGGCGGTCTGGTCAAAAGTCCGCTCGATCGCAGCATCAGTCCCGCGCCCGGCGTCGATCAATTGCCTGCAACCTTCTAGATAGCCGAGTTTACGATTTGCAGGCCATCCAGCAGGGGGCGACACGGCTATAGCGCGAAGGTTGGAGATAACATCCGCCATTTTTATGAGTCGTGCTTCTCTTGATTTAAGCGGCATGCCCGCGATACGCGCCCGTCGTCGCTCTGCCTTAGGCAGTGTCATATCGTCGGAGTTTTCCCGCACTATTTCAGCGACGCGCTCGCCAAAATTCTTTGCGACGTCTTCATAACTCGCTGATGTATCTTCTACTACGTCATGGAGAATGGCGGCTATTAGCATGTCCGTGTCAGTACCATCCGTCGCCTGGACTAGGAGATCGAGCACTTCGACCAAATGATTAAGGTACGGCTCCTGGGCAGCGCCTTTGCGCCGCTGGTTGCGGTGCGCCTCTGCAGCGAAAAGTAAAGCCTTCGTCAGGCGACGAAGATCAGCGTTCAAGAGGTTCTCTCCAGGAGATCCGCGCTGTGGTCCTTTAAAGTCTCATTTCGGGGACGTGCGCGGGCACGATAAGCTCGGCCTCGGTTGCCGCGATCACCTGTTCCGCTGTGACACTTGGTGCTGTCTCGATCAACGTTGCGCCGCTCTCGGGGAACGTAATGACTGCAAGATCGGTAACAACCATATCGATGCGTCGAAGCGAGGTAAGCGGAAGCGTGCACTCCTTGACAATTTTCGGTTTGCCTTTGGCGGTATGCTGCATCGCGACCACGACGCGCTTTGCACCTGTCACCAGATCCATTGCTCCGCCCATGCCTGGAACCATCTTGCCGGGTATCATCCAGTTTGCGAGCTGTCCTTTTGCGTCTACTTGCAAACCGCCTAGCACCGTCATGTCCACATGCCCACCGCGGATCAGCCCAAAGGACATTGCGCTGTCGAACGTACTTGCACCTGGCAAGGCGCTAACTGGGTGCCCGGCTGCATCCGTTAGGGTGGGATGCGCCATACCCTCTTCAGGAATGGGACCAGTGCCGATCAGACCATTTTCAGACTGAAAGAACGCGCTCACATCTTTTGGCACGTGACTCGCCACGAGGGTCGGAATGCCAATGCCGAGGTTGACGAGCATACCCGAGCGGAGGTCCTGAGCAATGCGCTTCGCAATAATGGTTTGAGCGTCCATTAGAGTTACGCGTTAGTTACGAGGTAATCGACGAGTGGCGCTGGCGTTACCACGTGATCGGGCGCAATTA
>Ga0126376_10002097_pt1 | contig 11160 bp, 14 predicted proteins | sample PanSoiMetPlot_15_FD_92760 | JGI IMG/M metagenome (GOLD analysis project Ga0126376, IMG submission 92760) | Tropical forest soil microbial communities from Panama - MetaG Plot_15 | ecosystem: Environmental > Terrestrial > Soil > Tropical forest > Bulk soil | place: Panama | collected 2016-02-17
AAGACCTCCAGCAGGAGAAGATGGGCCCACTGGCCTCCGGTCTCGGCCAGCCCGGCATGCCTGAGATCCCCGGCCTGCCCGGGCTGTTCAGCGGCGGGCCAGGCGGGGCGGGCAGCCCCGGCGGGCCAGGCGCCCCCGGCGGGCCAGGCGCCCCCGGCACGCCGGGACCCGGCACGCTCGGCGAACCGGGTGCCCCCGGTGCGCTCGGCGCGCCCCGGGATCCTGGCGAGGAGCCTGGGCCGTCCGCACGATGACGACATGAGGGACTGACGTGTTCGAGGGAGTGGTTCAGAACCTCATCGACGAGCTAGGCCGGCTGCCGGGCGTGGGGCCCAAGAGCGCCCAGCGCATTGCCTTCTACCTGCTTGGCGCCGACCCGGCGGACGTCAAGCGCCTCGCCGCGGTGCTGATGGAGGTCACCGACCGGGTGCGGTTCTGCCGGATCTGCGGCAACGTGGCCGAGGAGGACGAGTGCCGGATATGCCGGGATCCGCGCCGCGACCCCACGGTGATCTGCGTGGTCGAAGAGCCCAAGGACGTGGCGGCCATCGAGAAGATCCGCGAGTTTCGGGGCCGCTACCATGTCCTGGGCGGCGCGATCAGCCCGATCGATGGGGTCGGCCCGGAGGATCTGAGGACCAGAGAACTCATGGCGCGGCTTGCCGACGGCGGCATCACCGAGGTGATTCTCGCCACCTATCCCAACCTTGAAGGTGAGGCGACCGCCACCTACCTGGCGCGCTTGGTGAAGCCGCTGGGGGTGCGGGTGACCAGGCCGGCCAGCGGGCTCCCGGTCGGGGGGGACCTGGAGTACGCGGATGAGGTCACGCTCGGCCGCGCATTCGAAGGACGGAGGCTGCTTGATGTCTAGCGCACCGGCCGGGGGGCTGCGCGAGGAAGGCTCCGGGAATGGCTGGCACCCGCTTGCCCAGCGGGTCGCCGCCCAGGCGCGGGACTTCCTCGACGGGGTCGGGGCGCTCGCTACCGGGCAGGGCGGCGACGAGATCGTGCCGCTGCTGCTCCTCGAGGTCTCGCAGATCCTGCTGGCCGGTGCCCAGCTGGGCGCGAGCCAGGATGTGATTCCGCCGGGCAACTGGGAACCCGATGTCGGGGCCGATCCCGATCTCGACCAGCTCCGGGCCGGCCTCGCCGCCCGGCTTGCCGACTGCGACGAGTACGCGGAACTGTTCGACCCCTACGCGGACACCCGGCCGACGGCGTTCCGCCTGTCCGACGACCTCGCTGCGGTGGCCGCCGACCTGATCCACGGGCTGCAGCACTACGAGGCGGGCCGGTCGCTGGAGGCCCTCTGGTGGTGGCAGTACTCCTACGTCAACCACTGGGGCACCCACGGCGGAGCCGCGCTGCGCGCGCTGCATTCCATCGTCGCCCACGCCCTGCTCGACGTCGCCGAAGAGGCTACTCCAGGCTGAGGTAGGTACACTCAAGCCCGCCAAGGTTCCCGTCGGGAGGAGCGGCGCAGGTGGCGCTCGTCGTGCAGAAGTACGGTGGGTCGTCGGTCGCCGACGCCGACGGCATCAAACGGGTCGCCCAGCGCATCGTGGTCACCAGGAAAGCCGGCCACTCGGTGGTGGTGGTCGTCTCCGCGATGGGTGACAGCACCGACGAACTGCACGACCTGGCCCGCCGGGTCAGCCCGCTGCCGCCCGCCCGGGAACTCGACATGCTGCTCACCGCGGGCGAGCGGATCTCGATGGCGCTGCTCGCGATGGCCATCGCCAACCTCGGCTTGTCGGCGCGCTCCTTCACCGGGTCCCAGGCCGGCGTGATCACCGACGACGTGCACGGCAGGGCCAGGATCATCGACGTGACCCCCGGCCGGATCAGCGGTGCGCTCGCCGACGGGGCGATCCCCATCGTGGCGGGCTTCCAGGGAGTCTCCGCCAACGGCAAGGACATCACGACGCTCGGCCGGGGCGGGTCGGACACCACGGCGGTGGCGCTCGCCGCCGCGCTGCACGCCGACGTCTGCGAGATCTACACCGATGTGGACGGCATCTTCACCGCCGACCCCAGGATCGTGCCGACCGCCCGGCGGATCCCGGCGATCAGATATGAGGAAATGCTCGAGATGGCGGCGTCCGGCGCGAAGATCCTGCAGTTGCGCTGCGTGGAGTACGCCCGGCGGTACGCCGTCCCGATTCATGTCAGGTCCTCGTTCAGCAACCGGCCGGGGACCTGGGTCAGCGATGAGCCGCGTGAGGTGGAAGGGCCAAGAATGGAGCAAGCGATCATATCCGGCGTCGCACACGACCGGAGCGAGGCGAAGGTCACCGTCCTGGGCGTGCCGGACGTGGTCGGGCAGGCGGCGAAGATCTTCCGGGCAATCGCGACGGCCGGCATCAACATCGACATGATCGTGCAGAACGTCTCGGCCGCAACCACCGGGCTCACCGACATCTCGTTCACCCTGCCCCGCGACGACGGCGAGGCCGCGCTGGCCGCGCTGCGCGCGGTCCAGCTGGACACCAGGTTCGAATCGCTGCTCTACGACGACCGGATCGGCAAGGTGTCCCTGGTAGGGGCCGGCATGCGGTCGCACCCGGGGGTGACGGCCACGTTCTTCGGCGCGCTCGCCGAGGCCGGCGTGAACATCGAGATGATCTCCACCTCGGAAATCCGGATCTCGGTCGTGGTGGACGAGAACGAGGTGGACGCGGCGGTGACCGCCACGCACCGCGCCTTCAACCTGGATACCAGTGAGGTAGAGGCCGTCGTCTACGGCGGGACGGGCCGGTGAGGCGCCCGGCCGGGGGCGCGGCCAGCGCCCGGGCGAGCCTGCGGGAGCACCGGTGACCGGGCGGCCGACTCTGGCCGTGGTGGGCGCCACCGGCGCGGTCGGCACCGTGATGCTGGACCTGCTGTCCACCAGGGATGACGTCTGGGGCGAGATACGGTTGGTCGCCTCGCCCCGCTCGGCGGGCCGCCAGCTCCGGGTGCGAAGCCGCTACGCGGAGGTGCAGGCGCTGAGCGCCGAGGTCTTCGACGGCGTGGACGTGGCCATGTTTGACGTACCGGACGAGGTCTCCGCGCACTGGGCCCCGATCGCGGCGGCGCGCGGCGCGGTGGTCGTGGACAACTCCGGCGCATTCCGCATGGACCCCCGCGTGCCGCTGGTGGTGCCCGAGGTCAACCCGGAAATGGTGGCGATGCGGCCGAAGGGAATCATTGCCAACCCGAACTGCACCACGATGTCGCTGATCGTCGCGATGGCGGCGCTGCATCGTGCCTACCGCCTGCGCGAGATGGTGGTGGCCTCTTACCAGGCGGCGTCCGGCGCCGGTCAGGCGGGTATCGACACGCTCTACGCCCAGCAGGACAAGGTCGCGGGATCTCGCGTGCTGGGCCAGCGGGCCGGTGACCTGCGGGCCGTGGTCGGTGACCTCGGCCCGTTTCCCGCTCCGCTGGTGCTCAACGTGGTGCCCTGGGCCGGCTCGATCAAGCCGGACGGCTGGTCGTCGGAGGAGCTGAAGGTCCGCAACGAGTCGCGGAAGATCCTCGGGCTGCCGCAGCTCAAGGTGCACGCCACCTGTGTGCGGGTCCCCGTGGTGACCACGCATGCCGTGGCCGTCCACGCGCGGTTCGAGCGCGAGGTGACCAGGCACGGCGCGCAGCGTGTGCTGGCCGCCGCGCCGGGCGTGGTGCTGACCGACGACCCGGGGCAGGCCGAGTTCCCGACCCCGGCTGACGTGGTGGGCACCGACCCGACCTGGGTGGGCCGGGTCCGCGCGTCCCTGGACGACCCGCATGCCATCGAGCTTTTCGTCTGCGGCGACAACCTGCGCAAGGGCGCTGCCCTGAACACCGCCCAGGTGGCCGAGCTGGTCGCCGCCGAGCTCAGCGCCCGCTAACCAGCAACCTCGGCCGCGCCTGCGCCCACTCGCGACGGCGCGATGACGCATGTCTGACATCAGCGTGACGGCTGGAGTGACGCTGTTAGCCGTCCTGCTGACGCCAAATGACGCTTGACTGATGTCATAAGTGATGTCATGATGACGTCATGGACCTCAACGAGTACACCGAGATGTTGCGGCGGGAACTGGGCTCGGTCACCCGGTTCGGTGGCGAAGAGTTCGCCCGGACGACCGAGATGCTGGCCGACGCGCTGGACTCCTCCGTCCGGCTGACCCTGCTCGAGGTCCTGTCCGCCGCCGCGGCCGAGATCACCACGCGCCTCGATGACGCGATCATCGAGGTCCGGCTGTCCGGCAGCGAACCGGAGTTCGTGGTCACCCCCACGGCTGGTCCCCCGGCGGACGAGCCGGCCGGGGCCGACCCCGGCGATGCCCCGGACGACATGACCAGAATCACCCTGCGCCTGTCCGGGCCGCTGAAGGCCAGGGTCGATGCCGAAGCCGCCGCCGCGGGCCTGTCAGTCAACGCCTGGCTGGTCCGCGCCATCACCCGCGCGCTGGACCCGGCCCCAGGCCGGGCCTCCCGGGCTCAGCGCGGGCCGGGTAACCGGTTCACCGGTTACGCGCGCGGCTGAGGTTCGTCACATTCATCAGCGGGCACCACACGAAACGGACACCACCATGTCTCACTGGGAATTTCCCGGCTCCGACCCGGTCGACGTCTTCGTCGACCTGGCCGCCGGCTCGGTGGCCCTGGCCGCCAGGCCCACCGATGTCACGACCGTGTCGCTGACGCCGTCACGGTTCGGCCGCAATGCCGACAGGCTGATCTCCGAAGTCCGGGTCACCTTCGAGAACGGGCGGCTCGAGGTCGTCGGGCCCAAGCGAACCGGCCTCTGGCGTGGCTATCCCGGCCTCGACCTGACCATCACGCTCCCCGAGGGCTCACGCTGCGCGGTGCGCACCGCCTCCGCCGACATCACCGGCACCGGTCAGCTGGCCGAACTGGACGCGCACACGGCCAGCGGCGACATCACGGCGGCCACCGTCACCGGCAGCTTCCAGGCCGTGACCGCTTCCGGCGACATCCGGGCCGAGGAAACCGGGACGACGGCGGAACTGCGCGCCGTCTCCGGCGATATCCGGGTGACGCGCGCGGGCGGCGACATCAGGGCGCGCTCCGCGAGCGGGGACATGAGCATCGCCAGCGCCGCGGAGTCGGCGGCGGTGGAGACCGTGAGCGGCGATGTCCGGATCGGCAGCATGGCCAGGGGCCGCGCCGACGTGAACACGGCCTCCGGCGACATCGTTGTCGGCGTGGCCCCGGGTGTCGGCGTCTACCTGGACCTCTCCAGCCTCAGCGGCTCGGTCACCAGCGGGCTAGAGGAAACGCAGCCCAGCGACCACGTCCCGCTCGAGGTGCGGTGCCGCACCCTCAGCGGCGACGTCAGGATCATCCGGGCGCCCTCGGCCGACCGGCGCCGGGCGGAGCAGGCCGGCTGACCGGCCCGCTGCCCGCTACCAGAGCCACCCGGGCCGCCGGAACGCCCGAGCCCGGCGAACAACGCCCGCGACACGACACCGTCCGGCAGACACCCCGTCCGCCCGTCAAGAAAAGGACCGGCACAGATGAATTCCTACGCCGCAGAGCAGATAGCCAAGCAGCGGGCCGCGGAAGTCCGCGCCGAGGGGGCCCGGAGCCGGCCCGCGTACGGCGCCGGCCCCTCGATCAGGAACCTCACCGGCTGGGCCCTGGTCCAGATCGGGCTCGCCCTCGTCACCTCGTCGGCGCGGCACCAGCACGCGACCGCGATGAACCCGGAACTGCCCTGAGCGCATGACCGCCGGTCCCGCCGGCGTCATGGTTGTGACGACGCCCGCCACCAAGTGCAGGCGTCGTCACAATGCTGTCCGCGCCGTCCGCCCGGCGCCAGCAGTGGCCGATTGGACGTGCGCGGGACTCTTCGGCAGGCTGTCTGACGTGGACCGGATTTTCACTCTGGAAGAGGCGCGCCTGCTGATGCCGGACCTACTCGCCAAGGCCGACGACGTGGTAGAAGCGCGAGCGGACCTGGTGGAACTCCAGTCCGCGCTGAACCAGGGCACGGCCTCGCCGCTCGGCGGGCTTCCCGAGGTCAAGGCGCTCGAAGCGCGGCTGAGCGAGACCCTTGGCTGGTTCACCGCCGAAGGTCTGGACCTCAAGGGCATCGCGCCGCTGCTGCTGGACTTCCCCGCCCAGCTGAACGGCGACGATGTGCTGCTGTGCTGGCTGGAAGGTGAGCGCGAACTGCGCTGGTACCACAGGCCGGAGCACGGCTTCGCGGGGCGGCGCCGTATCCCGGGCGACCGTGGCGGGACTGATCCCGGCGGCGCGCCGGCGGGCCGGTCGTGAAGGCGGCCCGGCTGCACGGGGTGGGCGATCTGCGGCTGGCCGACGAGCCAGTGCCGGAGCCCGGGCCGGGGGAAACCCTGGTCCGGGTGACCGCGGTCGGTATCTGCGGCTCCGACCTGCACTGGTGGGGCGAGGCGGAGATCGGGGACGCCTCGATCTCCCGCCCGCTGGTGCTCGGGCACGAGGCCGCCGGGGTGATCGAGTCCGGCCCACGGCGCGGCACCCGGGTGGCCATCGACCCGGCGATCGCCTGCGGCACCTGCCGGCCGTGCCGGGCAGGCTACCGGAACCTGTGCGCCCGCATCAGGTTCGCCGGGCACGGGGACCAGGACGGCGCCCTGCGCGAGTTCCTGGCCTGGCCGTCGGACCTGCTGCACCCGCTGCCGGACAGCGTGACCGACACCGGCGGCGCGCTGCTGGAACCGCTCGGCGTCGCCATCCACGCCCTGGACCTGGGGCACGTCCGGCTCGGCGCCCGGGTGTCGGTCGTCGGGTGCGGGCCGATCGGGCTGCTGCTCATCGCGGTGCTGCGGACGGCCGGGGCCAGGCACATCGCCGCGTTCGAGCCGCTGCCGCACCGGCGGGAGGCCGCCCTGCGCTACGGCGCCGACGTGTGCCTGCGGCCCGAAATCCTCCCCGGGGACCTCAGCGAACTCGTCGGTGACGGGGCCGATGTGGTCTTCGAGATGGCCGGAACCGCCGACGCGGTGACGCTGTCGATGGCGGCGGCCCGCCCCGGCGGGCGGGTGGTGCTCGGCGGGATCCCCGCGGTGGACCGGATCTCGTTCCGGGCCTCGACGGCGCGGCGCAAGGGGCTGACCATCGCGATGGTCCGGCGGATGAACGACGTGTACGGCCGGGCGATCGGCCTGGCGGCAGCGGGCAGCTTCAGCCTGGCCGCGCTCGTCACCGACAGGTTCGGACTGGCCAGCGCTGGGCCGGCGTTCGGTGTTGCCGCGAAGCGCCAAGGCCTCAAGGTGATCATCGAGCCGGTGGCGTGACCGCGGTCGCGGCGGGCCGCCCGCCGCCGTGACGGTACCTGCCGGTAACATCTCCGCGTGGCCGACAGTTTCTTTGTGCCCCTGGGCGAGGACACGTGGCTCGCCACCGTGCACACCACCGGGCCGTGGGACGAGCGCGCCCAGCACGGCGGGCCGCCCAGCGCGCTGCTCGGGCGGGCCATGCAGCGCTGCGAGCCGCGCGATGACATGGTCATGGCCAGGTTCACCACCGAGATCCTGGCGTCCATCCCGGTCGGCGAGGTCGAGGTGCGGGCCCGCCTGGCCCGGCCCGGCCGCAGCGTCCAGTTGCTGGAAGCGGTGCTCACCGCGGGCGGGCGCGAGGTGGTCTGGGCCAGGGCGTGGCGGGTACTGCGGACCGAGTGCCCGGACTCCGGGCCGGGGCTGGCCAAGCCGCCGCCGCTGCCGGAAACCGGCGCGCCCCTCGCGCCCGGTGACTGGGTCGACGGGTACCTGTCGGCGATCGAGTGGCGCGGGGTCCGTGGCGCCTTCGGCGAGCGCGGACCGGCCACGGTGTGGGCCAGGATGCGCTATCCCCTGGTCGCCGGGGAGGAGCCGTCCCCGCTGGAGCGGGTCCTGGCCGTGGCCGACAGCGGGAACGGCGTCTCCGGGGAACTGGACCTGGGCCGCTGGCTGTTCATCAACCCCGAACTCACCGTCCACCTGTTCCGGGAGGCCGCCGGCGAGTGGATCTGCCTGGACGCGCAGAGCAACATCGCCGCCGGTGGCGCCGGGCTGGCCACCTCGGTGCTGTCCGACACCGATGGCCCGGTGGGCGTGGGCGCGCAGTCGCTGCTGATCGCATCGCGGGAGCGCCGCCCGGGCTGAGTGGGTCCGCATCGACTATGCGTACGACCTGGCCCGGCGGCCGGGCTGAGCGTTACGACCCGCGCGGCGCGGCCCGGTCCACGGCCGCGGCGAACGCCGCCATGGACGGGAACTCCCAGTCCGGCGTCACCGGCGCCGTCGGCGGCGGGGTGGCGCCCCAGCCGCCCCGGTCATGCCGGCGGTGGATCCACACCGTGCCGAGCCCGGCCCGCTGGGCGGGCACGTGGTCGTGGAACAGGCTCTGCGCCACGTGGAGTAGCCCGCCCGGCCGGATGCCCAGGCGGGCCGCCGCGCCCAACAGCGCGTCGAAGTTCCGCTGGGCGGGCTTGTACGATCCCACGTCCTGCGCGGTGATGACGCTGGTGAAGCTGGCGCCGAGCCGGGCCGCCGATCCGGCGAACGAGTCGCGGTCCACGTTGGACAGGATGATCAGTTTGAACCGCCTGCCCAGCGCGGCCAGCGCGCCCGGCGAGTCGGGGAAGGCCGGCCAGTCCGGTACCGAGCCGGCCAGGCGGGCCGCGTCGTCGCCGGTGACCTCGGCGCCGAGCCGGTCGCCGAGCAACCGAATGCTGCGCGCCAGGATGTCCGGGTACCGGGACGCGGGGTGGTCCGCTTCGGCCGCCGCCTCGATGGCCGCGTACTCGGCCAGCAGTTCCTCGCCGTCCAGGCCCAGCCCGCGCTGGCGCGCCCAGGGGACGAGCACGGCCTTCAGGCCGGTCTCCCAGTCGATCAGGGTGCCGTAGCAGTCGAAGCTCAGGGCCTCGAAGTCGGTGAGTTCCATCGCTCTTGGGACCTCGGCCGGGGATCTTGCGTGTCAGGCCATGATCCAGCCTAGGCCGATGTCCGGCGTTCTCACATGGCCTGCGCGGACGGGCGCGACGTGCGAGACTGCGACAGGGTGGTTATTGGGCCAGTCGCACGCCCGGGCCGGCCCGAAGCCCGTTCCCGGTCCTTCCGGTAAGCGGCGGGCAGCCCAGGAGGGGAGCGACCATGCCTGATCAAGAGCGCCTGTCCTACGCTCCGGCCGGGCCGGGCCCCGTCCAGCCCTGCTGGCTGTGCGGGATCCGCCTGCCCGCCGACCACATGGTGGCCGACGGTGGCAGCGCCTGCACCGACGTCCGCTGGTACTGCCTCGACAAGCGGGGCTGCACCGAGCGGTGGACGGCTCGCTCGGCCGGGCCAGGCGACGCCCGCATGAGCACCGCCGGGATGCCCGACTCCTGGGGCACGCTGAGCTTACCGGCGGGCGCCGCTTACGGGCCGGCGGCGCCGGGCATTAACGGGGACGGCCAGCCTGCCGGGGGACCGGGGCTGGCCGCAGGCCGGTGAACATGGCGTGCAGCGCGGCGATGCCGTCGTTGGCCGAGCGCACGTCCAGCACAAGCTCGGTGGCGTCGGCGTGCACCGTCCACGCGGCCCAGGGGCAACAGCGGGTTTCCACCGCCACCAGCGCGCGGAGTTCTTCCTCGGTGCCGGGCCCGGGGCGGAAGCCGACGCGGACGCCGTCCGCGGTCTGCTGGCGCCCGGTCATCGCGCGGGCGGCGAGCCGCGTCCAGCGGCGGGCCTGGTCGGCCAGGTCGGCCCGGCCGAGGGAGCATGCGACCGGCTCGCTGGCCGTGGGGTTGTCGCCGGGCAGTGGTACTGCGGCCATGGCTGGCCTCCCGGTGCAGGGGGTAACGGACACGTGCCATCGTTGTTGTTAAAGTCGACTTGATGTCAAACCCCGGTCCGGATCCCGAGGGCGCCGCGCTGCTGACCATCGGCGCGCTGGCCGCGCTGACCGGCCGGAGCGCGTCCGCGATCCGTTACTACGAGCAGATCGGGCTCTTGCCCGAGCCGGTGCGGGTCGGCGGCCGGCGCCGGTATGACCCGGCTACCGTGCGCACGCTGGCGGTGATCGAGACCGGGCAGCGCGCGGGCCTCGCACTCGATGAGATCAGGGTGCTGCTTTCCGCGTCGCCCGGGGACCCGGCGGCCGTTGAGCAGCTCCGCGACGTGGCCAGCCGGAAGCTCCCGGAGGTCGTCGCGCTGATCGAGCGCAGCGAGCTGGTCCGCGGCTGGCTCGAGCTGGCCGCGCGCTGCGAGTGCCCCGACCTCGACCAGTGCCCGCTGTTTGACGACCCGGCCCTGCCCGGCGGTCCCAGTGAGAAGAGGAGCGGCATGCGTGCCAAGGTCGACAGCCCCGGCCGGGTGGTGGCGTGACCAGCCCGCGCGCGGGCCAGCCCGCCGCGCCCAGCGACCTCGTCGATGTCCCGAAACTGGTCACCGCCTACTTCGCGGTGCACCCCGACCCGGGCGATGCCGCCCAGCGGGTGTCGTTCGGGACATCCGGCCACCGCGGGTCCGCGTTCACCGCCACGTTCAACGAGGACCACATCGCCGCCACCACGCAGGCGATCTGCGAATACCGGGCCGAGCATGCCATCGGCGGCCCGCTCTACCTCGGCGCGGACACGCACGCGCTGTCCGAGCCGGCCCAGGTCACCGCGCTGGAGGTGCTCGCCGCCAACGGCGTCCTGGTGCTGCGCGACGCGCGCGGCGGGTACACGCCGACGCCGGCGGTGTCCCGGGCGATCCTGGCGCACAACGCCGCCGGGCAGGGATCACGCGCGGACGGGATCGTGGTCACCCCGTCGCACAACCCGCCCTCGGACGGCGGGTTCAAGTACAACCCCCCCAACGGCGGCCCGGCGGGCACCCACATCACCCGCTGGATCCAGGACCGGGCCAACGATCTGCTCGCGGCCGGGCTGGCCGGCGTCCGGCGGATCCCGTACGCGCGCGCGATCGCGGCGGAGACGACCGGGCGGTTCGACTTCCTCGGCGCGTACGTATCCGCCCTCGGGCGGGTGGTCGACCTGGGCGCGATCAAGGCGGCCGGGGTCCGCATCGGCGCCGACCCGCTCGGCGGGGCCAGCGTCGCCTACTGGGGCGCGATCGGCGAGCGCTACGGCCTGGACCTTACGGTCGTCAACCCAGCCGTGGACCCGACGTTCCGGTTCATGACCCTGGACTGGGACGGCAAGATCCGGATGGACTGCTCCTC
>Ga0126376_10002098_pt1 | contig 11159 bp, 13 predicted proteins | sample PanSoiMetPlot_15_FD_92760 | JGI IMG/M metagenome (GOLD analysis project Ga0126376, IMG submission 92760) | Tropical forest soil microbial communities from Panama - MetaG Plot_15 | ecosystem: Environmental > Terrestrial > Soil > Tropical forest > Bulk soil | place: Panama | collected 2016-02-17
CAGGCGGAAGCCGCGGCCCAGCTCGCCGCCGACCAGCTCGACGCCGCCCCGGCCGAGCCGCACCTCGCGCCCTTCGAGCAGCTCCTCGATGCGCCGCCGGTGAGTTGGAGACACGACGACGAAGCAGCGCTCGCCGCGGGCGCGGGCGGTCTCCACCTCCAGCGGAAAGCGCGGGAGCTGGCCGTGGAAGAGATCCGTCAGCGCACCGTGGAAATCGATGCCGGCGCCCTCGCCGTCGCGCGCGCCGCCGACCACGAGATCCCGCAGGCGCAGGGCGGCGTTGGCCAGCGCCTCCTGCACCTTGGCGGCCGGCTGCTCCAGCATCTCCGCCGGCACCGCCAGCCGGCCGTGCTCGCGGCGCGCCGCGAAGTCCGCCTGCAGCCGCTCGGCGTGATGCGCCGCCTCCGCCTCCAGGGCCGGCGGATCGATCGCCAGCACCAGCGGGTTCGGCAGCACCTCGGGGAGCGCGGCGGTCTCGCCGGCGAGCAGCGGCAAATAGTTGTCCCAGCCCGGGAACTCCCCGCGCGTGCGCAGCGACTCCAGCAGCTCGGCCGCTTCCGGACCCCAGTCCGGATCCGCCGTCTCGCCGCCGGTCAGCAGGTCCGCGAGAAGCCGCGCCTCCTCCGCGCCGGCGGGAAAGAGCGAGAGCGGCAGGACGCGGATCGCGTCCAGCGTGTCCTCGGAGCGCTGCGATTGGGGATCGAACCAGCGGATCGACTCCACCGTGTCGCCGAAGAGGTCGAGCCGCACGGGTGAGTCCTCGCCCGGAGGGAAGAGATCGACGATGCCGCCGCGCACCGCGAAGTCGCCCACCTCATAAACCAGGTCCGTGCGCCGGAAGCCGTGGCGGACGAGGTGCGCCGTCAGCCGCTCGATCGGATGGTCCTCCCCGGGGCGGATCGTCAGCACGGCGTTGCGGAACGATTCGCGGGTCGGCAGGCGTCGGAAGAGGGCCCGCGGCGTCGCCACCACGGCGGTCATGCGGCCGGAGGCCACCCCGGAGGTCACCGCGTCGAGCGCCACCGACTCCTGCGCCCGCACCAGCAGCGAGGTCTCGGTCTCCTGATACGGGGTCAGCGACGGCGAGGGGAAGTAGACGGCGCTCTCCTCGCGCCCGAAGAGCCGCGCCGCCTCCATCCACATGAGAGCGTCGGCCTCGCGCGGCACCAGCACCAGGAGAGGGCGGCCGAGATCGCGCGCCAGCAGCTCGCCGACCCACGCCGCCGCCGGCACCGGCAGGCGCACCACGTCTCCGAGCTGCTGGAGAAGAGCCCGATAAGGCGCACTGCCGCGCAGCGTCCGGGAGAGGTCCTCCCACGCCGGGTCGGCCATGCAGAGAGTCTAACGCCGCCGCCGGAGCCGCGATTCCGGCTTTCTTTCGCCGCGTTCCCTCTCCTTAGATGTCCTCGCTGGAGGACAATGCACTCCGCTCAACCTGCCATTTTGGCGCTAAAACGCGCTCCGATTCCCTAGAACATTGTTTTTTCCGTTCAAACATTGTTTTTTGGGCTCACACATTGTTTGAAGCCAAAAAACAATGTGTTGGCCGTTTCAAACAATGTTTTTTCCCAAAAAACAATGTGTGAGCGGAAAAAACAATGTGTGACGGGAAAAAACATTAGAAAAACCCGCCGGAGCCTGAAAAAAGCCGCCGCGGGCTGCGCGAGCCGGCCGGAGCGTATTTCACCGGCTTTTCCGGAAAAGGAAGACGTGTTTCACTAGGACTGGCGTTGCTCGTCCATGCGATCCTGGTCCGCGATTGCCTGATCGAACTCGGGATCCTCCTGCCATGTCCCGGCGATATCGCTGAGGTCCCGCTGGCGGAGAGGAGTCTTGCCCAAGCCTGCACCTTGGATGAGGGCTTCGATGGCGATGGTGATGCCTCGCCCAGCCTCCGCATCGACGCGAGCTTCCGTGAGCCCTCCATCGAAATCGTCATCATCCGGCTCGTCATCGAGTGGAGCTGCATCAAGGGCGGTAAGAAGCGGATCGGTCGTGGCATGGAGGCCTTGGAGGAACCGGGTCACGGCCGGCATATCCCTTTCCGGCAACTCCTCGATCAGTCGGTGCAGTGCTTCGCGGCTCGCCATACGCTTAAGTGTAGCACCGACCAGGCAAATGGGTTGGCCCTGCAGGAGTCTCTTCCCTGCTTGCCTGAATCACTTCGATCGCTTGGCCAACCTGCTTCTCCTGATAGGGTTCGCGTCGTCGCTACCGGGCCGGCTGGCGTCTTGCAGCAAGGCGTTGTCGCGGCTGGCAGCGGGCGCGGGACTGCTCGATGAGGGCGAGGAAATCCGGGTTGGTGCCGAGCGAGAGGCTCTCGAGGTCCACCTCCTCGATCGGCACGAGGGCGGCCATGGCTTGCTGCCCTCGGTGACGATGCGGAACCGGCTGCGGCCCTCAGGGTGCTTTCCGCTCATTCTTCTGAAGCAGCGCTCGCAATCGTTCGCACAAGCGTTCAAACTCAGCAACCAGATACTGCGGGAAGGAAGGACTACCTATCGCACCCGGGATATATTGCCGGAAAATAATGTAGTCTCCTGTCGCTGCATGACTTAGAAAATCCACCAAGCTTATCCCGGTGGATCGAATGTACTCCATCAGAAGATCAAAATCGTTAACTGACAAGAAGAAGATGTGCTCAATTGGAACAGGGGGAGTACCGCCATAGACTTCTGTAAGCTTGTCGATGCGTCGTTGGCCTACGTATTTGTAGAAATCCGGGCCTGTGCCGAGAAGTAGGTCGCTATATGTTACAACAAGTAGGAACACAGGCGCGGGGTCATTGCTTATGCCCTGAATACGTAGGTGGCGGGCAACCTCGAACCCTTGATCTATCGCCTTGAACACTGGCTTGACCTTGTCGGCGACCACTTCCGCCTTGTGAGCTATCAGTCCAAGATCAGTAGGATCCACGGCCTTAGCGTCAATTAGTATGGTACCCCCCTGCGCCAGTATCGCATAGTCAACTAACTGCGAGTAGTTAGGAAGCATCTTTGCCAACTCACCCTCAGTAATAAAGCTAACTGCAGCGTGAGAAAGGCCCCTTGCTAGATACTGCTCGAAAAGTGGTCCAAATTGTGTTATAAAGCTATTAGCATCAGCTTGCCGAAGGACAGAATATACAAAGCTCTGAAGACTCCGATATAGAAGATGAACTTGGTGGCAGTAGTATTGCTTATTGTCTCTCAGAAGAGGGAAGCGACTTAGTGGCGTCGGCTCGATGAATTCGTAGAGGACACTCCGCCTCGGGTTGATGGATTCAAGAGAAGTTCTTAGAGATTGAAAGTCTCTAGACAGCACGGAAAGGAACGAGGAGATAGTCCCTGGCGGATACGCAGTAGTGAGATTCACAAAGAACTCTTCACTTACAGAGCGCGCAGCATCATTTGCTATAAACTGGCTCGCGAGAGCAAGGGCGAGCTCTATGAAAGCGTCCAGATCTATTCCGTTTGCTTCGCTGAACTTTCGACGAAAACTGTGGTCAGGTTGCAAGTTCAGGAAAAAGATGCTCTGCCTACCAATCTCTGCTACGAAGAAATTCTCCTGAAGCCAAAGCTGCTGTTGAAAAGTCGAGCGCATGAAGAGATAATGGCTTTCGTAGTCATTAGGATGCCGAACTGCACCCCATAAATCGCGGGCCATTGTAGCTATAATTTCCTCGATGTCGTGCTCGCGGAGAGCGCGTCGATCAGGTCCCAGGAAATCTCCATGTAATACAGCCCACTTTATTAGTATTAGGTATAGCCAGGGCGGCCGCCGCATTATCTCCTCGTAGCTGAAAGATCGTCCCGGGTTCAACTGACGAATGCAATAGTGAACGACCTCTTCTGGGCGCAGCTTACGGAGGCGATTTCGGATTGTCTTAAAGATCTCGTACGCTTCGCCTTTCCGCTTCGGGTCGAATTCCACCCCGGTCGTGTCACCCTCTTTAGGCGCTCCGTCCATAGCTATAGTCTAGCTTCTTTCCATGCGTTGTATAGCATCCGGGCGGCTCAACGGGAGGAGGTGTGGCGACCCGAAGTAGGTGCCCGGAGGGAGGCGACTGAGACGGGTGACTCCTTGCGAAGCCTGCAGTGGCGAGAGGACCAGGATCTCCTGCGTCATGTACTCCATGTGGGTGGAACCAGTAGACAAAGCACTAGCATATTGCTACCATGCAATACGTGTCAGCGATTCTGCTCGCGCACGCCAAGGAAGTTCGGGATGACGGGTCGATCGTTATCGTTGAAATCTTGATCTGGCAGTTACCCGAGCCACTGCCACCCAGTGCTCACCAGTACAAGTACCGCCTGTACTACGGGCTGGCGGCGTGTGCCGCGTGCGGTATGACAACGAGCGCGGCAAGGGTGACCACCGGCACGTTGGAGAGCGTGAAGAGGACTACCAGTTCAGGACACTCGAGAGACTGCTGGAGGATTTTCGACGCGACGTCGACAAACTGGAGGCAACCATGAAGGCGATCATCGAAGTGGCCCGGCGGGGCTCCGTTTTTCAGTCCGCTGCACAGCAACTGGCTGATGCCCGGAAGGGACGGACACCGGACTTCCGGCTCAGTTTTGAGTCTGCGCGCTCTTTGTTCGCTGAGCTGACTCCCGCCCGGCTTGACCTTCTCGATACGCTGCGCCGGGTTGGTCCCTGCAGCATCTACGCCCTTGCCAAGGCGGCCGAGCGCAATTACTCCAACGTTCATACGGACGTGTCGCGCCTCGAAGAGCTTGGCCTGATCGAGCGCTCAGAGGAGGGTGAGGTCTCCGTACCATTCGCAGCGGTCGAGATCTTGGTTCCGCTCGCTCAATCGGCGTAGCGATGGGAGGACAGCTCGCCGTCAAGAGAACCCAATCGATTGCGCCCACCGGAAAACAGGGCGCTGAGGAATCGCTATGGCAACGCCCGATACGCCTGCACCGAGAACCCCGCGGATCGTTCGATTCGCCGTGTGGCTCACCTTCTTCAACACCTGGGTGCTATTCGAAGAGACCGTTGTGGATCGATACGGTCTCTGGCAGTACATGCCTTACTACCGGGTCGCCAAGCTCTGCTCATGGGACATCGGAGCCATGGCTCTTCTTGGCTTCCTTGTTTGGTGGTTCTTCCGAGGCCGGAAGCGGCCAAGGCATCTAAATAGCTAGGTCTAAAATGAGCACAAGTCACACCTACTTCGAGATTGAGATCACAGCCGCCTCTCCTGACACGGAGATCTGGCTGGGGGACGATCAAGGCTTTCTTGTCCAGATGGAGGTCGGCGTGCTTCGGTCAAGCCTCCTGCCAGGCGATTACGTCGTAGAGTTCGGCCTCGGAACAGGCTGCTATCCAATCCGCCTGCGCGGCAACAGTCAGTACACACAGCGAGAGCTTCAGGCCGGACCGCCTTGCGAGTGACCGGATGCGGAAGACCTGCAGGTTTTCGAGCAACGTCGAGGTGGGCCGATACTGAGCTTCGACGGCGTTGTCAAGGACCTCAGGCGCCGTGGACGGATATGATCCGATCCCCGGATTGGGTTACTCTCTTCATCATGATGTCCCTCGGGTTCTGCTGTGACGGAGCTGCGCCAGGATATCGTGCGGTATCGTCTGCGACGGGCGCAGAGAGGTCTTTCCGGCTTCTGGTGGGGTGGAGGCAGCGTCTCCGCGCCAGGCCCGGAGGGCCGACGGTATGTAGCCTGGGGCGCAAGCCCCAGGAACGAGGCGCCGGAAATCCCGAGCCCCAGAGGGGCGACGGCAGATTTCGCTGACCGTGCTGCCGCCGCCCCTACGGGGCTTGGCTCCTGGTTGGCTCCTTGACCTGGGGCTCGCGCCCCAGGCTACATGCCGTCGGCCCTCCGGGCCTGGCGGAGAGTCGTTATTGGCGCTGCGTCACCTGCGATCCGGGGGGGCATCCAGGAGACGAGACGCCTTGCGGACCCAATCCCCTGATACACCTCCCGAGATCGAGGAGATCGTCCTGGAGGGCTACCGGCGTATGACGCCCCTGGAGAAGCTGCTGCAGGTCTTCGAGCTGAACTGGATGGCTCAGACGATGGCCGCGGCGCGAATCCAAGCCTGGTACGGGCCGAACCTCTCCGAACGGGAGCTGCGCCTGAGGCTGGCGGCCCTATGGCTGGATCGGGAAACAATGATCGCGGCGTTCGGATGGGACCCCGAGGTCAAGGGTTATTGAATGGTCCCGCCCGATGAGGCCTTGAAGGTTATTTTGGAGGTCGCCAGAGTCCTCGAAGATCTGCGGATTCCTTATGCCGTCGGAGGCTCGCTCGCCAGCTCGATGCACGGCATTCCACGATCCACTCAGGACGGCGACCTCGTGGCGGATCTCCGCGCCGAGCACGTGCAGCCCTTCCTCGCCGCGGTCGCCGATATCTTCTATGTATCTCCGGAACGTGTTTTCCAGGCCGTGCAGCGGCGCTCGTCCTTCAATCTCGTTCATTTGAAGACGGTGATCAAGGTCGACGTCTTCGTCCTGAAGGCGGAGCCACTGGACCTCCAGGAGATGGCTCGCCGACAGGTCCTTCCGGTTCCGGGAGCGCCCGGGACGACGCTTCAGGTTGCCAGCGCCGAGGATACGATCCTCCAGAAGCTTCTTTGGTATGAGAAGGGCCATCGCGTCTCGGACCGGCAATGGGACGACGTCCTGGGCGTCCTGAAGGTTCAACGCACTGCGCTCGACTTCGACTATCTGAGAGAGTGGGCGCAGCAAGCCGGCGTGGACGACCTGCTGACGAAAGCCTTCGAGGACGCCGGAATCGTCTTCTAAAACGGCCCCCGGATTCCCAATCGGCATAGCTCACGGCGTCCACCGCCAGACGCCCAGACCCTTGAAGGCCGCGAGGAGAGCGGTGGGCCTCCGCGGGTCCACCGCGATCCTCGGGATTTCGAGATCCGGCGCGCCGGCGAGGAGCGTCCAGTGGGCTCCGCCGTCGAGGCTGCGATAGATCCCGGAGTAGATCGTCGCGGCGTACCAGGTGGCGGTACGCTCGTCGAGCGCGAGCTGGTAGACCGCCGCGCCGGCCGGCAGGGCGCCCCACGGGCGCCAGTGCTCTCCGCCGTCCTCGCTCAGCCAGAACCCGCCGGAGGCCCCCGCCAGGAGCCGGCCCGGGGTCCCCGGATCGGCGGCGAGCACGGAGATCCCAGTGTTGCCAGGCAGACCCGCAGCCGGGACGTGCCAGGAAACGCCGGCGTCCGTGCTGACGAAGAACTGGAAGGGCGAGGAAAAAGATTCCGCACCAGACGCGTACCGGCGGTTGGCATCGAAGGGGTCGACCGCATACGCCAAGATGCCGGAGCAGAGGTCGAACGCGGTGCAGCGGCCCGTCCATCCGGACCGGCGCCAGCTCGCGCCGCCGTCGTCGCTCGTCCAGGCGAAGGTATTGCCGAAGAAACTTATGCCGTATTCGATCCGGTTGACCGCCAGGTAGCGAGGCTGCGTCGGGTCGGAGAGCAGGTCCCTCGGGTTGGGGGGCAGGTCCTCCTCGACCTTCGGCGGCGCCGAGGTCACGCTGCTCCAGGTCGCGCCGCCGTCTTCGCTCCTCACGAAGCGCCCATCGCTCTCGGCCACGATGATCGAGCCGCCAGCATCGGCGACCGAAGTCACGTTCTGCAGCGGAAGCTTCACCCAGTTGCTGCCGCCATCGCTGCGGAAGAGGCTGTCCGAATACAGGGCGACGAGGTGCCGGCCTGCGACCCCGTCGGGGCGGCGTTGCGCGACGAAGCCGGAGCGCACGTCGCCCGCGACGATGCCCGCGAGCACCGATCTCCACGTGAGCCCCCCGTCCCTGCTCACCGAGAGACCGTGTTCCAGGAATTGTTCCCCGGAGTCTAACGGAACGCCCGTATAGACGATGCGCCCGCCCGCCGGCACCACGCCCGCTTCCGGCATGACGTAAGGGGACGACCAGGTTTCACCGCCGTTCTTCGACTCGAAGAGCCAGTGGCGGTTCGCTCCCCGCAGGGTGACGGCGACGGCGAGCCACACGTGCCGGGAGCTCTGCGGATCGACGGCGATTTTGTAAACCAGGTTGGAGAGGGACAGGCGGGGACACGCCAGCCGGAGCCAGTGGGCGCCGGCGTCGTCGCTGCGCAGCGGACATTCGCCTTCGACCGAGACGGCGTACAGGGTATCGGGGTCCGACGGCGCGAGGACCCCGTGGCGGACCCCTTTGCCATGATACTGGCCGCGCAGGCTCCAGGTTCGCCCGCCGTCCTTGCTGGCGAAGAGGCCGTCATTGCCGAAAAACACCAGTTCGCCGCGCTCTGGACGAACTAAGACCTTTTCCCCGTAGCCCGGCAACAAGCGGTCTTCAAACGACGCGCCGCCGTCGTGGGAGACTGCCAGGTGTCCGCCGTCGACCAGATAGAGCGTCTCAGAGTCGGAAGGATCGACCAGAAGCTGGCTTACAAAGGCAAAGGTCGCCGCGTCACCGGGTGACGCCACAAAGCGCTGCGACCAGGTCTCGCCCGCATCGCCGCTGCGCCAGAGCTCGCTTCCCACTGTCCCCAATGTCAAAGCCCAGATCCTCTGCGGATTCGCGGGATCGAGCGCGAACAGCCTCGGCGAGCGCTGGAGCCCGGACTGCAGGCTGCGCCACGTCGCGCCCGCGTCGTCACTCCTCCAGAGGTCGCCCTCGTTGTCGTCGGCGAGAACGTAGAGGAGGTTGGGCCGGCTGGGATCGAGCTGCAGCTCGACGGTCGGCACCTCGGGGCCGCCCAGCGGCGACCAGCCGGCCGAGACGGGCGCGACGGCCGCCAGCAGGAGAGCCCCTGACGCGAGGGTCCACCGTAGTCTTGCCATAGCATCATTATAGGGCTAGCGCCCCGCCCCCCACGCAGGGGAGGCGGGGCTTTCTCAACTCACCGGAACCGGAACGCGAAGCCGGCCGTGGCGATGAAGGGATCGACGTCGACGCTGAAGTCGCTCGCTCCTTTCGCCTCGGTGCGGAGGAAGAGCTGCCGCACGCCGGCGGTGAAGGCGTAGTTGTGCTCGGCTCCGAAAGGCACGTCCACGCCCAGACCGAGGCCATAGGTGAGGTGGTCTTCGAAGTTCTCCTTGAACGTCGTGCCCAGGGTGTTGAAGGTGGCGTCGCCGAGGAAGGCATAGCCGATGGACGTTCCGAGGAAGAAGTCCGCCCGCTTGCCCGGCGTGAAGTGGTAGTTGAGGCTCAGAAGCACGGGCTGCTCAGAAAAGGTTCCACCCTAATCTTGTGACTCTCGTGCGTGAGGAGGGCCGATTTCGAGCCTCTAACGATCAGAAAGCCCGCGGTGGCGTGCCAGAGCCGCTCTCAGGTACCCCAAAAGGGTGCATGGAGAGATTCCCCGAAAAGCACCCTCCCTTCTCTGAGCACACCTTACCGATCGGGGGATTCGCGGATCTATTCGTGAGCGAGCTGCTATGCTGCAGCCGACAGGCCGCCGGAGGCAGGGATATGGCGCTTCAACGGATGGACAACGTGCTCATCGTGGTCGAGGACCTCGAGGCGGCGAAGGCTTTCTTTATCGAGCTCGGGATGGTGCTCGAGGGCGAAATGCCGATCGAGGGGCGTTGGGTGGACCGTGTCATCGGGATCGAAAACGCGCGCGCCGAAATCGCGACGCTGCGGACGCCGGACGGGCACGGCCGGGTGGAGCTGGACAAGTTCCATGCGCCGGCGGCGATCCGAGGCGAAGCGAAGAACGCGCCCGTGAACACGTTGGGCATCCGCCGCATCATGTTCGCGGTCGATGACCTCGAGGACGTCCTCAGGCGTCTGCGCGCCCATGGCGCCGAGCTCGTGGGCGAAGTCGTCCAGTATGAGGACATCTACCGGCTCTGTTACGTCCGCGGCCCCGAGGGCATCCTCATCGGGCTGGCCGAGGAGCTCCGGTAAGCCGGTCCTCTTCCGGAGGGGTCGGCCGATTGACTCCGAATCGATGTCGATAGCGTCTGGCAAGGGCGGGCGTTGGCCGCCGCAGGTCGACCGCTCGCTGCGCTCAGGCATCCGAAACGATTACCTTCTGAACGAGAGGAGATTTCCATGGGGAACGACACCACGACCGTCACCGTCAGCAACCTGAGCACCACCCCGATCTCGTACGCGATCACTTCGGGCACTCCCGGTCAGGAACCGATCGTAGGCTCGTTGCCGGGCCGCAGCTACGGCATCATCGAGCACGAGTTCTCCCAGAAGATTTCGGTCACGGTCGGCGACGAACAGGTCACCGTCGGACCCAACGGTATGGTCACCTTCGTGCCGCCGGGCGTGAGCGGCTTGGTCGGCACCTTCGAGTTCGCGGCTCCGGCTCCTCCGGCCTGAAAGCTCGACCGCTAACGCCGGAGCAGCCTCACAACCGGGATTCAACGGGTAGCGGAGCTTCGCTATGAGGTGCGAGGATAGTAAGGGGGAATAGCCCACCCTATCGATTGCGCCCACCGAAAACAGGGCGCTGAGGAATCGCGATGGCAACGCACGAGACGCCCGCAGTGACGTCCCCTGACTCAAGTCGGCCCGAGCGAGCGTTGCCCGTCGGACGTGCGCTCCGCCTGTTGGTCGGCCTCGTCCTGCTCGCCGACGTCATTCCGGTCTACGTGCGTATGGACGCGCCATTCGTCTTACGCACCGGGCTTCTCGTTCTAGGGCTCCTGGCTGCGTTCAGTGTCATTCATGTACTCGTATCTCGGCGTGTGCGCAGACGGCGCTCCTGGCTCGCGTCGATCGGAGCGATAGCACTTCTTGTGGCCACGTACGTCGCTGGTGGGCCGGGCGGACTACTGCTCGGAAGAGGGGAAGGAGAGCTCGCCGCGGCGACGTTCCTGGGCGTGTCCCTCCTGGTCGCCGCTGCGCGCGGCGATCCCGGATGCGAGGTCACGTCCATTCCGGGAGCCCTGTTCGGCCAAACCTCACGGCTGACGTGCATCGTGTTCTCCCCGATTGATCGGCTCGAGCATCGGCTCCGTGGCAAACGCGCCGTGTAACTCTTATGAGGCGCGCCGCCCCGCCTCCCCCACGCAGGGAGAGGCGGGGCTTTCTCAAATCACCGGAACCGGAACGAAATACCGGCCGTGGCGATGAAGGGATCGACGTCGACGCTGAAGTCGCTCGCTCCCTTTGCCTCGGTGCGGAGGAAGAGCTGCCGCACGCCGGCGGTGAAGGCGTAGTTGTGCTCGTTCCCGAAGGGTACGTTCACTCCCA
>Ga0126376_10002099_pt1 | contig 11158 bp, 8 predicted proteins | sample PanSoiMetPlot_15_FD_92760 | JGI IMG/M metagenome (GOLD analysis project Ga0126376, IMG submission 92760) | Tropical forest soil microbial communities from Panama - MetaG Plot_15 | ecosystem: Environmental > Terrestrial > Soil > Tropical forest > Bulk soil | place: Panama | collected 2016-02-17
ATGATCGGGAGCTCGGGGAGCTTCAGAAGCAGAATTTCCGGAAAGCGGTGAAGGCCGGGGTGAAGATGGCCTTCGGCACGGATGCGGGTGTGTGCGACTACGGAACGGCCGGCAAGCAGTTCGCGTTCATGGTGAAGTATGGCATGAGCCCGATGCAGGCTATCCAGGCGGCGACATCCTCAGCCGCCGACTTGCTCGGCCGAAGCGATGAAATTGGTTCGATCCAGAAAGGAAAGTGCGCCGACCTGATCGCCGTGCAAGGAGATCCGCTGCAGGATGTCAGCTTGTTGGAAAATGTGCGCTTCGTAATGAAGGACGGCGTAGTTTACAAACAGAAATAACTTAAAAGGCCGAGTCAGCAGAACAGTCGGGAGACGCTAAAAAAGTTTGCGAAGTGCGTGTTTAATCCAGAGTTGGGACCGCCGACTGTTCTCGGCGTCGGCGATGCAAATAGTGCATGGCGATGTTGAGATAGATTTCGCCGCAAGGCGTTTCAATGCACAGCACCATGGCTTCAGTGTCCACGCTGCCGGCGAGGCCGGCTTCGCCCATGTGGATTTCCGGCGGAAAGACCTTGAAGCGAAAGCCCTGGTCATTGAGCAGCGTAAGGCTGTTGCCGATGACCATGTTCGCGAGCTCGCAGACCGTTTCACGGATGGTCTGCTCGCTTTCCGGGAGTTCCGTGCCGGCCAGCTGGCTGGCCACGCGCATGGCGACGTCCGGCGCCAGATCGAGAATCACGCGCCCCTCGATGTCGCCCTTGATGGCGATCAGCGCGGCAACGCCCTTACGGCGATACGTATCCTCGTCCATGGAGAGGTCGCCAATCCGCGTGGGGGCCTGCAGGGCCTCCGCGAAAACCGCATCGGCGGCGTTGATGAACGGCTGAATGAGTTCCATTCTCATGCTTCGCGCTCCCCCGCCAGGGCAACCGGCCCGCCAGCTGCACTTGGATCATCACCAAGAACGTAACGCAGAATTTCGTAGAGGACTTCGGGCTTCACGGGCTTCTGGACAAAGTGCTTGGCGCCCTTTTGCAGGGCGGCAAGAATGTTTTCCTGGTAGCCGACCGACGAGACCATAACGATACGCGCGTCAGCATGCTGGCGGACGATGCGCTCAACCGCTTCGATGCCTTCCATCTGCGGCATGGTGATGTCCATGAGCACGATGTCCGGCTTGATGCGGTTGAACTCGGCAATGGCCGTGAGGCCGTCACCGGCTTCGCCGGCGATTTCGCCGCCAAACATCCCAATCATCTTCATGAGGTTCTTGCGGGCGAAGACGGAGTCGTCCACGACCAGATAGCGAACGGGTCGCTGATCTTTGCGAAGTAGCGGTGCAAACTGTGCCATAAACATCTCCTAATCGTTCCGCGAGGCGTCAGCCACGCGGAGCGGTAATGGGAACCTTCTCGCCTTTCTCCTGCTTTTCCGATTTGTCCGAATCTGTCTTTTCCGCAGCGCTGCGATCCGTACCGTAATTCTGAATAAGGTGAGCGGCCAGTCCGTCGAGCGGCACAACCTTGTGAATGTAGCCGCGCTGGATGGCGGCGCGCGGCATGCCGCTGACCACGCAGGTCTCCTCGCTCTGGGCGATGGTCATGCCACCGGAAGATTTAATCGCGACGATGCCTTCCGCGCCGTCTTCCCCCATGCCGGTCATGACGACGCCGACCGAAGTAAGGCCAAATTCCTGGGCCACGGAATGAAAGAGCACATCCGCGGACGGCCGGTGGCCGTTGATGGGAGGAGTATCGGAAAGCATCACCATATCTCCTCGAGGCATACGCCGGACCATCATGTGGCGGTTGCCGGGACAAATCAGTGCGCGCCCGGCCACGAGCAGGTCTCCGGAATGCGCTTCCTGCACTTCGATGGCGCAGCATTCATCGAGGCGCCGCGCAAACATATCCGTGAAGCCTTCGGGCATGTGCTGGACGATGACAAAGGTCGCGGGAAAATCCGCGGGAAATTGCGAAAGTAGGTATTGCAGGGCGTTGGGACCGCCGGTGGAGATGCCGACGGCGATGACGCGATTGGGCGCCACTGCAGGCCGCGCGCGCTTCCGGAAGGATTTAGGCGGCGCCTGGGGCGGCTTGGGCATGGTCTTGGGCCCGCCGGCGCGCTTGGCGACCTTGATTTTTTCAGCCAATTGATGGGCAACCGGTTCCAGATTGCCGGCGGCGGCCTCGGTGGGCTTGGCTATAAAATCGATGGCGCCGAGGGCCAGTGCCTTGAAGGTGGAGTAGGCGCCTTCCTTCGAATGCGTGCTGAAAACAATGACCGGGAGCGGGGCGCCGCGCATGATCATACGCAGGGTCTCGAGGCCGTCCATGCGGGGCATTTCCAGATCGAGGGTGATCACGTCGGGATGAAGCTCGGCGATTTTGCGGAGGGCGAAGGCGCCGTCCATGGCCGTGCCCACGACCTCGATGTCGGGATCGCGCTCCAGGATGAGAGGAATCAGCTTCCGCATGAGGGCGGAATCGTCGACGACCAATACTCGCACGCGTTCTTTCATGCAATGGCTCCGAGAGGTAGCGATCGAGACAGGCGTGAGAGGATCGCCGGAACGTTCAGAATCAAGACAATGGTACCGTCACCGAGAATGGAAGCGCCGCCGACGAGGTCGCTGGTTACGATTTCACCCGGCAGCGCTTTGATCACAAGTTCTTCCTCGCCGACCAGACTGTCCACCACGAGTCCGAAACGCTTTTCGGCCAGGCCGATGACCACCACAAAATTTTTAGTTTTTTTGGAGTTTGGCGCTTCCACCGGATGGATGCGGCTCACCTGGTTGAGGCGGACAAGGGTGAGTATCTGTTCGCGCAAGCGCAAGACCTCGCGCTGATCCACCTGGTGAATTTCCTGGTCCTGAATGCGAGTGATTTCCACCACCGCGGAAAGCGGAACGGCGAACAGCCGCCCGCCGACACGGAACAGCAAAGCCTGGATGCTGGCCAGCGTGAGAGGAACGCGAAGCTGAATCGTGGTGCCCTTGCAAGGAGCGGAGACGACGTGAACCGTGCCTTTGAGGCGGTCAAGGACAGTGCGGACCACGTCCATGCCCACGCCGCGGCCCGAAACTTCGGTGACTTCGGCGGCCGTGCTGAAGCCGGGCTCGAAAATCAGATTCAGGACGTCCTGGTCGCTGAGGCGCGGGGCATCGTCGGCCTTGATGAGTCCGCTGCGAACGGCGTGCTCGCGCACGCGCTCGAGATCGATGCCGCGTCCATCGTCGCGAATTTCAATGACCACCTGCGTGCCCTGGTGATGCGCATCCAGAAAGATCGTGCCGCGGGCGGGTTTTCCGGTGCTGACCCGCTCGCCGGCCGGCTCGATGCCATGATCCACTGCGTTGCGTACAAGATGGGTGAGCGGCTCGGAAAGGGCGTCGAGAATGCCTTTGTCGAGGTCGGTGTGCTCTCCGGAAACTTCAAGGGCAACGTCCTTGCCGCAGAGCTTGGCAATGTCGCGCACCACGCGTGGAAAGCGGCGGAAGAGCTGTTCGACGGGCACCATGCGGATTTTCAGAACGCACTTATGAAGTTCATCAAGAACGCGGGACTGAAAGGCCAACGCCTCGGCGAGTTTCACGCGGATGGGGTCTCGGGCGTGGTTGACGTCGAATTCGGAAAGAGTGCGGTTGAGCATGGACTTGCCGATGATGAGCTCGCCGACGAGGTTCATGACCGCGTCGATACGAGCGGCGTCCACTCGCAAGGAGCTTTCCGTGACCGCGGCGACCGCGGGGGAGGCCGCGGCAACGGCAGCGCCTTGCGGCGCGGCAGCGGGCTCTGCCGATTCGGCGGTCCGCGCGGTGATTTGCGCCGCTTGCGCCTCAATCACATCGCCGAGCAGTTCGTGCTCGCTGGAGGCCGAGCGTTCCGCGGCTTCGATGCGAATCTCCGAAACCACGGCCGGAATCTTGCAGCGGTGGGCGATGTGGTCGACCGGGTGCTTGCTGGAAATGGAAGCTTCGACAATTTCGACCGAGGCGGCCGCGAGATTGTCTTCCGGCCGTAGGGCAATCACCGTCCCGCACGCGTGCAGCACGTTGCGAATCAATTGAAAGGCCGCGGCACGCATGGCGCTGTTGGGATCCACGCGCAGCGCAATGTTGTAGACACTGTCGCCGCGCAACAGTGCTTCGGAAATCATCAGGCGCTCGTATTCGCTCCAGTCGAAGCGCGCCGGAACAGAGCCGGCTGCCGAGGCGGCCGAGACTTTCGGATCGTAGGAATCATGCAGCAAATCCTGAATCAGGGAGCGCAGGTGCGCGGGTGCGGGAGGCTCAAGCTGCTTGTGATACGCAGCGAGCATGCTTTCGAACGTGTCAACCGCGGCGAGAACCACTTCGGCGAGTTGTTTCCCGTGCGTGAAACCGACCTGCGGGGAAAGCACGTCTTCCAACTCATGGGCTATCTCGCTGAGCTTGGAGAAACCACAAGCGGCGGAGTCGCCCTTGAGCGTATGAACCGCGCGTCGCACGCGGCGAATGAGTTCTTCATCCGCGGGGCGCTTCTCAAGCTGCAGACCGGAATCGTTGATGGTCTGCAACAGCTCGCTGGCGCTCTCAAAGAAGAGCGCGCGAAGCTCCGCACCCCGGTCATCGGGAAAGAAGGTCAAGAAACCACCTCGATGCGTTTGTAAGCGGTGCCGTTGTTTTCGTGGACCATGCGGAATTTCTGGGTCAGACCAAAGAGGCTTTCCGCGTGGCCGACAAAAAGGAAGCCGCCGGGATTCAAGCAGTGCCAGAATTTCTCGATCAGGCGCTTTTGCTCGGCTTCGTCGAAATAGATCATGACGTTGCGGCAAAGGATGATGTCATTGCGCCGGGGCAGGAATTCGGTTTTCAGGTTGTGGAAGTCGAACTGGACGACTTCTTTCAGTTGCGGACGCACCGAGTATTTGTCGCCCGCCTTTTCGAAGTAGCGGAGACGTGTGGTGTAGTCCACCGGCTCCATTTGAACCTCGTTGTAAATGCCTTCCTGGGCGGTGCGCAGGCTGGCATAACTGATGTCCGACGCGACGATTTCGAGTTTCCAGGGAGGCGGAATCAGCGGCTTCGGAGAAGGCATCTCGAAGGGCAAGGGATTCCGGAGGTAGTAGTAGGCAAGCGCATCGCAGATCAGGATGGCGACGGAATAGGCTTCCTGGCCGGTGGAACAACCCGCGCTCCAGATGCGCAGATTCCAGTCGCGCCGCTCCTGCTTGTGCTTGAGGATTTCCTCGAGAACCGATTTTTGCAGCAGGTCGAGTTGCGGGCGGTTGCGGAAGAAGCTGGTTTCGTTAACAGTGAGATTTTCCAGCAGCATGGCGAGTTCGGTTCGCCCTTCGCGGCTGGTGAGCAGGCGATAGTAGCTGTAAAACGAATCCAGGTTGCAAGCCTTCAAACGCCGCTGCAAGCGGTCCTTCAGGAAATGGGAGCGGCGTTCATCGAAAAACATGCCGCATTCCTGGTAGACGAGTGTTTGCAGGAGCTTGAGTTCCGCTTCGGTAAGCTGAATCTGCGCTGTGATCGTGCCCATATCGGGTATTGCGAAACCCGCGCGGGTGACGCCTCCGGGCGTTACCGGGAGAGCGCGACGGGTTCCACGGCCTCCTCGAGCTTCCGGTATTCGGATTGGCGCAGGAGTCGGGCAATATCCAAAAGGATGATGAGGCGCCCTTTGAGCTTGCCGACTCCGGTTACATAATTGGACTCGCCTTCCGCAAACACGGAGCCGGGGGACTCGATTTCGGAGGGCGGTATTTTCAAAACTTCCGAGGCGGAACTGACAATCAAGCCGACCAGCTTGTTTTCGAGCTCCACCACAAGAATGCGGTTCTTTTTGTCAGGCTGCGGCGCGGCGGTGCCGAAGCGCTTGCGCAGGTCCATCACCGGGATAATTTTTCCGCGAAGGTTGATGACGCCTTCCACAAGATCGGGCGCACTGGGAACGGAAGTGATTTCCGGAACGCGAACGATTTCGCGGACGGCGCCGATGCGCACGCCGTAGGTCTCGTTCCCGATGCGAAAGCCGACGATTTGGAGTTCTTTCTCCATGCAGGTTTCTCCGCTTATGAGCGCTGCAGCTCGGCGTATTCGTAATCGCCGGACTCCTGGGTAACCGAGCGGCGGCGGGAAGCGGGAACTTCGCGGTGGCGGCGTGACAGCGCGGCGCGATCGATGACGAAGCGATCCATGGTGTCGAGCAGGTTGCGGGAGAGCTTGAGCATTTGCTCGGCGGCGGCGGACAGCTGTGTGGAGCTGGAAGCCGACTGCTGCACCAGTTCGCGCATCTTGTCCATGGCGCGCACAACGGCTTGCGCGCCGGAAGCCTGTTCCTCGACGGCGGAATTGATTTCCTGGGTGATTTCGGTGAGGCGATTGGTGGCCTTGGCGATTTGCGCGGAGCCAACGGACTGCTCGTTGGTGGCGGCGCCGATTTCCTGGGAGAACTTGTAGACTTCGGTGACCACGTCGGAAATCTTGTGCAGCGCGCTGCCGAGGTCGTTGCCAAGGTTCAGGCCTTCCTCGACGATGCGCGTGCTGTGTTCCATATTCTCGACCGCCTGGCGCGCTTCGCGCTGGATGCTCTGGATAAGGTCGGCGATTTCCTTGGTGGATTGCGTGGACTTTTCGGCCAGCTTGCGGACTTCGTCGGCGACGACGGCAAAGCCGAGTCCATGCTCGCCGGCACGGGCAGCTTCGATGGCCGCGTTCAGTGCCAGCAGGTTGGTCTGTTCGGCGAGGTCGTCGATGACTTCGATGATCTTGCCGATGTCGTCGGCGCGGTGGCCGAGAATGTTGATGATTTCCGCGGAAGATTGGATGGCGCGGTTCGTGCGGTTCAGGCCATCGGTGGTCTTTTCCATGGTCTGGATACCGGTCAGGACTTCCTCGCGGGAACGGTTGGCGATATCCAAAAGGACCTTGGCGGTATCGGCGACGCGCTGAATCGAAGTAACCATCTGATCGATCGAAGCGGAGGTTTCCGCAACGCTGGACGCCTGCACCTGAGTGTTCTTTACGACGTTCTGCACGTTGATGCTCATCTCGTGCATCGTGCTGGTGACTTCTTCAATGGCAGAGGAGGCCTGCACGCTAACCTTCGCGGATTCATCGGCGGCGCCGGCGACCTGGTTGCTGCCGGCGGAGACCTGGGAAGCAGAGTCCCGCGTGGAGCGGACGATTTCCTGCAAGCCGTGGGACATGCGGATAAAGGCGTTGCCGAGGGAATCGCGCTTGGATCGCGGGGCGATTTCGACGGTCAGGTCGCCTTCGGCGACGGACATGGAGACGCTAGCCATCTCCTTCAGGTAGGCGACCATATTGTTGAAGGTGGTGGCCAGAGCGCCAATTTCGTCGTTGCGATGGATATCAATGTTCTGGTCGAGGTCCCCGGAGTTGCCGATTTCCTGGGCCACAGTGATCAAGTGCTGCAAGGGTTCGGTGATCGATTTCGCGGTGCGCACAGCGGTCCAAATCCCGAAGCCAATGGCAAACAGCGTGCCCACGATAATCACCCCGAAGCTGACCCCACTGGCGATCTTGGCGGCGTTCTCCGATTTCCCCTGCTCCTTTTTGATATCCGAGTTGGCTTGATCCAGAACGGCCGAAGACTTGGTAAGCCACGAAGCAGGATCTTTCTGCAGATAAAAGATCTGCAGATCGGAAACGGTGGCGTCGCCGGAATCGACCTGGTGGCGCTTGGCGAGCAAAGGCTTGGCGAAATTGTCGGCCCAACTCGCCTCGGTGCTTTCCACCTGGATCAGAGCGGTATGGAGAATTTCGCTGGAGGTTTGTGACTCGCCACTTTTGATGATGTCGGTGACTTCGCTAAAGCCCTTGTTGACCTTGTCCTCGTCGCGAGGATCGCCGCTCAACAGGAAATTGTTAAGATTCAGTCGATTCGACATGATCTGGTAGCGCACGGCTTCGATGGTGCTCACGCTGTCCAGGGCGTGCTTCGCTTGGTCGCTCGCGGAAGTCGCTATCAAGATGGAGACCACGTCAACGACGAACAAAATCGCCAGGATTCCGAGGATCATTCCGAAATTCTTGTATAACTGTTTTCCGATAGTCATTGCGTCACTTCCTCCACCCCAAGCCAACCAGGCTAAATCTCGATCGAAAAAAGGATCCCTCGGATCCCTCGCTATTGCCTGAAGTCGAACTCCACTATCTGCGTTGTTTCTTCAGGCGCCGATTCGAACTTCCAGTCCTTGACCGCGTCCAGGCAGGACTGCACCAGAACGGGATGCCCGCCAAGCGCACGCGAAGTCTTCACGTGGCCATCGGGAGCGATGACCACTTCAATCTTGACCTTGCCGGTGATGTTCATGCGGCGAGCCAATTCGGGAACGTTTGGCAAGACTCGTGTCTTTACCTTGCGCTTGCCTTCTTCAACTGTGGCTTGTTGCGCGAACGCCAGCGAAGCGACGAATAGAGTCGCGGTGGCGGCAGCGAGCAGCTTCTTGCTCCATTTGAAGTCCATTGAGACCACACCCTCCTCAGAGTGAGAAAGTACCCCGCGGGAAGAAAGGCAAGTGCAGGGCCAAGAAAGTGGCGCGTGAAGATTCCCGCAAAATTCTCTGCAAATGAGAACTAACACAATCCGCAGCAATGAGTTACGGTGGGCTCGAAAATCGGAGAGCAAATGGACCCGGCGACGATAATGTCTCATGGAACGGCTGGAAGGCCGCCGGGGGTCTCAGGGCTGAGACGTTTAGACGCCAAGGCGGAGTCTGCGGGGTAACGAGTGCGCGTCAAGCGGGGCAAGTTCCATTGACTCAGATTGAGATTGCTGGGTAGCGTGGTATGGCGTGGCTTCTTAATTTGAGACGCATGCAAAGCCCCTAAGCCCCTTATGCGTGAACGCAAGCGTATCTCCGCGCGCGCCCCAGTGGCCTCATCCGGCCGGAAAACCCCGGCCCGCCCCAAGCACGATTACTCCCAGGAACTGATGGAACTGGTAGTCGAAGCGGCAAACTCGCGGGTGTTGCCCGAGTTTTTGCGGGGCTTTGCGGCGCGCACCGCAGAAATGCTGGGCGCGAGCTGGGCGGCGGTGGGAGAAATTACCGGGAACCGCGTGGAGATTTATACGCGCGGCGAGGAGTATCCGGCGAACGCGAAGGAACGCGAATGGCTGACGGGAGGCCTGCGGCAAAAACGGCCGGGGCTGGAAACTCAGCCCCTGAGAGGCGCGGGCCGGCACATCGCGTTTTATCCGATTTATGCGAGCGATGGCGAACTGATGGGAACGCTCTGCCTGGTGCGCAAAGAAGCTGCCTTTACGCAAAGCGAGGAGAGGCTGCTTTCGGCACTGGCAAGCCACGCAGCGCTATCGATGGAGAAGGTGCGGCGGTTTTCGCAGCTGGAGCGGTCGAAGAAGCAGTGGGTGGAGGATATTGACGCCATCAGCGATTACATTGCGGTGCACGACCAGGCGTGGAAGATTGCCCGCACGAACCGCTCACTGGCCGCGCACCTTGGGATTCCGCCTGCGGCGCTGGTAGGCGAGCCCATCAGCAGCCTGCGGCATATCGCGGAAACCGGGAGTGCGCTTCCCTGCCCTTTCTGCCGCGACACGCGGGAAGCTCGGGAAGAATACATCGCGACCAGCGTAGGCCGGACCTTTTTGGTGTCCACTTCGCGGACGCGAGGCGCGAGTGAAGAAGAGACGCGCACGATTCACGTGCTGAAGGACATTACCGATCGGCGAGAAGCGGAGCGCAGGTATCGCGAACTGTTTGACAACATCCAGGAAGGATTGTTTTTCGCTTCGCCGGAAGGCCAGTTTCTGGATGTGAACGATGCGCTGGTGCGCATGCTGGGATACGAATCGGCGGAAGAGTTGTTGCGCGCGGACGTGAGCGCGCATCTTTATCCCACACCGGCGGCGAAGGAACGCCTGGCGAATGCCATTGCGGAGCGCGGGGCCCTGCGGAATTACGAAGAGACGCTGAGAAAAAAAGATGGCGGGCTGCTGCACACGCTGCAGAACATCAGCGCGGTGCGCGACCCCATGGGCTACGTGGTGCAAATCCGCGGATTGATGCTCGACGTGACCGAGCAGAAGATGTTCCAGTCGCAGTTGCAGCGGGAACGCGACTTCAACCAGAAGATCCTGAACACCACGCAAAGCATGATCCTGGTGCTGGATACGGCGGGGCTGATCAGTTATGCGAACCGCCGCTGCTATGAAACCGGCTACCGCAAGGATGAATTGATCGGGCACCGGCTGGTGGAGTGGGTGGAAAGCTCGCACCGCAAGGATTTTGAAGGAGCGCTGGAAACCACCGCGCACGGGCAACAGGTGGACAACCTGGAATTGCGGGCGCGGCGGGCAGATGCCTCGCTGGGACATTTTTCGATCAGCCTGAGCCCAATGCGCGATGAGGCCAACCAGGTGAACAGCGTGGTGGTGGTGATGACCGACATCACGGACGCCGCGCTGTTGCAGGCGAAGCTGGCGCACGCGGAGAAGATGGCCACCATCGGGCGCCTGGTCTCTGGCGTGGCGCATGAAGTGAACAATCCGCTGGCGGCGATTCTGGGGTTCACGGACCTGCTGCTGGAAAATCCGGAGATTCCCGGAACGGCGCGCGAAGACCTGCAAATCATTTTGCGGGAGACGCAAAGGACTAAGGAGATTGTGCAAGACCTCTTGAGCTTCGCGCGGCAGCGCCCGGCACAGAAGGAACCAGTAAGCGTCAACGCAGTGCTGCGGCAGACTATCAAGCTGCGCAGCTATGATTTTTCAAGCCACGGCGTGGAGGTTATTGAAGAGTTCGAAGAAAATCTGGGACCGACGCTCGGGGACGCGCAGCAGTTGCAACAAGTGTTTCTGAACATCCTCAATAACGCGTACGACGCGATCCAGGAGTCCGGAAATCACGGGCGGATACGCATTCGCACGCGGCGTGCGGAAGACGATATCGAAGTGGCGTTCATGGACAACGGCACGGGCGTCGCGGACCCGGAACGCATTTTCGATCCTTTCTTTACCACCAAGCAGGCCGGAAAAGGCACAGGTTTGGGATTGAGCATCTGCTACGGCATCGTGCGGGCGCACGGCGGCGAAATTCTGTGTTGGAACAATGAGGGAGAGAGCGGCAGCACGTTTGTCGTGCGCTTGCCCGCGGCAACGGAGTCTTCGCTGGCGGCA
>Ga0126376_10002102_pt1 | contig 11150 bp, 12 predicted proteins | sample PanSoiMetPlot_15_FD_92760 | JGI IMG/M metagenome (GOLD analysis project Ga0126376, IMG submission 92760) | Tropical forest soil microbial communities from Panama - MetaG Plot_15 | ecosystem: Environmental > Terrestrial > Soil > Tropical forest > Bulk soil | place: Panama | collected 2016-02-17
ACCCTACAGATGCGCGCATCATATTCAATTCCGCACCGCCGGCGTCTCGACCGGCAGTCCGGTGCCGCGCCACGCCACATAGAGTTCAAGCGCAACAGCTTCGTCGGAAAGCGGTAGATAGGGAATGCCGCGCACGTCGAATATGCAGCCCTCCATGCGCTCATGCAGCGGCACCAGGCGCTGGTCGCGCAGGCGATAAACCGGGAAGCCGTTGGATTGACCCTGACTAAGAAAATCAGCACGCAGATTCTTGCCGTGGTTCCTTTCATGGCAGCTCGCGCAGGCGAGATCGAGCTGTCCGTGGCGCATATAGTAGAGCTGCTTACCTTTCTCGAACCATGGCGTCATCGGCCCGTCGACGCGCGGGTTCACCGGCATGCCGCGGGATTGGAAGCGCACATAGGTGGTCATCGCGGTCAATTCAGCGGTGCGAAATTTCCACGGCGCAGCCTCCATCCGCTCGGTACGGCAGATGTTGATCTGCTGCTCCAGGTTCACCGGCTTCTTGAGCTTTTCGTTCCATTTGGGCATCGCCGCGCCGACGCCTTTCATGCTCTTTGCCGCGTCCTGATGGCAGTTCGCGCAGGATTTGCCGGCCGCACCGTCAGGCTTCGACCACAACTGCTCGCCTTGCTCAATGGCGAAAAATCCCGGATTGTTGAAATCGTCGTCCTGGATCGCCTGGGTCTCTTTGGTGCGAAACCAGTACCCCGAGATGATCTCCGGGAAGGGAAAAGCCTTGTCCGGTGGTTTGATGCCGTGCCCCTGCCAATGCGGACGCTCAAGGCCGTTCTCGGCCAACGCAATTGCGGTGGCGCTCGCTGCGATCACGAGCACAACAATTGCGCAGAACGCCAAACGCAAGCTCATGAATGCTCCCCGCGAACCGGCACCGACATTCTGCTCCCTGACCCAATCTAAATTGGCTGTTGCCGATTTCGATTATTTTATCAAGTGGCCGAATCCCGCGTATATGCGTTTTCGGCAGGGGAAGGGGAGAAAAAGGACGTCACGTCACCGTGATGGTCTCGGTGGCCTCGATGCGCACGCCTTCATCATCGACCCAGGTGAACTTGAGTGCACCGGATTCGATCGGCTTGAACTTGAACTCGAAATACGGATTGGCCGACACGGCGCTTTCGAGATCGCAGCCGAAAACGAACTTGCCATTGAACTCGCAGGTGAACGTGTTGATGATCATGCGCGGGATCAGTTTGCCGCCCGAGTCTTTGCGCAGACCGGTCTCCATGACATGAGAAACCAAGGTCTTGACATCAACGGTATCGCCTTTCTTCACCTCCTTCTTGTCGAGCCGGATGCGGGGTTTGACCTCTGCCATGGCGCACTCCAAATTCGTTGCGAATGCGCGGCTTCAGCCGCCGCAGCCGCCGATTGTCACCTTGATCTGCCGCGAGGCCTGGAAGAACGTCCCGTCGCTCAGCTTGGCGACCGCGATCACGTCCTGGGTCTCGGCGAGCCGAATGCGGGTCGAAGCCTCGGGCACACTCGCGGCTGAGAAACGGAACCGGATCACCCGGGCGTTCGGGTTCGCCGGCGCCAGTACCAGGATTTCCTGCACATAAGTGCCCTCGTCCAAAGGACCGTCCAGGGTGACCGAAAGCGGTACCGTGTTGCCGTTTTCCGCCAGCTCTGGCAGCTCAAGCTTGACCCTGCCCTCGACCGGCACCTGGTCGCCCGTGAATTTTTTGATCTGGTCGGCGTAATCGTTCAGCGCACGGGCCGGATCGGCCGCCAATCCAAGTCCCGCAGCGAATGCCCCGGCGCCGGCCGCAAGCGTCTCACGGCGGCTCAATCGTCGCAACATAACGTCCTCGTTTCGCTCATTTTAACGTCGTTAGAAACGCGACCACGTCTTCGACCTGTTGGGCGGTCAGGATCGGCCTGCCGACGAAGTCGGGCCGCACGCGGTTGAGACCATCGGCCCGATAGAATGCCGGCATGATGGTCTCGTCGCCGAATACTTTCTTGGCGTTAACCACGATCATACGCAGCGTCGCAGGGTCCCACCGTCCGGCCACGCCGTTAAGCGGCGGACCGACGTCGCCGTGAAACGGTTCGCGCTGGAGCACGTCGATTTCATGGCACGACAGGCAGTTGCCGAGGCGGCGTTCGATCACCACCTTCTCGCCCTCCTTGGGATCGCCGGGCTTGCCCGTCAGCGGTGCCGGGATAGTGTCGACACCGCCGGTGACCACGACGTTGAAGGGAGGAAGCGGAGACACCGTTTGGCCCGCAGCCGGCGCAGCCAGCGCGGCCGCCAAGCCGACGACACAACACAGCGTTTTCATAGATGCTTGCTTCCCGGAACCGCCGATCAGCTCTGCCGACGCAGATAGTCGCGTAGCGTTCCTCGCTCATAGGCGCGCTCGGCCACAAAGGCAAACATGACAAGGAAGGCTCCGGGAGGCATATACCCTGGGATGCGGGCAACTTCGCGTTCCAGCGGCGCCTTTTGGGCGAAATCATCCTTATCAGAAAAAAACTGAATGATCGGGGTACCACGCACCCCATACTTGCGGGCGAGTTGCTTTTCACCCAGCTGCTCGCCGTCGAAATCGGTGACGATGCGGGAACCGCGGAGATTGAGCTGAAGCACCTCGAAATGGTCGCGGATATAAGTTTCAATGCTCTTCTGCGCGAAATTGACCAGATGGGTCTCCCGACAGTACGGACAGCCGGGCTGCTCCCATATCACGGCGAGCTGCTTACCCGCTGCGGCAACACTTTTGCGATCTTCCGCAAGCTCAAGAAAACTATCGAGAAACCAATCCTCGCGGTAGAATCCGTCCTCGGTCATAATCGCTGTGGCCCGCGCCGACCCCGCCCCCAGCGCCAAGCTACCGCCCGCCATCATCAGGGCGCGCCGTGACAACATTGCAATTGTCTCCTGTCGTGTTCCACTAGCGAATGTAGGCGCAACCGGGCGGCATCGCAATTGTAGAACGCAAACGGCTACTCACTATGCTGTCATCGCTCGGCTTGATGTTGACTGGGCGGGCAACGGCGAGCTCGATGCTTCGATTGGTGCACCGCGGCAGGGCCACCTTTGGCCTTTAGGACATGGCGTGCCAGCGTTATCTTCACCGGAATGCATATGATGGGTTGAGCGTAGCGAACGCCATCAACGGCCCGTTCAAACGCGGCGCGCCCCTATGATAGGTTTCGCATCCTTCGACAAGCGCTCAGGGCTCAATCCATCCTATGGACCATCCACCCGCAGCCGGGCGACTGTGGCCTCGTCGATCTCGACGCCAACACCGGGTTTGCGAGGCAGCGTGACGAGCCCATTGCGGATCGCCAATGGCGCGCGCACCAGGTCTTCGGCGAGATAGAAATGCGTGAGGCTAACGCCCCAGTCGATATTGTCGAGCGCGCAGGCGAGATGCACCGTCGCGGCGGTGCCGAGACTGGATTCCGACATTTTGGCCGCGACGTTGATTGCAAGGCCAAGGCGCCGGCACAGCGCGCCGGCGGTCAGCGCCGCCGCAAAGCCGCCGAGCTTGATCAGCTTGAGGGAGACGCCAACGGCGCTGGCCGCCGCATGCGCCTCGATATCCTGGAGCGAATGAATGCCCTCATCGGCCCCGATCGGGACCGCCGTGGTACGTGCGAGCGCCGCAAGGCCCTTGAGGTCGGCATCCTCGAATGGCTGCTCCAGGAAAAGCAGCGCGGCCTCCCGCGTCGCTTCGAGGTAACGCCGCGCCGCCTGATGGGTAAAGCCGCAGTTGGCGTCGGCGCAAACCGGCAGGTCCGGCCCCAGCGCCTTGCGCACCGCAAGGGCGGTTGCGATCTCGCTGCCGAGCGGCTTAACGCCGACCTTGAGCTTGAAAAAACGAATGCCCTCGCTGGCCTTGGCCTTCGCCTCGGCAACGTCCTCGTCCGGCGTTGCATTGCCGACCAGCCACATGGGTGCAACCTCGCGGCGCAGCGCGCCACCGACGAGATCAATCAGCGGCAGGCCCGATGCCTGGCCGGCAAGGTCAAGCAGCGCCATCTCGACGGCGGAATGCGCGCCGGTATTGCCATGGAGCACCGTGCGCAGCCGTTTCATCAGCGCCGGCCGCATCCAGGCGTCCGCGCCGATCAGGGGCGGCGCAAGGTGGTCACGCACCGCGGCCGTGAGCCCGCCAAGTGTGTCGCCCGTCATGGTCGGCGCCGACGCCGCCTCGCCCCAGCCAACCGTGCCGTCGGCCGCTTCGATGCGCACCAGGATATTGCGCGCATGGGTTACCGTCTCGGCCGCCATCCGGACGGGCTTCTTGAGCGGCAGCGCGACCGGGATCGCATCGACACGACGGATAATGAGCGCGGGGCGGCGGTCCAGCGCGGATGGATGAGCGGTGGCGAGGATTTGCATTGGGGAATTCACGGCAGTTGCGAATGCGGCTTATAGCACGCAGGGCGGATTGGCCGAAGGAGTAACTAGCTGCGCTCGAAAGCGGACCTCAGTACCAGCGAGGCTAGAAATAAACAGCAGGTTCGCGGGAACCTCCCGAGGCCTCTTGCGTCTAATCACTGCGCGGGCGCTCTGCCAATGCGCGAAACCCCGACCTCTGCACAACCCGGCAACAAGGGGGCAGGGGAGAGGGAGCAGGAGGAGCAGCAAACCATGTCCCGATTCTTCTTATCAACGGTAGCCTTATCGGCGGCGATGCTGATTTTGGGCCCTTCGCATGGGCAGTCGCAGACCACTACCGACGGAAAATCCATCTTTCGGTTCGACACCTTTGGCGACGAACAGAAGTGGACCGATACGCTGCAGATGCAGAAAGTCATCAGGAACGTCAGCCCGAGGACGGCTTTAGCCGTCGGGCTGAAAGTCGACTCCGACGCGCTTCCGCCGGCAGTGATCAACGCCATCAGGGCGGGGCAGGTGAATCTCGACGACCCCGCCGTGACGGTCGAACTGCTGAAACTCAATGCTGTCGTCGGCGTGATTGGAAAAGTGGCCGGAGCAAACAACAATCTTGCGACAATCGGCATTACCTGCGCGCTGTGTCATTCGACGGTCGACAACTCTGTCGCCCCCGGGATCGGCAAGCGTCTCGACGGTTGGCCCAATCGCACGCTGAACGTGGGCGCGATCGTCGCCCTGTCGCCCGTGGTCCTCGACAAGGCGCCGTTCCAGAGCTGGGGCCCCGGCAAATTCGATCCGCGTTTTCAAATCTTCAACGGCAAGACGCTCGAATCCTTGTTCAGCACCACGGTCCCAGTCGTCCTTGCACCCGCCTTCGGCCTCAAGGGCGTCGGCTTCGAGACCTACACGGGCGACGGCGTGATTTCCTACTGGAACAGCTATGTCGGCGTGACGCAGATGGGCGGGCATGGCAGCTTCAGTGATCCCCGAATTGGAGTTAGCGTGAAGCAGACGCCCGATCTGGTGACGCCCAAGCTCCCCGCGTTGCTACAGTATCAACTCGGACTGGCGACGCCCCCGCCGCCCGAAGGAAGTTTCAACGCCGCGGCAGCGCAACGCGGTCAGCAGGTGTTCAACGGTGCCGGCGGATGCGCAAGGTGCCACAGGCCGCCGCTGTTCACCGATGTGCTCAGCGGACCCGATCCCCGCGTGCCATTCCTGCACTCTCCTTTCGAGGTCGGAACCGACCCGGCCTATGCCAACCGCACCGCCACCAAGCAGTATCGGACGACGCCGTTGCGTGCGCTCTGGCAGCATCCGCCGTACTTCCACGACGGCAGCGCACCCGACCTGCTCGCCGTGGTCAATCACTATAATACGCAGTTCCAGCTTGGCCTTAATAATGCGCAGAAGGCGGACCTCGTCGAATATCTGAAAACACTGTAGCAGTAGCCCGGATGAGGCAAACGTCCTTCGCGTTCGCTTCATCCGGGGCCGGCCTCGCCGCACGCAAGAGGGCAAGGATTTTCGATACTCCGACGCCGCCCCGGATTGCGCGACCGCAAAGATGCGGTCGCGCAAGGATTTAGGGCTCATCCCTCCAACGGCAACCGCACCGTCTGTCCGCTCGCCACGGCGCGCTCGATCGCAATGGTCGTCTCGAGATTGATGCGCGCCTGCGCCGGCGTGGTGTGCACGGTCGCGGCGCCGGTTGCGAGGTGATCGAGCCAGGCGCGGGTCTCGTTGCCGAGCGGACCCCAGAAATCGCCGACCGCCCAGTCGCCCGCCGTGTTGCTGCCGAGAAACGCCATGTTAACCGCGTGGTCCGGCACATAGGCATGGGGCACGCCCTTCTCGGAGAACAGCAGGTGGTCCATGTGATCGTCGTCGATGATCATGGTGCCTTCGGTGCCGAGCAATTCCACCCGGTCGGATTGCCCGAGCGTCGGATAGCGCGCCGGCAGCGCCTAGCTGACGCCGAGATTGATGACGGCGCCGTCCGCGAAGGTGACGATCGCCCAGGTGACGTCATGGGCGCGGTAGCCGGCGTCGCGAAAAATGCCGCGCTGGCCACGCGCCACCACCTCGACGGGCCGATTGCTGTCGAGAAACCAGCACATCAGGTCGACGTAATAAGTGAGTACGTCGAGCACCGGGGTGGCGTGCGGATCCCGCGTGAGGATTGAGAACGCCTGGGCGCGCGAGTTGTAGACCCGCGCGGTGCCGCCCACGACCTTGCCAAGGCGGTGGTGCAACATCTGCTCCTTGGCGCGCAGGAAGCATTCCTTGTAGCGCCGGCTGTACCCGACCCGCAGGTCGCCGTTGCTGGCGCGCAGCGCCGCGAGGATTTCGTCGGCGCCCTTGAGGGTGAGCGCCAGCGGCTTTTCCACCAGCACCGGCTTGCCGAGCGCCAGCGCCTTGACGACGGGCACCACGTGCGCCTGCTCGGGCGTCGAAACGATGACGGCGGTCACGTCGGGATGCGCGATGACGGCGTCGTTGTTGGTGGAATGAAAGTCGGCGCCGGCTTGCGCAGCGAGCGCCTCGGCGTGGGCAGGCTCGCGATCGGAGATCGCAAGAAATCGCACCGCAGGATGCTTGGCGGCCAGCCGCGCCCGCAATGTACCGATGCGGCCGGCACCGATGACCGCGATGCCGAGGTCGCTGCGTTTCATGGTGCCTCTTCTCCCACTGCCGGCTTGCCACAAGGGCGTTCACGGCCGTCTTCAACGGGCTATGGAGCAAGATCGGCCTCCGCTCTCCATCGGCGTTGCTACTTGCACTTACGAGTGGCGTTTGCATGAACTTGCGGTTGCGGCCAGAACCGGCATATATATGGCCAAATAGCCGAGATTTTCACCACAAACGGAGTACAATATGAGCCAAGTCCATAGCTTCACTTTTGAAGTGATGCCGGCACAATCGCTGTCGAAACTGGGAGGCCGTAAAGGCACAATCGCCTTTCGCAGAGGAAGCATCGGACCACCGCGATTGGCCGCAACTGCGGGAGGTCAGAAATGTCAAAGTTGAAATCGGTCCCGGCGCCCATCCGTTGTGGCTCGCCCGCCGCCGGTGCCGCGATCATGCTTGGCGTCGCCTTGGCGACGGCACCCACTACGGCTCTGTCGGATGCGCACGTTCGGGGCAGTCCGGAGGCTGTCATCATCGAGGCTAAAAATAGCTCGGTCGAAGAGGTTCTCACGGCCTTGAGCAGCGCATTCGATTTGCACTACCGCTCCTCGGCCAGTCTCGAAAGGCGGCTTACCGGAAATTACGAGGGTTCGCTTCAACGGGTGATGAAACGTGTCCTGGACGGCTACACCTATTTTGCGAGAGTAGGAGACGGAGGAATCGATCTCACGGTTGTAGATGCGCCCAATACCGCTCCGGCGACTGGAGCGTCGCCCGCATTCCGAGTTGTGGCATTGCCGGCGGATCCCGTTCCAGCGCAGCCTTCATTTGCGTTGGCGGCCAATGGACCGCCCGTGATCCCCAATTCCCTGCCCACGTCTTCGGCTGGAGTCGCTGGCCCACAGGAAAGCGATGTTCCGGCGCAACCTGCACCTGCGATCGCTGTCGTTGAACCGCCTGTGCCTCCAGGCTCTCCGGCCACACCTTTATCTCGCAAGAACGACCATTTCGCGCTTGCTGGTGGGAAGGAGTTACGGCCCTCGCCGCCGCGCAAAATCAAGACGGCGAGCAGTTCCCGCCACGTGGGGAAGGGCAAGTACCACGTTCGGCGGACGAGTCGCGTCCGAGTGGCAGCTTTGTGTAGACGCCCTATCCGTTCGTTCGGCTTGGCGATGACGAGTCCGGTCTGGTCGTATTATTGGCTTCCGTGGGACCTTCGGTCGGTCGCGGATTCGCGCGCCGAGGCGATACGCCCGAACTCAAAAGGCTTGAAGATGAGCTGCCGTTTGAAGCAGCCTCGATGAAAGACGCGTAAGGCGGTTAGCGCAAGTTGGGTTAGCTGAAGGCGCAATCCGTCGCGGCAGGGCCAATCGACCGCCGCCAGACGTCTGTGCCAATCAAATCACCTTCTCCTCGCGCAGCGCCGCGATCGCCGCCGCGTCGAGCCCCAATTCACCTCGGAGTATCTCTTCCGTATGCTCGCCCAAAGTCGGCGGAGGGCGGCGCACCGAGGCCGGCGTGCCGGAGAACTTGTAGGGCATACCGACGAGCTTGAGAGCCCCGATAGTCGGGTGCTGCACGGTCTCGACCATCTGCCGCGCCTCCGTCTGCGGATCGGCGAGTGCCTCGGCGACCGAGTTGATGCGGCCGCACGGTACGCCGACGGCCTTCAGTTTGGCGAGCCAGCTGTCGGCGACGTCGGCCGCCAGCGCTGTCGCGATGGCGTCATCGATGATGCGCCGGTGCTCGACGCGGGCGCGGTTGGTGGCAAAGCGCGGATCGTCGGCCCATTCGGGATGACCCAGCACGGCCGCGCACTTTGCGAACTGGCTGTCGTTGCCGATGGCAAGCGCCATCATGGCGTCCTTCGCGGCGTAGGTGGTGTAAGGCACGATGCTCGGATGACCGTTGCCGAACCGCGCACCGCCGCGTCCGGATACGAGCACGTTCGACGCCACATTGACCAGCATGTGGAGCGCGGACTCATACAGCGACACTTCCACCTTCTGGCCGCGGCGGGTGCCATGGCGGGCATTGATGGCGGCAAGAATGGCGTTACAGGCCAGCATGCCGGTGCAGATATCGACGATGGCAACGCCATATTTGGTCGGCGTGCCGTCGGGCTCGCCGCAGATGCTCATGAGGCCGGACTCGGCCTGGAGGATGAAATCATAGCCCGGCAGCGCCGCCTTGGGTCCGTTCGATCCGTAGCCGGTGATGGAGCAGCGCACCACGCCGGGCGCGTGGGCGTCGAACCAGGCATCCGTGAAACCCCATTTGGCCAGGGTGCCGAGCTTGAAGTTGTCGATCACGACATCGGCTTTTTCGATCAGCGCGGCAAGCAGCTTCTGTCCGGCTGGCGCCGCGATGTTGAGCGTCATCGAGCGCTTGTTACGGTTGGCGCCGAGGAAATAGGCGGATTCGCCGCCGGCAAATGGCGGACCCCAGCCGCGGGTGTCGTCGCCGCCTGTCGGAGGTTCGACCTTGATGACATCGGCGCCCATGTCGCCAAGCATCATGGCGCAGGTTGGCCCGGCGAGCACCCGCGTCAGATCGAGCACACGAATGCCGGCAAGCGCTCCGTTCCTTTTCTTCTCCCCTCCCCCTTGTGGGGAGGGGTCGGGAGTGGGGGTCGCGAGAGGCGGCGCGGCATTGCCACATCCACCCGACCCCCCACCCCGACCCTGCCCCAGCCGAAACCGCGTATACGCGGGTTTCAGCCCATCAATAAAGTTATCGAAATCGGCGACAGCCGATTTCGATTGGGGGGAGGGAGATGGGGCAAATGTGCCGTCGGAATCGTTGCTCATGTGGCGCGCTTGCCGTTCTTTCGTGCGCCTTTGCGCATCGAGGGCGGTGCGTTTAAGTCGTTAGCGCAACCGTCAAGGTAAGCTTCGAGCTCTTGCTTGTTGCGCATGCGGAATTTCTGGAAGTCCGGCTTGCGGTTCTCAAGAAACGCGCTCATGCCTTCAAGACTTTCCTCGGAGCCCCACACATGCGCCAGAAGCTCCATGCCATGTTGCCAGGAGGCATAAAGCAGATCGGACTCGAAATTCAGGCTCTTCTTGGTCATGCGCAGGGTCTGCGGGCTGTGGCTCTTGATGGTCTCGCACCATGCGAGCGTCTCCTTGACCAAATCCTGCTGCGGCACGCATTTGTTGATAAGTCCGATCTCGACGGCCTCCTTGGCGGTGAAGCGGCGGGCACAAAAAATCATTTCACGGGCCAGCCGCTCGCCGATGATACGCGGCAGATATTGCGTGGCACCCACCGTCGGACAGGCCCCCACCTTGGCGCCGGTCTGGCCCAGCACGGCGTTCTCCGAAGCAATGACGAGATCGCACCACAGCGCAAGTTCATGGCCACCGCCCATGCACCAGCCATTGACCATGGCGATCACCGGGATAGGCAATCCGCGGATCGTCATGGCGAGCCCCTGCATGCGGTCGTTCCACATCGCCGCATTAGTCCAGTTGAGCCGCATCATGGCGTAGAAATCGCCGCCCGCCGAAAAGGCCTTGTCGCCTGCCCCGGTTATCACCGCGCAGGCGATCGAGGGATCGTGGCGGGTTGACTTCAAGGCGTCGATCAATTCGTCGAGCGACTGCTCGCGAAAAGCATTGAGCACGCGCGGCCGGTTGATGGTGACCCACGCCACCTGGTCCTTCACCTCGTAAAGGATATCCGTGTAGCCGCGGCCATTGGCTGCGATCGGCCTGCTGGCCGGCCCTTTTGCCGGTTTTCTTGCCATGCGTTTCCCCTCGGCGCGGCTTGCCCACACGCGGCGTTGTAAGACAGCGCCGGATGACCGACAAGGCGCGAAGGAATTTGTAGGACGGGTTGAGGAAGGCGCCAGGAGGCTGGCGCGATCAGCTGGTGCAAGTCCAGCCCAGGTAAGGCGTAGCGAGCCGCCTGGAGGCGAGTGTTGCGTGAGCCGGAGGCAACGAGGGCCACGAAGCGTACACAGCTGCTGCATGGGGTGTGTGATTGAGCCACGAAATATCCTTGTCGCTGGGGACGGAGACTTTCTCAACGGTCGAACGCAACATGGGCAGGACCGCTATGCAAGGTCCTGTTCACCCTGCCGGGGTCGAAGAGCACATCACGCGCAGAAGGATCGCGTCGGAAACTGGGATATCCC
>Ga0126376_10002103_pt1 | contig 11143 bp, 9 predicted proteins | sample PanSoiMetPlot_15_FD_92760 | JGI IMG/M metagenome (GOLD analysis project Ga0126376, IMG submission 92760) | Tropical forest soil microbial communities from Panama - MetaG Plot_15 | ecosystem: Environmental > Terrestrial > Soil > Tropical forest > Bulk soil | place: Panama | collected 2016-02-17
AATCTTCAGCCGCTCCCGGCGGATATGCCCGACGACGAGGCGCTGCGAAGCATCCTCTGCATTCACCAGCCCCACTTCATCAGCTCCGTAATGCTCAGTTTCAAAGCCGGTTGCCCGCCGCCGAGCTCGATTGGAGTGATCCCCTTCTCGATTCGTTCCTGTCGCGCCTTTATGTCCTCGCCGGCTTTCTTTTCATCCTTCGCGCTTTGCCCGTAACTCACGGTGACAAAGCACACGCCAGCTATTACGAGAGTCAAAGCCACTCGCTTCGAAAACTGTATCTTCATCGCGCCCTCCCTCTTCCTGCCCACACCAGTTCATCCATACAGACGAGCAAAACTGAAAATTGTTCCGAAGCTTTCGCGGCAATGCCAGAATCCCCTACCCTCCTGTACCAAGGTACAGTTTCCGTCCCGACACCTTTCCATACACTTCCACGCCGCCCATCGCCGGGAGCACTAGAATGACTTTAGTTGTAGCTGCTGCTGTTTGGCCACCCGAGCTCGGCCATTAGCAGCTGACGGTGTTTTCATGGCAAAAACCACTTCCACTCGAACCTTCGGCGCTCGCTTCATTTGCCCGCGCTGCGACGCCACGAGTTGGCTCACGCTCGGCAATCGCGAAGAATCCTTCGAACAAATCCTCAAACAACAATGGGAATTCAGTTGCCGCGAACACGGTCCGCAAAAAGGCACGCCTATAGAACTTCTCGAAGTCGCTCCCCTCGACGATCCCGCGCCATCCGCGCCTGCGCAACCGGCATATGCACTCGCCCCCACCGCGCCGATCGCAAAGAAGGTCTCTCGCTCCGGCACGCGCGTGGCTATCCACGTTCCCGTAGTCGTCTACGGGTTCGGCGGATCGTCCGGCTCTTTCAAGGAAGAAACCGAAACCGTTGTCGTGAACGCCGGCGGCGCCATGGTCATTCTTAAGGCCAAACTCTCCGTCGGCGACACCATCCATCTCATTGACAAGCTCACCGGCACCGAACAACAGATGCGTGTCGCCTATCTCGAGCGCTATTCCGAGCGCGAATCTCGTGTTGGACTCGCCTTCAGAACTCCCATGCCAAGCTTCTGGCGCCGCGCGCGCAAAAAGCCGCGTGTCTCCAAAATGTTCCGCGTACAGGTAAAAGGGCGGGACGCCGCCGGCCGCAATTTTGCGCAGACTGCTTTCACCGTCGACCTCAGCCAGGACGGCGCGCGCCTCGATGGCGTCGGCATGTTGACGTCTCCCGGCCAAACCGTTCAGGTGCGCCGCCTATGGCGCAAAGCAAAATACCGCGTCGTCTGGGTAGGCCAAATCGGCACTGCCGAATCCAATCAGGTTGGCCTTTTTGCACTCGAATCTGGAAAAAACATCTGGAATCTCAAATTGCCCGCGTCGGCGGCACCCGACTCAACTGGTAACAAGCGCAAAAAATAAGCCGTTCCACTTCCTATCGAACAATCATCACCGCGAATCCGTCGTAGCCTTTGCTCCCAACCGTCTGGATCGCCGTCGCGCTCACTCGCCGTTCAGACACGAGCATGTCTCGCAACCTTCTCACTCCTTGTATATTCGCGTCCTTCCCGGCCGCATCTAGCACTCCACCGTCGCGTACCACATTGTCTGCCACAATCACGGTCCCCGTGCGTGCCAGCTTCAGCGACCACTCAAAATAGACCGGATACCCGTCCTTATTTGCATCCAAGAAAATCAGGTCAAATGGCCCCGTGCCCTCTTTCACTAGTTCCGGCATCGTTTTCGCTGCGTCTCCAACGCGAACCTCCACCACACCGCTCAACCCCGCCCGCTCAAGATTCTTCCTCGCCATCTCCGCGTGCTTGGCTTCGTATTCCAGAGTTATGAGCTTCCCTCCCTCCATCAATCCACGCGCCAGCCAGATCGTGCTGTACCCAGCGAGCGTGCCTATCTCCAGAATTCGCCGCGCCCCAATCATCTGCGCCAGTTGCATCAGTAGCTTCCCTTGGCTCGCTGATACTGCAATCGCCGGCAAACCCGCCTTTTCCGCCTCGTCTGCGGCCACTTTCAGCGCCGTATCCTCCTGCACTATCGCCCCAAAATATTCATCCACCTTCGCCCACACTGGATTCTCCATGGCTCCCCCAGTTCACGTCTGTTCTGGCCGATCGATCCCAAAAATCGCCCTCAAGTCTTTCCCGGATACCGAATTGTACTGGGCCACTGGTACCGCAGGCCTATTCACCGCCACCGCCCCCAATCTCAGACTGCAGCTACCCAGCCTGCGAATACGGAAGTCGAGACGTATCCTAAGGAAGGAATCTTCGGAATGGCTGTTTCCGGCCCCTCTTTCCCTTTTTGCGGCGAGCAGGCGTCGATCCGCCAGCGGCTGGCATCCCATTTCGCCGATTTCTATCGCCGCGTTTCAGCCTCGACCGGACGCCTTAGCCTGCACAGCAAATTCTGGCTCTCTTTCGCTGTTGTCATCCTTTCTATGACGGCTTGTACCCTCTTCGCCGTCCATGAAGTCGTCCAAGTCCGTGCCGAACGCCAAATTGAGAGCGACGCCCGCTCTTCCGTCCTTACGTTTCGCGTCCTCACCCAACAACAACAAGTAGCTCTCAGCCGCAAAGCCGATCTTCTTGCTACACTCGCGGTCCTCCGCGAAGGTGATACCACCACACTCCAGGATTTTGGCACCGATCCCTGGCAAACCGACGAATGCGACCTTCTTGGTCTTACCGATCAACACGGCCGCATCACCGCTCTCCAGACATGCGCTTCGGAGCCTTTCTCTTCCGCTGCCAAAGAAGCGCTGGCCACCTTTGTGCGCTCCGTAAACAATTCCGAACCGGCTCAAAGCAGACAGCCCAGCCCCTTCTGGTGGACCGGCGAGCAGCGATTCTACCAACTGGCGATCCATCCCTTCTATCAGGACTCGCCTACGAATCATGTCCTGGCTGGCAAAGTCATCGTCGGCCGCGAAATTGACGCAAAACGAGCGCGTGAACTAGCTCGCGTACTTGCCGGGGAAGTCGTTTTTCGTCAGGGCAACCGCGTCCTCGCCAGTTCCCTCTCACCCTTCGACGATGAAGAGATTTCCCAGCGCCTGCATTCCCCTCCGGCCGAAAGCCATCTCAATCTCGGCGAAAAGCGATTCTTCGCTTCTACGCTCGACTTGGCGCAAGGCTCACTATCTTCGGCAAATCTGGTATTGCTCAAATCCGAGGACGCTGCTCTCGCCTCCATCCTTCGCCTGAACCTCATTCTGGTCGTAGTTGGTATCGCCTCCGTCCTGCTCGGCGGCGCTCTCGTCTACTTCATGTCCGGCACATTCACGAGGCCTCTCGACACGCTCCTCGAAGGCGTTCGCGCACTCGAACAAGGCGATTATGCTTATCCTCTCGCCCCCGCCGGCTCTGGCGAACTCGCCCGCGTCACGCGTGCTTTCGACAGCATGCGCTCCACGCTCCAACACAACGAAGCGGAACGCAAGCAACTCGAAAACGAACTTCGCCAATCGCAAAAAATGGACGCTCTCGGCCGTCTCGCCGGTGGCGTCGCGCATGACTTCAACAATCTTCTTACCGTAATCAAGGGCAATGCCGATCTTGCCCTCGATCAAATCAAACCTGCCGATCCCGCCCGCGCTAATTGCGAACAAATCGGCAAAGTTGCTGACCGCGCTTCTTCTCTCACGCGCCAGCTCCTCGCTTTCAGCCGCCGGCAATTGTTGCAGGCAAAGGTCCTCGACGTGAACGAACTCGTCATGGATTCCTCGCGCCTCCTCAAGCGCCTTTTACGCGAAGAGATCGAATTCAGTGTTTGCCTCGGCGAATCGCTCGGCCGCGTTCTCGCCGACCCCGGCCAAATCGAGCAAGTCCTCCTCAATCTCACCGTAAACGCTTCCGATGCCATGCCCGAGGGCGGCACGCTTCTCATCGAAACGCATAACGTCACCGTCGACGCGAAATATTCTCACTCCCATCCGGGCGTGAAGCCCGGCCAATACGTTCTCCTCGCCGTCACCGACTCTGGCGTCGGCATGACCTCCGAAATCAAAGCACGCATCTTCGAGCCGTTCTTCACCACCAAAGAAGCAGGCAAAGGCACCGGCCTCGGCCTCGCTACCGTCTACGGCATCGTCAACCAAAGCTCCGGTTTCATCCACGTCGAAACGGCTCTCGGCACCGGCACACGCTTTGAAATCTACTTGCCCTTCACGCAAGAACATCCGACGCTGGCGTCGGCTGCCCAGCGCGTCGCCGCTGCATTCAAAAATCGCGAAACCGTTCTCCTCGTTGAAGACGAAGACTCTGTGCGCGCTCTCACTTGTGAATTTCTGCAATCCGCCGGCTACCAGGTCCTTACCGCTTCTGACGGCATCGAAGCTCTCGAAATCGCCGAACGCCTCAAAAACGCCATCCATCTTCTCGTCACCGACATCGTCATGCCTCGCATGCGTGGCCAGGAGCTCGCTCGCCGGGCCCAGGAAAAACTCCCCAAGCTCAAAGTCGTTTTCATGTCTGGCTATACCGAAGAGCTTCACGGCTCTTCCCAGCCACTCGAAACCTGCTCTTTCCTCCAAAAACCTTTCTCCCGCGAAGACCTCCTCCGCACTCTCCAAAACGCCCTCCATCCTGCAACTTCTTCTGTACCCTCCCGCATACGCGCCGTCTCCCCTGTCCACTAAAAAGCTCAAGACTTGGGGCAGCCCTTACTGCCGCGAAATTGCGAAGCAGACTTGGCGTGAACGGGCAACAGTCCCAATCGAAAATCCCGCACAAGAGAGCCAGCATTTACTAGCCGGACGTCAATCCAAGTTGGCGCACACGAAAAGCGCGCCGGTCCAAATAGCTGCCGAGTCAATAGGCCACTACAGCGCACGACAACAAATTCTCGTTCTGGAGAAACGTTTCCCGTCCGCACGAGCCGTTTTTGCCAACAAAACCTTTGCCCTGACATTCCTTTACGACAAGCGCTGACTCCATCGTGCCCGTTGGTCGCCGGACGGCAGCGACGCCACGAACGTTCAACCGGGGCAGTTCTCCTTGGCCAACATCTGGACAGTACAAGTTGACGGTTCTGGGGCCTGGCCATTGACTTCCATAACTGTGCACGAAGTTAGCCGCAGCAACCCGGCGCAGTGAGTCTGCCCAATATCGGAAACCAGGATTGATCGCAACGGCTGAGCACCTGCATCCAGCCGAGCCTCCCCTCATAGCCCCGCTAACTGCCGGAGCGGAGCCCTGCGTGCGTCTGTACCACAGCAATCCTGGCCGCAGGTCGTGTAGCGTAATGACTCTTCGCTGACCCACTGACAAAATTGTCCGCAAGCAACCCCTTTCTTTTGATACTCATACAAATGCCCAAGGGCGCGTGTCCCTGGGAACCATAGTTTTGTCGCGGTCTCATTACCGCATTGCATCTTTGCTTCGCCCTTCTGGAACTTTTCTTCACCCATCTCCGTACTTCTCTACAACTGCCCGGTCCTCGGCTTTTGCGGGCACATGGAGGTTCCACGAATGACTAACTTCCGCAAGTCCTTGCAAGCAGTTTCCCTGGCCGCAGCGGCTGCGCTGTTGCTCGCCCCTTTCGCCGCCGCACAAAACTCTTCCAACAATGAACGCTGGCTCCACGTCCGCGTCGTCAGTTCCGACAATAAGGGCGAAACTGTCCGCGTTAACATTCCCCTTGAACTCGCCGAGAAAGTTCTTCCAGCCATTAACAAGGATCGCCTGCACAACGGCAAAGTCACGATCAACCACTCCGAAATGGATGGCGTCGACTGCCGCGCCCTCCTCGCCGCGCTGAAGGACACCAAGGACGGCGAATTCGTCACCGTGCAAGCCCACGACGCCGACGTGCAAGTCGCCAAGCAGAACGGCTACATGCTCGTTCATGTCATCGAAAAGCGCTGGGACGAAGACAAGGACTCCAAGAATGCGAAGACCGGCAAGTCAGTCGAAAAGTCCAAAGTCGAAGTTAAAGTTCCCATGAAGGTCGTCGAAGCTCTCTTCTCCGCCGGCAAGGATGAACTCGACGTTCTCGCCGCTCTGAAAGCTCTCTCCGCTCACGGCGACACCGAACTGGTCTCCGTGAAGGACGAAGACAACACCGTCCGCGTCTGGCTCGATTCCAAAAACGTCTCCGACTAGGTTCTGAGAAAAGGAAAACGACCATGATCCTCGCAAAGCTCGCCCTCGGCGCCGTCGGAACTCTCGCAGTCGCAACCGTTTACACCTTCCGCGAAGGCACCATCCGCGTGGACGTGGATGAACACCGCCCGGGCGGGTCCCACGTTCACTTCTGGCTGCCCGCCGCAGCCGTTCCCGCGGCAATGCACTTCGTCCCGGACGACAGACTCCAGGAAGCCGCCGATCAGGCACGCGAAGCGCTTCCGATCGCCCAAATCGTCGCCACCGAACTCGAAAAATTACCCGACACCGAATTTGTCAGCGTCGATGGAGACAACGAGCATGTCAAAGTCTCTGTTCGCCGCGGCAAAGTCTACGTTGATGTGCAGGATCACGATGACGATGTCCACGTTGCCGTTCCCGTCTCCACGATTCGCGACATAATGGATGACATTGCCAGCCGCCAGCACGCTCAGTAACATTTCAGCTTTTGAAGACCGGCTACTTCAGAATTGAGAAACAAAAACGGGCCCTCCTGAAGCGCCCGTTTCGCTTTTGGACACCTGGTTTCTCAAGACTTGTTCTTGTGGAGGTGGACCGATCGCGGTTCCGGCGGTCCGGCATTTCGCGGACGGGCCGGCGTTTCTTCAGCCTCTTTCGTTGTAGCGGCTTTGTGCCGCCGGCTCTTGTTTTGCGCTTTTGGTTTCGGCCGGCTAATCTTCCTTCGCTGCCTGGAAGTACACTTCCTCGAACACACTGCCTTTCTGCCAGCCCGCGCTCTGCAAAATGTCACGGCAATTCTCCACCATCCCCGGATGCCCGCACAAATATCCGGTCGTCTCTTCCGGTTTCAATCTCCACCCAGAAACATACTGCCGCACCAATTCTTCGACGCGCCCGGTTTGGCCTGTCCACTTTTCGTCTTCCCGCGGACGACTGATCGTCGCAACGTATTTCAGCCACGGAACTTCTGCCGCATACTTTTCCATTTCTTCGCGGTAGCCGAATTCCCAGCTTCGGCTCGCGCCCTGAACGCAGAAAAGTTTGTGATTTCCGGGCATCACGGCATTTCCGTCTTTCCAATCTTTGTAAAGCGTGCGCACGTAGCTCACAAACGGAGCGAGTCCGGCCACCGTCGACAGCAACAGATGATTTGTGCGTCCGCTTCGCAAATCGAGCGTGAAGCGGCCTTTCGCGATTTTTCTGCAAAGCAGCGAATCGCCCACATGCAATTTGTGGAGAAGCGGCGTCAATTCTCCCTGCGGAACGAGCTCGATGAAGAATTCCAGTTTCGCTTCGTACGGTGACGAAACGATCGAATAGGCGCGCTCAATTTTTCTTCCGTTGTAATCGACGCCGAGCGTTGCGTATTGTCCCGCTACGAATCTGAAGGGGCCGCCGGGATCGACGCGAATCAGCCAGAGATCTTCGCTGAGGTCTTCGCGCTCCAGAATTTTCGCCGTGTAGTGCCTATCGCGGGGAGGATTCGGCTGCGTCTCGGTCAATGCACATACCTTCGTAAAAAGGGCTGAATGACGAATGTACACGAAAAAGAAAACGGGCGAAACCAAGGCTGATTTCGCCCGTGATGCGATTCATGAGCGATGACGCGTCTCACCGCTCGATTTTCGTAGCTATTGATCTTTGTTCTTCTGCATTTGCTGCATCATTTGCTGGCGCAACATTTGCGGATCGAATTTCTGCGGCGTTCCGGTGATATGTTCCGGCGCGCTCGAAAGCGTCTTTACGAGAACCATTGTGCTGGTCTTTCCAACGCTCTTCACAAGGCTCATGGGGCTGACTTTGGCGCTTGCCCAGACTTCTTCCGTTCCGTCGTCTTTGGCCCAGTGTTCGCAGAGAAACGTTCCCGCCGGTACGGTAATCGGCTCCGTGCCGACTTTGTGCCACTTCTCCGCGTTTTCTTCCATCTTGTCTTTCGTCTTCTGGTTCATGTTGATGGGATATTCCACCGGCTGAGCGGAATGCGGCATGACGAAAATCATCTTGTGCGTCTCGAAGGGATCGAGCGTAATTAGCATTTTTGCATAGGCCAACGAGTCCGAACCTTTTTCCGCGTGCCCGACTTCCATCCAGTACCCTTGTTTGCCGTCAACCGTTTCTTTTCCTACGATGGTCAATTCCAGGGGACTCTTGGTGCCGTCTTTGTGTTGCTGCTCATACAGCGCGCCTTGTCCGACGATGGGATGAAAGATGTCGGAGATATTCGGTTTGTGAAAAGGGTTCATGCCGCCGAACTGCGCGTTCGCGGCAGGAGAAAGTGAGACGCAAGCAGCGGCGGCGAGTGTGCTGAGAAGAATTCGCTTCATTCCTTGCTCCTTTTGGATGGAACTAACGTTTGCGCCCCTCCTGGAGAGCCCTCCTTGGAGAGAGCGAAGGGCTTAATGTTCTGCCAAGAGTATCTCCGTTTGCAGTGATACGGGCAATGATAAGAGAGGTCGGCTGGAGAAAAAAGAGCAGGAGAAAGCGTGGTTAACCAACAAGATTGTCGCGGTCAAACTGTTTTGAGCGTGGGCATTAGCGCAAGGGCGTTCTCATGTCTATATTTTGGGGGAAGCAAAGTGACACCAGGCGCGGCATCAGTTTCAACTTCGGTGTCTTGATTTAGATCGATTTGTGCTACATCCGGTCTCCGCCTCGCTTGTCGCGGTAAGAACAAGTCAGGTTGTGGACCTGCTACGCGATTCAGGAGACTTCGCGGCGGCGGAATTCGCTTGACATTATGTTTGCGATACGTTTCCCTCCTTGGATTATTCAGGTCGGTGTCCAACTGCAGCGAGACATTGAGAAGCCGAACGTTTCCGGACTCCCCGGCATCCCCTGCCCCATGCCTTCGTGAGTCTAAACCCCGGAATCGCTGAAAGACGGAGGCTTCGCTGCGGTTAGAAACATAAAAACCGAGGAGGGTCCTTACGATGCGGCGTTCTCGTGGTGTGATGTTCGCTTTAGGTTTCGCAGGAATCGCGGTGGTGGCAGCGTGGTCTGTGGTTCATGCACAGCAGTCGCGTGAGCCGATGGTTTATGAAGGGACGGCGGGCGGCGCAAGGTTGCTGGAGGAAGGCCAACCGCTGGCGATGGTTCATCCACTGGTTGAGGATATGGAGCGGGTGCGGAAGGCGGAACACGGCCGGCCGACCACTCAGGCTGCGTCCACCGCGAATGATTTGAGCTATCACGGCGGAGTGGGCGGCATCGGAGTCGAAACGGCGCCGAAAGTTTATTTGGTGCTGTGGGGATCGCAGTGGAACAACAACGACCCGAGCGGCGAATCGGCGATTCTGCAGTCGTTCTACAGCGGCGTGGGCGGCAGCTCGTGGCTGAACAGCGTGGTGCAGTATTGTCAGGGCGTGGCGACGGGAACTTTCTTTTGCAACGGCGCAGGAACGGCGGCGGGGAATCAAAGCCACATTTTGGGGGGAGTGTTCATTGACAACACAAGCTCGGCGCCGACGCACCCGCGGCAGTCGCAGCTGGCAGCCGAAGCAGTGCGCGCAGCGCAACATTTTGGCAACACGACCGCCGCAAGCAACGCGAGCGTTCAGTACGTGATTGCGACGGCAACAAGAAACAGCTCCCGCGGATTTGGAACACAGTACTGCGCGTATCACAGCTCGACCAGCTCAACGGTTGGCAACGTAGCGTACACGAATCTGCCGTACATTACGGATGCGGGCGCGAGCTGCGGCGCGAACTTCAACGGGCTGGGCCCGAAGGCGGGAATCACCATCGTCGGCGGCCATGAATTGGCGGAAACAGTGACCGACCAGTTCCCGAATGGTGGCTGGCTGGATTCCGGCGGCGCAGAAAATGGTGACAAGTGCGCTTGGATCTCGTCGGGACAGGGCGCTTCGGCGAATACGACGCTCTCAACGGGCACATTCCCGGTGCAGTCGTTGTGGAGCAACGCGTTTAACGGCGGCGCAGGCGGCTGCGTCCTTTCGTATCCTTGATTTGAACCGGGACCTTCAAACTCAGAATGCCGGCGACATGCAACGCATCGCCGGCATTTTTAGTTTCGTGAAGCAAGACCTTCCTCAAAAACCGAAAACGGGGCACCCTCTGCCGACCGATCTCATTTCGGTCAAGTGAGCCAAATTCGGGCTGCCAACAGTCCGACTGGTCCGACTACCAATGCCGAAGTCTATTCGTAGGCGAGGGCGACGACGGGGTCGTAGCTGGCGGCGCGAAGGGTTGGATAGATGGCACCCGCGGTGGCCCCTAGGATGGCCAGGAGAATCGAGCCGAGAATCCACTGATTGGTGATGGCGATCTGGAGCGTCGGCACAGTTTGTTTCAACACGGCTTCCGTGAGGAAGGTGAGGCCGATGCCGACGAGGCTGCCGAACATCGTCAGCACGAGTGTTTCGCCAAGAAGGAGCTTGGCGACACCGAGGCGCGTGAAACCGAGCGCTTTGAGGATGCCGATTTCACGAGTGCGCTCAAGGACGAGCGTGTGCATGTTGAGGAAGACGACAAGAAAACTGATGACGATGCCGATGCCAACCATGGTCTTGATGAATGGTTTCAGCTCGGGGAGATTCGACGAATTCATGAGCGTCATGTACTCGGAGATCGAACGAACGCGGTTGTTTGGCTGTAGATTGAGAATTTCCGCACGAGTTCCTTCCGTGTCGCCCTTGCTGCGAACGTAGAAAACCGAGACGCGCTTTTCCGCACCGGAGATGTCCTGCGCGGTTTTCAACGGAATGAAGAAGCGGGCGCCCTTGCCGTGCGCCACGATGCCGCAGATGGTGAAGGGATGGTTTAAGAGCGTGACTTGATCGCCGACTTTCAGGTGGCGCGAAGCGGCGACGATGTCGTCGGCGATGGCTTCGTCGGATGCGGCGAATGCGCGGCCGGAACCGAAAAGAAAGCCCTGGCTGAGCGCGTTAAAGCGCTTGTAGTCAATGCCATAGATGACGACGAAATTCTTCTGGTCCATGAGACTGAGCGTGGGCGCGACTTCGTCAACGCCCGGAAGAGAAGCAATCTGATCGCCAAACGATTCCTGCATGACGGCGCTA
>Ga0126376_10002104_pt1 | contig 11139 bp, 8 predicted proteins | sample PanSoiMetPlot_15_FD_92760 | JGI IMG/M metagenome (GOLD analysis project Ga0126376, IMG submission 92760) | Tropical forest soil microbial communities from Panama - MetaG Plot_15 | ecosystem: Environmental > Terrestrial > Soil > Tropical forest > Bulk soil | place: Panama | collected 2016-02-17
CCGGACAAGTCCATCAAACAAGTAGAAGTAGTGGCCTTCTTCCCGTTTATCCAATTGGAACCAATTTCGCCATTCTTCCTCGTAGTCCCAGTCCTGATACTTGGTGTAGAGGAGTTCTTCCATGCTTTCTTGCGTCGGTGGAATCTTCAAATCTGAACGTTCTGGAACGTAGTTGACGGGTTTAAGGCCGCTCTCGGCCACATCGAATCCGAGACAGATACCTCGATGCTTATCTGCATAATGACTCCACAATAGTGGATTGTGCCAATGCGTACAAAAACAAATCATCCCGGAGCGTTCTGCCATTTCTTTCTTGTATTGGCGAAGAACCGGACGAAGCCGTTTATCTTCTTGTGAGGCGCACCATAGTTCGAAGGGATCGTTGAGTTGGTCGATCTCAGATATCTTGATCCTCCTCTTTTCGATGTCTTCGAGGGCGTAAACAGCAGGAAGAAAATGATAAACGCGCATTGAATAGCCTCAATTCTATTATTCTATTGAACGCGAAAGCCGGAGTCCTCAATCAAAGGTTGGTCAAACCCCACCTGATGTTGCCCTAGTTCTATTGCCAGTTCTCTGTTCGTCGTGTATTCGCCTATCTTTGTCTCCTCCTTCCTTAATTTCCTCATTCCAAATTGTGAATGGAACAGGCTTTCAAAAGTCTTCTGCGCATCTGGGCTGTTATTGACGACGACAACCTTATCCAATCCTTCGTTAGTTGCCAATGCTAGCGCCAGCATGTATCTGAAAAACTCATCAGTCGGAGGCATTGAATAGCCGATGATGAAAATTCGACCGGCTTCGCGTAGAGCTTTCAGAGCTTCGCTCCAAACCGGACGCAGCACTTCGGATTGACCACCCTTGGCCCAGGTCGGAGGTACGATCACTGGCTCGACAGCATTTTGACCACAGTGCGGACAGTGTGGGGCGTAGAAATATTCGAGGCGTTTAGTGGGTGTTCCACCAGCTATCATTATCTTCTCTGCGCATCGTCCTGAAATGCATTTGAACCAGTTTGCGGATCCGTGCAACTTCAGGAACGACATTTCGTATCCGCAACACCTGAATTCTTGCGGCAATTCCGGCTCTTTTAGCCCATACGCAGGTTGGACGCCGATCTTTGTTAAGCAGTCATCGAGGAGGCAGTCGTAATTCATAGTGATGATCGTATCTTGGCATTTCCCGTCATTTGGGATCCCAAAAGTTCCGCCGATCCAACGGCGACTGGCTAAAGCAGAAAAGAGTTCTACGTAGGTTGCAAAGATGGCTCTTCCGTGTACTAGCTTGTCGTCTCCGATTCCTTTGGCTGCTATTCCCCACGGGCCTCTAGACAGGTTCTCGGTTTGGATCGTTCTTTCTAGAGTACGTAGGATAAGGAAGATCAAATCTTGACGAAGGGTGCCTGCGGTTTTCCCACCAAAATCGATGTCCATGTCTAGAAGGCTGAAAAGGTGCTCAATATTTTCAAGATCGATTGTCATTCTGGCCTGAGCAACCCGCAGTTCGCCAAGCCGTTTGAATACCCTCTCGAATGCCTTTTGATCCTCGGCCTAGAGACCGAGGCGAGCATCGTCGCGGAGTAGTTTTGATTGCTCGATGAAATTCCGCATGACAGGAGCGCCAGCATTTGCCGAGAAGCCAGCCCCTAAAATGTACACATTTTTGCGAAACAAAGTGAAAAGCTCCTACCGAACCGTATGAGCGGTAGGCTGCGAATCCGCTCACAGAATTAGTATGTATTCTATCAAAGATGAAATTACCCAAAACGGCCCTCGCCCGGGTGTCAGAAAGGAAAGCCGACTTCATCGAACCGATGGACTGCGCTCCTTTTACGAAGCTTGCGGACGGGCCGGGATGAGTCTACGGCAGTGGACAGACGCATCGTTTCAGGGGTACACATAAGAGTCTAAACTTTCGCCAGATTGACGCGCTGGTGGCTCGCATGTTTACACCCGACGTATCAGCAGAATTCCGCACGCTACTCCTCGACCGTCGCAACTGGCTTGGTTCGACAATCGAGCTAGCCCCCAATAACACAGATTTTCAAAAGTTGCTCGTCGAGGTCGACACAGCGCTACAGCGTCTTGCAACCGGCCGGTATGGCTTCTGCAAAGTCTGTAACGACCAGATCGAAATACCTGAACTTCTGGCCGACCCGTTGCGCCAGTACTGCTTTTCGCACCTCGCCCCCGCGGAGCAGTTCAAAGTCTTGCGGGATAAGGGCTTTGCACAGCAACTCGGGCTTAGAACGACGTTCGAAGCGCCGCTAGATCTAGATACCGCGCATATACCAGAAACCGCACCCGCACCAACTGCCAAGCCTTGGCGAGTGATTGAGGCTCTAAGAGCTGGCTGGAGAATCTTGCGCCGAGGAGCGGACGACGTAGGCGAACGCGAAGTGGATATCAGACGAGCCTCAGACATTCAGATGATGCTGTTGCCGACGCCACACCTTCGCCTTGAGACCTGGGAGGTGTATTACGACTACGCGCCCGCCGGGCCCGTGGGCGGCGATTACTGCGATTTGGTCCCGGCAAACACAGGCGAACTCTTTTTGTTTCTTGGCGACGTCATGGGCAAAGGGATCGCGGCTTCGATGATCCTTTCACGCTTGCATGCGGTATTCCGTACACTGTTAGATATCAAACTGTCAATTGGGGAGATGCTGGAACGCGCCAACCGCACCTTCTGCGAGTGCGTACAAGCTACCGGCTATTACGCAACGTTGGTCTGCGGTCGGGCCTCTTCGGCAGGGACTCTCGAACTGATCAATGCTGGCCACCCGCCGCCCATCCTCCTGCGCGATTGCGGAGCCGAACGTGTCGTGGCAACAGGGATGCCGCTCGGACTTTTTTACGCAAGCAAGCACGAAGTGACTCATACCCGGCTGGCGCCAGGAGAGACGTTGCTTATTTACACCGATGGAGTAACGGAAGCACGAAACGGCTCGGACGCTGAGTACGGCCATGAACGGCTTGCACGCCTCGCGGCTGAGCAGAGCCATCTTGCGCCAAAAGAACTCGTTCGGGCATGCCGCGATGATGTGTCAGCGTTCACTTCAAGCGCGCCCCTATCCGATGATCTTACGCTGCTAGCACTGCGCCGCGTATAGCGAACCAAAAATCCTCAACCTAGCGGGCAGATTCTTCTCCTAGCAATGTTTTCGAGGCTTCCTAGCGGTCTTGAGTCCCTTATTGTGGGTATTATCGCGGCAAGGATTTGGTTTACGTTGCTCGCGTTCGTAACGGCTTTGTCCCGGCGTCACGTCGTCAGGTTTTCGATAAAATCCGGCATCTGGTATCCCCGAAGATGCCCTTCGTCAATCTACCGGATACGCACAAATCGCGGTGGGGCGATGAATTGACTGCCGAGAAGATGAAAGAATGCGTTTGGCTTCGCCCGGAAGCCGTTGCACAAATTGAGTTCCTAGAGTGGACTGAGGCAGATCGGCTCAGGCATACAAAGTTTGTCCGGCTGCGCGATGACAAAGACCTGCTTCAAGTCGTCAAAGAACACGCGAGCCAATCTTAGATAACATTCACTGGCAATTACTGGAGCTTCGCGTATTCGGCCTTGGCTTGTTTCAGGATGGGGATGTCGGGGTCGGCGTCTTTCCAAAGTGTGAGGAAATCCTGATATGCGGCGCGAGCCTTGGTGGCATCACGCTGTAGTGCGTACGCGCGGGCGAGGCCTAGATGCGCTAGGGCGACGTTCGGACTGACGCGTACCAGGCCCCGATGGTCGAGGACTTTCTGGAACTCGATCGCAGCCTCACTGCCTTCGTGCGCAGCCAGATACGCGACCCCTCGCAGGTAGGCCGGGAAGAGCCCTATAGCAGTCTCATAAAGGGCCGCGCCCTTCAGAGCCTCGATGCTGGCCGATGCATCGCCTTTGCCGAGCGCGATTACAGAGCGAATCACCGGTACGTGTTCGAATCGCATGATCGAGTCGTTGGGCCAGCGCTTGCCCAGGTCATCGGCTACCTTCTGCGACTGCGATGTTTCCCCCGCAAGAGCGAGCGCCAGTGCCGCTGGATACTGCACACTAAGAAGATCCGTAGAAAGCCCCAGCGCCTCTCTCGCTTGCGTGCGTGCCTCAGTGGCGTTGCCGACGAGCGCTTCCAGCAGGGCCGCTTCGGCTTCGTCGGCAGCCATCGTTTCCTTCTGTTCCGCGGGCTCGGCCAACTCTACTGCCCGGCGGGAAAACTCACGATAGCTCTTCAGCTTTCCCGAAAAAGCAGCCATCATGCTCTCGAACATTAACAGCTCGCGCTCCATCTCGAGCTTACCAGCCGCCCATGCCACAATCTTAGCCATTCCCGCCGTATCGTTTTGCAAAAAGTCAAGGTCGAAGAGAAGAAAGTGAAGACCAGGGGAATCAAGGTTCTTCGTTCGCATCTCCTCGGCCACGAGGCGCGCTTCCTCAAAACGATTCAGGTCGATTAGAGTGATAACGACGTTGGTATAGGACAAACTGTTTGGTTCAACGTAGATTGCTTTACGATAAAGCTCAAGGGCTTTTTCAAATTGGCCGAAGATTTGGTATTGGATTCCCAGTTGGTTCAGCGGCACCCAGTCTCTTGGGTACGTTAGCGCCCAGAGTTCATACACCTGGCGCGTCTTTTTGATGTCGCCAGCAAATGCGAGGTAGTGACCCTCGATGTAAAACCGCTCTCTCTCGCTCACTCGCTCTCGCAACTCGTAAGCCTTCGCGGCGTTTTCCTCACTGGAGAGGGCATTTCCAAGCGCAGCGTAAGCCATGGCAAAATTCGGGTCGAGGCGGATGGCCCGCCGGAAAAACGGGACAGCCGCCTGATAGTCGCCCTTGCCCGTCATGATCTTCCATCCCAAGCTATAGGCTTTAAGCGCTTCGAGTGAGGTCGTAGTAGCTTCCTCCAATGGCGTGCTGAACTTCTGTAAGGTGCTGCGGGATTCACCCAGTTTGCTTCGAATTTGTGACGCTGTCCTTCCCAGCGCGTCGAGCACATGGTTCTTGTCACTCGCCTGTGCTTCCGTGCTGGCCAGTAGATTCCCGTTGACGCAGTTCACGGCCCTGAGTATCAGATTATAGCGAGTGCCAATCAGAGCAATCGCACCGTCTAGCACTGTTGTGCTGTTGGTCCTCTGACAGACTTCGCGAGCGATTTGTGGAGTGAGCTCGACATTTGCCGGCTGTCCCATGAGCCGCAATGCCTGCTGGATTCCTTCCTCCGACACCAGGCTTAGGAAGGGTGACTGCTCTAGCTGTACAGAAAGTCCCTGGCGAAGCGTTCCGTCGAACACCGGATCACCTGTTGAATTGGCGAATTCTCCGAGAACGATCGTGTCTCTATTAGTGAGCTTCGGCGCGCTATGAAAATAGAAGTAACCTCCAGTGGCCAACGCCACCAAAACTCCGCTTGCAGCAGCAATCAAGGTCCAAATTCTAGGTTTTCTTGGGCCACGAGGAGCCTTATCCTTCTGAACCTCTGAAGGAGAATGCCCACTTGAAGCATCCGCGCCATCCAAACCACCTATGAAGCGGTACCCGTGGCGGGGTAACGTCTCTATGAATCTCGGGTTCTCCGGAGAATCACTGAGCGCTTCCCGGAGCTTGTTGACTGCGGCATTCAGCCCATTATCGAAGTCCACGAACGTTCCAGACGGCCAGAGGTTCTGCCGAATCTGTTCGCGCGTGACCAACTCCCCAGGTCGGGACAGAAGCATTTTCAGAATCTGGAAAGGTTGACCCTGTAATTTTAGCCGAATGCCATGCTTGTGAAGTTCGCCCGTCGTGAAGTTCGCCTCGAAGGGCCCGAAGCGCACGAGCCGCATTTCCTCGGGAAGTCTATCCATAACAGCAAACCCGGATTATGAACACCTTACTACTTCTAACCAGCTTGTCAAAGAGATGAACCGCGTAAGGAGACCACTAACCCATTTCATTCCACTGGGATAAGCCGTGAGAATCGTTTAAGGAGCGTTTAAGAGGCCGCCCATTGAGTGCGTTTCTCACGTGACCGAGCCTCACCGCCGCAGCAAAGATCGCGGAGGTGAGGGAAATGAAAACGACATTGGCGACGGGCTTGGTTCTCGGTCTTTTCTTCGCAGCAAGCCCTGCCGGAGCAGCGCAATCTTCTTACGACAGCTCAGACAATGAAGTCATGCGGATCACCATTGGCGTTTATGACTACGCGCATTCCAAACCTGGCGTCTTGCTAGATTCGCAACGGACTGCTGCGGCGATTCTAGCGAACGCAGGGGTGGAAACGGTGTGGGTCGCTTGTCTAACCGCCAATGGGTCGCCGGGCCCATCCGCATGCGCCAGCCCGGCTGATCCGACACATCTAACGCTGCGTGTAGTACCCTCCTCCATGTCGAAGCTTTGGGCGCTTTTTAACGATGGCGCGTTCGGCTATTCGCCCTTAGATGACAAACTTAACCGTAACTCTTGGGTCCTCTACGACCGGGCGAAGGATTTTGCTGCGCAAAAGGGCCTCACATTCGAACGTCTTCTCGGTGCCGTGATCGCTCACGAGCTGGGTCATCTCGTCTTGGGCGAGAACGCCCACGCCGGTGCAGGCTTGATGCACGGTCTTTGGTCATACAAGGAGCTTCTAGCTATCGAATCTGCCTCGCTGTTCTTTTCGGACACGGAGCGCAAACGGATCCAGAGCGGAGTCATCGCTCGTCGCGAGGCGGCTTCCAAGGCGACGCCAACACCATCTTCTTTGGACGCACTTTCTCCCACCGCCCTTTTGCTTTCTCGTTTCACCGCAGCACAGCAGATGCCAACCGCCGGACCCTCCACTAGCAGCGTAGAAATACCGTTCCGATTGCACCACGGCTTTCTGATTGTTGTTCAGGGCCGCATCGGGAATTTGAATGGATTGAGATTTCTCTTGGATACCGGTACAACAACAAGCGTTTTGAATAGTAAAATAGCAGACAAGCTCAACCTCCCTCGGCACGCGGCGAATCTCGTTAATTATGGCAAGACCTTCGCCGTGGAGTCGGCCACGATTCCAGAGGTGCAATTCGGACCTGTGCATGCAGCCGGCAAAAGAATCCTAATTACGGACTTGCGAAAATTTTCCGATCTCGCAGACAAAGTGGATGCTCTGATCGGTCTGGATTTGCTCGAGCTGAACAATCTCACTGTTGATTACAACCGGCGGACAGTGCTCTTCAGTCCGATCGACCATACCGTCCAGAGTGCGCAAATCAAGTCTGAACCACTGTGTTTCATCGTTAAAGCGCAAGTGCAAGGTCACCCGATTTATCTAATCTTTGATACCGGCGTGGATGGGGTGCTTCTTTATGAGGACAGGCTTCGGGCGCGAGTGCCAGGACTGAAGATGGAAGCTGACGCCAAGGAAGTCCCGTTAGGCCGGCGGATGAGTATAAAACTAGCGATCCTCCCCGAGATGAGGGTGGGTCCAACAGTGTTGGATGGACGAGTCGCGTTGATGGAAGGCTCACCAGGGAACATGCTTGACGGCATAGATGGATACATTGGCATCGCTCCGCTCCACTCAACACGAATAGCTTTCGACTTTGCATCCAAGACGCTCAGATGGTTGGTCTCTACAAATTATGCAAGAGACCCCGACTCTGCAGATGGCCGTCAGGAGCTAAGCCGAAGAGATTTGGCAATTCGCAAAGCCATCGTTCGCGGATCTTTCGTCTACCAATCGCGTAGTCGTTGAGTTGACCTCGCATAGCCGCTCAGCGCGACCTCGGGGTTGTTCTCGCCGCCTCGGCGAGATCCTGGTAACGGGATATCAATCGGACATATCGCTCATAGTACCAATTTGCGCCGCGCCTCGAACGCCCGCATCCCAAAACACTCACGCCTTGGCAACAACAATTTTTAACCTTCTTCACCGCCGCACATCTAATGGTTTCAAACCACACAAGAAAGACGCACCGGACACAAGGCCGACCCTATTCGTGTACGACGAGCTTGCTTCTACAGATTACTCAAACTGGACAAACTAAACTTAGGAACAGGTGCCGGGAATCAAGCCACAGCACTGTTAACCGACCGTTCGTCAGGCACCGAACTGTGGTCGAAAACCAAAGGCGGTAGTTGGGCCATGAGCGAATATAGCAACGCTTGGGTTGCGCGAACGTTAGCGAAAGAATTCATTAAGTTTTTCGACTCTGCTACTAAGCAATGACAGGACTGATTTTACTCTTCCTCCTTTTTCGATGCCGATCTGAAAAAGCTGCGGGCAGCACGCTAACGTTCTCACGATAGACCCGTGTCCGAACTGCAACGCCAAGAATTGGGACGAGGACACTGTTTTGAAGCCCGTGCCAGGAGAGTCTCTACACGACAGGACGATGAGAGAGTAAGGAGAGTGTTACGATGACTCCGGCTCAACGTGCTGCCGCTTCCAAGTCTATCCAGCGTGCCAACGATTCTCTCGGTTGCCTCGGCGGAATTTTCGGTGTCGTCCTAGCATCGCCGTAGCTCTCGGTGGCCTTTGGTTGCTGGTCGCCATCGTGAAGTGGATGTGGCAACACTCCTGATTCGGTGTTACGACTCGCTTTCTCAACCGGAATGAACTGCGGTAGACTGCAATTTCCTCCTCTACCTCCGATTTCCTTTCTTGAGAACAACAAATGTCAGAAGAGCGAGATTGTGTCGTTAAGCTGGTTGACGACCACGGTGTCGAGCACAGCGTGAGAGTCCGGGCGGAATCTGTCTACGAAGCGGCATTGAAGGGATTGAATAAATTAGCTCGAATCGGGTGGGAAAGCGACGGATCGCAGATAGGATGGGTTGTTGTGGAGCTTTACGAGGAGCCTACCGTTCATCGCGTTCATGTCGGGAATATGCTCGGATGGGTTAAATCACAGGGAAGGACGCCGCGAGATGAAACACGGAAGGGCAAATTGAGGATGCTGCTGGAAAAAGCAAGGTGACGTGGATGGGGACACGGCATCGAGCCGTTCGTGCTTAGGCTTCAAAATAATCCTTTAAGTCCACTCGGAGCTGCAAGAATATCTGTGGAAATGCGAGCGCGAGGAAAACGTGCGAACAAGTCGTGCAATTCGGTTCGCCGTGCAAGATGCAAAGAGGAGCGGGGAACGGACGGAATCGCGTATCTATCCGAAAAAACTTTTTCCATTCGGGTTCGAAGTCGCGCATGCCACGGATTATAGCGCTGCAATATTCCCCTGCGGAAGCATCGTGATGGAAAAGAAGTCAGATCGCCGGGTTTCACGCGATCTCAAGCACACGGTTGAGAAAACCCACGACGTGTTTCCACACCAGGTAGTAAAGGATCAGCATCATCGGCGCGACAATTAGAAAGGCGTGCGCGGCAATGCTGGGGACCGAGAAGTCGAGAAGACTCGCGACCACGATGCCGAGCGGCGCGAGCAGAATCCACAACAGTCCCCCATGCAAGCCAAGCGACAGCGGCACTCGACGACGCCAGGCGACGAAGAAAATGTTCCACAGCCCCCAGGCGTTGGGCACCACGGCCATGGGGAAAACGATAACGCGTTCGATGGGGACGGAGATGTTGTAGACATAACGGAGGATGGTAAATCCCGTAGCGACGACGAGAAGGAAAATCGTGGGGGCGGCGATGCCTGCCATATACGCTCGAAGATAGGTGTGCTGATTCATAGAGACCTCTCGCTCACAAGTGATAGAGCAATGCCGGAATGGCTCCGGGAAAGACCCGTGGACTTCCTTCTTGTGTTGTCGGAAGGTCGCCCGCCGCGAATCGTCCCAGCGGCTCCATCCACCACTCTCTATATCTGCTTACTTGTCTTTGCGGAGATCGGTTACAGAATTTTAGTTGGAGATTTTAGCGAAGCCTTCTGGCTGCGAACGTAGGTGTGGAAGGATACACGAAAGGGAAACGTCATTGGTGCGTGAGCCAAAAGGCCGCGATGGCGTAGATGGCACCTATGGTACGCGAAGCAAAGAATCTCGATCACGACCAGCCAAAGTAACACGCATTCATCCAAGATCATCCTTGCTTGGCTAGGTGGCTGACTGTTCCACCCGCTGCTTGGTTTTCCAACCAAAACTCTGCCCGCGCCTGCCCTCCCGGTGGGAAACTTGCCTCCGCAAACTGCTGTCAACGTTGGCGTTCCAAAAAGGGTTTTCCTCAGCCCGGTCGCAATCCCAAGCAATTCCCACAAATGTTCTCGGGCCTTCACCCTAACGGGATATATGCATCCCCACGTTTTTTCGACGCTCCGTCCAGCCGGACACCGTCGAGCCATTTTGCGGTTGTCATCGCCGCACCGGTCGTTGCTCCTCGGCTGTGGACTCAACTCGGAGGCTCCATGCACCACACCAGATTCTTCCTCTTTGGCGTATTAGTCTCATTCTGCCTCGCTCCGCGCGCGCTAGCCCAGAGCCAGAATTACATGGATCAAACGGGAATCCCCACATTCACAACTATGGAGCCTGTCGAAAATGGGTTCATTAATCTTGCCAACGGAAACCTTCACATTGAAATACCCCTTACCTCAGTCCTGGAGCGCGGCGTAGCAAGCTTACCCCCGCCTTGGTTTATGACAGCCGGATGTGGTCTCTTGTCCCCAACCAACCTCTTCCCGGAGGTGGGGCGGGAACGGTGTGGTTGCCCTGTTCAAGAACCGGTTTCGGGTGCTGGCGCTTTATGGAATTGCGAGGCGCAGGCAGCGTTACGCACTCGACAAGCAGCGCAAGTTATAGTTGCGGCCTCAATACCGAGCACTACCAAACATTCAGCAGCTTTGTCTATACTGCCGCTGACGGCACCGAGCGATTCTTTGACATCCAAACCAGCCAGGATACAGGTTCCTGCAGATCTGAAGATTTTCCTTCCGCCTCCGGCTACGCTCTCGACAGCAGCGGCTACTTCATCAGCGTCACAAATTACACGCAGGCCACAGTCTATGCACCCGACGGAACAATTGCAGGAACCAAAGACACGAATGGCAATTACTTAGGCGATGGTCCTGACTCGTCTGGTCGAAACGTTGTCAACATCACGATCAATGGCAACATTACCTACTACGACGTGCTCGCGCCGGATGGCTCTCGTTCACGCTTCACCGCCACTTTTGCGAGTTATTCCGCGAGCACTGCGTTCGGCGGCAATGAGTACTCGGGGCCGGTCGACAACCTTCTTCAAAGCCTTCA
>Ga0126376_10002105_pt1 | contig 11136 bp, 10 predicted proteins | sample PanSoiMetPlot_15_FD_92760 | JGI IMG/M metagenome (GOLD analysis project Ga0126376, IMG submission 92760) | Tropical forest soil microbial communities from Panama - MetaG Plot_15 | ecosystem: Environmental > Terrestrial > Soil > Tropical forest > Bulk soil | place: Panama | collected 2016-02-17
ACCCCGAGGATCCGCCGGTGGCCCGCGCGCTCGAGGAACTGCAGTTCTTCTGCTCAGAATTTATGCTGCTCGGCGCCTATAAGGCGAGCCCCTATCGCATCGACGCCAAGCGGCTCCCCGACGACAGCTGAGGGCGTGAGCGGGAGCCTTTCAGGGCATCGGCGGCGGTGGCGGGGGCGGCTTGGCGAACAGGCCGACGGCGATGGCGCGGGCCAGGTACTGGGCCATGCAATCGTAGGCGGCCTCGTTGAGGCCGAAATTGCTGGGTTCGGGATGCCCATCCTCGCGCATGGTGCGGGCCAAAATCTCCGTCGACTCGTAGCGCCCGATCCGCAGCACGCCCTCGCTCGCCACCAGCCGGCGCAGGCTCGCCCGGATCGCTTGATAGTGGTCGTGGGTGGCGAGCTGCTTCATGTAGTGCAGGCCGATCAGGATGGCATCGACGTGGTGCTTCTTGAGCCACTGCAGCATATCCTTGACGGTGGTCTCGAACTCCTCGACCGGCACGCCCGCAAAGGCGTCGTTGGTGCCGACCTGCCACAGGATGACGTCGGGATGGTTGAGCGCGACCTCGATCTTGAGGCGCTCGGCGGCGGCGGCGGCGAGTTCGCCGGAAACACCGCGGTTGATGATCTCGACGTCGAGCCCATTGATCGAGCGTTCCAGAATCTGCTCCAGCAGCGGCATCGAATCGCGTGTGCCGCCGAGCATGGACGCGGACGAGGCGCCGATGGCGAGGATCTTGAGCTGCTTGCGGTCGCGAAGCGCGGCGGCACTGTTGGGCAGTGGCGTGTCGGCGCCGGGAAATTCCCCGCATTCCTTGGAAACGGTCGGCAACTGGCGGTCGCTCTGGGCCACGGCCGCCGGCGAAATCATCGCCAGCTGCAGGAGCCCACCAAGCGCCGCCATCAAGCCTGCGACTTTTGCCGCTCTCGCCATTCCGAAACCGTCGCTGTCAGCCAGAGCAAACTGATCCCGAGCAGCACCACCGCCGTGTCGAGCACAAACGAGCCGACGTAACGGTAGCGAATGATCTGTCCCAACAAGCTTAGAACAGAAGCGACGCAGAATACATTGAGAGAATTTCGCCCGAGGCTCGACATGAATTCGGTGAGCCAGGGCACGTGTGGAGCAAACAGCGGATAGACGGCCGAGAACACGGCGATTAATGCTAAAAACTGCAGCAGACGAATCGGTGTCAGGAAGCTCTTTCCGTTGAGAAACAGCAGTTTGGGTTCCGGTAACGTGGTCGGGTCCGGGAACCAGTTCATCACCACCATCACGCCCGTGACGAGCACGATTGGCAGTGCAACAATTCTAAGCCAGTCGATGTGGCAGCGCACAATGGCGCCGAGACCGATGTTGCGGGACAAGACGAAGCCCAACACGAACATGGTCTGCCAGGTAAACGGATTGAAGAACCACTGGCCCTCCACCGGCCAGGTGCGCGCGGTGAACGGCACGATCATGGCGGCGCCGTAGAGGGCAAACGACAACGGCAACAGCAGCGGCCGCGCGAACCGATCGAGCATGGCGATCGCGGGGGCCGTCAGCATCAGCACGACGTAGAGCGGCAGAATGTCGAAGTAGCCGAGGTGGTGGCTGAGCAGAACCAGGCCGATATGCGTCAATGCCGGCTCCTGGAAGATTGCGGCCGCATTGTGCCATTCGAGCAGCAGCGGGTTGTCGAAGGCGTAGGCGGCGCTCGCCAGCAACGCCAGCGCGATGCTGCTGATCAGGATTTGCGCCGCGTAGATCGTCACCGCGCGTCCGCCCAGGCGGAATACCAAGAGCGCCGAGTTGGTCGGCGCGCTGCGGCTGCTCACCAAGAGCCCAAGCGACCAGCCGGCCAGAAACACGAACAGCTCCGCCGAATCCGAGATCGAGACGTTGCGATGCGTCAGCCGCTCATACCAGACGCCGGGAATGTGATTGACAAAGATCGAGACCAGCGCAAATCCGCGCCAAAAATCGACGGCATTGGCTTGGCGAGGCATTGGACCTCAATGGCGCGCGGTAAAGCTTCTTCCCAACAAACCACGAGCCGGCTTTGTACGCGATTTTGCCGCTCGCAAGATGGCAAGAGGCGCCCCTCGCCGCCGCGGGCCGCTCCACACCGCTGCCGGTTAGGCGCAGGGTTTAGCCTTCCTCGACGAAGCTCGCAATCAACGCGTTGGCGATGGCGTGGCGGCCTGGCACCGTGAGCCCATCGGGGTGGCGCCGCTCCAGCATCAGCCGCGCTTCGTGCCGCGGGAACCAGCGGGCTTCGGCGATCTCGGTGGTATCAACCGTAATCTCTGCCGATTGCGCTTCGCCAATGCAGCCCAGCATCAGGGAATGTGGAAACGGCCAGGGTTGACTCGAATGGAAGCGCACGGCGCCGACCCGGATCCCGGTCTCCTCGAGCACCTCCCGGCGCACCGCGTGCTCGATGTCCTCGCCGGGCTCGACGAAGCCCGCCAGCGCCGAGAACATCTTGTCGCCATAGCGGTGCTCGTGCGCCAGCAGACAGCGCTGGCCGTCGTTGATCAACATGATCACCACCGGATCGGTGCGCGGAAACCAATCGAGGCCGCAGGCCCAGCATTTGCGCCGCCAGCCGCCATCCTTGACCAAGGTGGTGCCGCCGCAGTGCCCGCAGCAGCGGGCATTTTCGTGCCATTGCGCCAGCGCGCGGGCCTGGCCGCACAGCGACAACTCCTCGGGCGACATTACCCCCTGCATGGCGAGGCTGCGCAGATCCACGATCGGGCGCAGCTTCTCGACGGCACCCGGCACATTCCGGGTCCGATGCTCGGTAACGGCGATGGCAAAATGCGCCACCCCGGCCTGGTCGACGCCAAGGAACAGGGCATCGGCAATCGGCAGGCCGAACTGGGCCAAATCCTCATTGGAAAACCAGGCCAGCGTTGCCGAGGTGCGCTCGGCGTTGGCGCGGATCACCGGTTTGAGGTCCGCCAGCAGTAAAAACCGGGATCCCGGCGCCTCCAGTTTCGCCTTGATGAATTCCGCGTCGCTCCGCTTCGGTCCGAGCCGATCGAGCATTGTCGTCGAACCGACGGTCGGCATTACCAAGCTCCTTTTCATGCCTGACAGCTGAGGCCAAAGACTGGCTCGGAGGCAGAGCCGGCCCGTACCTGGCCGCGCCGCTCCCCACCCGAGTCGCGGCCAGCGGACGGCATGATATGGCCAACACTCGACGAGCGCACGCGCAAACGATTTCGCGGCTGCGGCGTTGGCGGCGTGGCCTTAGCTCGGCGTCGGGCGGGTTGTAATTGGCGGCAGCGCCCACCATAATCCGGCCGGGAGGTTGGCGGCGGACGTGTCCCTCGCCAACCGGGTCAGGTCCGGAAGGAAGCAGCCCTAACGAGTACGATGCGGGTCGTTTGTTCAGCCTCCCACTCCGGCCGCCAGGTGGCTTGCGATACGGGCACTGTTGGAAGGTGCGACGGCCAGGATGGCAAAAAAGAAATCCACCCCTGAGCGTGACCCGGCGTCCGGCGCTGCCGCAACGGTGGCGCCCTATGTGGTGCTGGCCCGCAAGTATCGTCCCACCACATTCCAGGACCTGGTCGGCCAGCAGGCGATGGTCACCACCTTGCGCAACGCCTTTGCCACCGACCGCATCGCCCAAGGCTACATGCTGACCGGGGTGCGTGGCGTGGGCAAGACCACCACCGCGCGCATCCTGTCGCGAGCGCTCAATTACGAGCGCGACGGCATCGCCAAGGCAACCTTCGACATGCCCGAGTTCGGCCGCCACTGCGCCGAAATCATGGAAGGTCGGCATCCCGATGTGCTGGAGATGGATGCGGCCTCCAATACCGGCGTCGACAACGTGCGCGAGATCATCGAAAGCGCGCGCTACAAGCCGCTGATGGCCCGCTACAAGGTGTATCTGATCGACGAGGTGCACATGCTCTCCAAGGGCGCCTTCAACGCCCTGTTGAAGACCTTGGAGGAACCGCCGCAGCACGTGAAGTTCATTTTCGCCACCACCGAGGTGCGCAAAGTGCCCGTCACCGTGCTGTCGCGGACGCAGCGCTTCGACCTGCGCCGCGTCGACGTGCCGCTGCTGATCGATCACTTCCGCAAGATCGTCGCCAACGAGGCGGCCGAGGCCGAGGACGCGGCCTTGAGCCTGATCGCCCGCGCTTGCGAGGGTTCGGTGCGCGACGGATTGTCTCTGCTCGATCAGGCCCTGGCGATGGGGTCGGGCCGCGTCGGCGCCAACGACGTGCGGGCGATGCTGGGTCTGGCCGACCGCGGCCGCATCTTTGATCTGATCGAGCTCGTGTTGGGCAACCGCGTCGGCGAGGCGATTGCGGCGCTCACCGCGCTCAGCCGCGACGGCGCCGAGCCGGGTCAGGTGCTGACCGATCTGGCCGAGGCCGTGCACCTGGCAACGCGGGCCAAGACCCTGGGCGGTGACCATGCCGGGGAGGGGCTCTCGGCCGAGGAGAAGCGCCGCGCCAGCGGGCTCGGCGAGCGGTTGTCGATCCCGCTGCTGGCGCGTGCCTGGCAGATGCTGATCAAGGGTTTGGACGAAGTGGCGGCGGCCCCCAACCAGATCGCCGCCGCCGAGATGGTGTTGATCCGGCTCGCCTTCACCGCCGATCTGCCGGCGCCCGACGAGGTCGTGCGCGCGCTCGGCGGTGGCAGCGTGCCTCGGCGAGCCGCAAACGCGCCGGTGCCGCCGCCGGCCCGGGCGCCGGCGCTTGAAAGCCCGATCGATGCCGTCGACCGGGAGGACGAGGAGGAGCCCGACAACGGCAGCGAGGCGGAACCGCTCGCCGCCGTCACCACCGAGCTGCCGCTGGTTGCCACGTTTGCCGATGTCGTCGCCCTGGCCGGCAAACGTCGCGATGCCAAGCTCAAGGTACACCTTGAGGAGCACGTCTCGCTGGTGAGGTTCGATCCCGCCGGCAGCATCGAGCTGCACCTGTTGCCGGGGGCGCCAAAGGAGCTCCCCAACGAGCTGCGCGAGAAGCTCAACGCCTGGACCGCGGGCCGCTGGATGGTGGCGGTCAGCATGACCGCCGGCGCACCGCCGCTGGGCGAGGTCGAGCGCGCGCGCGCCGCCGCGGAAATCGACGAATTGCGGCGGCATCCGGCGGTTGCGGCCGTGCTGCGGCAGTTTCCGGATGCGGAAATTTCCAGCGTCCGCCCCATATCAGGCCTTGAGACGGATGACACCGGCACCGGTTAGCGTGTGGGCCGTGCGCGCGCCGCGGCGCCCCACGGCCACAGGTCCTCAACGGAGATGCCATGAAAGACCTCATGAAAATGATGAAGCAGGCCCAGGAGATCCAGGGCCGCATGCAGCAATTGCAGACCGATCTGGCCAATCTGGAGGTGGAGGGCCAATCGGGTGCCGGCCTCGTCAAAGTGATCCTCAATGGCCGTGGCGATGCGCGCGGCGTCAAAATCGATCCCAGTCTGGTCAAGCCCGAGGACACGGAAATGCTCGAGGACCTGATTGTGGCCGCGTTGCAGGACGCCAAGAGCAAGGTTGAGGCCGCAGCGCAGGCAAAAATGCAAGAGATTACCGGTGGGCTGGCGCTGCCGCCGGGACTGAAGCTGTTCTAGCGCCGCCAGCGCTGGTGCCCGGCGGCCTCGCGCGTCATTGGAAGCGATGCAAAGCAAATCGGCAGGTCCCGAGATCGAACGGCTGATTGCGCTGTTGGCACGCCTGCCGGGACTGGGCTCGCGGTCGGCGCGCAAGGCCGCGCTCACCCTGCTCAAGCGCCGCTCCGAGCTGTTGCAGCCGCTGGCTACGGCGCTGGCCGATGCCGCAACCAAAATCGTCGACTGCGCAAATTGCGGCAACCTCGACACCGTCACGCCCTGTACGATCTGCGCCGATCCGCGACGCGATCGGAGCTTGATCGTGGTGGTGGAGGAGATCGGTGATCTGTGGGCGCTCGAGCGGGCCAGGGTCGTCAACGGCCTCTATCACGTGCTGGGCGGCCACCTGTCGCCACTCGACGGCATCGGCCCCGACCGGCTCAGCATCGGCCGGCTGCTCGAGCGGGCCGCACCCCCGGTCACGGAGATCTTGCTGGCGCTCAACGCCACCGTCGAAGGGCAATCGACCGCACACTATCTCATGACCCAGCTCGGCGGCCGCGACATCGCCGTCACGCGCCTGGCGCAAGGTGTGCCGATCGGTGGCGAGCTTGACTATCTCGACGATGGCACCTTGGCCGCCGCCATCAAGAGCCGCCGCACGCTCTAGGCGCGGGGCCCGCACATCGCTGCCCTTGCCGGTCGCAAGCGGCGAGGGCAAGCTCAAGCCCGAGCCAGCGACCGCAGCTTTTGAGGGAGGCACTGATGGGCGTGCGTGTTGGTTACCTGCTGCCGACGCGCGAGCAGGTAATGGCGGGGCAGTCCGACACCGCCGCGTTGTTGAGCTTGGCCAGCCAGGCGGCGGCGCTGGGCTATGATTCGCTGTGGGTTGGGGATTCGGTGCTCGCCCGCCCGCGCCACGAGCCGTTGAGCTTAATCGCCGCGGTCGCCGCGCGCGTGCCCGAGGTCATGCTCGGCACGGCGGTGCTGCTGCCCGCCTTGCGCAATCCCGTGCTGCTGGCGCAGCAGGTCGCAACCGTCGACCAGCTTGCCGAGGGCCGTTTGGTGCTGGGTGTCGGCATTGCCAGCGATGTGCCGAACATCCGCGCCGAATTTGCCGCCGTCGGGGTGCCGTTCGAGCGCCGCGTCGGGCGCATGCTGGAGGGCCTCGATTTGTGCCGGGCGCTGTGGACCGGCAAGCCCACCGACTGGGATGGCCGCTGGCAGCTGGCGGGCGGCGCGCTTGGCATCCTGCCGCGGCAGCCAGGCGGACCGCCGATCTGGGTGGCGGGAGCGCAGCCGGCCAGCCTGGAGCGGGTCGGCAAACGGTTCGACGGCTGGCTGCCGAACTCACCCGATGCGGCGCGCTGGCGCCAGCAGTGGACCGAGATTGCCGCCATTGCCAGCGCCGCCGGACGCGACCCCACGGCGCTGACCGGTGCCATGTACCTGACGGTTGCCGTCGATGCCGATGCCGAGCGGGCCGGCGATCGGCTCGATCACTATCTTGCCCACTACTACGGCCGGCCCGCGGCCGAGGTGCGGGCGCGGCAAATGTGCTACGCGGGCCCGGTCGAGGGGCTGTTGGATTGGCTCAACGGCTATGTCGCGGCCGGGGCCAGCCACCTGGTGCTGCGCTTTGCCGGCGACCACGTCCGCCATCTGGAGATGATCGCCGCGCTGCGCGCGCGGCTCATCCCCTGAGCCCTCGCCCCGCCGCCGGCGGCTATCGAGACGGCGGCAATGGCGCTAGAAGTCATCGCACACGAGGGAGGATCCGATGCAGGACCTGAACGGCAAGGTGGCGTGGGTGACGGGCGCCGGCAGCGGCATCGGTGAGGCCGCGGCGCTGGCGTTGGCGCGCGAGGGCATGACGGTGGTGCTCACCGGCCGGCGCGCCGACGCCCTCAAGGCAGTGGCACAACGGATCGCCGCTGCGGGCGCGGGCAAGGCGCGCCTCGAGCCCGGCGACCTGACCAAGGCCGAGGTGGTCGAAGGCATTGCCAAGGCGATCACGGGTGAGCTTGGCCGGCTCGATGTCGTCGTCAACAATGCCGGGGCCAACATCCCGGATCGGGCTTGGCAAAAGCTCACGCCCGCCGGCATCGACACGGTCATTGCCGGTAACCTCACCAGTGCCTTCTACGTCGTTCAGGCGGCGCTGCCGATCATGCGCCGGCAGCGCGACGGGCTCTTCGTTCACACCGCCTCGTGGGCCGGGCGCTTCATCGGCCCGGTCTCGGGCCCCGCCTATACCGCAGCCAAGCATGGCATGGTGGCGATGAGCCACACCATCAACCTGGAGGAATGCGTGCACGGCATCCGCTCCTCGGTGGTTTGTCCCGGCGAGGTGGCAACGCCAATCTTGAAGAACCGGCCGATCCCGGAAACGGCCGAGACCATGGCCCGCATGGTGCAGCCGGAGGATTTGGGCCAGCTGATCGTGTTTATCGCGCGCCAGCCGGCGCACGTGTGCCTCAACGAGCTGTTGATCAGTCCGACCCACAACCGCGGCTATATCGCCACCATGGCGGCGCGGCAGGCGGCGCTTGCCGCCGCCGGCAACAGCTGACCGTTGCCGCCATGCCCCCTCAACCAACCACCACCCGGACGCGCTGCGCCATTGTCGGCGGCGGCCCGGCCGGCATGATGCTGGGTTTGCTGCTGGCGCGCGCCGGCTTGGCGGTCGAAGTGCTGGAAAAGCACGGCGATTTCCTGCGCGACTTCAGGGGCGACACCATTCATCCCTCGACCCTCGAGATCATCTACGAGCTGGGCCTGATCGATGCGTTTCTGCAGCGGCCGCATCAGCGCATCGAACGGATCGGGGCCGTGATCGGCGATACTCCCGTCAGCATTGCCGACTTCAGCCGGGTGCCGACGCACTGCCGCTTCATCGCCCTGATGCCGCAATGGGATTTTCTGGACTTCATCGCCCTCAACGCCAAGCGCTACAACGGCTTCCGCTTGCGCCTCAACACCGAGGCCACCAGCCTCGTCGCCGAGCAGGGCCGGATCGTTGGCGTCTCGGCTACGGCGCCGGAGGGCAGGCTCGACATCTACGCCGATCTCATCGTCGCCGCCGACGGCCGGCATTCGCAATTGCGCAAGAGCGCCGGCCTGCCGGTCAAGGACCTGGGGGCGCCGATCGACGTGTTGTGGATGCGGTTGGCGAAACGGCCGGGCGATCCCGCCCAAACGCTAGGGCGCGTCGCCGCCGGCGCCCTGCTGGTGATGCTCGACCGCGGCGACTACTGGCAATGCGCGTACGTGATCGGCAAGGGTGAGGCCGAGCGGATCCGTGGCGAGGGTATCGCCAGCTTTCGCAGCAAGGTGGCCGCCGTGGCCCCCGAGCTCAGCGAACGGCTCGACGAACTTAAGGATTGGGATGACGTCAAGCTCTTGAGCGTCGCCGTCGACCGGCTCACGACTTGGACCCGGCCGGGGCTGTTGTTCATCGGCGATGCGGCGCACGCCATGTCGCCAATCGGCGGCGTCGGCATCAACCTTGCCATCCAGGATGCGGTGGCGGCCGCCAACCTGCTGGCGGACCCCTTGCGCAACGAACGGCTGACCTTGCGGCATCTCGAAGCCGTGCAGGAGCGACGCCTGTTTCCGACCCGGGCCACGCAACGGCTGCAGGTGCTGGTGCAGAACAATGTTCTAAAACGCCTGCTCGCCAGCCATACCACGCCGAAGCCGCCGCTGCCGGTGCGGTTGCTCGACCGCTTCCCGGTCTTGCAGCGCATCCCGGCGCGCCTGATCGGCGTCGGCATCCGCCCCGAGCACGTCGGCACGCCGCAGCTGGCGGCGTAAGGCGCGCGGCTCAATAGCTGTTGGCGATCGGCAGCGTCTCGGCCGGAAACAGGGTAATGACGCGGCAACCGTCGTTGCTCACCACCACTTCTTCCTCGATCCGCGCCGCCGAATAGCCATCCTTCGCCGGGCAGTAGGTTTCGAGCGCGAACACCATGCCTTCCTTGATCTCGGTTGGATGGTCGAGCGAAACGACGCGCGAGATGATCGGCCGCTCATGAATGGCGCAGCCGATGCCGTGTCCGAACTGCAGCCCGAACGCGCTCATTTCATCGGCAAAACCAAATTCCTCGGCCTTGGGCCACACCCGTGCCACCGCATCGGTCGAGACGCCGGGCTTGATCAGGGCGATGGCGTTATCGAGCCAGTCGCGCGCTTGCTTGTAGGCATCGTGCTGCACCGCGGTGGCGCGGCCGACGTTGAAGGTGCGATAGTAGCAGGTGCGGTAGCCCATGAACGACTGCAGGATATCAAAAAACGCCTGATCTCCGGGCCGTAGCATGCGGTCGGTGAAGTTGTGCGGATGCGGGTTGCAGCGCTCGCCGGAGATGGCGTTGACGGCCTCGACGTCGTCGGAGCCGTGACGGTAGAGAAACTCGTTGACCTTGGCGACGATATCGTTCTCGCGGATGCCCGGCTTCAGCTCCTCGTGCACCAGGTGGTAGGCGCCGTCGACCATCGCCGCGGCGCGGTTGAGAAGCGCAATCTCGTCGAGGCTCTTGATCTCCCGGGCCTCGAGCATGGTCTGCTGGCCGTCGGCAATCTTGAGGCCGGCGCGCTCCAGTTCGAACAGCATCGGTGGTTCGATGATATCGACCCCGACCGGCATCTTGCCGACCCCGGCTTCGCGGATCAGGGAGGCGATTTCCTCGGCATGCTGCCGCATCAAGCCGAACGCCGGTGCAACGGTGCCGCGCAGACCGAGCAGGCCGGCCTTGCAGTTCTCCGGCTTCAGCCATGGGGCGTAGAGCTTGTGGTGCACGGCGGCGGAGCCGAAGTCCCATAGAATGGGATCGGCGCTGCCGCGTGTCAGCAAGGCCCAGCGGCAGATCTTGTCGCGCTCCCATTCGCCAATCTTGGTCGAGGTGAGATAGCGGATGTTGTTGACATCCATCACCAGCAGCGCACCGAGCTCGGAGCGCTCGAGCGCCATGCGGGCGCGGGCCAGCCGATAGGTGTGCAGGCGCCGGTAGTCGACCCGCTCCTCGAAATCCACGGCCATGCTGCCGAGCGCCGGCAACGCCCGCTGCCAGCGATAGCGCGGATCGATGTCCTCGCTCCTAATCGTCTGCGGCTCGCCCTTGCTTTCGCGCATCGTCTGCCTCCCGCGGCCAGGATCCCAACGCCGGCGCAGGCAACTTAGCCAACCTCAATCGCAGAGCGCAAACGAAAGCGGCCCGCGAGCGCTCCCCGTAACACGCCAATCGACGGGCCGAGGGGCAAGCGATGGCCGGTGGCAGCGCGCTGACGGCAGAAAGGCGAGGCTTGCGCTTTAGGCAATGGCCGTGGCGGGCCGGCGGTCGCTTGGCGCAGGCTCGCTGCCAATGGCTGATCGGGGAAGCCGCCGTCACGGGGCGGCCGTGCCCGGGTCTTTGGCGGGTCCACCGCCGCTCACGAATGGCTCGGTTTGCAGGGTACCCAGCGCGGCCCCGCACGGCTCTCGCTCGCTCTCCGCCTCGGCCTGAACGTCGTATCGGTGCGGCAAAGCCCAAGGTCAAAGGCCACGTCGCACCAACGAGGTGCGGCGGATGA
>Ga0126376_10002108_pt1 | contig 11131 bp, 12 predicted proteins | sample PanSoiMetPlot_15_FD_92760 | JGI IMG/M metagenome (GOLD analysis project Ga0126376, IMG submission 92760) | Tropical forest soil microbial communities from Panama - MetaG Plot_15 | ecosystem: Environmental > Terrestrial > Soil > Tropical forest > Bulk soil | place: Panama | collected 2016-02-17
CGTCACCGCGGCCCAGCGGACGAGGGGAGGCAACGCGAGCAGGAGAGCGCCACCCCCCACCACCACGAGCACGACGACGAGAATGATCCAGAACCGCGCGCGCCTCATGGAAGTGAGGAATTATACTCTCGGCACCAACCGGTCAGGAGGCTCGCCATGGTCAGCACCGACCTCATCGTGGGGCTCGCCATCCGCTACGGCATGCAGGTGCTCGGAGCGCTTCTCATCCTCATCGCCGGCGCCATCGCCGCGCGCTGGGCCGGACGCCTTCTCGATCGTCGGCTCCAGCGTCAGGCCATGGAGCCGCCCATGCGCATCCTGGTGGTGCGGGCCATCAAGATCACCGTCCTTCTCTTCGCCGTCCTCGTCGCCCTCGACACGTTCGGGTTCCAGATCGCGCCGCTGGTGGCTGGCCTCGGCGTGGCCGGTGTGGGCGTCGGTCTGGCCATGCAGGGGGTGCTGAGCAACATCATGGCCGGGCTCACCATCATCTTCACCAAGCCGTTCCGGGTCGGGGAATACATCGAGCTCCTGAACGTGCAGGGCGATGTCAGCGCCATCGATCTGTCCACCACCACCCTCGTGCATCCCGACCACTCGCGAGTCATCGTGCCCAATCGCAAGATCGTCGGCGAGATCCTCCACAACTTCGGTCGCATCCGGCAGCTACGCCTGACGGTGACGGTGCCCCACGCTACCGATCTGGGCCGGGCGATCACGGCCGCCCGCGACGTGCTCGCCGCCGAGCCGCGCGTGCTCAAGGACCCCGCGGCCGTGGTGGGCGTGACCCAGGTGACCGAGTCGGGCATCAAGCTCGGGGTTCAGCCGTGGGTCGGCGTGCAGGACGTGAGCGACACGGAAGGCGCGCTCTATCGCGCTCTGGTCGAGCACTTCCGGACCACCGGCATCACCCTGCCCGTGTCGTACCATGAGATCCGGATGGTCAACGGCGGGGCGGCCCCGGCTGCCGCCCGCGCCTGAGGGAGGATCACGATGACGCCGGTGAGCGTGTCCAGCCCCGCCGCCACCGCGACGCTGGTGAGGCCACGCGAGCTCACGCTGGCCACGCTGCGCGCGGTGCTGTGGGGCCTGCTCGTCTCGAAGATGGTGGCGGGATGGGGCGTGCAGTGGGACATCCAGTGGCATTTCCTGATCGGGCGTGACACGTTCTGGATCCCGCCCCACGTGATGACCTACAGCGGCGTCGGGCTGGCCGTGCTCCTGAGCTTCGGCCTCCTCGCCTGGACCACCTTCAGCGCGCCTCGTTCCCTCCCCCCACATCTCGTGAGCGTGCTCGGCATCGTGGGCACCCGTGGCACCCACATCGCGGCCTGGGGAATCGCGCTGACCGTGCTGGCGGCGCCCATCGACGATCTCTGGCATCGTATCTTCGGCATCGACGTGACACTGTGGAGTCCCCCCCACCTGCTCGGTATCGCGGGGGCGGCCGTCAACACGATCGGCTGTTTCGCGCTGGCCCGCGAGGCCTATCCCGCCGGGAGTCGCGCGCGCATCGTCACCCTCGTCTGGGCCGGAGGTCTGCTCTTCGGGATGCTCCACTTCGCCATCCAGCCGACGCAGATGTACGCCTACCTGTACGGCGGCCTGGCCTTCCACGGCTACGCCTTACTGGCGCCCGTCCTCCTTCCGCTGGGCCTGATCGCGGCCGCGCGGCTGTCCGATTGGCGCTGGGCCCCTCTGGTGGCGATGATCGTCATCGTGCTGACGGGAATGATCGGCCGGCAGATCTCCAGTGCCGGCTTCGCCGTACTGCAGCCCGTCTCGGTGATCCAGGCCGAGATCGCGAAGGACGCCCGCTCACCCATCGCCGTCGGGCACGCCATCGCGGCAAAGAACGGCGTCGAGCCAGCCCGGGCCGGGGCCAGTCAGCCATTCGTCGCCTTGCTCCCCGCGCTCGTCCTCGTCGCCGTCGACCCACGCCGCCGGGCGGTTCTGGCCACGGTCGCTTATGCCCTCACCATCTTCGTGATCATGGGCGTGCGCCTGGCCGGTCAGCCCGCGTTCACCCCGGTCGTACCGGGCGTGGGAGTCACCCTGCTCGCCGCGCTCATCACCGTGCTGGTGGCGCTGGCGAGCGGTCTCGCCATCCGGCGGATCAGCGACGCGCTGGCGGCGGCGACTCCTCAGGACTGAGGCCGGCCGAGCGCGAGCCAGGGCATCTCCTCGCGCTGGCGTCGCTCGAAGTCGGCGATGAGCTCCTCGTAGCCGAACGTGAGTCCGATCTCGTCCTGGCCCGTGAGCAGGGCCTGCTTCTTGAAACCGTCGATCTCGAAGCGATGGGCTCTACCGTCGGCGTCGGTCACCTGCTGTGACTCGAGATCCACGCTCAGGCTCGCGCCCGGCCGGGCGTGGAGCTGGGCGCGGATGGCGGCGGAGGTGGCGGCGGGAAGGACGACGGCGAGCAGGCCGTTCTTGGCCGCATTGTTGAAGAAGATGTCGCCGAAGCTCGGCCCGATCACGCAGCGGATCCCGTGGGCCATGTGGGCCCACACCGCCGCCTCGCGCGACGAGCCGCAGCCGAAGTTCTCGGCCGTGACCAGGATCTGCGCGGCGCGATAGGGCGCCTGGTTCAGGACGAACTCCGCTCGCTCGGAGCCGGCCGCGTCGAAACGCACGTCGTGGAAGAAGAAGCGATCGTAGCCGGGCGTGTCCTGCGCGTTGCGGAGAAAGCGCGCGGGAATGATGCGGTCGGTGTCGACGTTCGGCAGGTCGATGGGCGCCGCCACCGCCGTGAGCGACCGGAAGGCCTGCATCCCGCTTACAGCGTCCTCACGTCGGTGAGGGCGCCGGTGACAGCCGCCGCCGCGGCCATGGCCGGTGACAGCAGGTGCGTCCGCGCGCCCTTGCCTTGGCGGCCCTCGAAGTTGCGATTGGAGGTGGAGGCCACGCGCTCCCCCTCCTTCGCCGTCTCACCGTTCATGCCCACGCACATGGAGCAGCCCGCCTCCCGCCACTCGAACCCCGCCTCGGTGAAGACCCGGTCGAGCCCCTCGCGCTCGGCCGCTCGCTTCACGAGCCCCGAGCCTGGCACCACCCAGGCCGGGACGACCGCGCGTCGGCCGCGCGCGATCCGGGCCGCCGCCCGCAGGTCCTCGAGGCGGCTGTTGGTGCAGGAGCCGATGAAGACGCGATCGATCTTCACGCTGGTCAAAGGGACGTTCGGGGCCAGCCCCATGTAGCGGAGCGCGCGCTCCAGGCTCGCGCGGCGGCCGGCGTCGCTCTCGCGCGCCGGGTCGGGCACGGCGGCCGTGATGGGCAAGGCGTCCTGAGGACTGGTCCCCCACGTCACCGTGGGCGCGATGTCGCTGGCGCGCAGCGTCACCTCGCGATCGAAGACGGCGTCGGCGTCGCTGGGCAGGCGCTTCCAGTACGCGAGCGCTTTCTCCCACATGACGCCGCTCGGCGCGAACGGACGACCGTCCAGATAGGCGTAGGTCGTCTCGTCGGGGGCCACCATGCCCGCGCGCGCGCCCGCCTCGATCGACATGTTGCAGACGGTCATGCGCTCGTCCATCGACATGGCGCGGATCGTCGAGCCCGCGTACTCGATCGCGTGGCGCACGCCGCCTCCGGCGCCGATCCTGGCGATGATCGCCAGGATCACGTCCTTGGCGTTGACACCCGGGCCCAGACGACCGTCGACCGAGATGCGCATCGTGGCGGGCTTCTTCTGCCACAGGCTCTGGGTGGCCAGCACGTGCTCGACCTCGCTCGAGCCGATCCCGAACGCGAGCGCGCCGAAGGCGCCGTGGGTCGCCGTGTGCGAGTCGCCGCAGACGAGCGTGATGCCGGGCACGGTCAGCCCCTGCTCCGGGCCGATCACGTGCACGATGCCGCGGCGCTCGTCGCCCACGCCGAAATAGAGGATGCGCTGCTCGGCGGTGTGGCGCCCGAGCGCCTCGACCATCCCGCGGGTCTCGGCGTCGCTCGTCGGCGAGCCCGGCGAGGTCAAGAGATAGTGGTCGGCCGTCGCGAAGCTGAGATCGGGGCGGCGCACCCGCCGCCCGCTCCGGGCGAGCCGTCCGAACGCGGCGGTGGTGCCTTCGTGCAGCAGATGGCGATCGATATAAAGCAGGACGTGACCACCCGGGCCCTCGGCGACCACGTGCCGGGCCCAGATCTTCTCGAACATCGTGCGCGGTCCAGACGTCCCGGGCGCCATCCCGGCCGGAAGATTATCACTATTTCCGCTGGGTCTCCTCGCCGCGACGGATCTCAGTCAGACGGCGGCGATCCGCGCAGGCGCCGCGCGAACCCGGCAAGCCGGTCGAGCAGACGCGACAACGATCGCTCGCGATCGTCGAGTGTTCGCGTGGCAGGCAGCGGCGCCGCGAGCGACTCGACGAACGCCACGATCTCGCGGTTCACGCGGTCGGCGGCTTCCAGCGGCAGCATGTGGCCGGCGCCGTCGACGATGTGCAGGCGCGATCCGGGGATGAGCGCGCTCAAGCGCTCGGCGAGTGCCGGCGTGGTGAGCCGGTCGCGGCCGCCGGACAAGACGAGCGTGGGCACATCGAGCGCCGCAGCGTGCGCCGTCAGATCCATCGCGCGGGCGGCGCGCACGTCGGCCTGCAAGGTCTCGGGGCGGCACGCGCGGAGCTCGCGCATCGTGATTGCGACCGCGTCCGCGGGGGCCTGCGGCGCGAACAGGACCTTCTTCGCCATCGAGAAGAAGAGGAGGCGGCGGAGCGGTCCGGGGAGATACGCGACGAGGCGCTCGCCCACGCTATCGACCAGCGGAAGCTTCACGCAGCTCGCGATCAGCACGAGACCGCGCACGAGGTCCGGGCGACGCGCGGCGAGCGCGACCGCCACCGAGCCGCCCAGCGAATGCCCAACCACGACGACGGGCCCGCACTCGAGCGCGCCCAGGACGTCGGCGACGGCGCCGGCATACGCCTCGACGCCTGCACGCGGCGCCGGATCGGACTGGCCGTGCCCGGGCAGGTCGAGCGCGATCATGCGCAAGGAACGCGGCAGGCCCTGGAGCTGCATGTCCCAGGAGCGCGCGCTCATGCCCGAGCCGTGGATCAGCAGTACGGTGGTGGCACCGCTGCCTTCGCTCAGATAGGAGACGCGGCCCCGACCTGGCCGCTCGACGAAGCCGCGAAGAATGTCGCCTCCGTGCTAGCCGGACGTGCGCGCGACTCGCCTGATGGCGATCGTGCCTTCCTGCGCGAGCCGTCCGAGCAGTGAGGTTACCGCGTCGAGCTCGCTCCACCAATCGGTTATCGCCGCCCCCTGCCCGTCCATCGTGAGATTTTCACGAGCAGGGCACGTGCCAACGATCGCATATCGGCCGAGTGGCCCGCTAAGTCTGGTCCGGAAAGAGGATTCGCCGAGGACCGCGCCCGGCGTGCTGGCGGGCTCGCGCGCCGGTGTGCTGACGAAACAGGCAGGGGCGCTGCGTCGTGCCGCCGCGCCAGGCGAGCGAGAGCACGGCTCGCTCGCCCGGCTCGGCCGTCAGCCGCGCGGCGCCTGGATGTCTTCGCTGTTGGTTCGGGGAGCCTGGATGTCCTGGCTGCTCGTACGCGGTGCCTGGATATCCTCGCTGCCGGTGCGCGGCGCCTGGATATCTTCGCTGCCGGTCCGTGGGGCCTGGATGTCCTCGCTCGACGAGCGCGGCGCCTGGATGTCCCCCAGCTGCGCCGCCGAGGCGCCGGCTGCTCCCGCCATCAATGCGGTCCCCAGGAAGATCGCGAGTGCGCTGCTCCGCTTCATGACTTCGCCCTCCTTTGTCGTTATGTTCGACTCGCTTCGTCGTTCCGTTCGACTCGCTCTCCGGTAGAGCAGAGGACGTGCCATACGCGAAAGCGGTGAAATCATTGAGAGCGGGCGCGCTGGGCTCTCGCACAGCGGGTTCCAACCCGAAACGACGGGTTCATGCTGAACCAGGCCGCGCCGACCGGCGTCCTGGTCGACCGCGGTTCCGCACTGAAACGTCGTTTCGAAGTGAAACGGATGCGCCGCGATTTCGCGCGATTCGACGCGGGCCTACCGTGGCACACGATTTGCGGGGCAGCGTAGACTGAACTGGAGGTTGTGATGCCGGCGCCGCTCATCCTGACGTTCGTGTCGACGGTTGCGTTCGCAGTCCAGCTGATGATCTTCGCCTACCTGTATCAGTCGCATCGGCTGCGATTCTTCCAGTACCTGCTCCTGGCGTGGGGCGCCTACACGCTCTGCAAAGGTCTCAAGCTCGTGGACGTGCTCGTGGTCGGCGTCGATCATCCGAGCTTCGTCACCGGGCTCACCACCATCGTCGCGGTCGGGCTCACCCTCGCCGCCGCCTTCGCGCATCGCTGGAACTACCACGTGCGAGCGCGGGACGTCGCGATCGGCACCGCCCTGGCAGTGGGTCTTACACTCGCGGGCGACGCCGGCGACGACGCGCAACGCGCGGTTGACATCGTCCTCGGCGGCATCCAGATGGCGACCGGTCTCCTGTTCTGGCCGTCGCAGGCGCAGATCCCGCGATTTCGCGGCGAGCGGCTGCTGGCCGCATTCCTCACGCTCTGGGGCCTTCACCGCGTCGCGACCCAGTTCGTGAGCACGGTCCCGGGATCGACCGGCTACCTCGTCGTGCACGCGGTGTTCATCCTTCTCTATTTCCTTTCGACTTTCGCCGTGATCATCATGGTGCTCGAGCGTGCGCGGAGCGACAGCGAGCGGCTGCACGCGCGCCTGCGCGAGGCCGAGCGGCTGGCGACCGCGGGCGAGCTGGCCGCCGGCATGGCCCACGAGATCCGCAATCCGCTCGCGGCCATCCTGAACGCCACGGCGCTGCTGACCGACGAGACCGAGCTGACCGCCGAGGAGCGCGCCTCGACCCTGGCCGCGCTCCGGACGGAGACCCGGCGCCTGAACCGCATCTTGTCGGACTTCCTCCAGTTCGCGCGCCCGCAGGAGGCGCGGCGGAGCCCCGGCGACATTCGCGAGGTGGTCCAGCACGTCGGCTCGCTCATCCGCGGGGATCGCTCGCGCGCCGGGCGCGTGGACGTGCGCGTGGCGGTCGACCCCGCCGTCCCGCGCTTCGCGTTCGACCGCGACCAGGTGATCCAGGTGCTGTGGAACGTGGCGCTCAACGCCGTCGAGGCGATGCACGGGCGCGGCCGCCTCTCGCTCGAGGTCAACCGCCAGAACGGCGACGTCGCGCTTTCGGTGAGCGACACCGGGACCGGGATCGCCAAGGAGAGTCTGCCCCACGTGTTCGAGCCGTTCTACACGGGCAAGCCCAACGGCAGCGGGCTCGGGCTCACCATCGCCGAGCGCATCGTGGGCGCGCACGGAGGCCGGATCGAGATCGACTCCGAGGTCGGCCGCGGCACGCGGGTGACCCTGCTGTTTCCGCTGCAGGCCGCGTGAGATGGCGCACCTTCTGGTCGTGGACGACGAGCCGGCGGCGCGCAGCACCCTGGCGCTCTTGCTCAGGAAGCGCGGTCATCGCGTCCTGGAGGCCGACGGCCTCACCTCGGCGACGGCGAGACTCGCCGAGGAGGTGTTCGATCTCGTGGTGACCGATCTCAGGATGCCCGACGGCGACGGGCTCGACGTGCTGCGGGCGGCCAAGGCCCACGCCCCCGAGACCGAGGTCATCCTGTTGACCGCGTACGCGGAGTGGAAGTCGGCCAAGGAGGCGATCCGCCTCGGCGCTCTCGACTACTTCGAGAAGGGGCAGGAGCCCGACGAGCTCTATCACCGGATCGACAAGGCGCTGGCCGGCCGCGCGCTGCGGCGCGAGAACGAGAACCTCCGCGCCCAGCTGCGCGAGCGCTACGGTCTGCCCGGGCTGATCGCGCAGTCGTCGGCGATGCACGACGTGCTGGATCTCGTCGAGCGCGTGGCGCCGACCGACGCGACCCTGCTCATCCAGGGCGAGTCGGGCACCGGCAAGGAGGTCATCGCCAAGGCCGTCCATCATGCGAGCCCGCGCGCGGCGCGCCCGTTCGTGGCGGTGAACTGCGGTGCTGTGCCCGAGACCCTGCTCGAGTCCGAGCTGTTCGGGTACATGCGCGGCGCCTTCACCGGCGCCGCGGTCTCCAAGCTGGGCCTCTTCGAGGAAGCCCACGGCGGCACCTTGTTCCTGGACGAGATCGCGGAGATGCCCGCCGCGCTCCAGGTGAAGCTCCTGCGGGCGCTCCAGAGTGGAGAGGTGCGCCGCCTCGGCGCGACGCAGTCGACGACCATCGACGTGCGCGTGATCGCGGCTACCCACGGCGATCTCTCGGCGCTGCTCGCGCAGGGCAGCTTTCGCGAGGATCTGTTCTATCGGCTCAACGTCATCCAGGTGGTGCTGCCCCCGCTGCGCGATCGCCGCGAGGACATTCCGGCGCTCGCCGAGCACTTCCTCGCCCGGTCGGGCGGCAAGCTCGGTCGCGAGCTGCGCCTCTCGCCCGAGACGGTCGAGCGGCTGCTCCGCTACCCGTGGCCGGGCAACGTGCGCGAGCTCGAGAACGCGATCGAGCGCGCCGCCATCCTGGCCCGCCGGGACAGCGTCGAGCCCGACGACCTACCGCCTCACGTCTCGGCCGGCTTGCAGCTCGGCCCCTCGCCCCAGCTGCCGCGGCAGACCACGCTGGCCGAGGCCGAGCGCGTGCACATTCTCCAGACGCTCGAGCGCTTCGGCCGCAATCACTCGAGCGCCGCCGAGGCGCTCGGGATCGGGCGCACGACGCTCTGGCGCAAGCTCAAAGAGTACGGGATCGATCGTAGCGGCCTCGCATAGCGCCGCTACTGCACCGCCGTAACGTCGGCTACTGCACCGCCGTGGGCACCGGAACCCAGGGCTCAGGGCAGCTCGCCACATACGGGTAATAGGCGCCGGCGCTCGGGCAGTAATACCAGTAGGACGGCGGCGGCGCGTACGCGTACGCCGGCGGCGCGGCCCAGTAGAACCACGGATCGACACCGATGAAGACATGACCGTGCACGTCTCGGTGGAATTCGCGATGCCCATCAGGGCCGTGGTGCTCGAACCCGCCGGGGTGGCCGTCAGGGGAATGCGGCGCGCCGTGGAAACCGTCGTGGCCCATCGGCGCGGCAAATACCGGAGAGGCCGCGAGGGCGACCATCGCGAGGGCCGCAATTAGCTTCTTCATTGGGCACCTCCTCAATAGTTCAGACGAAGCCGGACGCGCGAACGTTCCCTCGGCTGCCGATTCGGCGGGCGTGATATCTCCGTGATATGAGGGGGAGCTGGTATGAGGGGGAGCGCCAATGAGAGCCCGGGTGCACAGATCACGCGGCGTCGGGTGCTACGCCTGATGGCCGCTGCCGCCGCGCTTCCGGCCGGAGCGGGCGCCGCGCCCCAGACGCTGAGCCGTCCCATCCCCGCGAGCGGCGAGACGATTCCGGCGGTGGGGCTGGGGACGTGGCGCGTGTTCGACGTCGGCGGCGGAGAAGCCGAGCGGGCGCCGCTGCGGGACGTGCTCAAGAGCCTCGTCGAGCTGGGCGGGCGCGTGGTTGATTCGTCGCCGATGTACGGAGCGGCCGAGTCGGTCGTCGGGGATCTCGCCGGAGAGCTCGCGATCACCGACAGGTTGTTCCTGGCCACGAAGGTGTGGACGAGCGGACGCAACGCCGGCGTGGCGCAGATGGAGCAGTCGCTCAAGCGGCTGCGTGCCCCGCGGGTCGACCTGATCCAGATCCACAACCTCCTCGACTGGCGCACGCATCTCAAGACGCTCAGGGAATGGAAGGCGGCCCGCCGCATCCGCTATCTCGGCGTCACGCACTACACGGCGAGCGCGTATGACGAGCTCGAGCGCGTGCTGCGCGCCGAGACGCTCGACTTCGTCCAGGTCAATTACTCGCTCGGCGAGCGCGAGGCCGAGCGCCGCATCCTGCCCCTGGCCCGCGACCGCGGGGTGGCCGTTCTGGCCAATCGTCCGTTCGCCGAAGGCGGGCTCTTCCAGCGCGTGCGCGCCCAGGCGGTACCGGCGTGGGCCGCCGAGTTCGACTGCGAGAGCTGGGCCCAGTTCTTCCTGAAGTGGATCCTGGCCGAGCCGGCGGTGACGTGCGTCATCCCCGGAACGAGCCGGCCGCAGCACCTCGTCGACAATCTCAAGGCGGCGGTCGGCCGGCTGCCCGACGCGGCGATGCGCGACCGGATGGCCGCGCACATCGGGACGGTCTGACTCCTGGCGCCTCGGCGAATTCTTTCCGCCTCGGCGGAATCTTTCGGCGCGCCCCGCGCGTCCAAACGGCATGAAAAACTCGGTGGCGACGCTCGGCGCGCCGGCGCCGGTCGGTATCGATGATGTGCTGTCGTCTCGGCCCGGCCTGGCGCTGGCCCTCTTCCGAGCCCGCGGCTCGGAGGCCGGCGACCGCGTCGCGGCGATCGTGACGGGCCTCGCGCAGGCCTCGGCGGGTCGGATCGAGGTGACCCACATCGACGCGGAGGCGCGGCCGGCTCTCGCCGCCCGCTACTTCGTCACGGACACGCCCACGGTTGTCCTGCTCAAGGACGGCGTGGTCGTCGACCGGGTCATCGGCGCCGCGACCCGGAGCTTGCTCGAGCGTCTCGTGCAGACGCGAGCACCCCGCGAGGGGCGCGCGCCGTTTCGTCCAGAAACGGTGTGTTCCGTTTGGAAACGCGAGCCGGCGCGACCGGCCTACGAAGTTGCCGTAAACGCAGCGGTCGGCGCTGGCATCGAAGTTGAGTGTGCGCACGGGACATGAACGCCATGGTCGCGCTCGAGCGGTTCACGCCCTTCAAGCAGGATTCGCCGCGGCGCATCGACCGGGTGATCGACTACTTCGGCGAGCGGGCACCCAGCCGCGCCGGCCGGGGCGCTCGGGGCCGCGCCGTGATCGAGCTCCGCGCGTTTCAGTCCAGGAGGCGGACCGAGAGCGGCGTCTCGGTGACCGTCTCGCTCTCGGCGCGGACGCGATAGCCACCGGCCTTCGGCCGCGAGGCCACGCAGGCCACGAGGTCGGTGTCGACGAAGTGCAGCGCGGCGCCGTCGTCCGCGGCGTAGCCGGCTGGAAAGCCGCCGCGGACGAGCCGCTGATAGGTCGGCCGCCGGTCCCGCTCGCCGTCGTAGTGGGGGCAGGCGCTCCCCGAGAGCAAGCCGAGGCCGTCGCGCAGCGCGGCGAGCGGGCCGAACGA
>Ga0126376_10002109_pt1 | contig 11127 bp, 10 predicted proteins | sample PanSoiMetPlot_15_FD_92760 | JGI IMG/M metagenome (GOLD analysis project Ga0126376, IMG submission 92760) | Tropical forest soil microbial communities from Panama - MetaG Plot_15 | ecosystem: Environmental > Terrestrial > Soil > Tropical forest > Bulk soil | place: Panama | collected 2016-02-17
AGTTCGTCAATGGCACCGGGGTTGCGTCCCAAGGAGGATATGACCCGCCTAGACATCCACATCATCCGGAAGCAGCTCGCGATCCCGGCGGTGGCGAGCGACATCCAGATCTTCGGCAGCTTGCCGTCCACCAACAGCGTTCTCCGGGGCCTCGCCATGAAGGGAGCGCCGGAGGGCACGGTCGTCATCGCCGACGAACAGACAGCGGGCCGCGGGCGGTTGGGCAAACCGTGGTTCTCGCCGCCTGGCGTGAACCTGTACGCCTCGGTGCTGTTCCGGCCGCCGATCCCGCCGCGCGAAGCGGCCGGGTTCGCGCTCGCCGGACCGCTGGCGCTGGCCGACGCGATCGACGCCGAGGGACTCAGCTCGACGATCAAGTGGCCAAACGACGTCCTGGTCGAGCGCAAGAAGGTGGCCGGGATCCTCGTCGAGTGCGCCACGATCGACGCCCGGATCGACTACGTCATCGTCGGCTTCGGCGTCAACCTCAACGTCGGGCGCCCGGCACTCATCGAGGCGCTCGGGCCGGCGGCCCATGCGGCCGGCTCGCTCGGCGACTTCGTCGGGCGTGAGATCGATCGCAACGCGTTCGCCGCCGAGCTGCTCAATGATCTCGCGGCCTGGGTCGAGATCGCTCGCGCGTGCGGACACGCGCCGCTGCGGGCGGCGTGGCGCGATCGGGACATCCTGACGGGCCGTCGCGTCGAGGTGCGAGGCGAAGGGCCGAGCTACGACGGCCGGGTGCTCGGCATCGACGCCGAAGGATACTTGCTGCTTCGTGACTCACTCGGCAAGCGGCGGCGGGTGCTCGCCGGTGAGATCCGGCTGGCGGACTGAGGAGAGGGCATGATCGGAGCCAGGATCGAGTTTTGTGGAAGCAGGGCCGCCGGCGCGCTTCGTGCGCGCGTGGCCGCCGAGCTGGCGGATGTGCTCGACGCGTTTCCGGCCGAGCCGACCAGCATGCGGGTCGCGTTCACGGACGAGAATGGGCCCAAGGGCGGCGAGGCCATTCGCTGCACGCTCGAGGTCCGACTGGCCCGGCGCGCGCCCGTGCACGTGCAGGACGTGGCCGCCACGGCACGGCTCGCGTTCGAGGCGGGGCTCGCGAAGCTCGAGCGCCGGCTGCGCCGGATGCGTGAGACCACGCGAGCTTCCAGGCGACGCCCGAAGAAGTACTTCGCCGCCAGGCGCGTCCTGGCGAGCGCGTGACGGGAGGTCAACCATGGCGAAGCGCATACTGGTTCCACTCGACAAGGCGGTTCAGGCGGAGAGCATGGTCGAGGCGGTCGGCGCGCTGGCGCGGAGCACCGGTGCGGCCGTTCGCCTGCTGCACGTGGCCCCGCGCCCGGAAAGCATCACGGACGACTACGGCCACGTGCTGGTCTACGCCGATCAGGAGTCGGCGCGGCTCGAAGCCGAAGCCGTCGATTACCTGCACGCGGCCTCGATCGGGCTCGAGGACGTGGCGCTCGAGTTCGGGGTGCGGTACGGCGATCCGGTCGAGCAGATCCTGGAGGAGGCCGAAGCCTGGAACGCCGACCTCATCGCGATGGCGACGCGCGGACGGAGCTGCATCGGGCGCGCGCTCATCGGCAGCGTCGCCGAACAGGTGTTTCGCAAGGCCCCGATGGCCGTGACGCTCTATCGTGCCGAGCGGCCGCAGCCGGCGTGACGCCGGAGCGGTCGAGACGGATCGCCCCACCGGGGCGAGGAGGCGGACGATGCTCGTCGAGGACGTCATGCAGGCGGCGGTGATCACGATCACACCGAAGACCTCGCTGCCGGAGGCGATGCGGCTCGTCCGCCATCGCGGCATCCGTCACCTGCCCGTCGTCGAGGACGACCGGCTCGTCGGCATCGTCTCCGATCGCGATCTCAAGCAGGCGATGGCGTCCCCCGCGACAGCGCTGGAATCGCACGAGCTCCGGTATCTGCTCGACGCGGTCACGGTCGACGAGATCATGACCCGCGCGGTGGTGACGGTCGGTCGGATGTTCCCGGTCGAGGAGGCGGCGCGGCTGATGGTCACCGAGAAGATCAGCGCGCTGCCGGTCACCGAGCGCGGCAAGCTGATCGGGATCGTCACCGAGACCGATGTGCTCGAGCTCTTCGTCAAGGGCATGGGGGCGGGACAGCCGTCGAGCCGGATCGATGTCCGGCTCGACCGCAACAGCACCGCGCTGGCCGAGCTGGTCCACGCCGTCGAGGACGCGTCGGTCGAGATCTGCAGCATCATGACGCTGGGCGATCGGACGGGCGGCAAGGACGTCGTGATCCGCGTGGGGTCGATCGATCCGCGGCCGGCGGTCGCCAATCTGCAGAGGCGCGGATACGCGGTTCGCGACCCGCGGAAGGGCTGAGCTCATGCGCGTCCTGCTCGCGACGGACGGCTCGAAGGACGCGCGGGCGGCAGCCGCGTACCTCAGCGAGCTCCCGCTGCCGCCCACCGCGATTGTGCGGATCATCGTCGCGGTGACGCTTCCGGGGTTCGCGCTCGACAACCCGCCGATTCGCGAGTTCAAGCGCTCGGTCCTCCAGCAGGCGCGCGGACTCGCCGACGAGGCACGCGCCGCGCTGGCCCGGCTCGATCTCGCCGTCGAGACCGACGTCGTCGTGGGCGATCCGCGGGTGAAGATCGTCCGCATGGCCGACGAGTGGCCGGCCGATCTCGTTGTGCTCGGGGCGCGTGGGCTCGGGCGGATCAAGCGATTGCTGCTGGGCAGCGTGTCGCTGGCGGTCGCGCGTCATGCGCCGTGTCCCGTCCTGGTGGTCAAGGGCCGGCCGCGGAAGCTCGCCAGCGTGCTCGTCGCGATGGATGGCTCGGACGATTCGTTCCAGGCGGTCCAGTTTCTGCAGTCCTTCGCCCTGCCGCGCCGACCGAAAGTCCGCCTGCTCAGCCTGGTCGAACGGCTCCCGTATCCGACCACGGCGCCCGGCGCGATCCGCGGCCAGCTCCGGCGGATGCTCAAGGAGCTCGAAGCCGAGCGGCGCGGCGAGCTCGACAAGGTGCTCGAGCGCGCGGCGGCTCAGCTCGACGACAAGCTCACGCGGGTGACGCGCTCCACGCCGACCGGCAACCCCGCCGACGAAATCATTGCGGCCGCGAACGGCTACGACACCGACCTGGTGGTCGTCGGCGCGCGCGGCAAGGGAGGCATGGCGCGGCTCCTGCTCGGTTCGGTCTCCGAGAAGGTGCTGCGTGACGCGCGATGCCCGGTCCTGATTGTCAAGGAACGGCCGACGGCCTGACCTCGGCCGAGGCGGCCGAGCGCCTGCGGCGCTACGGCCCCAACGAGCTGGCGCTCTCGCGCCGGTTCGAGACGATCCGTCGGATCGCCGGCTGGCTCGCGAGCCCACTCATCCTCATCCTGCTGCTCGCGAGCGTGGTGTCGGCCGCCCTGGGCCAGGTGGCGAGCTCCGTTGTCATCGCGCTCATGGTCGTGCTCGGAGCCGGCCTGAACTTCGTGCAGGCGTACCGCTCCGAGGTTGCGGCGCGCCGGCTCCGGGAGCGTGTCGCTCAGCGCGCAACGGTCGTGCGCGACGGGGTCGCGTGCGAGCTACCGGCGCTCGCCGTCGTGCCCGGCGATGTCGTCCACCTGGCGGCGGGCGACCTGGTGCCCGCCGATGGGGCGCTGATGTCCGCCAAGGATCTGTTCCTGAACGAGGCGACGCTCACCGGGGAGTCGCTGCCGACCGAGAAGCATCCGGGCGCGCGCGTGTTCCGCGGCACGTCGGTCGTGAGTGGTGTCGGGATCGCCCGCGTCGAGACCACCGGCGCGGCGACCGAGCTCGGTCGAATCGCGGCCCAGCTGACCGGCCGTCCTCCCGAGACCGAGTTCGAGCGCGGCACGCGGCACTTCGGATTCCTGATCCTCCAGGTCGTCGTGTTCCTCGTGCTGTTCGTGTTCCTGGTCAACGCGGTGCTGCGCCACGACCTTCTAGAGTCGTTCCTTTTCTCGGTCGCCCTCGCGGTCGGATTGACGCCCGAGCTCCTGCCGATGATTGTCTCGATCACCCTGGCGAGCGGGGCGGTCCGCATGGCGAAGAAGAGGGTCATCGTCAAGCAGCTCGCGGCAATCGAGAACTTCGGCAGCATGGACATTCTCTGTAGCGACAAGACCGGGACCTTGACGGTGGGCGAGATCGCCGTGGACCGGCACGTCGACCTGCATGGCGAGAGCGACGAGGCGGTGATCCGGCTTGCCGCGCTCAACAGCGTCTACCAGACCGGTCTCCGAAGCCCGATGGACGAGGCGATCCTGCGCCACGAGCATCCGGCCGTTGCGCGCTATGCGCGCCTCGACGAGATCCCGTTCGACTTCGACCGTCGGCGTATCTCGGTGGTCGTCGACGACGGTGACGAGTGCCTGCTCATCGTAAAGGGGGCACCCGAGAGCGTGCTGCCGATCTGTACTCACGTCGAGCTCGACGGAGCGGCCAAGGAACTGGATACGACGACGCTCGCGCAGGTCGAGGCGCTGTTCCGCCGTCTGAGCGGGGATGGCTATCGGGTCCTGGCCGTCGCGTACCGCCCCGTGGAGCGCCGGGCCTCGTATGCGGTCTCGGATGAGCGCGAGCTGACTCTGGCCGGCTTTGCGGCCTTCCTCGATCCCGCGCGTGACGACGTCGCGGCGACGATCGCCGCGCTCCGCGCGGACGGCGTGATCGTCAAGATCCTCACCGGGGACAACGAGCTGGTCACGGCGCGCATCTGCGCCGGAGTGGGGCTGGCGAGCGGCGCGATCGTGCTGGGCGCCGACGTCGATCGCATGTCCGACCCGGCGCTGGCGGCGGTCGCCGAGCGCACGACGGTCTTCGCGCGCGTGTCGCCGACGCAGAAGAACCGGATCATCCAGGCGCTCCGTTCTCGCGGACACGTCGTCGGCTGCGTCGGCGACGGCATCAACGACGCGCCGGCGCTGCGTTCGGCCGACGTCGGGATCTCGGTCGACAGCGCCGTAGACGTGGCGCGCGAAGCGGCCGACATCGTCCTGCTCGAGAAACGGCTCGACGTCCTGCACGACGGTGTGGTCGAGGGCCGGCGGGCCTTCGGCAACATCATGAAGTACGTGCTGATGGGCACCAGCTCGAACTTCGGCAACATGCTCAGCATGGCGGGCGCGGCGCTGCTCCTGCCGTTCCTGCCGATGCTGCCGCTGCAGATTCTCCTCAACAACTTTCTGTACGATCTCTCGCAGGTGGCGATTCCCGCGGATCGGGTCGACCGCTCGTATCTCGTCAAGCCGCGGCACTGGAACATCGCGTTCATCCGACGGTACATGTTCGTGCTCGGTCCCGTCAGCTCGGCGTACGACTTCCTGACCTTCGCCGTCATGCTGGGAGTGTTCCACGCCGGGCCGACGCTCTTCCGGACGGGCTGGTTCGTCGAGTCGCTGGCGACCCAGACCCTCGTGATCTTCGTGATCCGGACGGCCGGGCGCCCCTGGACGAATGCGCCGAGTCGCGCGCTGGCCTCGGGCGTCGGGGCGAGCGTGGCGGTCGGGATCGCGCTGCCGTTCACGCCGCTGGCCGGCTGGCTCGGATTCGCGCCGCTGCCGCCGCTGTTTTTCGCCACGCTGCTGACGATGGTCGCGGCATACCTGGTGCTCGTCGAGGTCGTGAAGCGATGGTTCTATCGTCGATATCCCATGTAGAGGAGACGAATCATGGCGAGTGAGTTGAGCTTTCGCGAGGTGCTCTTCGCGACCGATTTCTCGCGGCCCTCTCGGCTGGCGGGTCGCACGGCCGCCGAGTTCGCGCGCCAGTTCGGCGCGCGGCTCCACGTGCTGCATGTGGTGCCGCCCGTTACCGACCCGACACCCGCTCCCGCGGCGCTGCGCGCCGCCGCGGCCGAGCTCGGAACTGGCCTGTCGGTCGTGACGGCGGTGGCTTCGGGGCGGGTGGCCTCGCAGATCGTGGACTACGCCCGCCGCCACGCCGTCGAGCTGATCGTGCTCGGCACCCACGGACGTACGGGCGTGTCGCACGCGATCCTGGGCAGCGTGGCCGAGGCCGTCGTGCGCCGCGCGAGCTGTCGTGTTCTCACGGTGCCGCCGGCGTCGGCCGAGACGCCGAGGGCGGCTCACCCGGTGATCGACGAGGCTCCCGAGACGGCATCTTGCGCGGTGTGTGCCGGCCCGAGCCAGGGCGATCTCATCTGCGAGGCATGCCGGGCGCGGATTCGCGGCGAGGCGCTCCAGCGCAAGCGCGCCGAGGAGCGCGCCGGCCGCCGCTAGCTAGCCCGGCTTCGCTCGGGCAGCGCGCAAGTCGCGGCCGGCGGCGCCCAGGATCAGCACGCGTTCGGCCGTCATCGGGACGCTCCGATGTTGTGCTGCCGGCGTGTCGCGAAAAGCTCGCCGGCCGCCGTCGCCGCGAGCAAGACGATGGCGAGGCCAAGCGCGGCGAGCATGCTCGTCACGCCGGCGTGCAGCAGGAGCCACGTGCAGAGGGCGAAGGCGAGCGACGGAATCAAGATCTCGGCCGCGCGCACGCGGCCGGTGGCATCCGTGCGCCGCCGCGCCGCGAGCCAGGGAAGACTTCCGTTCACGAACAGGAACGACAGGAGCACGACCGCGTCGGTCATCGCCGCCACCTGCCGAAAGGTGCCGAGCGCGACGAGCACGGCGAGCAGGGCGAGCACCAGCTGGGTCGATGTGACGGGGACCGCGGTGCGGCCTACCCGGGCGAGCGCCTTCGGAAGCGCACCGGCGGCCGCCATGCCGTAGATCGAGCGCGCCGCCGACGCCAGGAGGAGCAGCGCGGTGTTCGCCGTCGCGGCCAGCGCCAGGACGCTGAGCGTCGCGTCCGCGCGGCTGCCGAGCACGCGCCCGGCGACCAGCGCGAGCGGCGCGTCGGAGGCACCGAGCCGGGCGGCGTCCACGACCGCGACCGCCGAGAGCGCGACGAGCGCGTAGATGGCCGTTGTCACGGTCATGGACGCGAACAGCGCCCGCGGCAGGTCGCGCTCCGGGTGGCGCATCTCCTCGGCGAAGTTGCCCAGCTCGTCGAAGCCGAGATACGCGAAGAAGATGAGCGCCGCGGCGCCGGACACGCCGGTGAACCCGTGGGGCGCGGCCACGAAATCGGTGCCCGCCCACGACGGCACGCCGATCACGATCACGAAGGCCAGGCCCAGGGCTTCGAGGCCCGTGAGGATGATCGCGACGGCGACGGACTGCTCGACGCCCGCCCAGAGGATCGCGCCGAGCAGGACGATGAGCCCGAGCGCGTTGGCGGTCGTCGGCGTGCCCGCGAGATGCTCGAGATAGCCGCCGAAGCCGAGCGTGACGGCGGCGGCGGCCAGCACGTCGGCCACGAGCATGAGCGCGCCGGCGACGAAGCCCACGCGCGGGCCGAAGGCCAGTGCCGTGTACTGGAACTCTGGCGAGTTCTTCGGCGCCAGGCGGGCGAGCCGCGCGTACGCGTAGGCCGTGAGCCCCGCAGTGAGCCCGGCGAGCAGGAACGCGAGCCACAGGGCGTTGCCGGCCTGCGCGGCGGCCGGCCCGATCAGGGCGTAGACACCGGCCCCGAGGATCACGCCCACGCCGGAGAGCGTGACTTGCCAGAGGCTCAGCGATCGACGAAGCGATGCGGCAGGCACGTGAGTGCCTTTAGTTTACCGTGAGCCGGCGAGGCCGCTCGCGAGGACCACGACGTTCATCCGGCCCGTCTGCTCGAGCAGGCTGGCGGCTGTGGAGGAGAGGTCGCCCGTGCGGCAATAGATCACGACCGGTCCGGCCGGGATCTCGGCCATCCGCTGGCGAAAGTGCCGGAGCGGGATGTTGATGCTACGGGGGATCCCATCCCGGCGCCATTCGGCCTCGTCGCGAACGTCGATCACGGTCAGCGGCCCCCGCGCCAGTCGCTGCCTCAGAAGCGCGCCGGAGATCTGCGCCGGATGGCGGACGGGAACGAGCAGATGCCCGACGGCGTCGATGCCGCCGGCGAGAAAGCCGATGACTCGATCGCGTCCGGCGCCGCACAGCTGCGCGGCAGCCTCCTCCTCACGTCCGGGCGCAGCGACGAGGGCGACCGGGCACTCGGGCGGTATGAGTGCCTCCGCTGAATCCTTGAAGCCGGCGCCCAGCGAGATGTGCGTGCTGCCCGCGAGATGGCCATCGGCGAACTCCCGGGGCGAGCGTGTGTCGAGCACCGCGACACCGCGGCGCTGGGCTCGCAAGACGTCGCCGAGCGAGAGGGGCTGAAGCTCGACGGCCGGGGCGGCGTCGAGGGCCAGCGTCTCCGCTACGTCAGGGAACAGATCGGTCGCGATCATGACTCGAGCCCTCCCGCAGAGTTCAGCAACGCCCTTGCCAGAGCGATGCGCGATGCAAGCGCTTGAAACGGCTCGATTGCCGAGACGAGAGTCGGCCGATCTTCGGCTGCTGGGCGGGGCAGCCAGACCCCACCGAGGTAGCGTCGCCTCACTCCGCGACTGCCATAGCGCCCTAAGCGTCTGTTTTCTCTCGCCGCCGTCCTGGCAGTCGGGTTGCTGTCTCTGTGGGACAGAGGCGCGAGAACGCGCGGAGGAGGAGTGATGACGATAGAGAAGATCATGGTCCCACTCGACGGCTCGGACCTCGCGGAAGCGGCGCTCGAGACGGCCATCGACATCCTGCGCGAGCACCCGGCGACGACGCTCCTTCTCGTGCGCGCGGCCGAGGCGCCGCGAACGACCGCCGGCGACTCGACGATGGACAAGGGCCGCGCGGTCCGGGAGGCCGAGAGCTATCTGAACGGCGTCGTCGCGGGACTCCGCGAATGCGGCATCACGCGGGTGCGCACGGCGGTCTGGTACGGGCCCGCCGCGCCCACGATCGTGGAAGCGGCGTCCGTGGAGAAGGCCGATCTCATCATCATGACCAGCCACGGCCGCGGCGGGATCGGACGCCTGATCTTCGGCTCCGTCGCGGAATCCGTCCTGCACGGCACGCGCACGCCGATCTTGCTGGTGCGAGATGTCACCTCACCTCTGCTGCCCCTGTTGGGCGCGGTGGAAGCCGTCTCGCCGGCGCGGTCGGGCGCGACGGCGAGCCGCTCGTGACGGTGCCTGCTGGCTCGGCGCTCATCGACCGGGGCGAGCTCGCGCGATATCTGAGGCGCGTGCTCGCCGCGCCCGTCGAAGTTCTCGACCTCAAGCCCCTGAAGGCCGGGGCCGACGAGGCCGACGACCCGAAGGGCTTCGGGTACGGCATCCCGTTCGAGGTCGAGTGCGTCGTGGGCGGGGTCTCGCGCTCGCTCGTGGTGTCGCGGACGCGGCCGGCCAAGGGGTTCGGCCACGACTATCCGGCCGACCGCGCCTGGCAGGCGCTCTACGGCCACGCCGCCTACAACAGCTTCCCGCGACACGCGCGTAGCGTCGACGTCGGCGTCGTGCGCGGCGGGGGCGAGCTGGTGTCGGTCGCGGACGCGAGCGAGTTCTTCCAGATCGTCGAGAAAGTCGACGGCGCCTTGTACTGGCTCGATCTCGAGCGCCTCCTGGAGGCGCCGCTCCGCGATCTCGACGTGGCCCGTGCCCAGGAGCTCGGGCGCTTTCTGGCCGAGGTGCACGCCGTGAAGCGTGACGAGCCGACCCTCTACCATCGCCGGATCCGCGAGCTGATCGGCCACGGTGAGTGCCTGATGGGCGTCCTGGACAGCTATCCGCATCCGTATCCGCTGCTGGCGCCGGAGATCTGCGAGGACATCGAGCGGACGGCGGTGTCGTGGCGCTGGCGCTTGCGGACGCGGACGCATCGGCTGTCGCGCGCGCACGGCGACTTCCATCCGTGGAACCTGCTCTTCCGCGCCGGGACGGACTTCTCCGTCCTCGACCGGAGCCGCGGCGAATGGGGCGAGCCGGCGGACGACGTGGCGGCGCTCGGAATCAACTATCTCTTCTACGGCCTCCGCAGCCTCACGGTCGAGCCGTTTCGCTTCCTCTTCAGCACCTTCCTCGAGACCTATCTGCGCGAGTCGCGCGATCAGGAAGTCCTGGAGGTCCTGCCGCCGTTCCTCGCGTTCCGCGCCCTGGTGATCGCGCACCCGCTCTGGTACCCGGAGCTTTCCGCTCCGCTGCGGCGCGCCCTGATCCACTTCGCCCGTCGGATGATGTTCGACTCGCGGTTCGATCCGTCTGACGTGCAGCAACTCCTGGAGACCCCGCGCTGAGCTCGGCGATCTGGATCACGGGCCCGCCTGCGAGCGGCAAGTCCGTCCTCGCCCGCGACACAGCCGCGGCGCTCCACGCCTCGGGCGAGCCGGCCGTCGTCCTGGAGCTCGACGAGATCCGAAAGGTCGTGACCCCGGCCCCGAGCTACACCGATACCGAGCGCGATGTCGTCTACCGCGCGCTCGTCTACATGGCCGCCACCCTCACCGCGGCCGGCGCCCGCGTGATCATCGACGCCACCGCGCACCGCCGGGTGTGGCGCGACCTGGCGCGCCGTCGGATCCCGCGATTCGCGGAGGTCCAGCTGGTCTGTCCGCTCGACGTGTGTCGCGAGCGCGAGATCGAGCGCGCCGCCTCACACGCCCCGCGCGGCATCTACGCGCGCGCCGGTGCGCCCGGCTCGGTCGTCCCCGGCGTCGACGTGCCCTACGAGCCCGCACTGCGGCCTGAGCTGACGATCGAGACGCATCGAGAGGATCGCGGCGTCGCGGTCGAGCGGCTCGTCGCGCTGGCTCGAGCGCTCGGAGCATCGCCCAAGCGTAGGGCCGACGACCGGCGGGCGGCGTGGGCCATCTGGGTGACCGGGCTCCCGGGCAGCGGCAAGACGACCCTGTCGCGGAGGACGGCCGAGAGCCTCGGCGCGCGGTCGCGGGTGCACGTGCTCGAGTTCGCCGAGTTTCGGCGCGCGCTCGTGGGCGACGGGCCCGAGTCCGATGCCACCAGCGAGATCGTCCATCGTGCGCTGGCCTATACGGCGAAGCTCCTCACCGAGGCCGGCGTGCCGGTCATCGTCGACGCGACGGCGCCGCGCCGCGCGTGGCGCGGACTGGCCCGCCGGCTCATCACGCACTTCGCCGAAGTGCAACTGGTCTGTCCGCACGAGATCTGCGGTGACCGCGAGCGCGCCGGGCGCTGGCATCTCGGCGCTGGGCTGTCGGCCTTGCGCGAGGAGCATGCCGCGTCCGGGCCCGATATGG
>Ga0126376_10002110_pt1 | contig 11122 bp, 9 predicted proteins | sample PanSoiMetPlot_15_FD_92760 | JGI IMG/M metagenome (GOLD analysis project Ga0126376, IMG submission 92760) | Tropical forest soil microbial communities from Panama - MetaG Plot_15 | ecosystem: Environmental > Terrestrial > Soil > Tropical forest > Bulk soil | place: Panama | collected 2016-02-17
AGCCGCTTTGCTCCCTTCGGCGGGTCCTTGCCTCCGGGTGCCATTCGTTTTTATTCGAATGGCTCGAGAAAGTCTCGCAACCTTCTCTAGCTGAGCCTTTCGGCTCCGACGTGGGCGTCACTAGAATCAACAGCCGCCTGTCTCTTCTCTCGCTCGGGTGTCACCACCCGATTGCCGTCCCTTTGTCGGTCTCGAAAGCCGCAACCTTCGTGACAGGGGCTTTATACTCCTGAGCGAGTTTTAGATCAAATTTTTGTGTGTTTTATTTTTGCTCTTCAGTGCAGCGCTGATTTTACTGCGCACTTCTTCCATCTCTTCTTCGCTTTTGTATTTCGTTCGCGGCCAGAAAAAACCTTTCAAACCATCTTTTCTGCGCCGCGGTACAACATGCACATGCAAGTGAGGCACACTCTGACTGACGCGATTGTTCATCGCTACAAACGTTCCTTCAGCATCCATCGCAGATTCGACGGCACGCGCGAGTAACTGCGCGGCTTCGAAGTAAGGTCCGACGAGGTTTACCGGCAATTCGCTCAGCGTTTCCACGTGTTCTCGCGGCACCAGTAATGTATGGCCTGGAAATAACGGACGATGATCCAGAAACGCGATCGCATTATCGTCTTCGTAGACGATAGTTGCCGGCAGTTCACCGGACACAATTTGACAAAACAGACAGTCAGCCATTGCCACCTCTCATTAGCCACAAAAAAGCACAAAAGTCACAAAAGATTATTCGAAAACTTTTTGTGCCTCTTTACGGCTATCCATCAAAGCCGGGTCTGATGAAGTCGCGCGCGGCAGGAAAAGCGTATTCCAGACGTCGTCGGAGGCGCTCGAGTTGCAGAATCAACGGCACAATCGCCTCCGCGCGCTCAGGCAACGATAATTGCATCATCCGCCAGGCCGCAATCGAACGGTCAATACCAATCAGTGCCACTTTCGCAGAACCGTCCGAATCCTTTGGAAGCTCCGCGGGCGCCAAATCTTCATCGAACTCCTCCTTTTGTCCCGAAAGCGCACGCATCGTCTTCACCGCGATTTGATACTGATACCACTGGATCACCTCGCGCGCATCCTCGAGTTGATCGGAATTCTCCATCGTTTGATCAAACTCACGAAACCAGTCACTCGCGGCGTTCGCATACTTCTTACCCGCCCTTGTTAACGGATGATTATCGACGAGCTGTCGTTTTCTCTTACATCTCCTCTCTTGTTCTTCCGGCGGCTCAGTGAGGTCGATGCCGGCATCTTGTGCCCACTCGACGATCATTTCCCGCGTTTCCTGAAAGATTAAACTGAGCTTTCGCCAGAATTCCTCGTTATGAATGTCTCGGCTTTCGGACGAATCGTTGTCTTCCTGTTCGGTGGCATATACCAAACAATGTGAAGTTAAAGGACACCGTTCACACCAACGATCGCAGTAATTGTAAATGCCTGAGATCAGATCAGGATTGTTGGCGAGCTCGGTGAGGGTTCTTCGTCGCATTGATTTGTCTCCTTGATGAGGATTAAGGTTGGCTCATTCTATGACACATCGATTCCCTGCGTCACGATCATTTTTGCTCGTCCTGCTGCTTGGATGGACCACGATCCTATCGGCCCAGCAGGATCAAAGCTCTCTCAACTACGGCTTTGTCAGCCCAAACACAAAGACCGACTTAAAAATCGAGCAAGCAATTGCCGGCATGAGTTCACCCGAAGAAACGAAGTTGCTGAAGCAGGCGATCAACCTCGGCTGCGTGGTGCAAACGCGTATCCGAGCGTTTCGTGCCCTGGGCTCGTGGAGCGACGGTGCTGAGCATTCAGTGTTGTTGCGCGTCACAGGCGATGAGGCAACACTGCGTTACCTTTTATCGCGCATGGGACGCGATGCGCAGCAGAAGTATGTGATCTATTTTCATCCGAAGCCAAAAGGTTCAGTAGATCTCTATACGCTTAAGTTAGTGGGGGGACCACGGACCGGGACGAGAAATTTTGTGGCACTCTCAAACAAGCTGGAGCGCGCCGGAATTCCTTTTCGCACTATGGTGCCGTCCGGCGGAACCATTATTGTTTACGTCATCGACTTAGATCGCGACTTGCGCCCGAAAATCATGGCCGCAGCCCGCAGTCTTCGGGCACGAGTAAATTCTGAAACGGGCAATGCGCAGCTATTTGGCGATGACGACCGTGAAAAGGCAAAGGCCAGGTTCGATCAGGAAATCAAAGACTACGAAACGGCAAATCCAAACCTGCCGCCCACGTGTGACGCACAAAAGGCGAAGCAAAGATGAAATCAAATAATCCATGCATCACCGCAACTGTAGCTGAGGCACTCGAGCGCTTGCCGGGTCCGGAGGGACAGCGCTTCGCTACTGTTTTCCAACACGGTAGTCTGCTGGTTGAAATCTATGCGCCGCGCGGCGTCGATCCGCAGCAGCCACACACGCGCGACGAGATCTATTTCGTCGCATCAGGAACGGGCGAATACGTGTGCGGCGAGCAGCGACAGACTTTCGGACCAACTGACATTCTCTTCGCCGCTGCCGGCAGTGTGCACCGCTTCGAAAACTTTTCCGGCGATCTGACACTGTGGGTGTTGTTCTATGGACCGGAGGGCGGGGAATCAGACTAATGAGGCCAGACAAATAATCAGGAGCTTTCGTAATGGCAGAATTTCAATCAGTGGCACCATGCTTTCCGGTGGCCGACATCAGCGCGACGATCCGTTGGTATGAAGAGCAACTCGGCTTTATCGGCAATCCGTTTCCTGCGGCAGAGCCTTACGTGTTTGCGATCTTGTATCGAAATGACGTCGAGATCATGTTGCAGCGAGTTGAAGGTTACAAGAAGCCAGATCTTTACAAGTCGCGGCGTGGCGGAGTTTGGGATGCTTACTTTCGCGTCGAGGGTGTAAAGGATCTGTTTGAATCTGTGCGTCAAGAGGCGACGATTGTGCAGCCTTTGCGGAAACAGCCGTATGGGAATTGGGAGTTTGAGGTGAGGGATCCAAATGGTTATGTGTTGGTCTTCAGTGAAGCCGCCGATTGATGTTAAGCGGGCTTGACGGCTTTGGAGAAGGCGGCGGTAGAGAGAGTGTTCAGAACTTCCTTGCGAGTGATCCAGCCGCGGCGGGCCATGCCGACGCCGTACTTGATGTTGTTCATGGCCTTGACTGAGTGGGCGTCGGTGGAAACTACAAACTTGATCTTTCGCTTGCGCGCCTCGCGCAACCAGCGCGGCTCCAGGTCGAGCCGGTATGGATCTCCATTGATCTCAATCGCTGCACGCGATTCCGCAATCACGTCGAGTATTCGCTCCACGTCACACTCAAACGGCGGCCGTCTTTGCAGTATGCGCCCCAGCCCGTGTCCCCAGATCTTAAATACTGGTTGCCGCATCGCAGTCGTGATTCGCTCGGTCATCTTCGCCGAGTCCATTTTGTAACGCGCGTGAATGCTGGCCACGATCACATCAAACTTTTCCAGCACGTCATCGGGATAGTCAAGACTGCCGTTGGCAATAATGTCTGATTCCGTCCCGCGCAGGATCTTGATCGATACATTCTCCTGAAGCTCGTCGATCTCGTCCCATTGCCGTCTCAGGCGGTCCAACTTCAAACCGTTGGCATAGATCGCAGTCGGCGAATGATCGGTGATGGTGATGTACTTCATGCCCATCTCTTCGGCGCCGCGCACCATCGCTTCGAGCGTGTGGATGCCGTCGGAATAAGTGGTGTGGCAGTGAACCATGCCTTTGATGTCGGCTTCAGTCACGAGATCCTCGGGGATCTTTTTCGCGAGTGCGGCTTCGATCTCACCCTGATCCTCGCGCAGCTCCGGCGGGATGTAAGCCATGCCCAGACGAGAATAAAGCTGCTCTTCAGTTCGCGGCAGCCGGGCGAAACTGATCTTCTTTCGCTCGGCGTAGTCCTTCACTTTCTCGATGTGTGCCTGTGACCCGGTCTTGACGAACAGCGTAATCGCAAACTCTTTAGGCGGCACCGCAGTAAGCCAAACCTGTGCGCCATCAGCAAAGTGGGCGATGCATGTGTTCGGATCATCCGTCTGGCTCGAAAGTATGAGCGGGAACTCCTGAAACTTCTCGACGAGCGCCGCTGGATCCCTGGCACTTGCCACGATGTCGATCACGTCGACTGTTTCTTCCCAACGACGCAGCGAGCCCGCAACACTAACGTCAACAACTCCATCGATCCCCTTCAGATAGTCGACAGCCTGATCCGCCGTATTCCACGCATGATGAAGATGCAGCCGGCGCTTCGGCTTCTGCACCGGCGTTGACAAGTGAGTCAACAGACGTTGCTCTGTCTTCGGTCCAAAGCCTTTCAACTCTTTCAACTGGCCCGCTTCAGCAGCGGCTTTGAGCTCCGCGATCGAAGTTATGCCCAGCTCGTCCTGGAGTTGCCTGATCTTTTCGACACTCAGTCCGGGAACGGATGAGAGTTCCACGACACCTGCCGGAAACTCTTTTCGCAGGCCGTTCAAAACTGATGATTCGCCGGTAAGGTAGAGCTGTTTGATTTGCGACGCGAGCGCGTCTCCAATGCGCGGCAGTGTCGTCAGGCGATCCTCCCTGACGAGGCGGTCGAGATCGGCGACGCCCTGAATCGCGCGCGCGCCAGCGTTGTAAGCCTTGGCCTTGAAGCGAAACTGGCCACCCTTGAGGTCCATCAACTGCGCGATCTCCTGCAAGGCGGCAGCGATTCCGAAACGGTCGAGTTTTGGTTTCTCACCCATCAAACGTATTTTTCCACGCAAACGAAAGATCTGCCACAAAAGGCACAAAAAGCACAAAACGTATATTAGAGGGTAGTGCGCCCGATGATTATAATTACTTCATCATGGCTATAGCTTCAATCAATCCAAGTACGGGTGAAACTCTGAAAAACTTCCTTGCGCTCACCGCAGCGCAGATCGAAGAAAAACTCCAGCTCGCCGCCGACACCTTTCGCACTTATCGCCAGACGCCCTTTGCCGAACGCGCCCCGATGATGATGCGCGCTGCGGAGATTCTCGAAACTGAGAAACAGGCGTTCGGCAGAATCATGACGACGGAAATGGGCAAACCGCTCAAGGCCGCCGTTGCTGAAGCCGAAAAGTGTGCCTGGGTTTGCCGTTACTATGCGGAGAATGCGGAGCACCATCTAGCCGATCAAATCGTCGAAACCAACGCGCGGAAGAGTTACGTACGCTTTCAGCCGCTCGGTCCGGTGCTCGCGGTCATGCCGTGGAACTTCCCTTTCTGGCAAGTCTTTCGCTTCGCTGCTCCGGCACTGATGGCCGGCAATGTGGGCCTGCTCAAACATGCGTCGAACGTGCCGCAGTGCGCACTTGCCATCGAAGATATCTTCGCGCGGGCGGGATTTCCGGCGGGCGCATTTCAGACTTTGTTGATTGGCTCAGACGCAGTCGAGGGAATACTGAATGACGACCGTGTCATAGCAGCAACCTTGACGGGCAGCGAGCCAGCCGGAAGAAGCGTCGCGTCGATCGCCGGAAAGCAGATCAAGAAAACTGTGCTCGAGCTGGGCGGGAGCGATCCTTTCATCGTTATGCGTTCTGCCAACCTCGACGAAGCAGTAACGACTGCCGTAAAAGCGCGCACCATCAATAACGGTCAATCATGTATTGCCGCCAAGCGTTTCATAGTCGCGGCTGAGATCTACGACGATTTCGAGCGACGGTTCGTCAGCGAGATGCAAGCATTGAAGATCGGCGATCCGATGGAAGAGTCGACGGATATCGGACCCCTGGCGACGCCGCAGATCGTCAAAGATCTCGACGAGCAAGTGAAGAGGGCTGTCGCCTCCGGCGCTCGCGTATTGACGGGCGGCAAGAGGATCGACCGTCCGGGGAATTACTTCGAGCCGACCGTGCTGGTCGATGTGGATGTCAACGCGCCCGTGTCTTGCGAAGAGATCTTTGGGCCAGTGGCGATGCTGTTTCGTGTTGACGGTATCGACGAAGCGATTCGAATCGCGAATGCGACGCCGTTTGGACTCGGCTCCGCTGCCTGGACTAACGACGCCCGAGAACAACAGCGCTTCATCGAGGAGCTCGAAGCAGGATCGGTTTTCATCAACGGGATGGTGGCCTCAGATCCGAGGCTGCCGTTTGGCGGTGTGAAGCATTCGGGCTACGGCCGCGAACTCGCGGAGTTTGGGATCCGCGAGTTCGTGAACATCAAGACCGTATGGATTGGTGAGTCAAGCCAGAACAAAAGTGAAACCGAGTAAGCCAGGGATTACGGCTTGCCGTCCCAATCACCTGCTACTGCGATATCACCATTCTGTCCGAAACTGAAAAGGATATCGCCATCGTTCCCATGCGCGTTGACATTATTCAATCCGAATGCTTCGATGTTTGCGGTGAACAATCCGATAGTATCGATACCGTCGCCATCCCAATCACCTGCAATCGGCCTAGAATTAGAAGTACCAAACAAGAACGGCTTGATATCGATTATTCCATCAAAGTTATTGCTCAGATTGAAAGCCGCATCTGAAAGTCTGAACAAGCCGACAGTATCGATCCCATCTCCGTTCCAGTCACCGGCAATCGGTATATCGCCGCTCGCCAGGAGCGTGAACACAATATTGGCCACTGGTGAGGTGCCGTTGATGTTTTGATTTTTGAAACCATTCGTCAGTTTCCACTGACCCGTCGCAGGAGTGAACACGCCGGGCGTATCGATTCCGTTTCCATCCCAATCACCAACAACCGCGAGATCGCCTGCCTGGCCAAAGTTCACTGTAACAGTCGTGGTGGGACTGAACTGCAATATGAACTGGCCGGTTGAAGGACGAAACACGCCCGGCTTGTCAGTGCCGCTGTTATTCCAATCGCCGACGATTGGCTGATCGCCTGCCTGGCCGAAGGTGATCAGATGATCGGCTGGTCCAGCCGAGTTTGAATCGCGAAGCTGAAATTGGTTTATCGAGGGACGAAAAATGCCGATCGTGTCCTTAAAAGTCGAGCTGAACTTCGCGACAAACGCATCACTCGGAGCACCATTGAAAGTGGTATCAAATGCTGTGGGCGTCGTGGTTAGTCCGCCGGTCGTTGTTCCGGCAAGATAAACGTTGCCACGAGTATCGAGCGCAATTCCCTCACCCGTCGCACCGTTTCCACCGAAGGTGGTCGAGTAGAGCAACTTCGGAACAGTAGTGCTGGATACCGATGCTTCGATCTTCGATAGAAACGCCGTACCCTGCTGATTCGCCGGTAACGGCAGCACGGCAGGAAAACTCACGCCGGAAGTGGTGCGACCGGTCACATAAGCATTACCGCCTGCGTCAATCACGATACCAAGCCCCTCCTCACCGTCGTTGGACGTGTTGCCATTATCACCGCCGAGGAAACTGCAATAGAACAGCGCCGTTCCGTCTGCATTCAGCTTCGCAACGAAGGCTTCTCCGTTAGTTTGCGACGCGTCGAAAGCATTTTTTAAAGGAAACGACGTAGGCGAAGAATTGCTTGCGCCCGTGATGTAAGCGCGTTGCTGTGCGTCGACAGCAACTGACTCGACGCGATCATTGATGTTGCCGCCGAAATACGTGCTGTAAGTCAGCGAAGCGTTGCCGTCAGCTTCCGTATCAACTTTCGCTACAAAGCCATCGGTCCCGCCGCCCTGGAATGAAGCCCGTAGCGGAGGAAGACTCGAAGGACTCTTCGTTTCCAAATCCGTAGAGGCTGTGCTGCCGACGATATACGCATTGCGATCGCTGTCGACCGCAATACCTTTGCCAATTTCATCGCCGTCGCCACCGTAGTAACTCGAGTAGAGCAATGAAGCGTTACCACCTGTAGCAAGGGGATTGAAGACAGCGATGAAAGCGTCAAAACCCGTGAACTCTGAATGGCGCGACCACTGAAACGCATGCTTGGTTGCCAGATTGTTCGAAGCGGTTTGGCCGGTGATGTAAATGCGATTCGTGCTGTCGAGCGCAATAGCGTTCCCTGCATCAAAGGCACGGCCACCGAAACCCGCCGCGCTCGCTGAGCCGCCAAAGAACGTCGAATAGACCAGGCTACCGCCGTCTGCGCTTAACATGCTCACAAATGCATCAACGCGGCGATCCGGCTCGAGACCACACACACCGATACAGAATCCATTCTTTTGAAATGCATTGTCTGTAACAGGAAAATCGCTCTCATTGTTGTCATTGACTGTTGCGCCCGTAATCGACGCTCTGCCATCAGTGCCGACTGCAATTCCTCTCACCTCAGTTCCACAAACATCGAGCGTGCAGAAGCCGGTTGCGTCGCCGAGGAACGTTGAATAATCGATACCAGTGCCGTTCACATTCATCTTGGTGATGAATGCCAGCGTGGCTATCTGTTTACTCTGAATTGCATTGTTCAAAGGGAACGTGACTTCACTCGAAGACGTCTCGCCTGCTACATAGGCGTGTCCGGTTGAGTCTGCCGCGACCGCGTGGCCTTCGTCGAATGATTCGCCACCAATGTAACTCGAATAAATGAGAAGTGGATCTATAACGAGCGCTTTACTTCGATCATAGTTTCCAACTTGAAATCCGATTTGGTTCGCTTCATTGATTACATACTTACCTGTAACCGAAACACGTCCTTCGTCCGTATCCTGGTAGACGACAGGTGCGGAATGCTTTACTTCTTTACCGTTGCTGCTGATGAACAGGTTGCCTTCGCCGTCGAGATGTATGTTCTCGGCGCCTTCGAATGAAAGTCGAACCTGTGAGACTTCGCTACCGGGCTGAACGACGAAGTCATATTCCAGCTCGGTCTGCGTTCCGTACCAGACCATATCGACACCGGGCCAGACATCGTCGTAATGAACTTTGCGATAGGTCGGAATGCCCGTGTGCCACTTCGTTCGATCGTTACCGATCAGGTAGTTGACTTTGCCTTGCAGCGTTTGCTGTCCGTTGGGCTCTGCGTTTGCATTTGCTCCGACGAGCATCATGCGTAACACCGAAGAAGTTTCTTTGGTCTTACTATCGCGCAGTGCGAAGACTGCTTCGTTTGGAGTTAGAAAAAGAGTGTAGCCTTTCCCTCGTGAAAGAAATTTAACCTGTTTGGCTGACTGGCCGAGATTGGGTTCGAAGTTTAATGGGAGCTTGCCGTAATTTGCAGCAGTGGTCAACTTCAACTGGGCTTTATTGGGAGGCGTTGTTTCTGTTCGTGTTGTCACGAGTGTTTTTGCGGCGGCGCGCGGCAGCAGCGAAAGGGGCAGAGCCCATAACAGCAACAAGACGGAGATGATTTTGATCTTCTGGGCAGTTTTCATGGCGGTCTCCTTTCAGGGATGTAAGTGGAGTGAATTGGGGCAAATGAGCAGCAATCCTTCGCGCGTCTCGCTCGAGTGCAGCACTCCGGATTCGGCCCACCGAAAAATCGTGCGGGAGTTCACCTGGGCAAAAATTGCGGCATCATCAACATTCAACATCTCAACCTGGAGTGAGCAGCTAGAGCACCAGGCGGTTTTTCTGCGCCTGCTCACTACCACCCACCTGTCTCTTTCGACTGTGATTTCAGTGTGTGTTTTCATGATCTTCTTTTGACTTCTCAGCCTGCGAAGCAAGCACCAGCGGCTTTACACGAAATAGTTCTTATCGGACTTCTTCTCTGTGCAGTCTCTGTGTCCTCTGTGCCTCTGTGGTTAAGAATTGTTCGAAAAAACAACCACAGAGACACAGAGGACACAGAGGTTGCACAGAGAAATCAGACTCTTCGTGCAAAGCAGGCGCGGCATAAAGCCTGGGCCGTCATTCTCAACCTCGTGCTTTGAACTTGTATTCATTGCAATTTCTCCTAAATAATCTCGGCCCTAAGTTTGTCGGGTGCTGTGGGGGTGCGTGGAAGATACGGGGCGCTGCGTCGTCTCGTATTTAGAGAATCCTGAATTGCTGCTGAGATTGTTTTCAAAAAGTTCTGAAAGCGATGATGAACCGGCCGGCCAGACGCTTTTATTTATTTGATGGGTTTCGCGTTGACGTGAGCGAGCGCATTCTCTTCAAAGAGGATCGCGAGGTGCCACTCACGCCAAAAGTGTTCGACACTTTGCTCGTGCTGCTCGAAAACTCCAGTCACATGCTGACGAAGAAAGAATTGATGGAGCAGGTGTGGCCTGACAGTTTTGTCGAAGAGAACAACCTCGCCCAGAACATTTCCATCCTGCGCAAGGCGCTCGGCAAAGGTAAGGAAGGCGAACACTACATCCAGACGGTACCGAAGCGCGGCTATCGCTTTGTGGCCGACGTCGCAACGACCGGCGACGATGATGAGAGCCTGATCGTTCGTGAACGGACGCGAGCGAGAATCATCGTCGAAAGAGACGACGAGGATGAATCCCTGGCTCGCGTGATTGACGTGTTGCCTATCAGCGGCGCCCACAAGCAACTCGAGCCGGAGCTACAGCGGCCACCCGAAACCATGTATGCGCGCAGCGGCGACGTGAACATCGCTTACCAGGTCATCGGCGATGCGCCACTCGATCTGGTTTTCGTGATGGGCTGGGTATCGCACCTGGAATATTTCTGGCACGAACCGAATTTCGCGCGTTTCCTGCTCCGTCTTGCGTCGTTTTCTCGCTTAATACTGTTTGATAAGCGTGGTACCGGTCTATCCGATCGCGTGCCAATCAACCAACTGCCAACGCTCGAACAGCGGATGGACGACGTGCGTGCGGTGATGGATGCCGTAGGTTCTGAGCGTGCGGCGTTGTGCGGAGTTTCGGAAGGCGGTCCAATGTGCAGCCTCTTCGCTGCCACCTATCCGGAGAAGACGCTGGCGCTCGTGATGATTGGCACTTATGCCAAGCGAATTCGCGACGCAGAGTATCCGTGGGGACCGACGGCAGAACAGCGCGAACAGTTTTTTGAAGTCATGCGCAAGCAATGGGGCGGACCAGTCGGCATTGACGAGCGCGCGCCGAGCCTGGCCGACGATCTAAACTTTCGCGACTGGTGGGCGACGTACCTGCGCATGGGCGCGAGTCCTGGCGCGGCTGTCGCGCTGACACAGATGAATGCCGAGATTGACGTGCGACACGTTTTGCCATCGATACGCGTGCCTTCGCTCGTTATTCATCGTAGCGAAGATCAGTGTTTGAAAGTTGAAGAGGGAAGGTTTGTGGCGGAGCG
>Ga0126376_10002111_pt1 | contig 11120 bp, 8 predicted proteins | sample PanSoiMetPlot_15_FD_92760 | JGI IMG/M metagenome (GOLD analysis project Ga0126376, IMG submission 92760) | Tropical forest soil microbial communities from Panama - MetaG Plot_15 | ecosystem: Environmental > Terrestrial > Soil > Tropical forest > Bulk soil | place: Panama | collected 2016-02-17
CTCGGTCGGGGTCGACGGCACCCGCAGCCGGCAGATTCCAGGTGGCCACCAGATCCTCCGGCAACGGGCCATAGTCGGTCGCGGCGCTTCGGCTGGAACCGAATAGGCCAGCCGGGAGAAACCATCGCCGGCCACCGCCCATCAACACCCGAAGCCCGGTTCCATAGAGTCGCGTGTTGTCGGGGTCGCTTTCGTCGAGGTACTGGTCGCAGACGCCCGTGCCCGCGTTTCGGTCTCCGGTGTGCACGGCATTCGCCGCCGGAGTCGCATCTTCGATGTCCGCATTGGTGACGATTCCAAGGGACACGCCGCGCGTACGGTGGAGGTACTCGGCCATGTACTCGATCCGCGGCGCATAAAACGCGTTGGTCATGTTCCCCGGATAAACGCCCTCTTGGCCATTGTTGGTGTGGCTCCCGGACGAATAACAAGCCATCCCGGGTGCGGAATCGGTAATGATGCTGTTGAGCGAATGCGTGGTGACCAAACCCAGGCCAGGCATTCGATCCATGGCCAGATAGCCGTTGGGGTTGCCTCGGGTCACGCCATACCTGACGATGCGGGCGGCGGTGCGATGCGCCACGCCCATACCGTCGCCGAGCATGATGATCACGTTCTTGATCGCTCGATTGTGTCCGCTCAGGTCGAGGATCTCAAAGCTCGATGAGGTATTCACCGTTCCAGTCGAATCGGCGAACGAGGCGGTAATGGTGTGTAGTCCCGGCGAAGCGTTGGAATACCCGCGCAGGTTGAAACCACCGAATCCCGCTGCGGTGATCCCGTCCGTGGTGGTGGTTCCCTGCGCGCCGGAGGTGAACTCCAGCGGAACGTCATCGATGGCAATGGTGGCGTAGTATGGACCGTCTCCGCGACCCTGGACGCGCAGGTCGAACTTTTGCCCGACCAAAAAACGGGCTCCATCCGCCGGAGCAATTGAGACGTTGGTTGGGTCGGCGAAGGCGCCGCTCGCCGATGCAAGTACGACCGCACAAGCTGCGAACATCCTAACGGTGTGAAAGCGCTTCATTTTTCCCCCCTGTTGTGATGGCTGTTTTCGTGAGTGGCTTTCGCGTCCTCGTTGCCGAATGCTTCGCCGGTTTCGCATCCAGCGTGAGGCGAATCGCCGAGACCCGGCCGTCCTCTTCGGTTCGATTGCCGACCTCAAGGATTCCCGTGACTTCCAGTGGCCTTGGAATAAAGGAAATTTCTCTTCCCTTTGCCGAGCGCACCAGAACGAGCACGTTCTCCACCGGCAAGTCCGAAGTGCCGCCACCCTCCTCGTCGCAGACCACCGGGTGAGGCACCAGGTAGAACGCACCAAGTATTTGTCGCTCCATCCGCGCCATGTACCCGGTGATGCGAACCCGCTTGCCGTTGAGTCCGAGGAGTTTCTCGGACGCCTTGAGCTCTCGCGGCGTCGCCTCGAAGAACTCCTTGAAGGACAGCGGCACCGCCGGCTCAGGCCCAGTACTGGATGGCGTTGCTCCGGTTCCCGGGCTCCCTGCCAAGATCCCTATGAACGTAAGGGCTAGAGCTAGATTCATTCGCTAAACGGAGAGACCCCCCTCGGGTCCAACGGGCTCCCGCTTAGCAGCCCCGCGCCGACTGCCTACGTGAACTCTCTGTCAACAGTGGGTATCGGAGGCGTTTCAGCCCAGCTGGTGCTGTCCGGCATTTTCTGGTCAATTTCGAGGGGCAAGTCGTAAGGTTTGCCTGTGAGCTCCCTGGACGCGCTTCGATCTTCGCTGGGGGATCTGGTGGCGATCGACTCGACCTCGAGCCGGTCAAACGCCGTGATCATCGAATACTTGGAATCCCGGTTGACCACGATGGGATTTGAGTGCGGGCGCATCCCCTATCTCGACGAGTCGGGCGTTGAAAAGGTGAACCTCGTTGGGGTGATTGGCGGACGGGCGTGGTCCCGGCCCCAGCTGGCCCTGGTCGCGCATACGGATTGCGTGCCGTTCGATCCAGATTGGAAAGAGGCGCTGACGCTGGTCGAGAGGGATGGTCGGTTCTACGGCTGCGGCGCGTGCGACACCAAGGCATTCATCTCCGCCGCGCTGGTTGCGGCGAGTTCGACGCTCACATCCAAGCTCGCATCACCGTTGATGCTCGTCTTCACTGCTGATGAAGAGCTGGGCTGTGTCGGCGCAAAGCAGCTGGTTGAAAAAAAGGTTCCGGGCGCCAATTTTGCGATCGTGGGAGAGCCCACGTCGCTGATTCCGATTCGGGGGAACAAGGGTTACTGCCTGGCTGAAGTTGAGATCCTCGGCAAGGAGGGACATAGCGCGTACCCCGATACCGGCCGGTCTGCCATTTTCGGTGCCGCGCGATTTGTCACCGCGCTGGAGCAAATAGGGCTGCGCGAGCTTCGGCAGGAACTGGACCCCGGCTTCCAACCTCCGTTCACCACCCTCAACGTGGGGGTGATTTCCGGCGGCAAGGCCAAGAACATCATCCCTGGGAGCTGCCGCTTCGCTGTCGAATGGCGACCCATTCCCGGCCAGAACCCGAACCGAGGACTGCAGCTGCTGGAGAAGCTCAAGAGAGAATTCGAGCGAGAGGCACCCGGCTTCGAGGTCCAAATCCGCGCGTTGCGCTCAGACGCGGGCACGCAAGTCCCCGCCGATTCGGAGGTGGTCCGCTTCATCGCCGAGCACACCGCCAACGCCCCGGGAACCGTTGCTTTCGGGACCGAGGCTCGCCAGCTCAGCCAGATGGGCGCACAGGCCGTCGTCTTCGGACCGGGCGACATTCGCCACGCGCACCAGACCGGTGAATTCGTGCCCATCGACGAGTTGCTTCGCTGCGAGGAAATCCTTCGCAAGGCGATCGCCTGGTTTTGTCAACGCGGTGCGACGGCGAGCGGGTGAATCGTTGCGCCGTCGCGGGGCCCCTACTCCCGGACGGCTTTGCCCAAGTCTCGGAGGATCTTCTTGGCCTCTTGCAGCAGATTGAGACCCTTGAGGCCCTCGGGGACCTTCGCAACCAGCCTCATGTCAGGCGTCAGTCGATAGGCACCCTTGGCTCGCTGGAGCAGCTTGGCGAGCTTGGCAGCCTCGAGGCGAGGGTCCTGACCCAGCGAAATCACCAGCCGCCCGGGCCCGGCCTCGATCGCACGGAGCTGCAGCTCGCGCATTTCCGCCTTGAGCAGCATCAGCTCCGACAAATTATCCACCTCGTCCGGCAGCTCGCCGTAGCGATCCACCAGTTCCGCGCGAAGGTCGGCGAGCTCGTCGGGATTCGCAATCAGTGAGAAGCGCTTGTAGAACATCAGCCGCTGGTGCACGTCCGGGACGTAGTCGTCCGGGATGAGCGCGGTGAGCGGAAGCTGCACGTCGGGATCGACTTCTGTCCGAGGCGGCTCGCCTCGCATCTCTCGAACCGCCTCGTCGAGAAGCTGAGTGTAGAGGTCGAAGCCGATCGCCGCGATCATTCCGGATTGGTCCGGACCCAAAAGATTGCCGGCGCCCCGGATTTCCAGGTCGTGCGAGGCAATCGAGAATCCAGCGCCCAGCTCATTGAACGTCTGCAGCACTTCCAGACGTCGCTGGGCTTCCCGAGTCACGGCGCGGCCGGCGGGGACAAGCAGGTATGCATAGGCGCGCTCCCTGGAACGACCCACGCGACCGCGCAGCTGGTAGAGCTGGGCGAGCCCGAAGGCATCCGCTCGGTTGACGATCATCGTATTCGCCGAAGGGATGTCGATGCCGCTTTCGATAATCGAGGTGCACAAGAGCATCTGAAACTTCTTGTCCACGAACTCGGCCATGACCTTCTCGAGCTGGCCTTCGCCCATCTGTCCATGGGCTACGCCGATGCTCACCTCGGGTACCAGCTCGCGCAAGAATCGCTCCATCGAGCGGATCGACTGCACCCGGTTGTGCACGAAGAACACCTGGCCGCCTCGCTGAACCTCTCGCAGGATCGCCTCCCGAATCTGCGGCGGATCGAACTTGATGACGAAGGTTCGGATCGCCCGCCGATCCTGGGGGGGCGTGGCCATGATGCTCATGTCCCGCACGCCCGAGAGCGACAGGTTGAGGGTTCGCGGTATCGGAGTCGCGGTGAGAGTCAGCACGTCCACTTGGGTGCGCAGCTTCTTCAGCTTTTCCTTGTGCTTCACGCCGAAGCGCTGTTCCTCGTCCACCACCAAAAGTCCCAGATCCTTGAAGGAAACGTCGGTGCCGAGAAGCTTGTGGGTGCCGATCAGAATGTCGACTTTGCCCTCGCGGGTTCGGCGCAAGGCCTCCCGCACGTCCTGCGGTTTCCGCAGCCGAGAAACCACTTCAACGTTTACCGGGTAATCGGCGAAGCGTTTTCGGAAGGTATGGAAGTGCTGCTGGGCCAGCACCGTGGTGGGCACCAGCACCGCAACTTGCTTGCGATCCAGCGCTGCTTTGAAGGCGGCGCGCATCGCCACCTCGGTCTTCCCATACCCCACGTCGCCGCAGACCAACCGGTCCATCGGCTCCGCCTTGATCATGTCGTTGAGCACGTCTTCGATGGCTTTGGCCTGATCCGGCGTTTCATCGAACTCGAAATCGGCCTCGAATTGATGAAAGTATTCGTCGGGGGGCTTGTAGCTGTAGCCGGGATGGGCCTTGCGAGCCGCATAGATCTGCAGCAGCTCGGCGGCCATCTTGAGCAGGTTCTCCTTGACCCGCTTCTTGGTCTTTTCCCAGGAGCCCGAACCGAGTTTGTCGAGGCTAACCTGAGTGGGATCGCCGCCCGTGAACTTCTGAATCAAGCGCATCCGGCTGACCGGCAAATAGACCTTGTCCCGGCCGGCGTACTCGAGGACCAGGAAGTCTCCGGCGACACCCTGGACCTGCATCTTCGTGAGACCGGCATAGCGGCCGATCCCGAAATCGGTATGGACGATCAGATCCCCTTCCTTGAGGTCGCGAAACGCAGCGGCGAACGGGAGATCGGCTCGTTTTTGGCGGGTCCGTCGCCGTGCTCTCGCGCCGAAGATCTCTTCGTCGGAAACAACCGCGAGCCCACCCGCTGTGTCCACGAACCCCTGGGAGACTTCTCCGGTAAACAAATGAGCGTAGATCGCCGGATCGTAGAGAGCTTGCGGCTCTTCCAGCGGCTCGGAGTGCATGCGCACCATCACGTTTCGGTCGAGGAGCAGTCGCTTGAGGCGATCCGCCTGGCCCAACGATCCGCAGGCGACCACGCCCGCAACTCTTTGGTCGCGCCACTGCGAGAGGCGATCCACCAGCGGAGATAAGGCGCCCTCCTCGCCGTGATGGGCGAGGATCGCTTGTCGGATGTCCTGAGTTCCTCCGAAGTTGAACAGCACCGGTGGCTGGGCCGCGTCGGCCAGCGCCAGCCCTCCGCCGTGTACCATTCGATACGGCTGAAGGCGCTCGCGTCCCTGCTCGAGCGAGGCATAGTGTTGCTCGGGCGGCAGGGTCAGATCTCCTCTGGCCTCAGCGGCCTCGAAGGTCCGCACCAGCTCCGTCCACAGTTCCTCGCCCGCGCGTTCCAGGGCTACCGGGTCGTCCCAGTAGAGAATCGGCTCCTTCGACCAATACGGGAGGTAGTCGAAAACCGTGCTCAGCCCGCCTTCGAAAAAGCCGGGAAGCAAGGGCTCCATGCCGAAGGCGGGGATGCTCTGGCGGATCTGCTCCAGTCGCTCGCGGACTTTCGAGGTGGGGGTGGTCACCCGTTCAGCGGCGGCACGCACCGCGGCCTCGGCGGATCGGCGCGTGGTTTCTGCGAAGAGCAGCTCTCGGATCGGGATGAGATACAGCTCCTGGAGTTGCTCCACCGTTCGCTGGGTCTCCGGGTCGAACGAGCGAATCGACTCGATGCGATCCCCGAAGAAATCAATTCGAGCTGGCCTGGGATACAGCGGGGAGAAGACGTCCAAGATGCCGCCTCGAATCGAGAATGTGCCCACGTCCTCGACTAGCGGCGAGGACAAATAGCCCATATCGGAGAGGCGCCGGACGAGCGCATCGCGGTCGAACTCTTGACCCACTCCGACAAGCTCGGACAACTCGTTCAGCACCGAGGGCGGCAGGACTTTGCGGTGCAGGCCACGCAGCGACAGAACCAACGCGGGAAATCGGGAACCCTGCCGCAAATGGAACAGAGCGGCGAGCCGTTCGGTGGTGACGGTTGGCTCCGGGGAGAGGTCGTCGTAGGGGAGGACCTCGTCACTGGGCAGTCGGAGGACGCGCGGCTCGAGAAGCGAGCCGCTCCCGCCAAGGAAAAACGCCAAGTCAGCGGCGAGATGATCCGCGGCATCCTCGTCGGCGGCGACGCAGACAAGAGGTGCGGAGAGCTGCCGGGATAACTTCGAAAGTAAGTAGCCGCGCGCGGCGCCCTTGAGGCCCTGCGTAAGCACTCGGCGTTCGCTCTTCAGGCCCTCCAGCAGGCGAAGAAACGGATCTCGCTCAGCGCGTCCTTCCGCGGAAGGGCGTGGAAGCTCGGGATGTAGCGATGACGTAGAAACGGGCATCGAGGGAACTTTGAGGTAAATAAGTGCCCCCCGGTTAGCGGTCAACCACGCCGTCTACAAGCTCTGGGATGGTCAGGTGCCGAGATTCCGGACGAACTTCACCATCGAATCAATTTCCTCCGCGGTGAGCTTGTCCTTGAACGGCTTCATCTTCGGGTTGTCCTCAGATCCGTTGGTGATGGTGTCCTTGATCTGGGCGTCGGTGTGCTTTGACTTCCACCGCGGCGAGGTGAGGTCCGGGATTTTTTCTTTTGCTCCAACCTTTGTTTTGCCTCGGCCATCGTTGCCATGGCACTGGAAGCACTTTCCCTTTCCCTTCCAGATTTCTTCCGCAGAATCCGCTGATGCGATGGCTGCGAAAAACAAGGTCAGTAGGGCAACGATGCGGGTGCTCAATAACAAGTGATAACCTCCAGGCACATTCGGCCTCCGATCTCATCTATATATGAGCCGCGACAAAGGTGATGAGAAATCCAAGCCGATTCGAGAGTGGAGCCGCCAAGCTCAGTGCTGGGGGATTCGCCGGTACGCGGCGTTCTCTGTTGCTGCTCGTCATGGAGCAGGATCGCACATTCTCGTTTCCGCTTGCGTCGCAAGCAGAGGTGATTGTCGGACGCGGCCCGGGTGCGCAGCTTGCGCTTCGCGATTCCCAGGTGGCCAAGCGCCAGCTGAAGCTGCGCGTGATGCCGGGCGAGTGGGTGCAGGTGGAGAGCCTGGAGGGCTCCTCTCGAGCTTTCATCAACGACGTTCAGCTTTCGGGACCGTCGCGGGTGCGGGTGGGAGATCAGATCAGCTTGGGTCGAAGCCAACTGTTGCTGCTCTCCAACACGGTAGCTCCGGGGCGCAAGCATCTGCAGATACTTCCCCGCTGGCAATTCGAAGACGTGGTTTCCGCGGAGTGGCGGCGAGCGCGCCTGCACCGGCGTTGTTTCTCGGTCTGGGTGATGCGATTGGCGGCGCGAAGGATGTACCAGCGCGAAGAGTTGTTGGCCTCGATCGGGCGGCAAGTGGGGGACTTGGCGATTCTCGGCGAATTGGGCGCCGAGTACGTCGAGCTGCTGTGCCCCGAAGTGTCGCATCGGGAGTGCCTGGAGCTGACGGAGCGACTCGCCCCTACGCTGAGCATTGTGAACGGCGGTCTGGCGATCGGCTACGCATCCTTTCCCGAGGACGGAAACACCGTGGACGGAGTTGTCCAAAGCGCACTGGCTAGACTTTGGGGAAACGACCCTTGCGGCCCGGTAACGCCCGACGAGCTGCTTTTCTTGGATCCAGCCATGGTGCGTCTATCCTCGCTGGTGGAGCGGATCGCCAAGACCGATGCGCCGGTCCTGTTCAGGGGCGAGCCGGGCGTGGGAAAGAGCGCGCTGGCTCGAGCCCTCCATCACTACAGCCCGCGAAGGGATGGGCCGTTCCTTAGATTCTCTTCCGCCGACGGGGACCCGGAGAGCGAGCCAGCCTCTCTGTTCGCCTCACCCGGGGCCACCTTGCTGGTAAGCCAGATTGATACCCTGTCGCCCACGCTGCAGGCGAAGCTGTCCCGCGTCCTCACCAGCCCCGAGCCTTCCGACGCGCGTTGCATTGGTACGCGGGACGAGAGCCTCGTCGACGAGGGTCAACTCACCATGGCTTTGCAAGCCGGCTTTGCGTGGGTGATTCCCGTTCCCGCGCTACGCGATCGCCCGTCGGAGATTTTGCCGCTGGCCGATCTCTTCTTGGGGCGATGTCAAAAATTGTTGGGGAGGCGCCAACTCACCCTCAGCCATCAAGTCCAGAGTGCTTTCGCCGAATACCCATGGCCCGGAAACCTGCGCGAGCTCAAGAACGTCGTCGAGCGTGCGGCGCTCGCGTCGGTCGCGGATGAGATTACCGGCGAGGCGATTCCCGTTCGCATCATGAAGCCCAATGTAGCGGGAAAGGACCTGGTGGCGCGCCCGCACGGAGGTCTGAGGGTGACCTTGCGCGCCGCGGAGAAAGAAGTGCTGCTGAAGACATTGGCTTACACCCACTGGAACGTGACCCAGGCGGCGAAGCGATTGGGCCTCCCGCGCCGCACCGTCATTTATCGGATGAGCAAACTTGGCCTGCGCCGCCCGTCGTAGGTGCAGTTAGAGCGCGGAAGGTCCACGCTCGCCGGTGCGAATTCGAATCGCTTCGTCCACCGGCAGAACGAAGATTTTGCCGTCGCCAACCTTGCCCGATTTAGCGGCGCGCTCGATCGCTTCGACCACTCGCGCGACTTGCGAGTCCTCGACCACGACTTCGACCTTCACTTTGGGCAGGAAGTCGACCACGTACTCGGCACCTTTGTACAGCTCGGTGTGCCCACGCTGCCGACCGAACCCCTTCACCTCCACCGCGGTCAAGCCTTGAACCCCGACCTCGCTCAACGCTTCCTTCACGTCGTCCAACTTGAAGGGCTTGATGATCGCTTCGATTTTCTTCATGGACGGAGCACTCCTTTAGCATCTTTTCAGGGCTTCGCCTAAATTCACGGGGACTTCAGGCCGTCGAGCGCCAGGGCTGTTGCAGGAATCGCTCAATCAGCTGGCGCCACGCCGAAGTAAACCGCTTGACAGTAAACTGTTTGGCAAAGGCGAAACCCCGCCGACCGATTGCTTTTCGACGAAGTGGATCGGCGAGCAGAGATGAAACCTGAGGCACCAATGCCTCGAAGGTTTCGCACACCACCTGCTCGCCGCCTCTGAGAAGCTCGCCCATTCCGCCACGGCCTGACCCGACGACCGGTGTTTCGCAGAGCATCGCTTCATGGGTGCTGCGACACCAACCTTCATCGAACGTGGACATCGTCACTGCCAAGGTGCTTGCCTTAAGCAGCAGTTGATAGTCTCGTGCTTCAAAGAACTCCGTTCGGAGACCGTCGACGCGGCCCACTTCCTTTCCGGTAGCGACGAAATGAGCATCGATGCCGCAAAGCGCGCGATACGCCTGCTCTACTCCCTTTCCTTCGGCATGGTTGCCCAAGTAGAGGATTGGCTTTCCTCCCAATCCAAATCGGAGCTTGAACGCCTCTACCTCGTCGTCGGAGAACGAAAATTCTTCCACGGGAAACGGGTTGTAAATCAGCTCGACGCCGGCGATCCCGCGCTCTTCAAGATGTCGCTTCCAGAAGTTGGAAACGGTGACGACTTTCGCGGCCTTTCGAAGACAGCGCAAAATGTAAGCTTCCAATTGCGCATAGATTCTCGCGTGCCGGTTCGCGGAAAAATCCAGGTGGTGGACGATCACCCATGTTTCGGTACTAATGCGCCCGCGCAACAGGGCCGCGTCGAGGGTGTCAATCACCAGTTGGTATCCCGACGACGTCTGGCGCACCAAGCGATACAAGTCGATGAGCGCGGTGGGTGTTCGTAGCCACCTGGGCCAAGCGGCGGGGTTTTGCATGGCATGCGCATCGGCGTGCCAAGAATTCTGCAGGCAGAGATGCAGCTGATGCTCGTAGGCCGTCCCGCCGCTTCCACTGGTGTTGTAGACCAGTGCCAGGCGATTCCTCGACTTGTTGACGTGTTTGTTTAATTGCACCGGGCACCAAAGATCTGTTCGCGTGCTCGAGCCAATTCCGGGGCGGTGACGTACAGCGTGTCGCCGTAGAATGAAGACGGAATCGGGCGACGCTCGTGTACCGGCAAGATGCGCTCAGAATCGATCAGGCAGACTGGAGCATAGCCGTGGTCCGTCATCCGCTCAGCAATCTCGAATGCGGTTCGGCCGAAGCTGCGCAGGCGGTGACGTTCAGTCTCGATCAGGAAGAACTGAGCCAATTGCTGAGTCAAAATCTGATCGGCTCCCAACAACGCGTCTGCTTCGCCGCCTTCGATGTCCAGCTTGAGGAGCCTTAGCGAGCGAATGCCTTGGCGTTGAACGAACTCGTCGAGGGTTATTGCTGGAACTTCAACTTCGGTTGCCGTCGTAAAGGTGTCGTTCGCCACCGTCGATGACCAGCCAGAAACCGTAGCGATGTGGAACTGCAGCCGACCGGAGGACTTCGCGATCGCAAAATGATACGGGCGAATTGGACAAGCGTCCTCGATGGCGGCAACGCGGTGCAATCGTTCTACGAGAGCCGGGTTAGCCTCGATGGCGTAAACGTTTCCTGATTTGCCAAGAAGGAGGCCGCAGGTGGCACTGAAGTGGCCGACATTGGCTCCGACGTCAAGGACCTCGTCGCCCGGGCGCAGGATGAGCGATAGTAGGCGCGTATACCCCCACCCCGCCAACGAGAAGTAATAGAGCCGGTCGTTTTGGTCGCCCGGGTCCAGCACCAATCGATACGGCCCAACCGGTTTTTCCTTGAGGTAGCCGTACGGCCTAATCGAGAACAGTGAAGAAAGGAGATTCAGCCAACGTCCACGCCCTCTGCGAAACGTCCACTGGGGCGCCAAGAGCTCGTAGAGCTCTCTGTTTACGGTCATAGGGTTCGCCCTGGAATACGTGCAACGCCGCTCCGACTCTCGCGCTGCGGATCGAAGGAATTGGGAGCCGGCAGGTCGTAGGACGATTTACCTCAAAACAGCCGCTTCAGAAACGCCGTCTGTGGAGGCGTGTGTATGTTTAATACGCACTGCGCTTCAAGGAGAAGCGAGAACGTACTGCGGCAGGACCGTCGTTTCCGAGAGAC